>Ga0335078_10009837_pt1 | contig 14153 bp, 13 predicted proteins | sample Lox_Sample_32_FD_206711 | JGI IMG/M metagenome (GOLD analysis project Ga0335078, IMG submission 206711) | Soil microbial communities from Loxahatchee National Wildlife Refuge, Florida, United States - Lox_Sample_3.2 | ecosystem: Environmental > Terrestrial > Soil > Wetlands | place: USA...
GGGTCGCGGGCCGCCGGACACCGGCGGCTGACCGGGACGGGTCGCGGGCCGCCGGACACCGGCGGCTGACCGGGACGGGTCGCGGGCCGCCGGACACCGGCGGCTGACCGGGACGGGTCGCGGGCCGCCGGACACCGGCGGCTGACCGGGACGGGTCGCGGGCCGGGCCCGCCGGGTGCGGTGAAACCATCGAGGCTCACGCCGGCACGCGCCACACGGGCGAACGCCGGAACACGAGCGGGACGAGGGGCTGCATGACGGGACCGGATGACCGCGCGCGACCGGCACCGCTGGCGCGCCCGCCCGCCCTGCGCCCCGGTGACCGGGTCGCGGTGCTGTCGGTCAGCAGTCCGGCCGATCCCCAGCGGCTGGCCGTCGGGCTTGACGCGCTGCGGTTCGCCGGCCTCGACCCGGTGGTCTACCCGACCGCCCGTGACCAGGGCAGCATGCGCCGCTACCTGGCCGGCGACGACCAGATGCGCACCGCGGACCTGCGCGCCGCCCTGACCGACCCGGGCATCGCCGGGATCATCTTCGCCACCGGCGGCTCCGGGGCCCAGCGCACGCTGGAGGCCATGGACTGGGCCGGCCTGTCCGGGCTGCCGCCGAAGGTGCTGGCTGGTTACTCCGACGTGACGGCCGTGCTCGAGGCGGCCGCCAGCAAGCTCGGCTGGGCCTCGCTGCTGAGCCCGATGGTGGTGTCCTCGGGCCGCTACTCGTTCGCCTCGATGCTTCGCGCGCTCATGCATCCCGAGCGGGCCACGCAGATCAGCTACCCGGCGGCCACCCGGGTCGTCGGCGGGATCGCCCGCGGCATCACCCTGGGCGGGAACCTCACCCTGCTGGCCGCCTCCCTCGGCACCGACACGTCCTGGCCGGCCCGGGGCGGCATCGTGCTCGTGGAGGACGAGAACGAGCCGGACTACCGGCTGGACCGGATGCTCACCCAGTTGCGCCGGTCCGGCTACCTGGACGAGGTGGCCGGGATCGTGGCCGGAACATTCGTCGGCTGCGGCGAGCCGGCCGCGGTCGAGGAGATCCTCACCGAGCGGCTCGGCCAGATCGGGGTACCGATGATCGCGTGGGCGAACGTCGGGCACGGGGGCTACTTCCAGACCTTCCCGATCGGCGCCGCGGCCGAACTTGACGCCGACGCCGGCACGCTGCGGCTGCTCGAGCCGCCGCTGACCCCGCCCCCGCCGGGGCGCCGCTAACCCGCACCCGCGGGTCAGCCGATCACCGCGTCCCGTACCGGGATCGCCGGGTCGGCCAGCCGGGCGGCGTCGACCGCCGCCCCGGCCTCGATCAGCCGCCGGCCCTGGGCCAGGTCCCGCGGCGTGTCCACGACCAGCAGCGCCACCAGCACGTCGCCGGCCAGCCAGCACGCCCCCCACCGCGGCGCGGCCGGGTCGCCGCGCAGCAGCATCCGGCCGGCCGCCCCGTGAAAGCCGACATACTGGATCATCCGCCCGAACTGCTCAGACCAGAAGTACGGCACGGGGTCGTAGACGTCGGCCGCGCCGAGCAGGTTGGCCGCCACCACCGCCGGCGCGCGCAGCGCCACGTCCCAGTGCTCGAAGCGCAGCCTGCGCCGGTAGCGCCGCGACCAGAACGCCATGCAGTCCCCGGCCGCGAACACGCCCGGGACCGTGGTGCGCAGCTGCTCATCGGCCGCGACCCCGTTCTCCAGCGCCACCCCCGAGCCAACCAGCCAGCCGGTCGCGGGGCGCACCCCCACCGCGGTCACCACCTCGTCGGCGGCCAGCCAGCCGCCGCCCGCCAGGGCCAGGCCGCCTGGCTGAACCGACTCCACGGCCTGGCCGAGGCGCAGGTCGACGCCTGCCGCCTGGTACCAGCCGGCGGTCAGCGCGCCGACCTCGGGCCCGACCGCCGCGGCCAGCGGGGCCGCGGCGGCCTCCAGCACGGTCACCCGGCAGCCGCGGGCGGCCGCCGCCGTGGCCAGCTCGGCGCCGATCCAGCCGGCCCCCACGATGACCAGCCGCAGTCCGGGCCGCAGCCGGTCTCGTAGCGCCAGGGCGTCGTCCAGGGTGCGCAGGACCCGCTGCCGGCCGCCGCCCGGCAGGCGGACCGGCACCGCCCCGGTGGCCAGCACCAGCCGGTCGAACCGGTGCTCGCCGCGATCGGTCCGCAGCACGCCCTCGTCCAGGCCGGTCGCGGTCTCGCCCAGCCGCAAGGTCAGCTCCAGCGCGGGCAGGTCCTCACGCAGCGTGGTGTCGGACAGCTCGCCCGCCATGAGCCGCTTGGACAGCGGCGGCCGGTCATACGGCGGCCGGGTCTCGGCGCCGACCAGGGTCAGCGCGCCCGCATATCCGGAGGCCCGGAGTTCCTCGGCGGTGCGCAGGCCGGCCAGCCCGGCCCCCGCCACCACGATCCGCCCGGGCCTGGCCACACTCGCCCGGCTCACGCATCACCTCGCATTGCCAGCCTCGCCCGCCCCGGCAGGCTACTATGCTGACCAGCCGCGACGGTGTGGTCACCGTTGGCTATCAGCCCCCCGCTGACCCGCCGTTAGCCGCGCACGGGCGCGTAACGGCCCTTACACTGCTCCCGATGGATACCACCCTCTCCCGCCTGCAGGCCGGGCAGTTGCTCGACGGTAGGTACCGGGTGGGCTCCTGGATCGCCCGCGGCGGCATGGCCACGGTCTACCTGGGCACCGACACGAAGCTGGACCGCACGGTGGCGCTCAAGGTGGCCCACGCGGAACTGGCCGGCGATCCCGAGTTCGCCCGGCGGTTCACCGGCGAGGCCCGGTCCGTCGCGCGGCTGTCCAGCCCGAACGTGGTGGCCGTGTACGACCAGGGCTCCGACGGCGACCTGCTGTACCTGGTCATGGAGTACGTGCCCGGCCGGACGCTGCGGGAACTGCTGCGCGAGCGCGGCCGGCTCAGCCCGCGCGATGCGCTCGACATCATCAGCGGGGTCCTGTCCGGCCTCGCGGCCGCCCACGACGCCGGGATCGTGCACCGGGACGTCAAGCCCGAGAACGTCCTGCTCGGCGACGGCAACACGGTCAAGGTCGCTGACTTCGGGCTGGCCCGGGCGGCCTCGCGGGCCAGCCACACCAAGACCGGGATGATCATCGGCACGGCCGCCTACCTGGCCCCGGAGCAGGTGTCACGCAGCACCTCGGACGCACGTACCGACGTGTACGCGGCCGGGGTGATGCTGTTCGAGATGCTCACCGGCGCGCAGCCGCACACCGGCGAGAACCCGCTCGCCGTGGCCCACAAGCACGTCAGCGACGTGGTGCCGCCCCCGTCCACCCTGGTTCCCGAGCTGCCGCCGTCGCTGGACGCGCTGGTCGCGCTGGCTACCAGCCGGGATCCCGATCTGCGGCCCGCCGACGCGAGGCAGTTCCTGCGGGCAATCGCCGACGTCCGCCGCGGCATGCCGATCGGCGGGCCCGGCGGGGAACTGCCCGGCCCGGCCGAGCCGGGCTACCCGATGCTGCCCGCCGCCCTGGGCCCCGCCGCCGCGGGCCCCGCCGCCGTGGGCGCGGCGGCCCTGGCCCCGGACGCGGGACCGCCCGGGGCCGAGTTCCCGTGGTTCGACGATGACGGCCCGGCGGGGCACGGGTACGGCCAGCCGGGCAACGGCTACAGCCTGCCTCCCGTCCCGAACGGGATGAACCACACGCTGGTCGTCCCGGCGGCGGGAATCGGCTCCGACGCCGGCGACAACGGCGTCCCCTACGGCGGCGTCCCCTACGGCCAGGGTGACGGGCCCGCCTACCCGCGGCGCCGCGGCCGCAGCCACGGGCCCGGCGAGCCGTTCCTGCAGCGCTGGCTGTTCAGCCGCCGGTTCGTGTACGTGGCCCTCACCCTCGGCGTGGTGCTGATCGTCGGCCTGATCACCTGGTGGGTGACCGACGGGCAGTACGTGACCGTGCCCCCGGTGAAGGCGATGGCCGCCGGGACCGCGCGCACCGAGCTGCAGAACCTGGGCTTCACGGTGCGGTTCGGACCGAGCCAGCACAGCAACGTGATCGCGAAGGGCGACGTCATCAGGACCGACCCGGCGATCGGCTCCAGCGCCAAGCGCGGCGCGGTGGTGACCATCACCGAGTCCACCGGCCCGGTCATGATCGGCGTCCCGCAGGTGACCGGCCTGACCCAGGCCGCCGCGGAGACCGCGCTCAGGAAGGCGGGGCTGACCCCGGGCACCGTGACCACGGCCGCCTCGTCGACCATCGGGGCCGGCGTCGTGATCAGCACCGACCCGGTGGCGGGCACGGCGTGGCCGCAGGACAAGCCGGTCGGGCTCACGGTCAGCGCGGGCCCGCCGCTGCCCAGCTTCGTCGGCCAGATGTTCCAGGCCGCGCAGGCCCAGGCGCAGCAGGGCGGCTACCAGCTGAATCAGGTGGCCGACCCCACCAGCAACCAGCCGCAGGGGACCATCACCAGCCAGTCCCCGGCGGCGGGCACGCCGATCACCCAGGGCGAAGTCGTCACCGTGCACGTCTCGAACGGCCCGCCGCAGGTCGCCATCCCCAACGTGACCGGCCTGCCCGTGCATCAGGCGACCGCGATCCTGGAGGCGGCCGGCTTCACGGTCACGGTGAGCAACAACGGCGTGTTCGGCAACGGCCGGGTGGCCAGCTACTCCCCGACCGGCACGGCGCCCAAGGGCAGCGCGATCGCCCTCGTCGTGGGCTTCGCGTTCCCCTAGCCGGCCAGCCCCGCTGATGGACCGGCGGCCGATCGGCGCGCACGCGACGGTGACCGGCGGGCTGGCCGCCAGCCTGCGGTACGCGGCCGCGGTGGGCGCGGAAGCGATCCAGGTGTTCGTCTCCAACCCCCGCGGCTGGGCCTCGTCGGCCGGCGATGCCCGCCAGGACGCCGCGCTGCGCGACCACGTCGCGGCCACCGGCCTCCCCGTCTTCGTGCACGCTCCCTACCTGGTCAACGTCGGCTCCCCGGACCGGCCGACCCGGGAGCGCTCGGTGGCGGCGATCCGGCACGCGCTGCGCCGCGGCCGCGAGATCGGCGCCCGGGGCGCGGTCGTGCACACCGGCTCGGCAGTCGACGGCGACCGGCGGGCGGGACTGGTCCGGGCCCGCGAGTGCCTGCTGCCGCTGCTGGACGAGATCGGCGACGACGGCCCCGAGCTGCTGCTCGAGCCGATGGCCGGGCAGGGCCAGATGCTCTGCGCCGCGCTGCCCGACTTCGAGCCCTACCTGGACGCGCTGGGCTGGCACCCGCGCGCCCGCGTGTGCCTGGACACCTGCCACGCGTTCGCGGCCGGGCACGACCTGAGCCGGCCGCGCGGCACCGCCCGGGCCCTGCGCGCGCTGCAGGCGGCCACCCGCGACCCCGGCGGCCGGCTGCGCCTGATCCACGCCAACGACTCAAAGGACCGCTGCGGTTCGCGCCGGGACCGCCACGAGAGCATCGGTGCCGGGCAGATCGGCGCGGCCGGGTTCGGCCGCCTGCTGCGCGATCCGGTGACCGACGGCGTGCCGTTCATCGTCGAGACCCCGGGCGGGCAGGCCGGCCACGCGCGGGACGTCGCCGCGCTACGGGCGCTGCGCGACGGCCGTCACGGCGGCGGAGGAGGTCACGGCGGCGGAGGAGGTCACGGCGGCGGCCCCTCGCCCGGCAGCTCCTGATAGGAGTAGCGCTGCTCGCGCCACGGGTCCGCGACGTTGTGGTAGCCACGCTCCTCCCAGAAGCCCCGGCGGTCCCGGGTCAGGTACTCGACCGCGCGGACCCACTTCACGCTCTTCCAGGCGTAACGCGACGGGACCACCAGCCGGAGGGGATAGCCGTGCTCGGGGGCAAGCTCCGCGCCATCACGGTGGGTGGCGAGCAGGGTGTCGTCCGCCGCGAAATCCCCGATCCTGAGGTTGGCGCTGTAGCCGAAGTCGGCCCAGACCATGACGTGGGTCACGGCGCCGTCCGGCGGCGCGGCCCGCAGCAACTCGGCGGCCCGGATGCCCTCCCAGGCGATGTCGCGCACGGTGAATCTGGTGACGCAGTGGAAATCGGCCACGACCCGGCAGCGCGGCAGCGCGGCCAGCTCGGCCCAGCGCCACCGGTGCTCGTTCCCCGACGCGGTCGCCCCGAGCACGCGCAGGTCCCAGGTGTCCGGGCGGAACGAGGGCACCGGCCCGTAGTGCAGCACGGGCCATCCCGCCGGGACGTACTGCCCCGGCGGGAGCGCGGCCTCAGGCAAGGCGGCCGCCGGATCCTCCGCCGCAGCCCGTACCGGCGCGCTGCTCTCCGGATGCCTCATTACCGGGTGACCTGCTCCTCTCTCGCGATCGCGCCGTCGTGGCGCGATGCTGGCGACCCTTGTCCCGCGGGTGGAGCTATCTTGCCACCCCCGCCGCGGGCCCCGTCGCGCACCCGGCCCATGCCCCATCCTGAGGCGGATGCGCTATGGTGCGGCCCGTGCGCCATCAGTCATGGTTGTCCGGGCGCTGACCGGCGGAAGGACGCGGGGAGCTGGACCTTAACGAGCCGGACGCGCGGCGGCTGTTCGCGGGCGCGCGGGTGGCCCGGCTGGCCACGCTGACCGAGGCGGGCCGGCCGCACCTGATCCCGATCACGTTCGCCGTGGCCGGCGACCACGTCTACACCGCCGTGGACGCCAAGCCGAAGAAGACCACCGCCGGCCTGCGGCGGCTGCGCAACATCCGCGGCGACCCCCGGGTCACCGTGCTCGCGGACCATTACGCCGACGACTGGGCCGCCCTGTGGTGGGTCAGGGCGGACGGCGTCGCCGCCATCCTCAGCGGCCCGGCCGAGCTGGGCGCGCCGCTGAGGCTGCTGGCCGCGCGCTACCCGCAGTACGCCGGGCACCCGCCCGCCGGGCCGGTGATCGCCATCCGGGTCACCCGCTGGACCGGCTGGGCCGCGGCGCCGCCGGGCTCGGCCGCGCCCCCGGGCTAGGTTACAGCCCGGTCACGATCACAGCCCGGCGACGGCCGGGATCACCTGGCTGCCGATGACCTCCAGCGGGGACAGCTCCCAGACCCGCGCGACCGCGCCGATCGCGGCCTGGAAACCCATCTCGGCCAGCTCGCCCAGCTGGTCGACGACCTCGCCCGCCTTCTCCCCCTTCTCGCCCACGTCGAAGAGGAAGTAGCAGGTCTTGAGGATCTCGTCGTAGTCGCGCCCCTCGGCGTCGCAGTGCGCGCGCAGCACGTCGAGCTTGCGGGCGAGATCGGGGCCGGGGAACAGGTTGCACGCCTGGGCGTAGCGGGCCACGAACCGCAGCGTCTTGCGCTCGCCCCCGCCGCCGATCAGGATCGGCGGGTGCGGCCGGGACAGGGCCTGCGGCGAGTTCAGCGGCCGCTCCAGCCGGTAGTGCCGGCCGACGTACGGGGTCTGGTCACCGCTCCACATCTGCAGGCAGATCTGCAGCGTCTCCTCCAGCCGCTCGAACCGCTCGGCGACCGGCGGGAAGGCGATCCCGAGCGCGCGCGACTCCTCCTCGTTCCAGGCCGCGCCGATGCCCAGCCAGGCCCGCCCGCCGGAGAGCACGTCCAGGGTGGTGACGATCTTGGCCAGGATGCCGGGATGCCGGTAGACCGTCCCGGTCACCAGCGTCACCAGCCGGGCCCGGGACGTGAGGCCGGCCAGGTAGCCCAGCGTGGTGTAGGCCTCGAGCATTTCGTGCTCGGGCGGGCCGAGCAGGCCGATCTGGAAGAAATGGTCCATGACGCTGATGAAGTCGAAGCCGGCCACATCGGCGGTCGTGGCCACGGCGGCCAGGTCGCGGCCGAGCAGCCCGGGCCCGGCGGGCCAGGTGTAGTCGGGGATCTGCAGTCCGATCTGCACGCGATCACCTCCGCCGCCGAGCCTGCCATACCGCGCCGGGCCAGCGTAAGCGGCGTCCGGGCGTGAAAGACCCTGTCATAGTCAAGAGAAGAAGAGGGAACTTGGAGCTGGCTTTCCGATAGCTTTGTACTGTTCTAATCTGGCGCTGATCGACCGGTAGTTTTCTGCCCTTCCGTCCGTGGAGAAGACCACGATGAAGATAGCCCGCCGTGCGGGCATCGTTCTCGGCTCGGTTGCCGCCGCCGTAGCGACCATGGCGGCGGGTCTCCCCGTGCACGCGGCCCCGGCGCCGCCCTGGCAGATCGCCGCGACCGTCCACTACGGGCCGGCCGATTACGCCTCCGGCTACTCGGCCGTCATCGCGCCGGCCAAGGACGATGCCTGGGTATTCGGCGGCACCAATCCCGGCGGTACGTCCGCGCCCGCGGCCGAGCACTGGAACGGGAAGCGCTGGCAATCCTGGCGGCTGCCGTCCGGGCTCAACGGCTTCATCGTGGCCGCGGCCGCCTCCTCGGCCGACGACGTCTGGGCCGTCGGCGACGGGTACGCGCTGCACTGGAACGGCGTCCGGTGGGCCGTGGCCAACACCTGGGGCCAGGTCGGCGAGGCGAGCTCGCTCGTCGTGATCAACCCCGCCGACGTCTGGGTTTTCGGCTGGGCCGGGTTTTCCGGGGTGACCGGCCTGGGCACCTGGCACTACACCGGCCGGGCCTGGATCAGGGCGACCGGCATCGCCGCCGCGATCTACCGGGCCAGCGCCATCTCCCGGCACGACATCTGGGCGATCACGGCCAGCCCGCGCGGCGGGTCGGTGATCCGGTACGACGGGCAGGACTGGCAGGCCGCGCCCGGCGCCGGCCCGGCCCTGGCCAATATCCAGCTGGACGACATCCTGGCGGTTTCCCCGCACAACATCTGGGTCTCGGGCACCACCCCGGTCAACGGGACCGGCGGGCACCTGGTGCTGGCGCACTGGAACGGGCGGCACTGGAAGCGGTTCGTGGCCCGCTGGCCGGTGCAGCAGCCGGAGCGGTTCGCCGCCGACGGCCAGGGCGGCGTGTGGATCCCGGTGGTGACCGGGGGCGCGCGCCCGGCCACCTGGATTCTGCACCTGTCCCGGGCCGGCACGTGGACCAGGACCAGGATCGCGGTCGGCCCGCAGGAGGGAGTGGGCGTCGGCGACCTGGCGCTGATCCCCGGGACCGCGACGCTGTGGGGCACCGGCGGGCTGCTGACCACGGCCGGCGGTGACGCCGCGATCTGGGAGCACGGGATCCCCGGCTTCCACCTGGCCGTCAGCCGGAACCGGGCCGACCGGGACCGCGACGTGCGGCCGGGCCGGCTGATGGGGGCCGGCCGCGGTGAGGTCGTGCGGGTCTACCTGACCGTCGGGAACCGCGGGGGCGTCCGGTTCTACCTGATCGTCCGGGGCTGCCGGGCCCCGCGCCGCTGGGCGGCGCCAGCCTGGACCTCCCCGCCGCGGCAGGCCGCGCGCGCCTCCGTCCCGGACTGAGTCACGGCCGCGCCGGGCCGGGCGCCGCGGCGTGGGCCGGGCTGTGCTCCTGGGCGGCCGCGGCCAGTTCCTCGGCCAGGTCGTCGGCGTCCAGCCGGGCCTCGATCCGGCGCAGGTCCTCGATCCGGGCCCGGGTCTCGACCTGGCGCGGGGTCAGCACGGAGCAGCAGTCCTGGTCCGGAAGCTCGGAGATGCGCAGCGTGGCGATCCGGCGCGCCTCCGCCATGATCTCGGTCTTGTCCAGGCCGATGAGCGGCCGCAGGATCGGCAGCGTGACCGCGTCGTCCAGCGCGGTGATGTTCGTCAGCGTCTGGCTGCTCACCTGACCCAGCGAATCGCCGGTGACCAGCGCCGCGGCGCGCAGCCGCCGGGCCAGCGCCTCACCGGTCTTCAGCATCAGCCGCCGCTGCGCCATGATCTGCAGCCGCCCGGCGCCGGAGGTGGCCAGCCGCTGCTGGGCCCGGCCGAACGCGACCACGAACAGCCGCGACCCGCCCTGGAACCTGTCCAGCTCGCGGACCAGGCCGTACGCCTTGTACACGGACTCAGGCCCGGTGAGCGGCATACCGGAGAAGTGCAGGAAACTGCACCGCAGCCCGCGGCGCATCATCCGGTAGGCGGCCACCGGCGAGTCGATGCCGCCCGACATCAGCACCAGCGCGCGGCCGCTCATGCTGACCGGGAGCCCGCCCTGGCCGGGCCGGCCCTCGGTGAACACGAACACCTCGGCCTGGTCCACCTCAACGAACACCGTGGTGTCCGGACGGGACAGGTTGACCGGGTAGCCGTGCGCCTGCTGGATCCGGGTGCCGATCAGCGTGGCGAGCTGGGCCGAGGTAACCGGAAAGCGCTTGTCGCGGCGCCGGGCCCGGACCGCGAACGAGCCCGGGCGCCCGGCGGTCAGCTGCACCGCGGCGGCGGCCGCGGCCGCGGGATCCTTCGCTACCCGCACCGCGCGGCAGACCCGGGACAGCCCCATGACGTCGCCCATCCGCTCCGCCAGCCGGTCGGCGGCCTGCCCGGCGTCCGGGCCGGGCTCGGCCAGGCGCAGCACGATCACGCCCTCGCGCTGCCAGAGCTGCACCCGCAGGCCGAGGTCGCGGACCGCGCGCCGGATGTTCTCGTGCAGCAGCCGCTCGAACTGCTGCCGGTTCTTGCCCTTGAGCACGATCTCGCCCAGCTTCAGCAGCACGCACGGCTCGTACCGCGTCTCGGCGCCGGGGCAGGCATCACGGGAGGCCTCGCAGGAGGTATCGCGGGAGGTTAGCGGCAGCGCGGACATCTCCCCAGTCTGCCAGCATCCGGCCGCTGCCGGTCGCGTCCCGCCGGGCCGGGCTATTGCCAACGCCCGGGTCAGTTGGAATCCTCGTGCATGGCTGGCGCTGGGCGGGAGCGGGCGGAGGGCGGGATGACGGAGGCGTGCTCGGGTTCGGGCGCCACGCCGCCGTGGCCGTCGGGGGCCGCCTGGATCAGCGGCCGGTACTGCCCGGTCGAGGACGCGAAGATCTCCGTGCTGGACCTGGGCGTCACCCGCTCGGATGCCGTCTACGACGTGGTCCACGTCTGGCGGCGGCGCTTCTACCGGCTGGATGACCATCTCGACCGGTTCCACGCCAGCATGGCCCGGCTGCGGCTCGACCCCGGGCACGACCGCGCCCAGATCGAGGCGATCGCGCACGGCTGCGTGCGGCTGGCCGGCCTGCGCGACGCGTACGTGTCGATGACCTGCACCCGGGGCCGGGTCACGCCCGGCAGCCGCGACCTGCGCACCGCGCGGGCCACCTTCTACTGCTATGCGGTGCCGTTCGTGTGGATCATCCCGCCCGAGCGGCAGGTCGCGGGGGCGCGCCTGTGGATCAGCCAGGTCACCCGCATCCCGCCGCAGAGCGTGGACCCCGAGGCCAAGAACTATCACTGGCTCGACATGGACCTAGCCCAGCTGGAGGCGTACGACCACGACGCCGAGCTCGTCGTGCTGCGGGACGGCACCGGCGCGATCACGGAGGGGCCAGGCTACAACCTGTTCGCTCACGTGGACGGCCGGTGGCTGACCCCGGCCCGCGGCACGCTGCAGGGCATCACCCGGCGGTCGGTCATCGAGATCGCCGAGGAGAACGGCGAGAGGGTCGAGGAGGGCCGGCTGACCGCCGAGGACCTGCGCCGGGCCGACGAGGTGCTGGCCACCTCGACCGCGGGCGGGATCATGCCGGTCACCGTGATCGATGGCCGGCCGGTGAGCCAGGGCCGGCCCGGGCCGCTCACGCTGCGGCTGCGCGACCGCTACTGGGGCCGGCACGAGGACCCGCGGTTCTCCACCCCGGTCCGCTACGACGACCGGCGCTGAGCCCCGGCTACGGCTGGCGCAAGCTCGAGCGCGAGGCGGCGGGCGGCGGCGATCCCCGGTAACCCTCATCCCCTGGTCGCGTAGACCACGCAGCCCCGCATGGTCAGGGTCAGCGGCAGGCCGAGCGAGGCGGCACCGCGCCGCGCCGCCTCGTCATCAAGCCCGTGACAGCGCAGGATGCCGGCCGCGTCCCCGGTCGCGGCCAGCGTCCGCAACGGCCCGTCCCAGCCGTCGACCTCGACCCGGTCGCCGGGCGCGCTGAACACCGACGCGACGATGTCGGGCGCGTCCTCGGCGTCGAAGGTGGAGCTGGCGCCGTAGTCCGGCAGGAGCGGGGCCAGCTCGGGGGCGCTGTCGCGGGCCGGGGCGCAGGCCGCGAACAGCCCCCCGGGGCGCAGCACGCGGCGGGCCTCGGCGATCGCCTGCCGCGGGTCGTCGTAGTGGTACAGCGTGTACAGCGCGGCCACCGCGTCCACGCTGGCGGCGGCGACCGGCAGCCGCGCTCCGTCGGCCCGGACCGCGGGTCGCGGGGCCAGCGCCAGCATGGTCGGCGAGATGTCCAGCAGCACGCAGCGCACGGCCAGCCCGGGCAGCAGCCGGGCCAGCCGGCCGTCCCCGCCGCCGACGTCGAGCGCCCGCCGCGCCCCGGCGGCGGCGAACCGCGCGGCCACGTAGGGATGCACGTCGTCGTGCGGGCGCCGCGAGTCGGACAGGAACCGCTCCGGGTCCGAGTCGTAGTCTCTCGGCAGCGCCGTCATCGCCGCGGACGATACCGGAAGGAACGTGATGGACGCGACCGTGTTTCTCGTGATGGACGTCCAGCGGGGAGTGGTCGAGCGGTTCGGCGACGATCCCGGTTACCTGCCGCGGCTGGCTCGCGCGGTCACCGCGGCCCGTGCGGCCGGTGTCCCGGTGATCTACGTGACCGTCGGCTTCCGCCCTGGCTATCCGGAGGTCAGCGCCAGGAACCGGGTCTTCGCCGCGGTGGCCGCGGCCGGCCGGTTCGCCGCGGGGGACCCGGCCGCCGAGATCGACCCGGCCGTGGCCCCGCAGCCCGGAGATCACCTGGTCACCAAGCGGCGGGTATCGGCGTTCGCCGGCAGCGACCTCGAGGTGCTGCTGCGCGGCCTCGGCGCGGACACGCTGGTGCTGACCGGCATCGCGACCAGCGGCGTGGTGCTGTCCACCGTGCGGCAGGCCGCCGACCTGGACTACCGGCTCGTCGTGCTGGCCGACGCCTGCCTGGACGCCGACCCCGAGGTTCACCGGGTGCTGACCGAGAAGGTGTTCCCGCGCCAGGCCGAGGTGCTCACCGCGGCCCAGTGGGAGGCGACCGCGACCGCGCCGGCCGGCTGATCACCGCGCCGGCCGGCCCGCCGGTGACGACCGCGGTGTGGGGCAGACTGAGCGTGAAGGAAGATGAACGGGCCCTTAGCGATGCTGCTGATTGTGATGCACGGGCCGCGGACGTGGCGCGTCCGTCCCGGCGAGACGTTCACCTTCGGCCGCGCGCCTGACTGCGACGCCGTGCTGCCCGCCGATGACCTGGGCGTCTCCCGCACCGCCGGGAGCTTCCGCTTTCACGGCGGGGCCTGGTGGCTGCACAACGACAGCAGTTCCTCGGTGCTGTCCGTGCTCGGCGACCGCGGGTTCCGGGCTGACCTGCCGCCGGGGCTCCGGGTGCCGCTGCAGCAGTGGCACGCCAGGGTGACGGTGACCGGCGCGCTGGGCCGTTACGCGCTGCGGGTGCGGCTGCCCGATCTGGACGACGTTCCCGACCCGGAGCGCAAGCCGCCCGCCCGCGGGGAGCGCGCGGTGACCACCACCCGGTACCGGGCCCGGCTGACCGAAAGCGACCGGCTGGTCCTGGCCGCGCGCTTCGAGCCGTACCTGACCTGGCGCGACGCCGGCGATCCGGCGCCGCGCAGTGCCCGGGACGCCGCCGAGCGGATCGGCTGGCCAGCGCACGCGGTGGTCAAGCGATGCGAGAACATCAGGGACCGCTACGTCCGGCTGGGCGCCCCGGGGCTGCGCGGGCCGCGGGCACTAGAGGAACTCGCGCTGCTGCTGATCTCCACCGGGGAGCTGGGCGCTGACGACCTGCGGCGGCTGCCCGCCGAGGCGCCGCCGGGCTGAGCCGCCGCCGGGCTGAGCGCGGCGGATCGCCCAGGCTAACCTGGCGCCATGACCCACGCCGCGCCGCTGGAAGGGCTCAGGGTCCTGGAGATCTCCAGCTTCGTGGCCTCGCCGCTGTGCGGCCTGACCCTGGCCCAGCTGGGCGCCGAGGTGATCAGGATCGATCCGATCGGCGGCGCGGGTGACCAGTACCGCTGGCCGCTGGCCCCCTCGGGCACCAGCATCTACTGGACCGGGCTGAACAAGAGCAAGAAATCGGTCACGCTGAACTTCCGCGACGCCGAGGGCCAGCGCATCCTCGCCCGCCTGGTCGCCGCCTCCGGGCCGGGCGGCGGGATCGTGGTGACCAACG
>Ga0335078_10009838_pt1 | contig 14153 bp, 15 predicted proteins | sample Lox_Sample_32_FD_206711 | JGI IMG/M metagenome (GOLD analysis project Ga0335078, IMG submission 206711) | Soil microbial communities from Loxahatchee National Wildlife Refuge, Florida, United States - Lox_Sample_3.2 | ecosystem: Environmental > Terrestrial > Soil > Wetlands | place: USA...
AATCCCGCCTGAGTGCCCTAGCTGTGGATCCTATGTTGTATGGGAGGGTGATTATCTTTATTGCCCTAATACGTCAAAATGCCCTGCTCAGATTGAAAATACAATCGAGCATTTCTTTACACTTATGAGAAATGTAGATGGTTTTGGAAGTAAGACCATCCAAAAGCTTTACGAACAAGGGAAACACAGTGTTTATTCTATCTACACTCTTAGCGTCCCAGATTTTATTAAAATGGGTTTTGGGGATAAAACTTCACAGAATCTTGTCAACCAACTTAAGAGAAGCCGTACAGAAGCCGTAGAAGATTACAGATTCCTAGCCGCATTTGGTGTGTTTCGATTAGGCTTGGGCAATTCCGAAAGATTGTTAAGATCTTATCCATTAATGCAATTATTCGATCTAGCGATAGAGGACATCTCAAAAATTGACGGATTTGCTGAGTTAACGGCAAAGGTCGTTGTTGATGGATTAAAGAACATTCGAGAAGATTTTTATCGTTTACTTAAATTGGGATTCAATTTAGAAAAGACGCCACTTATCGGTGAGTTGAGTGAACGAGGGGATAGTAGTCAGATAGCCGGAAAGCTATTGGTCTTCACAGGAGCAATGAAGCATGGTTCTCGCGATGATATGGAGTCAGAAGCCAAAAAGCTAGGGGCAAAGATTGGTAAATCTATTACTGGTAAAACTGATTATCTCATAACAGGCGATAACGTCGGAGAAACCAAAATAAATGCTGCTAAAGCTAACAGGATAACGGTAATCAAGGAAGAGGAATACTTGTCTTTAATCAACAAAAAGCACGTGAGTTAAAATGACAATGGTTCGCCATAAAATATCCAACTGGTTAACCCTACCTCGCTTATTATTAAACCCAACAGCTTTGGCGGTAGTGCGCTGGTTAAGTGGCTTTGTGTTGTGTAATGATATCCTGTAGTGCACTTTGTGTTAATCAGCGCAGCGCGATTCACGCTTCTGTATACGATGCTTTCTCTTAATTTCCTGCTTCGATACATTGTTTTTGGCCCATGCAACCATGAAGCTTTCTAAAACATTTTCCGTTGCATCAGCGGCAATAGAGCCATCGTATCTCCCCGCATTCTGTGCGTGGGTCAGCCAATTAACTAATTGCCATGTTGATTTTGAGATGGCCTTCAGGTAGGAGCGAAGCTGTTCATTGCTGCTACCAATCGCGAGGTGATTAGCGATGAGTTCGCACCAGTCGATGAAATTGCCACGCTGTGGTGCCTTCTGACCCTCCGGCACCATCTCGGCCTGCCCCAAACTCTGCGCAAGGAACAAAAGACACACCCTACATTTCATACCGACGGACTGGAAATCCTCGGCCTTTTGGGCCGAAAAAAGAGTCGCACGAGCTCGGGCCAGCTTGTTCCAAAGCTGATTGATGCGGTCATGCGCATGCTCTTGTTCCTCGGACATGTCGGACTGCATCATGCGTGTGGTCACGCCAACATGGAAGGAAAGGGTGTAGTCCAAACTCGGGAACAGTTTCTGCAAATAAAAGTTTGTTGGATTAGTGATGACCCACCAGCGGTTTTTGTTCGTCCTCACATCCCATGCTGCCATTTGTTGACCAAAGATGCTTTCAGAGGCTACTTTTTCAAGATGCCTCACGGTCTCGTTGGGCGCTTGCCACTCAACATAGGAACGGATGCGATCGGCCTCATCATCACCGGCATTTAAGATGTAGTCCGCCAAGGCTTCAGCAGGCATTGCACGGGGTATGACGCATTCTCCGTTTTTCTTTTTAAGCGCGCGCGTGTGAAGACTGCGCTTGGCCTTTTTTGGGTTCATATAGTTTTTCTACCTCCTGTTACTATTGTGCAAATGCCCCTTTTATCGATGCTCAGCTCGATCAGTTTATTAAACAGCTATCTGGATGGTGTGAGCGCCATTATGACATCCTTGGATTCCTTAATCAAGCCGCCAGCACCTCCAGCAGCTGTAATCATCGAGCCGAGAACTGCATCAACTGCTTCAAGCACCGATCTAAGCCCTTTGCGATGTTAAAAAATGTACCCCGACATTTGATAGGATGGACATTGCTGAAATTCTGTAAATAACTCCACAGCGCTGGTTAGGTTTCTCTATCCAGCGCTTTCTTTTTGCCCCGCGGGGATAACCGAAGAACTGGGAATTTAGGTTGGGAGTGTTCGTAAGGTCTTGTTGAATTGGGATTTATGAGGAACGCCTACAGATGACCGATTAGTAAAACGTTTATGTCATACGCTTAAAGTCCCAAAGGTGGCCATAAACCTCCGTGATATGTTCAGCATACACATCGGTAAAGCCGTCCTTTATAAGTAGTTGCGTCATATCTTCGTCAGGCACCCGAGTGCGCATTCTACTGTCCCGGACGAATTCATAAAACCTGCGCCAATCAAGCGGATGTAATCGAGACTTGTTCGCAAGCCCCGTAAAGCGTTTGAACAGCCTTGCACTTTGAGACGGCAGCTTAGGCTCAAGCTTTTCTTTTAATGTAACGGTCATGCGGTGTCGCTTGTGTGTATTGTGATTGTAGATCAAAAGAAGTGGGTTAATTAGTGTTTGAGCTGCCGCAACATAAGTTTCATATGATGGATGGTCATTAGGGGACCATCTTTGTGCTCTTATCTCAACCGCGACAGTCCCTTTTATATCTGGTCGGACAATGAGCTGTGCACCGAGGCCTTCGTGGGGTGATTGCTTCGTAAAACGGAGGTTGATTACATCGAAGCCTTTCTCGTCCAGTACATCAAGATTCCGCTCGGTGGAAAAGTTCCCCGAGCTCTCCGCAATCTGCGCCATATTTATTGCAAAACGCCTAGGCGAGCCTGTGACATTAATGTGTATGGGTGGTAAATAGTCGTCCATGGCATGAGCCCCTAACGGTTATTATATATACGGTTACTATATGCCTGAATTGGAGACATGTCAACCAACGCATAAGAGACTAACGCATAAGAGACTCACATCGTTAAGGCTCAAACGGATGGGCTGATGTAGGAGGCGAAAAGGTCGTGGAAATCGCTGTAGACTCAGCAACGGTAATGTTAGGAAAAGACGAAAGCGGCCTAGACGATGCCTGAGTCTTATATCTATCTTCCATTTCGTTAAGCCGTTGCGACATTGTAATACCATTTACTGTACCAGTTCTCAAAGCGACTATCGATGGTACTATTGAGTCGTACGATTGAATAAGATCATTAGCAAGCTGTACCGCATCGATACAGACCAAACCACCATCATTTCGCTTTAAGTGCAAAGACGGTTGCCGTCGCAAAACGCCAATCTGGCCCTTGAGAACATACGAGTGGGCAATGCCGTGTCTAACGAGCCGGTAAAGAGAAACCCCAATATTCTCAGTGTCAGGCAAGGAAAGGTAGAGATATTTCGTCCAGTAATTCTTGAAGTAGATATCACCGTCGTGTGCGTCGAAGGTCTTCTTGCTGAGAAGGGCACCCAACAATTCGATGCCTGCAAAAGCTGTCATTACGAGGGGATACCCCACACCTTTGTCTTCCTGACCTGCTAGAGGTGGTGTCCCTATAAGAGAACGAAGGTCATTGAAGAGGTAGCCCTCAATATTCTTCGCGAGAAACTTAGCTAGGTTGGCCATTTCGAACCTCCAGGGCATTCCAACTTATCGGTGTTGCAATTATATACGCCATTGAACACAATACAGTCAACTGATTTCTTTGCCACATCTGCTCACGATCAACAGTTTCTGTCTATATTTTCTGCCTTCTTCAGCAGCAAATTTCCGCCGGTGAGCAATAAGATGGCAACAATAGATATTAGCCACGTAGGATTGTATCCAACCGGAGTTGTGCTTGCACTGCCAGACTGGAGCCCTTCCAGCGGTCAAGAGAATCTCCAAGAAATTGCTGTTCTCTTTATCCACTCCGAACACGTGATTCTATACCAAACCGCGGCAGCATGTCATCGTTGGCGTTTATGGGGTGTCTTCTTAGCCCTTAAAATGTCCCACTGATTCTGGTACTTTTCGAGAGCTCCTTTCATTACCCTTTTCTCTTCTTTGAAATGGCTTGTTATGGAGGGGACGTCAACGCTTGGGACGATGTATACCTCTGGAAGCGTTGATACATCCTCAAACTTGTTGTTATAGATAACAAAGACAACGTAGTGATCGTCTCTGACTTCCACATTGTTTACGACAAGAGATGAATATCCGCGTACTGCCTTAACATCTAGCGATATTGGGTTTCCATTTTCCTGAATCACACGGATGTCGATTGTTTTCTTGTTGCCCTGACTAAGATACGCCTCAAGCCCAAGCCTGAAGAGCTGCGACAAGACAAAATATTCCGCAGCAACACCCGTGTTAAACGTACTTGCCCGTTCCTTAATTTCAGTCATAAGGTCTCCCTCTTTAAAGTCTAACATCCGACATGACCGGCATGACCATGCTTACTAGGGGTGCAGCTCGATGAAGTACCACTGTGCCGCATCGATACTTTATTAGTGGTTTCCTGAAACGACATATCCAATATTTTTGTCAATATCCAATTTATTTAGAAGGCCGACTAGTTCCGAGGATTCAACAACCAATACCGTGTTTTCCTTAGCTTTAGCGAGTGCGTTAAACTCATCAACCAACATTTGAGAGTTCGGCAGTTTCAAACGCGGAGATAACTGTTTACGAAACCTAAGATATGGAACATGTTCGTATTCCGCGTTCTTGATAGTACCCGTCTCAAGGTCAATAGTTGCGGGATCGAACTTACATACCTCTAGTTTTGCAGTCGTGGCGATTACATTTATGTATGTTCGAAGATGTTCATAATTCTGTTCCTTTAATATATTTGCCTCTTCTTGGGCCAAAGCTTCTGTTGATGCCACGACTGTTGCAGCAATGCGTTCTAGCATAGGTCTGGTTTTGGCATCTTGCCCGGCAACAACGCAGAACTCCGATTCATAAGAAATGGGACTAATGGATAGATCGACCCAATCGAAGTATTTCGAGGCCGATTTGGAGAGATATGATGCCCATAATTTAAAGTCAGATGTCATTTGATCATTTGGCTTTGACAATAGAAATTGCCATGTGGACTCTTGTGGACGCTTGCATTCTATATTCAGAACAACAGTCTTGGGTTGATTTTCAACTACTAAGTCGATAAATCCCGATTCGTTAGTTTGCTGGTTGGTCCATCCGTGCTCACTATGAAGGACACTCCATCCATGAGTGTGCCGCGACGCATTTATAGCGTGCGCGAGCCCAATCTGCAATGGAAAGCCAGAAAGATTGATGTTCTTGTTTTTATCCATACCGTAGCAAATCCCTGCAACCGCTAAGATGAAAAAAGCTGATTGATTATATCCGCACAAATGGCAAGAGTTTCTGTGCCGGTTGGATACAACATGTGACTACCATGTGCCAATTCGTTTCGAAAAAATGGCAAGGAATCTGCGAGTATCTTACAGTAAGCTTGTAAATCTTCCGGATCAGGGTTATTAGTGGCATTTGGCCTATAACTATCTGCCTGAGAATATTCTGCCAGCCTTTTTTTAATTATTGGATAGTATTGAAAATCGCTATCAAAAATCCATCCTTTGTTAATCGCCAAGTTCATTAATCTCTTTAACCCACCTTTATCATCGCCACTTTTAACTTTCAGCGCGAATTCTACTGATGCAGTTGCATGTAACTCGGCCACAAGGCCAAATCGATAGACATACCAGGAATAGAGAACAAGATTTCGAGCTGTTTCAAAGTGTTCTCGGATATTTTCGGGCACGGATTCATTCAACACAATGTCGTTAATTTCAAGATAATGATCGCGAAGGTTTCTCTCACGGATCTCGCCCGTTTCCCTATTACAAAAAACGAACAATTTCTGTCGTGAATCAGGGCAACAGATTTCATCAAAGGGTTTTAAAGTGTCCATATGGTTAACCCTACCTTACTTATTCTATTACTGCCGGGGCCACAGCTTTAAGGCACGACTAAACAGCTCTTCAGACCGATTTTTAATTGCAGTTTCGTTCCAAATCGCCATATCCTGTAATTGTTGATTAATAGGAAGCAGCGAATAACGAAGCAACTCAGGTTTTTTTGTCGGCCATGCGCTGTTCGATACGGAGGAGTTTAAAGATTGCGTTAGAATAGTCAAATTCCCGAGCGTCTGGAGCGCAGCATTTCTTCGGCGGGTTGCTGCTGCACGAGGGTCTTTATCATCAGCAACGAAGAGCTCATTTAGCGTTTGGCCCTTGGAACCATCAGGCAGTGGCCAGTGCTCGATCCAGTTCTGAGGAAGAATATGCTCAACTGTTAGCTGGCCGTCGATAATGATGCGTTCTGTTTTATCTCCTGAATATGTATCATTGAGTCTTTTCAAGATATGAATAATTTTCGAGTTGTTGAGGTTCTGGTAAGCATGTTTTGTAGTCCAAGCCTCTTTAAACGACTGATCCGTGGGCCATTCAGTTGAATCTCCTGTCTGTTCCGATAGTTGTTTCGTTAAGTTCTGTGGTGTTACTCCATCTCGACGCAGATTTCGAGTAAGTGCTAAAAAAATACGGTTATAATTTTTTGTCGTCAGGCCACAAACGGCACGTCGTAATAAGTACGATTCAAGGATTGATGAAACTGCTTTCCATTGAGTTTCGTCAATTTTGGTATCAAGCAGCATCAGTAGAAGCGGATAAGACGTTCGGATATCAAAGGCATCAAGAAATATTGCAATTGAATATATGGTATCATCTTTCTTCGGCTCGATGATTCTACGAAAATCTGCTCCTTGTTGAGATAGAGTTGCTAGCTCATCCTGAACTGTAGAAAAAGGTCGTTGTCTTTCAATCCAGAACTTATATTCCACAAAAAGGTGTTTGATTGGGATGTCAACCGTCTGGCGGCTGGACAAAAAATGCTGCATAAAAAGATCGCTACGCGGCCGTAGGAGTCGTCCTTGTTTCACCTCTACCCGCCAAAAAGGATCATCAAATTTCTGCCAATAGTCTCTGTACAACGTTTCCTGCGGCTCGCCACGTCTGGCTGCACGAAGGAAGATATAGTTCCTGAGTAAATCCGCTGGCAACAAAGGCTCACCGCGCGCGTTTAACGTTTCGAAGATAACCTGAGCGTCGTCGTCTTTTTCCAAATCGATACAAACGACCTGTAACGAGTTTTTTAGTGCCTGGAAGCACTCATCTAGACGTTCATTTAATGGTTTATCCCCAGCTAACGGTTTGTCGGTAAGAGTACCTTTAAAAAGTTCTTTCAACTGATCATAAATAAATATATACAGTTCGACCATGCGTGGTCGCGCCTCCGGCTTTCGCGCGCGTCTTCGATAGACCAGCGGATGTTTTTGTTCCAACACAGCACGAGAACCAGATCCTATTACATCAGCAAACTGAGTACGATCTAACTGAGTAGGCCAGACTTTGAATTTGTCAGTGTCCGGCGATGCCATCTTCCCGGTATTGGCGATATGCGATTCGCATTCTACAGCTATGTCTTCACAACCTTCAGCCCTGCAAAAGTCCCTAAAGGCAGCGAGAAAGACTTGTAGAGTAGTTAGCCGTTGTTGTCCGTCGATAATTTGTCGTTTTTCTACATGAGTTGTTGGTGTCTGTTTTTGATCTAGCACCATAGCGCCTAAAAAGTGCACCGGCGCATCCTTACGGCCCTCAAGATACTCGCCAAATTTACGCGCTATATCCTCCCAGAGCGGCTCCCAGTGCTTCTCACGTTGCCAAACGTATTGCCGCTGAAAAAGAGGCACCTCCAAATGCATCTTTTTTTCAAATATCTCAAGCACAGAAACCGCATCGGCTTTCATGTGGTAAGTCTCCTCTCTATTTATTCCCTAAACCATAATCGTTATGACTAATATTGACATGTCATGACTATATGCGTGTTTTATATTTATGTCAACGTTGACGGATGAGTCTTTTGGAGGGATACGTAAATCGATAGGGTAGGGGTGTTCATAAACCCCTACCCAAATTATGCTAAAAAAACCCTGAAATTTCTTGAAAATCCGCCTACCTGAAAAGTGTTTCTAAACCAGATGTTTTACGAACAGTAGTAAAACCGTCAGAAGGCTGAATTCTGAAAACCAAATAATCACTGTTGATAAAGAGTCTTTGTATCTTATCCTGGGCAGGAATACGGTACGGGCTAAATTCTAAGTCGTCCAGTAATTTTACTATCCCAAAGTTCTTCTCTTGTTTTGCGAAGCGCTGCTAAAACTTCTTTCTCTTTTAAATCAGATAAGGGAGATGTCCGCTTAGATATTAGTTTCCGAAGTTTTGTAAGATGCTGTTTGGCTTTTCTGACGTTTCGTTTCATAGCCTTACTTTTTTTTCTCAAGCATGGTCTTCATAAACTCATTATCTTTCCAGACTGCTACTTTAAAAGTGGCACCTGTGGAAAAAGATTCCCCATATTCGATAGACGAAATACTAACGTTAAGCTCTTCTTTAAGGGATGAAGAGAGCGCTTTCGAAATTATAGATTGTAGTTCTGTTGTTGAAAGAGACTTCATTTTATTTTCCATGTTTTATCCTCTCTATTTTTTATTTCTCTTAGGTGCTTTCGGACCTTTTTTATTACTGGTCCCTTTCTTAGCCTTTATTCCTTTAGTTCTCTTTAACTCATTTTCTACGGCAACAAGGCGTTTTTTATATGCTTGAGCTTCGCGCCTTAGTGACTGTAAATCAGATTCAAGGAACCTGGCTGCTGTTAAAAGTGCTGAGGTCGGATTATCCGATTGTGTGCGGTCTTCGTGGAGTCCCCCATTAGCGTCTATTCTGCGAATTTCGACACTCTGTATATGGTGGTTATGACGGCGGCCGAGATGTCCTCGGATCGCTCCCCAAGCTTGCATAACAAGAGGTATTAATGTTATTAACGACGATATTGATCCAGTAATGTAAAGTATTTCAAGGCCTGTTTCGTGCTCGACTATTATAATTTTCTGGTTGTCTTGAGTAACGAGGTGTCCTCGGCCCTGAAAATCATCATCAATTGATGATGATTTAATCCCTACTTCATGTTCGAGAGTTTGCAGCATTTCATGATACTCACTATAAGACGACACCATGTCACGTAACTTGAGAGAAATAATTTGGTCTGGATCTACCCCAAGGTACTTGCTGGCATTCTTAAACTTGGTTTTGAATATTTGCTCGCGGTAATTCATCTCTGTTAAAATGTTTTTTGCTTTCTTGGAAGAAGCGGCCCGAGCCTTTAGGCTTATTTTATCGCGCAGTAATTTATAAGGTTTTGTTGTCATCAGCCAAATCCGATCTCAGCCCATATTCTATCGTTTCAGGGCTTAAGTCCTGTTCATTAGGCCATACTACCCCGCCAAAAGCCGCTTTTACACGCCGGAAATAGTTCAGATCCTTTAGCTCCTGGAAAACGCCTATATCAAGGTACGGACTCATATCGAATATCCCTTGTCGACCATCGGATAAATGAATCTTCAACTGATAATTTTCGATAGGCTCTACAGCTATAACGCGAATTATTTGTTTTTGTTCCTCAGTACTATAACATTCCGCTATCTCTGCTTCTTCCCACGTTTCAACCGGATCCATAGCCTGAAAGGAGTCCGAATCGTCCCCAACCTTGTTGCGAGTGATCTCAATCCGCGGGCCTTTTGAATTTTTCCTCTTACTCATTTTACCTGGATTCTCTACCTATAGCTTGGCCGCTGTCAACTTCGTGGTGAATATTCTTTTCGGTCACACGCGACAACATCTTATTTAATGTCATGCCCTGCTTCCGAGGTATTTTTACTTTTATGAGAGGTAGCGCGCGGTCGGACTTTTCCATAAGCTGATGATAGCACGGAGGACTATGCCGGGCAAGAGGAAAGGGAATAGCTGCTTTCGGTATTATTTTATTTATCTTGTTCTAATTTCTTCAGTATGGTCTGGGGCATCTTCCCAATGGATGGTTTTAAAATGGCTAACACAGGAAGAGGCTGGCGTATGATCTTTATAAGACGTAATCCCGGTGACACGACCATTATAGAACCAGAAAACTCTATAATCATGATAACCGAAGCCAGCACCAGTAACACAGTATTGCCATACTTCGTTTTGACCTTGTAATTGACGGTCGTCAGGGGCACCCATGACCTCAAGGACTCTTGTTTTGTCGTCGTCTACGTTTATTAAGCTGGATTTTCTCTCAAGGGTGCCGCAAGCGAACAAGGCGATAACGACAAATGGGAAAATAGCCAGTTTTATTTTATTCATTTTGGTTTCCTATCTACATTGGACCAGGCTACTAATCACACTTTCTCGCTTTTTTATTGATATAGTCCGCAATGTCACCGCCAAGATTTTTTGACAAATCATATAAATCACTATCACTATCATTGGTTTCAAATAAAAATAATGTTTCACATGTTTTGCAATTAACAACCCTTGTGTTAGCTAAGATTTCATATTTCCCCTTGGCTCTCGTGATACTCAAATCGTCTGTGATTTTACTGTGTATGCCTTTAACTTTATATTTCATCTGTACTAATTTACCCTCAACTATCAAGGTACCAACAGTACACTCATTGCTCCCACGATAAATTCTTGAGAAATTTTTGTCCTCAAATAATTTTTTCTCTAACTCGTCCATAATAGCATTCGTTATCCCTTTCAGAGTGCTAGGCCCAGCTCCAAACTCATCTATGACGCTTTCCGTGTCAAAGGTTAAAAGATTAATGGTATTAAACTTAGAAAGGGGAGGAACACAGTTAATATCCGGTGTTTTCTTTATGCAACCAAATAAAAACACGGATATAATAAGACAAGCAGTTGTTATGATATGTCTTTTCATGACTTAAAATATCCCCCAGTGGAACCTCAACAGCTCTCAATTAACATATCAGAAACAGGCATTGCCCTTGGTCCGAGCAGCGGGTTTAATAGGTTTGAATTTCTGATTATTCCATTTAGGGAGACCCGCCTGCTCCATTGAATCCACGGCCTGGAGCCAATCCGCATCATTCCCTACTTTCCAACAGGTGATCTCAATTCTTTTACTATCTTTTGACATTAGTCAGACTAGCTGCGCTATAAGACTAGATGCGTTGGGTTATATAGGGATTGCCTCATTTGTTTCGAAATACGTGGCAATCCTTATTAACTGTCTAACATATTCGGAGAAGACCGTCAAATTTAAAAAAATTGTCTCACGTCTTATGTCTGAAGGTAGCTCAGGATGTCCTGCTGAATTTCGTTGGCGACGTATTAATTCAAAGCAACTTACTAAATCACTCTTAACTGCTTCCTGAAGATCTTTAGGGAGTTGTTTATTATCAATCATTGTTTCAAGGCCATTACGCAAACTGGCAAACTTCGTATAAATTGTCCGGCCATAAGATTTTATAAAGCGGTCGCGTATGGTTTTGTCTTTTATTGCATTTTCAAAAGACTCATGAAGATTTAATATAAGTTGTTCGGAGGCGCATCCTAGCATCACTGCTGAAGCCTTAAAACATGCGGCGTTGAAAGAATGAACGGCTTCTTCGAGATAGTTTATAACAATTTTATCGGCGTTCGGATTGATAGTTATAAACTCACGTAAAAATCCGTCAGGATCGTAAGGTTGAGCTGACTGGTTGTTGGTTATAGTCATTCCATAATCAGTGACTTTATACCAGGGCCAATTAGGATTCATGTCATCCATCCCAAAGACTAATATTCCTTTAACAAGAAATTCCCAAAAAAGCTGCCGAACAGTTTCTGGGACTTTATCACGATCCTCAATTCTAAGATCGTAGTTTGCTCCACCAATTCTCCGATATTGATGATTCATATCTTGCCCTGAATACATACCACGCCCCTTTGCCAAATTTACTATCCCAGATACAGCATCAGTAAACTGACCAGTAGGCTTTGATTTCAAGTATTCAAGAAAAAGGGCTCTTATCTCTTGATATGGGAACTCGTTGCCCATCACCAATCTCCTTTTAAAGTCGAAGACTCATCACTTTTTACTCTTCTGTAATATGTTAATTATATGTTCACTCAGCGTAATTTCCAAGTCAAAGGACTCATGCTTGAGTCGCTTATGTAGCTCCTTTGGCAGTGTAAGAAGATATTTAGTCGTCTCTTCTTCCTTTTCAGTCGTCTTTTTTTTACCAGCCTTTTTGTCCCCGATCCAGTTTAATGGATTATCCCCCAGTGCCTTTTTCGTCGTCATCGTCTATCTCCTTTTGATAATTTCCAACACTAAAGCCTGGTAGTCCTCAGCCCCCGTGCTCGAGGGCGCATACTCAAAAATCGTTTTCCCATGGCTAGGCGCTTCAGCCAGGGAGACATTCTGGCGGATCCGTGTACGGAAGACCTTACCCTTGAACTTGGCCTCAATCTTCTCAACGACATCACCATCCAGATTGCGCTGAGCGTTAAACCTCGTACAGAGGACCCCGGCTATTTGCAGATCAGGGTTAAGCCGATCCCGGACGATCTCTATTGTCTGGAGCAGCTTTGCTAACCCATGTAACGGCAGTGCCTCGGTCTGGACGGTGATCCATACCCTGTCAGCTGCTGTGAGGGCATTTAGCGTAAGTAGCCCGAGAGAGGGAGGGCAATCGATCAGGATATAATTATAATCGTCTTTAACAGGCTTCAGCGCGCGTTTAAGGATGTGTTCGCGGCCAGCCTCTGACGCCAGCTCTATTTCAGCACCGGAGATATCTATTGTAGCCGGCAGAACGTTAAGACCATCCCGGGATACGATCGCTTCTTTCAGGAGGCGAGGGGTCTTAAGTACGTTATAGATCGTCATGGCGTGAGAATCATCGGACAGGGCTAGGCCGAGGGAATAGGTTGCGTTTGCCTGGGGATCCAGGTCAATCAGGAGAACTCGCATACCGGCGTCAACCAGGCACGCGGCCACATTTACAGCTGTTGTGGTCTTCCCAACGCCGCCTTTTTGGTTGGCTATGGAAATAATGGACATATTTTTATTATATAGATATTGTGGATAATGTCAATAAATCACGCTAAAAGCGGTACTGTGATTGGTATGGCGGTATGGCGGTAAAATAGACAAACGGTAAAATAGACCAAAAGTGTTTACCGAAGCTATGACAGCGGTAAAATAGAGCAGCGGTAGTATAAATTTACGGTAGAGAGGTAACAGTGCTATTAGAGGTATATCCTATGTAAAATAGCTATTAATCCATAATAAATCTTGACTTAAACCGTGAATTAATTAAACTACCCAAAGCTATGCCAACCATGCCATTATCTTTAAATGAGATAAAAGAACGTGCCCTGGCATTCTCCCGAGAATGGGAGGGTGAAAAGTCGGAACATGCAGAGGCTCAAACGTTCTGGAATGAATTCTTTAACGTCTTTGGCGTATCCCGTAGGAGACTGGCAAGCTTCGAAGAACCCGTAAAATATGCACGAACTCGCTTTAAGGAGAAGGGCGGTACAGGCGGTTTTATCGACCTATTCTGGCGCGGCACGCTTATCGCCGAGCATAAATCTCTTGGCCGCGATCTCGACACAGCGTACAAACAGGCGCTTGAATATTTCGAGGGGATTCTCGAACGCGATCTACCCCGCTATGTCATTGTATCTGATTTTGCGCGCATTCGTCTTTATGACCTCGATACCGATACCCACACTGAAGTTCTGCTCAAAGAACTCTATAAACACGTAAAGCTGTTCGGTTTCATCGCTGGCTATACTACACAGAGGATTACCGCACAGGACCCGGTAAATATCAAGGCTGCCGAACGCATGGGGAAACTCCATGATCGTCTCCGCGCATCGGGTTACTCCGGGCACGATCTCGAGGTATTTCTTGTGCGGCTGCTTTTTTGTCTTTTTGCCGAGGATACGACCTTATTCGAACCGCGGGGATCATTCCGCGAGTTTATTGAGAATAATACCCGTGAAGATGGCTCTGATCTTGGATCTCAATTAACAATGTTATTCCAGGTCCTCGATACAGCAGAAAGCAGCCGTCAAATGGGGCTCAACGAAACATTTGCCGCATTTCCCTATGTGAATGGTCGGCTTTTCGAAGAGAAACTGTCGATTTCAGTCTGTAACAGCACTATGCGCACACTACTTCTTGATTGCTGTGCACTCGACTGGGGGCGTATCTCACCAGCCATATTTGGAGCTCTTTTTCAATGCGTAATGGACGAAG
>Ga0335078_10009840_pt1 | contig 14152 bp, 10 predicted proteins | sample Lox_Sample_32_FD_206711 | JGI IMG/M metagenome (GOLD analysis project Ga0335078, IMG submission 206711) | Soil microbial communities from Loxahatchee National Wildlife Refuge, Florida, United States - Lox_Sample_3.2 | ecosystem: Environmental > Terrestrial > Soil > Wetlands | place: USA...
GCGTTGTGCGACTGTTCGTTCAGCTGGCGGGAGGCCTTGTTGAGCGTCTCGCTGGTGTTGACGCCATCGCTGATGGCCAGGTAACTCCCGGACGGCACCGCAGCCAGCAGCCGGCCGAGGATCGCCGGCGGCCCGTCGGAGTCGGGGATCTGGCCCAGGATGCCCAGCATCATGATCGCGACGGGCCGGCTGAAGTCCAGCGTCCGGGCGGCCTCGGCGAGGATGCGGCCGGGCTCGCGCACGTCGGCGTCGATGTAGTCGCAGGCGCCCCCGGGGGTGCTGGTGAGCAGGGCGCGCGCGTGCACGAGCACGAGAGGGTCGTTGTCCACGTAGGCGATCCGCGCCTGCGGCGCGATCGCCTGCGCGACCTCGTGCGTGTTGCTGGCGGTCGGCAGGCCGGTGCCGATGTCCAGGAACTGGCGGATCCCCGCCTCGGCGGCCAGGTAGTGCACGGCGCGCGCGAGGAAGGACCGCTGGAGCCGCGCGATCCGGGTCATGTCCGGGAACATCGCCATGACCTGGTCGCCGGCCATCTTGTCGACCGGGTAGAAGTCCTTGCCGCCCAGCCAGTAGTTCCAGATCCGGGCCGAGTGCGGCATCGTCGTGTCGATCTTGGGCCGGTCCTCGCCGGCGGCGGGCGAGCTGTCGTCAGTCACGAGGGTCACACTCTCCGGTCGGCGTTACTGCTGGGCGAGCAGCGCCGCGAGCATGTCCGTGCTGGCGGCGTGGGTTTCGGCCTGCACGCACAACTGGTTCATGACGGCGATGTAGTTGCCGACATCGTCATGCTGATCGAGGTAGAGCGCGCCGCCCAGATGCTCGAGGTAGACAAGGTCGGGCAGGTCCGGCTCGGGGAACCGCAGGATGGTGAAGGGCCCGTCGGCCGCGGCATGCAGGCCCGCCCGGAACGGCATGACCTGCAGCGTCACGTTGGGCAGGTCGGTCATCGCCAGCAGGTGCGCTATCTGGGCGCGCTTCATCCCGGGGCTGCCGGGGAACCGGTGCAGTGCCGCCTCGTCCAGCACCGCCCACAGTTCCGGGGCCGCGGGCTGGGTGAGCAGGAGCTGGCGCTGCATCCGGACGCTGACGCACCGGTCGATCTCACCCGGCGGCACATGGCCGTTGGCGACGATAACGGCGCGCGCGTAATCCTCGGTCTGCAACAGGCCGTGAACCAGCTGCGCTTCGTAGGTGCGGATGACAGAGGCGGCCTTTTCCAGCCCGATGTAGCGCTCGAACCATTTGGGCAGGACGTCGCTGTACTGCTGCCACCAGCCCCGGCCATTGGCCTGGCGGGCGAGCATAAGCAGCGCTGCGCGCTCACCCTCGTCGGTCACCCCGTACAGGCTGAGCAGATCGCCGATATCGCGCTGCCGGGCGCCGCTGCGGCCCCGCTCCAGCCGGCTGATCTTGGAGTGGGTCGCCCGGATGGCCTCGGCGGCCTCCCCGCTGGTGATATGGCTGGCTTCCCGCAGCCGCCGCAACTGCGTGCCCAGCGCGATCCGTACCGCCATCGGCCCGCTGCGCGAGCCGACCGCCCTTTCCACGGGCGCGCGGTCAGGCCCGCTGCTTCCTGCCCGATGCGAGACCATCGGTGCCCCCTGGTGATCCACCCGGCTCCGGCCTACTCAGCCAAGTCTCCCACCAGGGCGGGCTATTCCATGCCAATCACGGCCAAGCTGCCCGCAACGATTCCCGGCCGCGACCTGAAGCCACAGGTCAATGCCATTTACCTGGACCGGGACGGAGATCAGCGGGCGGGGCACCGGAAAGGTGGCACCGGCCCAAAGCCCCCCAAGGGAGGGTAAACGGATCTGGCCGCCCGTTGGCCCGCGGCGGCCATCCGCACGCTCGGCCGGGCATGGCTGGCCGGAAGGTGAGCGCAGCCGGGCCCCCGGGCGGGCGGCCCGGCTGCGTTCAGGGGGCAGGGTGCGGCGCCTTCGCCAGGGGCGGGCCGGGCGATGACGCTGCGGGCGGATGTCAGATACGGGGCAGTGGCTGACCGGTATCACCGGCCCGGACAGGAGCCGGGACTACCACATCCAGGGTTGGCTGAAGGCACCGGGATGCGCGTGGAGGTGGTGGGCACTGCCGTGGCCCGAGGAGGCCGCAGCGGCGGCGCCGAGGCCGCCGGCTAACAGGCCGAGAACAACGATCCCGCGGATCGCCCAGGCACGGGCCGCCCTCGGGGTCCTGCGGTGGGCGCCGCCCAGCGGGCCTTCGGCCGCAACGGGCCGGCCGGTCTGGGTGCTGAGGTGCGATAACGACCTTAGAGTGTTCATGGAGAGGGTCCCCTTACTGGCAACGTAGACGTGGGTTCTCCAGAACCGAGAACCTACACCTCACCGCATCCCGGCAAGTGACATTCGGATCAATCCGGGCAATTTTTTGCGGGCGGTGCCGGCCCGGGGCTATTCCTCCCGCAGGCGCCGCTGCGGATCCCTGTGACAACGGGCGCCGCGCCATAGATGCTGTGTCACATCAGCACACATGACATCCCTCGTCACTTACCCTTGTGCAGCATCACCAGCCTCAGATGTCCCGGGAATGCGCCCTTCGCCACGGTAATTCCCGGCACCGTGAAAGGTCACGTGCAAATTGCACCGCCATAATCAAATTCCGCGCGAAAATTCCCATCTGCCGCCACTAGTTTGACAGGAAAATCGCGTGAGGACTGGCGATAAGGGGTATTAACGCGGCGGGATGGTCCCGGACATCCCTTTCGGGGACCAAGCTGGAAGCTTGTCCGCGGGCGGCAGAAGATACAAGGCGATCATGGAATTTCGGGTCCTCGGGCCGATTGAGCTCTGGTCGGACGGACAGCAACATGATCTTGGGCCGGCCAGGGCGCGATGCGTGCTGGCCATCCTGCTGCTGACGCCGCGCACAATTGTGCCGGGCGAAGTCCTCATCGACCGGCTGTGGGATTCGCGCCCCCCCGCCAAGGCACGGGAGAACCTTTCTGTCTACGTCGCCCGGCTCCGGGCGTCGCTGCGGCAGGCCCTCGGCGAGGGTGTCCGGCTGGCCGGGCGCGCGCGGGGCTACCTGCTCGACGTCGACCCCGAGACGGTCGACCTGCATCAGTTCCGCCGGCTGCGGCGGCAGGCCGGTGCGCTGAACGCGAGCGGCGATTACCAGCGCGTGGCCCGGCTGCTGCGCGAGGCGGACGGGCTCTGGCGCGGCCAGGCGCTGGCCGGGATCCACGGGGACTGGGTGGCGCGGATGCGGGACGGCCTCGGCGAGGAGCGCCGGGCGGCGATCGCCGAGCGCGTCGAGTGTGAGCTCAAGCTTGGCCGGCATGCCGACCTGGTGGGCGAGCTGCACCACCTGCTGGGCGCCTACCCGCTGGACGAGACGTTCATCGCCTGCCAGATGACGGCGCTGTACGGGAGCGGCAGGCCCGGGGACGCGCTGAGCCTCTACCGGGAGACCCGCAGCCGCCTCGTCGAGGAGCAGGGCACCGAGCCCGGGCCGGTGCTGTCGGACCTGCACCAGCGCATCCTGCGCCGGGATCCCGGGCTCGACCCGCGGCCGGCCGCCCAGCACGCGGCCCGGCTGCCGCCGCCGGACACGCTCCCGCCCGAGACGGCGGAGTTCGTGGGCCGCAGCGAGGAGCTCAGCATCCTCACGGGGGAGCACGGCGAGACCCCGCGGATCAGCGTGATCGAGGGCATGCCCGGCGTGGGAAAGACCGCGCTGGCGGTGCACGCCGCCCGCCTCGCCGCCGGCGAGTACCCGGACGGGGTGTTCTACCTCAACTTCCACTCCCACGATCCCGGGCATCCCTCGCTCGATGCGGCCGAGGCACTGCAGCGGCTGCTCCAGATGCTCAGCGTGCCGGCCGGCCAGATACCCGACGCGCTGGTCGAGCGCGCCGCGCTGTGGCGCGCGCAGCTGAGCCGGCGCCGCGCCGTGGTGATCCTGGACGACACCGCGCGGCAGGAGCAGATCCTGCCGCTGCTGCCCGCCGCGGGCCGCTGCCTGGTCCTGATCACCAGCCGGCAGCGGCTCCCGGGCCTGGACGGGGCGCAGGCGCTGACCCTCGACGTGCTGTCGGTCGACGACGCGATCACGCTGTTCCGCCGGATCGCCGGGCGCGGCGGGCCGCACGACGACGGGGAGGTCGCCGCCGCGGTGCGGCTGTGCGGGCAGCTGCCGCTGGCGATCCAGCTCACCGCCGGCCGGCTCGCCCAGGACTACCCGCCCCGGCTCGGCGAACTGGTGGAGGAGCTGTCGGCCTCCCCCGCCCGTGTCACCGACGCGGGCGCGGCGAGCCTGGAGTGGATGTCGGCCTTCGACCTGTCCTATGGCGCGCTGGAGCCCGATCAGCAGCGGTTCTTCCGGCGGCTGGGGGTGAGCCCCTGCGCCCACATCAGCCTGCACGCCGCGGCCGCCCTCGGCGGCGCCAGCCTGGCCGACACCGAAAAGGCTCTCGCCGCCCTGCTCGACCACCACCTGCTGACCCGCGCGCCGGCCGGGCAGTTCCGCTTCCACGACCTCATCCGCGGCTACGCGGCCATCTGCGCCGCGCGGGACGACACCCGGGGCGAGCAGCGGCAGGCGGTCGGCCGGCTGCTCGACTACTACCTGGACACCGCCGACCGGGCCGACCGCGTGCTGCACCCGTTCCGGCACCGGATGCCCGTGCCGGTCACGCACCGGCCGGCCACGACCCCGGCCCTGGCCGTGCCGGAGGACGCGGCCGGCTGGCTGGAATCGGAGTGGCGCAACATCCTGCAGGCGGCCCACTACGCGGGCAGGCACGAATGGAAGGCCAAGTGCGCCGATCTCGTCCACGTGCTGGCGGGCTTCGTGGACATCAGGGGGTACTGGGAAGAGGCGATCGCGGCGCACACCATGGCCCTGCAGGCCTGCCGCGACCTGGCCGATCCGCCCCGGACCGCGCAGGCGTCACTGGAGCTCGGCGGGGTCAGCCAGCGGGCCGGCCGGCACGAGGCGACGCTGGTCCTGGCCGAGGACGCCGCGGCGATCTACCGCTCGCTGGCCGACGGGCGCGGCCTGGCCGAGGCGCTCGACCAGATCGGCATGGCGCACTGGCAGGCAGGCCGGTCCCGGGAGGCGCTGGCCTACTTCCACGAGGCACGGCTGCAGTTCGAGGAGACCGGCAACGAGCACGGGGTGGCGAAGACCTTCAGTCACTCCGGGATCACCTGCTGGCACCTCGGCCGGTACCCGGACGCGATGAGCTACCTGCGCGACGCGCTCGCGCTCTACCGCCAGGCCGGGGACCTGCGCGGGGAGGCCAAGACCCTCAGCAACCTCGGCAGAATGCACCTGTACGGCGGGCGTCACCGCGACGCGCTGGAGTGCTACCAGAAGTCGCTGCGAATCTTCGGCCAGATAGGCGGGGCGCAGAACGAGGCCATCCTGTACCACAACATCGGTGGCGTCTATCACTACAAGGGCAGCTACGAGGAGGGGCTGGCCGCCTACCGCCGGGCGCTCGGCATCTACCGGGCCCTCGGCGACCTGCCCGACGAGGCCGCGGTGCTCAACGACATCGGTGCCATCTACCAGAAGGCGGAGTACCCCGACGAGGCGCTGATCCACCACGAGCAGGCGCGCCTGATCGCCGAGGAGATCGGCAACTCCTCGCTCCAGGTGATCGCGCTGCGCGGGATCGCGGACGTGCGCCGCGGGTCGGGCCGCTACGACGAGGCCCTCGAGGACTACCACCTGGCCGTCAAGCTGGCCAGGGAGATCGGCGACCCGTACGAGGAGGCCAAGATCCTCGAGGGAATGGCCGAGACGACGCTCAGCACGCAACGGCCGGACGCGGCGCGGATCCTCTTCCGGCAGGCGCTGGACATCTTCGAGCGGCTCGGCGTGCCCGAGGCGGAATCGGCGCGGATCCGCATCGAGACGATCGCCCCCGCCCTCGGCCGCCGCATCTCCTGAGCCGGGCGGCGCCCCGCGCGGACGCCCCGGCACGCGCGTGACCTGGGATGCAAGGCGCGCATCAAGGTCAATGCAATACCGGTGACCCACGCTTGTGCCCGTAGTCCGGTGACAGTGCACCGCGGTGCCTGTCAGCCACCGAAGGGCGCCTCATCCAGGAGTGGGTGTGACCGGCACGCTGGCGACAAGGGACAGGACGGCGCAGCGAATCAAGGCCCGCCTGCGGCCGTTGTACGCGACCGGGTTCATCCACAGCTTCGTGCTGTGGTACTCGATCGAGAAGCTCTTCATGCGCTCCATCGGCCTCAACGACTACCTGATCACGATCGCCACGCTGGTGTACATCGTGGTCATGATGACGGCGAACATCCCGCTCGGCGTGCTCGCCGACCGGTGGAGCCGCAAGGGCGTGCTCAACATCGCCACGTGCGCGCTCATCGCCAGCTCCCTGGTGTGCGGGCTGGCCCATGGCCTGGCCATGTACGTCATCGGGATCTCGGTCTGGGGCCTGTTCTACGCGGCCTACGCCGGGTCCTACGACTCGGTGATCTACGACGTGGTCGTGGAGGAACGGGGGCCGGCCGACGCCTTCAAGCGCTTCTACGGCCGCTGGCAGATGTACGACTCCGCGGCCTTCATCACCAGCGCGCTGGTGTCCGCGGGGGTGGCGCGGTTCGCCACCCTGCGGGTCGAGTTCTTCCTGACCGTCCCGGTCACCTGCGGCGCGTTCCTCACCCTCCGCCGGTTCCGCGAACCACGGCTGCACCGGGCCGGCCCGCCGAGCCACCTGGCCTCCCACCTCCGCCAGGTCCTGCGCGGGACCACCAGGCCGGGCGTCGCCTGGGTCGTGGTGGCGCTGGTGGCCAACTGCGTGGCCATGCGCCTGCTGATCGAGTTCTACCAGCTCTGGTACCTGGGACTGGCGCTGCCGGTGGTCTGGTACGGGCCCGGCTGCGCGCTGATGTACTGCGGCGCCTGGAGCGGCGGCGCCCTCGCCGACCGGCTCGGCGGCGCCCGCACCGTGCTGGTGGCTGCCTTCGGCACCCTCGTCCTGGCCGGCGGCCTCTTCGTCCGGATCCCGGGCGTGGTGATCGGCGCGCAGGTCGCCGCGATCCTCGGGATCACGCTGCTGAACATCGCGCTGACCCGGTACCTGCACGACTCGATGCCGTCGAACATCAGGGCCGGGGCCACGTCGGTGGTCAGCACCGCCGGGTACGGCGTCTTCGTCCCGGTCGCGCTTGCCTTCGGCCTGTTCAGCCGGGCCCACGGCATCTTCGGCGCGTCGTTCTTCGTCGCCGTGCCGCTGGGCGTGGTGTGCCTGTCGGTGATCCGCGCCCGGCGCTGGAGCCACCGGCCCGAGCAGCAGCCGGCCTACACCGAGCAGCTCTCCGAGGGCCGGCTCGTGCAGTACCTGTCCGCGCACAAGCTGCTCACCGACATCGCCTCGGAGCAGGCCCGCGAGCACCTGCGGGAGGCGCACGGGTAGCGGCCGGGGTCAGGCCGGGCCGGCCGCCCCGGTGATCTCGCCCACGGCGACCCACCGGTCCTGGGCCGCGGCGGCCTCCATCGCGGCACAGACCGCCTGCACCGCCGCGCCCTGGCCGAACCCGGGGCTCCAGCGGGCCTGCGGCCAGCCCGCGAGCAGGTCGGCCACCTGGTTGGCGAACGACGACCCGTACCCCACGCCCTGCCCGATCGGCCACCAGCGGCCCGCGTACGGATGGCTGGGATGCTCGGCCCGGATCCGCCGCATCCCGTACAGGCCCGCGTCGTCAGCCGCGCTGCCGTACCGTAGCTCGTTCAGCCGCGCGTAGTCGAAGACCAGCGTGCCGCGGCTGCCGTTCACCTCGACGGTGAAGTCGCAGGGGCGGCGCACCGCGGCCCGGGTGACCTCGACCGTCCCCCGCGCCCCCGAGGCGAACCGCAGCAGCGCGCCGGCCGCGTCGTCGACGGTCACCGCCGCCGTGCCGCCCCCGGGCAGCGGGCGCCTGGTGATGAAGGTCTGCGCCTGCGCGCAGACGCTGTGGATGTCCCCGGCCAGCCACAGGGCCAGGTCGATCAGGTGACTGCCCAGGTCGGCGATGGTGCTCCCGCCCATCTCCCGGTCGAACCGCCAGTCGTAGGGAGTGTGCGGGTCGGCGAACTCGTCGGAGGCCCAGGCCGCCCGGAACAGCCGCACCTCGCCCACGGCGCCCTCGGCGACCATGCGGGCCATCAGCGCCACGGCCGGCAGCCGCCGGTAGTTGAAGCCGACCGCGTGGTGCACCCCGGCCCGCTCGACCGCCGCGAGCGCCGCCGCGGCCTGCGGATAGGACACCGCCAGCGGCTTCTCGCAGAGCACGGCCTTGCCCGCCGCGGCGGCGGCCTGAGCGATCCGGGCGTGCGTCCCTGGCGGCGTGCAGATGTCCACGACGTCGATGTCGTCCCGGGCGATCAGGCCGGTCCAGTCGGTGGTCCAGGCGGGGACGCCGCAGGCCGCGGCGGCCGCCGCGACGCCCGGTTCGCTGCGGCCGGACATGACCCTGACCACGGGCGTCACCGGCAGCTCCGCCACCATCGGGGCCACCCGGTAGCCGTAGCAGTGGGCCCGGCCCATCACGCCGTAGCCGATGACGCCGACGCCAAGCTCCGGCGGGCCGGTCACTGGGGCACCAGCCTTCTCGTGGGCACCATCACGGTGCCTGCGGACGGGACCCGGCCGGAGCCGCGCTCGTGCTCGCCGCGCCGGACAGCGCCGGGATGGCCGCGGCGGCCCGCTGCGCCGCGTCCATCGCCGCGATCGCGTCGGCGCCGGTGGCGCCCTCGCACGGGCCGCCGGACGCGAACGCCGCGAAGCTCTCCGCCTGCAGCCGCACCGCCTCCAGCTGGGCGCGCTCCCCCGCCGCGGGGTCGAGGAAGTCGCACCGCGCCGTGCCCCGCGTGCCGAACGCCTCCGCCCGCGCCATGTCGCCCGCCGGGTGATACCGGCCGAGCGAGATGATGCCGCTGCCACCGCCGGACAGCCCGGCGATGACCTGTGCGCTGTCCGCGTCGGCGGATACGTCCGGGGGCTCGCCGAGCGCGCCGGGCAGCACGCCGGCCGCCACCGCGTGCAGGGCCGTGATGTCCTCGCCCGTCAGCCACCTGAGCTGGTCGAACTCGTGCACGCCCATGTCGATGAGGATGCCGCCGCTGTGTGCCCGGAACGCCGCCGTCGGCGGCTTGTCGTCCCACTGGTAGCAGGCCACCAGGTGGATCGTGCCCAGGCCCCCCGCGGCTATCCGCGCCCGCAGGTCACGCAGCATGGGCACGTAGCGCCGCCAGTACGCGACCTGGAGCGGCACGCCGGCGGCCTGCGCCGCCGCGACCGCCGCGCGGGTCTGCGCGATGGTCACCCCGCATGGCTTCTCGCACAGGATCGGCAGGCCGCGCGCGGCCACGTCGGCGATGATCGCGCCGTGCTGGGTGGTGGGCGCGGTGATCAGCACCCCGTCGAGGCCGCCGCGGTCGAGCATCGCCGCCACCGTGGGGAACAGCGCGGCCGCCGGGGCGGCGGCCGCCGCCGCCGCACGCGCCTGCGGCGACACCTCCGCGACGGCGGTCACCGCGACGCGCCGCGAGCCGGCGAAGGCGCGCAGGTGGGTGCGGCCCATCCGGCCCGCCCCGATCAGGCCCAGGCGGAACCCGGCCGGCACGTCAGATCCCCCGCCGGGTGAGAAAGGCGCGGTTGTGCCGCTGCTCGTCCGCCGCCCGCGCGAACCGCTCCGCGCTGCGCGGCAGGATGTCCTGCTCCACGACCAGCCAGCCGCCGAACCCCGTGCCGCGCAGGCCGTCGAGGACCGCGTCCACGTCGAGGTCGCCGCGGCCCAGTTGACAGAACGCCTCACGGGACCAGATCTCGGTGGCCGGTGCCTCGTCGGCGATGATCCCGCCCATGACCGAGCGGACGGCGTCCTTCAGGTGCACGTGGTTGATCCGGCCCGCCCACTCCCGCAGCAGCGCGACGGGGTCGCCGCCGCCCAGCATCATGTGCCCGGTCTCCAGGCAGAGCCCGATGTCGGAGCGGTCGAGCACCTCGGCGATCTCCCACGGGGCCTCGACGTAGGTGCCGGTCTCGGGGTGGAAGGTTGGCTCGTAGCCCCGGTCGCGGCAGCGGCCGACGGCCCTGGCCAGGCCCTCGGCGAACCGCCGCCATCCGGCCGGGTCCAGCCCGAGGGAGCGCTCCGCCGCGGACCGGCCGGGCCGTGCCCGCCGCTGCGGGCTGCCGGCGTCGGCCAGGGTCGGCCGCGGCGGCGGCCCGGGCACCAGCGGCCGCACCGCGTCGAACGTGTCCAGCAGGGCGTCGAGATCGGGCAGCGCCCGGGCCAGGGCGCCGGGGTCGGCGTAGGGGAGCTCCAGGTACCCGCCGGCCAGGCCCAGGCCGCGCTCGGCCAGCAGCTCGCCCAGCCGTGACCCGGTGCCCAGGTACCCGACCGGGCCGAGGTCGATCCCCGCGTACCCCGCCTCGGCCACCTGGTCGAGCACGCTGATCCCGTCCGGCACGTTCGGGTCGTGGCCGACCGTGATCTCGAACGCGCCGTAGCTGACCGGGGCGTTCGCCACGGCTACCGCCGCCGCGCCGCCCGCGGGCTGTGTGCTCACCTCGCCGTCCTTTCCTCGCCGGCACCGGCGGGGCGGGCCGGGTGATCGACCGGCCCGCCCGTGCGGTGACACTCGATGATCGCCTCGCACAGCGCGATGTCGGCCAGGCCGTCCCGGCCGGAGGTGGCCGGCCTGGTCCCGGTGACCGCGCACTCGTGGAACGCGGCAAGCTCGGCCTTGAAGCCGCTTTCGTAGGAGATGACCTCCTGGGTGCGCCACGACCGGGCGGTGGCCGGGTCGCCGCCCTCGGTCTGCAGGACCGCGGGCTCGTTGCGGAGGAACGGGGACGGGAACGTCAGGGTCACCCGCCGCTCCGGCCCGTACAGGGCGAACTCCATCGCGTACCGGGAGACGCCGGGCAGGTCGAGCCAGTGGATGGCGACGGGCAGGTCGCCGAACCGCAGCATCGCGGTCACGCTCTGCTCGGCCAGGCTGACGTACTCGAGCCGGTCCGGCTCGCCGAGCAGGCCGCGGACCGTGTTGAGCTCGTGCACCAGCGTGTCCAGGAGCACCTGCTCGTAGACGTGCGCCTCCAGCGCCGTGGCCGGCCCGATGGCCGCCTCGACCCGCGCCCGGGCGTCCGCCCGGAGCTGCCGGGCGACGTCCGCGGGCGGCGCCGCCCGCGGGAGCAGCGGGTAGTGGTCCACGTAGCGCCACAGCGGGGCCTCGAACGTGGTGACGCGCAGCAGCCGGGGACCGGCAAGCTGGCCGGCCTCGTCCCGGAACCGCGCGAAGGCCGGGTCGTACCGCTTCGGGTAGCCCACCATCAGGGTGACCCCGGCCTGGTCGGCGGCGGCCACCATGGCGCGGGCCTCGGCCACCGAGTAGCACATCGGCTTCTCGGTGAACACGTGCATCCCGGCCCGCGCGGCCGCGACCGCGATCGGCTCGTGGCTGCCCGAGGTGAGGATCAGCACCGCGTCGAGCGGCTGGCGGATCAGCTCACGCCAGTCGGTGACGGCGACGGGGATGCCATGGCGCTCGGCGCACGCGCGGGCGCTGTCCGCCACGATGTCGCACACCGCGGCGACCTCGAACCGGTCACCGAGCTCGCCCAGATGGTGCAGGTGCATCACCTGGGCGATCAGTCCCGTGCCGACGACGCCGACCCGCAGCCGCGGGGCGGCCGCGGGCCCCGCCGCGCGTCCGGTCACGCGGCCCCGCCCGCCGCCGCGTCGATCGCCGCGCGCAGCAGCCGCGCGGCCTGCGGCACGCCGGCTTGCGGCGGCACGAACGGGTCCTCGTGCTCGATCGAGATCACCTGCGCCGCCGAGGCGCCCAGCGCCCGCACCAGGCCGGTCCACCAGGCCAGGTCGTGTCCCTGGCCGGGCACGGCGAACGTCCACGGCATGTCCGCCGCGGGCTGCGGCCACCGCCGGTCGAGCAGGCCGTTGAGGGCCAGCGAGTCCGCGTGGAAGACGGTGTCCTTGCCGTGCACGTGACCCACCCGGCCGGCCAGCGCGGCGGCCACGCGGTGGCCGTCCATGCCCATCCAGAAGAAGTGGCTGGGGTCGAGGTTGGCGCCGATCGAGGGCCCGATCGCGGCCAGCCGGGTGAACGTCTCGACGTTGAACACGCACGTGCCCGGGTGCAGTTCCAGGCAGACCCGCAGGTCCGGATCCTCGGCGGCGGCGAAGGCGGCCAGGCGCGCCCAGTACGGCTGGATCTGCTCCGCCCACTGGCGCTCGTAGACGCCCTCCAGGTAGGGCAGCCAGCCGCCCGCGCCGAAGTGGGGGGCCTGGTCGCCGGGCACGGCCGACGGGCAGCCGGCCATCGCGACGACGCGGCCGACGCGCAGCGCGGCGGCCAGCCGGATGGCGTTGCGGAGGTCCTCGTCGTGCTGCCGGGCAAGCCCGGCATCCGGGTGCAGCGGGTTGCCCCACGCGTTGAGCGCGCTGACCGCCAGGCCCTGCCGGGTTATCCCGTCCAGCCACGCGGCCCGGGCCGCCTCGCTGGCCAGCAGCGCCGCGACGTCGCAGTGCGGATGCGGCGCGTACCCGCCGGCCCCGACCTCGATGTCGGTGATCTCCGGGGCCGCGTGCCGCAGCCAGGCGAGCACCTCATCCAGCGGCCGGTCGGTGAACGCCTCCAGTACCACGCCGATCCGCATGCTGCGAGTCTGTTTCCGACCGCTATGGCCTGTCAAGAGACTGTCAGAATGTCGGGACAAAGTGAACACGTTGCGTCATGCCAGTGTGACGGCGGCACGAACCCGCCGCCGCCGGGCGCATCTATACTGGACTAGCTCTGCAATCAATAAAATGTCAATACAAATGCGCCTGGGCGCGCCGAAGCCGCCGCCGGCCGGGCACCACCGCATGACGCAGACGGAGGGCTGGATGACGAGCGTGCCGCCTGACCAGGACAGCAGGACGCCGGGCGTCATCAGCATCGACCGGACCAGCCCGGTGCCGCTGTACTTCCAGCTCGCCCAGCACTACGAGGCGGCGATCCGGTCCGGTGCGCTCAAGGAGGGGGCACGGCTGGACAACGAGGTGCAACTGGCCGAGCGGCTCGGCCTGTCCCGCCCGACGGTGCGGGCCGCCTTCATGTACCTGTCCAACAAGGGCCTGGTGGTCCGCAAGCGCGGCGCCGGGACGCTCGTGGCCAACGACAGCATCGACCGCGACGTGGAGCTGACCAGCCTCTACGACGACCTCGCGGCCGCCGGCCGGGCACCGGCCACGCAGGTGATCCGGAACGAGGTCACCCACGCCAGCGACCGGGTCGCGGCGGCGCTGCAACTGCCCGAGCGGGCCCTGGTCAACTCGCTGCAGCGGATCCGGCTGGCCGACGGCGAGCCGATCGCGCTGATGCACAACTACCTGCCCGCCGCGCTGGTCCACCTGAGCATCGAGATGCTGGAGCAGCACGGCCTGTACGAGCTGCTGCGGGCGTCGGGCATCCGGCTGTGCTCGGCCACCCAGCGCATGTGCGCCAAGAACGCCTCGACGGCCGAAGCGCGGATCCTGCACGAGACCCGCGGCGCGGCGCTGCTGACCATGGAGCGCACCGCCTACGACGAGACCGGCCGGCCGGTGGAGTTCGCCCAGCACCTCTACCGGGCGTCCCGGTACGCGTTCACCACCAGCCTGCCCCGGGGCGAGGCGGCGGCGTCCCGGGCGTAGGCCCGGCCCGCGGGCGCAGGCGGGGGCCGCCGGTCAGGGCGGCGGCCCGAGCAGCGGCCGCTGGCCGGCCTTGGCGGCCTCGTAGGCGGCGCGCGCCCGCCGGGTCTCCGCCAGCCCGGCCACCTCGGCGACCGGCACGTCCCACCACGCCTCGCTGGCCGGCGCCGGGACCAGCGGGTCGGTCTCGATCTGCACGAGCACCGGGCCGGGCTCCCGCCTGGCCCGCTGCAGCGCGGCCCGGAGCTCATCGATCGTGCGCGCGCGCAGCGCCGTCACGCCGAGGCTCGCCGCGTTGGCCGCCAGGTCCACCGGCAGCACGCCGCCGTCCAGGCGGCCGGTCGCCGGATCCCGGTAGCGGTACTGGGTGCCGAACCGCGGCGCGCCCACGGTCTGCGACAGCCCGCCGATCGAGGCGAATCCGTGGTTCTGCACCAGGATCACGATGATCTTGACCCGCTCCTGGACCGCGGACACGAGCTCCT
>Ga0335078_10009841_pt1 | contig 14152 bp, 11 predicted proteins | sample Lox_Sample_32_FD_206711 | JGI IMG/M metagenome (GOLD analysis project Ga0335078, IMG submission 206711) | Soil microbial communities from Loxahatchee National Wildlife Refuge, Florida, United States - Lox_Sample_3.2 | ecosystem: Environmental > Terrestrial > Soil > Wetlands | place: USA...
TTTGCATGGCGGGCGTGCGCACGCACAGCTCCAATGAAACGCCGCGGGCAGCCAGCGCGTGCGAAAGCTCCAGGCCGAATCCATCCTGCCCAATCACGCCCAACACGCCCACCGTTGCGACGCCCAGCGCTAACAGGTTATTGGCCACCGTCCCGCCCGCTCCCGGCGTGACTTCGGTGCGCACCACGCCGAGGCGCGGGATGCCGGTTTCGCGCGAGGGCTCGGAGGCAGCCGGGTCATAGGTGCACCAGCGGTCGAGGCAGACGTCACCCACCACCAGCGCGGAAAGTTTCGGGAATTGGGTGAGAATCTCCGCGGTGGTCATAGCTGTTCGAGAATGGCGCGGCGCAGCGCGGGGAAGGTGGCGCGATGGTCGCCGCGGAAGTAGTAACTGGCGCCGCCATCGGCCACGGTGCGGACCAGCAGCGTCTTGTGCGGCCGAAAATAGTAGCCCGCAGCGGTCTTGGGAAGCTCGTGGTGAATGTCCCCCTCGATGGGCGCCAGGTCGAAGACCGCGGTGGCGAAGTCGCGGATGGCGCGGCTTTCCTGATGCGCCACGTTGCGCGCCATGGCCAGCGCCTTCAGGTAAACCTCGGGCGCCATGATGGCGGAGCCGAAGCTCAGCAGCACGCCGCCCTCCAGGCGCTCGATCGAGCGCGCGAAGATGAGGAAGTCGCGGTAGCTGGCTGCGCCGAAGGCTGCGCCATCGCAGTTGGGGTGTTCGTGCAGGATGTCGTAACCGATGCCGACGTGCACGGTCACGGGGACCGAGCGCCGCCACGCGGCCGCCAGCACGCTCAGCTCGCGATGCGGGTAATCGCTCTCCGCAATGCGGCGGCCCACATTTTCGCCGAGGCCCAGGCCGTCGTACGCGCCTTCGCGCACCCAATCGTTGAGTTCGCCGGTCTCGCGCCACAGCCCGAACTCTCCGGTGCGGATATAGCGCGCCACGCTTTCCGTGGTTGCGCCGATGCGCGCCAACTCGTAATCGTGGATGACGCCGGCGCCGTTGAGGGCGATGTGATCGAGGAAGCCGCGCTCCACCAGGTCGATGATCTGGCGGTTCACGCCCGCGCGCAGCACGTGCGCACCCATCATCAGGATGCGGGCTGCGCCGCGCCCGCGTGCCGCCACGATGCGGGCCGCCACCTCGGGCAGATCGGGGTGCGTGTATGGCGCGGCGATTTCATCGAGCTTCAGCCAGTGGGCGGCGTTCAAATCGCTGGCCCGCTCGGCGAGGGGTTTCACTTGCAGACGGGAACGGTCGAAGAGTGGATATTTACTGGCCATTGGGGAATAGCGCGTCGAGCAATTCGTCGCGGCACAGAAAGTTGGGGATAATGAAGTCCGCGCCCACGCCCGCCAGCCGCCGGCGCTTCCATTCGTCCACGGTCAGGCACTCGGGCTCGGCGGTGGCTACGCCCACCGCCACGCCGCCCACCTCCTTGATATTCTCGATCTCCACGTAGCCATCGCCGAAGCCCAGGAATTCTGCGCCTTCGAATTCGGACGTGGCAATCAACCGCTCGATCAGGATCTTCTTGGAGAAGCTCCGATAGTCGTCGAGCGCGCCATAGATGCGGCCTTCGAAGTAGCGCGCGATGTCCAGCAGGGCGGCTTCTTCGCGCATGTACGGCTGGTCCGTGCCGCTGGCGAGATAGAGGCGCAGGCCGCGTTCGCGCAGCGTTTCGATCCATGCGCGCGCGCCCGGCACCAGGTACTTCTCGGGCGAAACCTCGTGCCGGCGCAATTCTTCCAGACGGCCGCGGATGCGCGCGTGCAGGCGGTCCAGATACATCTTCTTGTATGCCAGCGGGTCATTGGGCGTGCCGCCGCGCTTTGCAATCTCATCGGCGAAGGTGATCATCTGGTACATGGTCTGCCTGCCGGTAAGCCGCCAGATGAACTCCTCGACCACGGCCCGCAACCCGGCTTCCGATTCGCCGGTGTGGAGATCGAGCAGGATTTCGACCATCATGGGGACCATGACGTCCATCCAGCCGGAGCGGATGAGCGAAATAGTGCCGTCGAAATCGAAGAGGCAGACGTGTGCGTTGCGAGCGGAGACGCCCGGACGAAGCGGTTCGACCATGGTCAATTCAATTGTGACATGGGGCGCGCTACCTCACCGTCACCGTGACGTCCTTCCGAACCGTTCCTCTCGAACTGGCGGCAGACATCGAATACGTTGTCGTCACTTGAGGGCTCACCCTTAGCGGGCCATGGGCGTCCACTGGGCCAATACCGCGTATCCTCACCTCGTCCGCGTTGACCACCTCCCAGCGCAACACGGCGGTCTCGCCCGCAGCGATAGTGTCGGGGTCGGCTGAAAAGCGCACGATCTTTGGGATGCCCCTATACGTTACGTTGATGGTGATGGGCCGGCTCACGCTGCCCCCAGGTCCTGTGGCTTCGAGGACATAGTCTCTTGACACGGTCGGAGATACGGGACGAGTGCCCGCGAGAGGCACGTTGCCGATGCCTTGATCGATGGAAACTCGCTCGGCGCCGGTCACGCTCCATCTCAGCACCGCCGCTTGACCGGATTGAACCGACGTGCGGGAGGCGGAGAAGTCCTGGATGACAGGAGGGGCCCGCACCTGGAGAGTGACGCTGGCGGTCTGGGGAGGCCCATGGGCGGCCTTTGCCGTCAATTCGTACGTGGTGGGCGACTGCGGTGTGACCGAGCGGGCCCCGGCCGCGCCCACGACGCCGATATCGGGCGCGATTCTGATTTCCGCGGCATGTTTTACGGACCACTTCAAGATGGCAGGCTTGCCCTGCGCAACCGACTGCGGTTCCACCGAAAAGTTCTCGATAGAGAGGGCGGGGACCACGACCGGCGGCGGCGTGATAGGACGCGCGACGGGCGCTGGCTGGGAAGGCGCGACGGACTCGGGCTGGGAAGATGCGACCGGCCCGGGGTTGGGAGGCGGGCTTGGCGCCCGCGTCGTGATCTCGCTCTGATGCGGGCGCGCTTTGGTCCAGTAGAACGCCCCAATTCCGAGTCCTGCCACTACGACCACGGCAGCCAATCCGCCTATCCACAGCATCGCGCGCGACCCTGCGCGAGCGGGCGCGGGCGCCGGCGCCGGTTGACGCGTCCCCACAGTGTCGACTTCGGGCGGCGGGACCGGCGCGGACGGAGCGACCGGCGCGGACGTCGGGACCGGCGTGGGCGGGGTAGCTTGCGCGGACGATGGAACCGGCACCGGCTCGGCATCCCACGCATCCAGCAGCGCCCGCACGAATTCCGCGCAACTCGCGTATCTTGCCGGCGCATCCTTCGCCAGAGCCTTCTGCAATACCTCGTTCACGCGTGGGCTGAGCGCCGAATTCACCTGATACGCCGGGCGCGGCGGCTCGTTCATGATATTGAAGAACAGACTCTGAATGTGTTCCGACTGAAAGGGCCGCTGTCCGGTCAGCGCTTGATAGGCCACCACGCCCAGCGAGTATTGGTCCGCCCGGCCGTCCAGGGCGCCACCCCGAATCTGCTCGGGAGACATGTAAAACGGGCTGCCCACCGCCGTCCCGGCCTGCGTAAGTGCAGTCTGTCCGGCGAGTCCCTTGGCGATCCCGAAATCGCAGATCTTCACCGTGCCGCTTTCGTCCAGCATAATGTTGGCGGGCTTGATATCGCGGTGAATGATCCCCTTGCTGTGCGCGTAATCCAGCGCCACGGCGGCCTGCCACAACACTTGCCGTAAAACGTCTTTGCCGGGCGGCGGCGGCGCGTTCAGCAGTTTTTCCAGACTGGGGCCGTTCACATACTCCATGGCGATGAAGGCGTTATCGCCTTCTTCGCCCACGTAGTAAACCGTAACAATGCCTGGGTGGCTGAGAATGCCCGCCGCCTGCGCTTCCCGGAACAGGCGCGCGCGCAGTACCTCCCGGTCCTTTGGATCGGAAAACTCCTGCAAGAGAATGACTTTGATAGCGACTGGCCGGCCGATCGCCGGATCCAGACCGCGCAGCACCACTCCCATGCCGCCGCGGCCGATTTCTCCGATCACCTTATATGGGCCGATGCGCTCCATGCGTCCATTAGGTTGTGCCGGTGGTCGCAGCTTGCTTCTTCACGTCCGCTTCGGTTTGATCGGCCACTGTTTGTAGTTTTTGCAAATCGGCCCGCACCATATCCGGCTGGGGAGGCGGGACCTCTCCGGGGGACGTTTGCGTGTCCGGAGCGGGCGGCAACCCGTCCTTCCCTTGATTGTCTGCCAACGTTTTCAGCCCCGAGTCGATCTTGGCCCGGAACTGGTTGTGCATCTCCTGCAGGTCCGCGACCGTGACCGCGACTTGTTGGCCCGTGGGGCAGTCCGACCGCTTGCTGCTGGCCACCTTCACGGCGACGTTTTGTCTGGCATCCGGGGTGTCGTTGATCCGCATGATCACATCGCCCGGGGATAGACTGCATGACTGATCTCCGGCGCTTACGTCGAGACTGGCGGAAACCACGAAAACACTCACGGCCGGATCCAGGGCCTCCGGTCTTTGCTCCGCCACTTGGGTCGTGACGGGCGTGGCCGCCGGCGCTGCCGGCGCTGGTGCTGCTGCCGGCGCCGCCGCTGGCTGCCCCGGGGGGCTCCCAGCCGCTGCCCGCTCGGCATCGATCTGCCGTTTCACTTCATCGGCAATCGCCTGCTTAACCTCCGGTGTGAGAACGGTGCTCTGGGCCGCGGATTGGTCCGGCGGCGGGCCTGGTTCCTGCGCTGCGGATGCGTCGTAGGCAGCCCGCAGACTCTCCGCCAGCACGTAGTCCGTCAGCCACAAGGAGGCTACCGGGTAATAAGGCGCCGGTGCGAAGTAGTAACCGTATGGGGCATACCACGCCGAGCCCAGCCAGTCCCAACGGTAATAAACCGGGTTCAGCCACGGATTGTAAGCCCAACCGTAGAAGGCCGGCCGGAAATAATAACCAGGCACGTAGCCGTAGTAGAAGGCGCCGTGATAGGCAAACCTGTTATAAACGTACACGCTCGTGCGCCCCCCGATCACATAGGTCCGCTGCACGTACGCGCGGCCGTTGCGGTGCATGTAAGCGCGCTGCGAATACCCGCTGTTGGGACCCGTGCTCACCAACATCCGGCCGTTGCTCCGGGTGACGATGGTTCGCTGTCCGGCCACGCCGCGCCGGATGGTGACACCATTCGCTGTGTGTATGGACTGGATGCGCCCCCCGGCGGAGAACCTCGCGGTTGTGCCGTTGGAAAACGTGCGCGTCCGAGACGGACCTGTGCGGCCAAAACGGTTCCCGCCGGCCGAGCCGGGATGGGCCCCGGCAGCCGAACCGAATTGGCGCCCGCTAGCCTGGCCGGGATGACCCCCGCCAGTCGCGCCGGGGCGGGCCCCGGGCCCCGGGTGGCTGGCGGTAGGCGAACCGTATCTAACGCCTGGAGACTTGCTGGTGGTGGTCGGCCCGGTGTTCGCCTTTGCAGGCGAATGCGCGGCTGCCGCAGCTTTCGGCGCGGATGCATTCCTTGAAGGCGGGCTCGATCTGGGTTTGTTGTCGGCCCATGCCGACGACGCCATCAGCAGAATCAAACCGATTGACCAGTTTCGCGCGATGTTATTGTGCGGAATCATGGCGTTCCTCCTGGATCCCCCGTTGAGGACTTCGGACCAATTATACTTCCAAACGGGACGAAACGGTGGTTAGCGCCCGATGAAGACGCCCACCGCGGACGGCTGCACGTCCAGCCGCTCGATGCGGTGTCCCAGCGCGAACGGCTCGCCGACCTTGGCGCTGGGGTAGGCTTCGATGACGTAATTGCGGATGAGGAAATCCAGCATACGGCCCTCGATGGTGACGCCGGATATCTGCACCTCCTGCACGTCCACGGTGGCGGTGCCGCCGGACGAGCGGATGCGGGCGGTGATGGTGACGGGCCGCTCGCCATCCAGTAGGTATGCCAGGATGCGTCCCGGCGGCTTGCCCTCCGCGCGGCGCAGCTTGCCGAAATCGATCAGCGCAGAGGCAGTGGCGGTACCCGGTCCCAACTCGAGGCGCGGATTGCGGACTCCGTCGGGGGCCACGCCGGCGATCTCCTGGCGGGCGTACGCGTTCAGCTCGGCGGGCGTCAGGACGACGCGGGAGCCAGGCCGCAGGCGATCATGCTCGATCAGCGCGAATTTGCGGACGACCGCCTGGTAGTCGGGTGGGGTCGTGGGAAGCAACGGCGCGGCCCACAGCGCGAGTACCAGGAAGACGCGTCTGCTCATACCACAAAGACGTGCGCTGCCATGCGTGGGTTGCCTGCCGGCCGGGGCAAGGCACCCAACCGGCTGTGGAAAAGGACGCAGCCGGCGGACCAGGGTCCTTTGAATCCAGATACTTCCACCGTGGCGAGCCGCGTGCAAGCTGGCGGGCCGGGAGGTGGACTGTATGCATGAGCTCAGCCTGGACATGCTCCTATGGGGCGGTGTCGTGCTGTTGGCACTGCTGGTGGTGGTCGGACTCGTCTTCGGCCGCGCTTACCTGAAGTACCGCGGCGACCGGGTGATTACGTGCCCGGAGAACCGGCGGCCGGCGGGGGTCGTGGTGGACACCCGGCACGTACTGCTGACCACGTTGGAAGGCAAGACGGATCTGCGCCTGCAGTCTTGTTCCCGGTGGCCGGAGCGCAAGGACTGCGGACAGGAGTGCCTGCGGCAAATCGAGGCCGCACCGGAAGAGTGCCTGGTGCGCCATATCCTGACCCAGTGGTACGAGGGAAAGACCTGTGCACTGTGCGGCAAACCCATCGGTGAGATTCACTGGGCCGACAACGAGCCGGCCCTGCTGAACGCCCAGCATCGGACGATCGAATGGCACGATGTGCCGGCGGCCGAGCTGCCGGATGTGCTGGCGTCGCACCAGCCGGTGTGCTGGAACTGCCACGTCATGAACCGCATGTTAGGGCAGCATCCGGAACTGGTGATCGACCGGTCCCGCCAGATTTAAGGCGCGTTCTCCGCTTGGTCCGCGAGTTGGTTCAGCGTGCGGGCCAAGCCCCGCGCGGCTTCCGGATCCACATCCATCCAGACAGCGAACTTGCCTGTGAGTTTACCGCTCTCCTCCACCTGGAATTTGATGCGCACACGCTTACCCCAGAATAATGGGTCGTTCAGCGCCCGGCCGGTGATGGAAGTGAGCACCAGGCTTCGGCCCCAGCAGCGCGCCAGCGTGGGAATTGCGTCACGCAGCGCCTGCGGGAAACTCATGGTATCCAGCGGGGGCCGGCGCCGGCCCGAAGTCGGAGTTGGAAGCGCGACGCTGCCCCGTGTCCGCTGCACGCTGCGCGATTTCATGGGGACCTCTAGCGCAGGTTAGCAGATTGGTGAACAAGGGGCGGGGCTGAAGCCCCGCGCGGGCTAAAGCCCGCCCTCCACGGTGGTCACGTCCACCAGGCCGGCGCAGCCGTAGAGAACGGGCAGCAAGCGCTCCGCGGGATAGCGGAGCCGCAGGTCGGCGACCCGTTCGGTGCCCGCGCGGTAGGCGGGCAAGTACATCCGCCCAAGCAGCGGGTGACGTCCCCAGGCGCCTGAAAGCTTGTCCGCCCGCTCCGTCGAAACCAGGAAATCGCGCCGCAGGATGGCGGCCACCTCCGGTTGCGGCACGTGGTCTTTCCAGGTGAGATAGGATGCCTGGTTCTTGGCGTCATCCTGCAATAGCGCCAGCAGCACGCCGATTTGCAGGTCGTCGTCGGGCAACTGGTCCACCTCGGTGACGCCGTGCGCGATCAGGATGGCGTTGTTGGCGATGCCTTCAAACAGCGCGGCGGCGCGCGTGTTCATGGTCAGGACGGAAGCTTCGAAGCCCACCAGGCCGCGCGCGTAAAGGTTCTGCAGGTAGGCCAAGGTGGTGACGTGCCCGGGCACCACCTCGTGGCTGACGAGCTGCACGAACTCCGGGTACGAGATCTCCAGCGAGGCGTTTATCTCGTAGGTGGCTTCGTACTCCGGGGAGCCATCCGCGCGGCGGGCGCGGCCCAGGTAGTTCATCGAGCCGGAGAACCAGGCGTCGCGGATGGGCAGGAACTGGATGTTGGCGCGCGGCACCGTTTCGAATTCGGCGGGCAGATACGGCGACAGGCGCGCGGCGCTCAGCGCGTCATACTGCGCGATGACCGCCGCGCCGAGCCCGCGAATCACGGCCATGGGCACGAAGCGCGCTTTGCGCCAGGCGTCCACCGCAGCAAGCAGCTCGTGACCGGCGTGCGCGGCGGTGGGCGAAAGATATCCGGCGCGCGCCAGCAGCTCCGCGACCCGTTCGCGCTTGGCGGTGGGGTCGGACTGGGATGGCGCCTGGCCGATGGAGGCTTCCACGCAGCGCTCGTAGGGAACCGGCTGGCCTTTGCCTAGCATCTCCAAGGCGAGGTCCCACATGGTGTCGAACGAGAGCGCCAAGCCGCGCAGGTACTCGCCGCGAAGGCCTGGCATGCCTGCCGCCGCCGCTGTCAGGCCCTCTATGGCGCCCGGGACATCCACGGCCGCGAGGTAGGCTTCGATGGCTTGGCGATCGGGAGTCTTCGCCGATACGCCGCCGGTCTCGCGGACGCGGGCCGCGGTGGGGTGGGTGTAGGCTGGCGGCAGCGGCTCATCGGAAAACCAGGAATCCGCGATGAAACGTCCGGTGCCGGAAGGGCACATCACGTCGCCGCCCCAGAGGGTGTCGATGCCCAGGATCGCATTCGCGATCGGTGGCTGGTGGCTGGTGGTTGGTGGCTGGGGTTGTGTTTTCATTTTGTCTCCTTCGGTTGCGGACGGAGCGAGCCATACCATAGATACGCGCACAGACAGATAAACAGGGCGGCGGAGATGGATTGCGAGACCAGTTCGTTTGCGTAGAAGGGGGTCTTGATCCAGTCTTCGGTGAAGCCGGGGATCAGGCGGCAGGCGGCGCCCGCGACTCCGCCCAATGCGCCGCCGGCCATCAGGCCGGATGCGATGATCACGCCGCGCTCGCGCATGCGCGAACCGCGCTCGCTGCCGGCCTTCTCCGATCGCCAGCCCAGGAAATGCGCGATGAATCCGCCGACCAGAGCAGGCGTGTTCAGCTCCAGCGGCAGATACATCCCCAGCGCGAAGATCAAGGCGGGCACACCCAACATCTCCATGGAGAGCGCGATGGCCGCGCCTGCTCCGAACAGAATGTAGGCCACCGGCTGGCGGCTCATGAAGCCTTCCACCAGCGCCTTCATGATGGATGCCTGGGGCGACGCCAACACCACGCGCGGGTCGCCGGGGACGGCCTCGCCGAATTGAAATGTGCGCGCCAGCAGCACGATGGTCAGGCCCACGGCCACCGACGCCGCGACGACGCCCAGGAACTTCACTTTCTCCTGCGCGGCGGGCGTGGAGCCTAGCCAGTAACCGGTTTTGAAATCGGTGATAGCCTGGCCCGAGGTTGAAAGCGCGGTGCAGACGATGCCCGCGATGGCCATCACGAAGAACATGCCGGTCGTGCCGGAAAGGCCGAACCGCAACAGCACCACCGACGAGACGATGATGGTGAGCATGGTCATGCCGGAGACGGGATTGCGGGCGGTGGTGGCAATGGCGTTGGCGGCTACGGAGGTAAAAAAGAACGAGAACAGCAGCGTCAGCCCGAGGCCCATCAGGATCACCGCGGGGGAAGGCGAGAGACTGCCCAATAACATGGCGACACCGATGGCGCTCACCACCACGCCGATGAGGATCGTCACCACGGAAATGTCGCGATCGGTGCGGGCCGGGCCGGCATCGCCCGCATGGCCGCCGGGGCGGAACGCGCGCGCCGCGATGGCGAACGACCCGGCCACCACGCGCATGGATTTCAGAATCCCGAAGATGCCGGCGGTAGCGATGGCGCCCACGCCCACGAAGCGCACGTAGCCGCGAAAGATCTGCGCGGCGGTCATCTGCGCGATGGGGATTTGAGCCGGATACACCGCGGCCGTCGAGATGTGGCTGCCGATCATCCAGATCAACGGCACCAGCACCAGGTTCGAGAGCACGCCGCCGGCGCAGAGAATCATGGAACTGCGCAATCCCATGACGTAGCCCAGTCCCAGGATGAAGCTGATGGCGTCGAAGCTGAGACTAATGCGAGCGCGCTCGGTGAGCATGCGCAGGGCCGGCACAAACTGGAAATCCAGGTACTCCTTCCACACGTGAAACGTGGTGACCAAGAAATCGTAAGCGCCGGCGATGGCGGTGGCCTCGAGCAGCAGCCGGGCTTGCGAGCCGCCTTTTTCGCCGGTAACTAGGACTTCCGTGATGGCGGTGGCTTCGGGGTAAGGCAGCAGGCCGTGCATGTCGCGCACGAAGTAGCGGCGCAAGGGAATGAGAAACAACACGCCCAGGCAGCCGCCCGCGAGGCAGATGAAGACGGTCTGGACCGGATGGGGGTCGAGCTTCAGAATGTATAGGGCCGGGAGGGTGAAGATGGCGCCCGCCACCACGGAGCCGGCTAAGCCTCCGATGCCGGTGATGATTACGTTCTCTAGCAGGCTGGAGCGCCGCGGATAGGCGCGCGCCAAGCCGATGGCCAGGATCGAGATGGGGATGGCTGCCTCCATCACCTGGCCCACCTTGAGGCCCGAGTAGGCGGAGGCGACCGTGAAGATCACGCACAGGAATAGTCCCCAGCCCACCGAACGGGCGGTGAGTTCCGGCAGCGCGGCGGGAGCGGGAACCGGTGGAGCGTAAACTTTGCCGGGTGGCAGCGGCTGGTAGGCATTCTCCGGGAGGGTTATGGTCGGCGTGGCGTCAGTCATGGCGGCGCGAGACGGGGCGCGTGGTACACCGTATCGTATCCGATTTCAGAGAAGCGGCAGCGTAGCGCTGCCTGCCGGACTGGTGAACACCAGTTCGAGCGAATGAATGCGGTGGATATTGCCACGATAGGGAAAATACAGGAAGCCGCTGGTTGGTCCATGATGCTCGCCCTCGGGCAACGCGGCCTGGACCGCCAACTCCGGGGCGGTTAAGGGCGGCTCTTTGTCCATGCCGCTGGGATTATCGTCGGGCGCGCCCGGAGGCACCCGCGGGGTTCGGCCATTCGGATCGTCCGGGAAGCGCCCAGTTGGTTCGGGCTGTCCGAAGATGATCGGGCCTACCTGTTCCACATGCTGCAACCCTTGACTGGTGTTGGGATCCGGATACCGCAGCGCGTTCGCCACGATTTCGGCCGCCTGGGGCAAGACCGGCTGTTTGCGGCCGCTGACGCGCAGGCTGAACTGGCCGGTACTCACCATCAGGTTTTCGCCCTTGGCGGGAAACAGGGCCACCTCCACCACCAGGTAGTCTCGGGCGATGAACATCTGGCGTCCGCTGGAGAAGCTGTGGACCAGATACTCCGCGCCGATCGACAGTTTCTCCAGTTTGGCGCGCACCGGGTAATCCTGTTCGGAGGCTTTCGGCGTGGTGCCATACTGGGCCGCCAGCGTGCAAGTGAGCACGGGAAGTAGTAGGACGGCGCGGTAAGCCATGCATTTATTATGCGCCCGCCTGGTGCGCCCTGGCTACGGCACAACGCGGCTCGGTGCCGGCGGTATCAGGCGCCAGATGCGGCCTTGGCCCTTGGAACGACCAAGTCCAAATGATTGAATCTAAAGGATCGCTTTTTAGATTTCGGTGAGCGGGGGATTGCGGGTCAGGCTGCTGGCAAACAAAACCGCCTGACCCACGCGTCCACCCACGCAAGGCCTACGCGACCCGCCGCACCTTGGAGATGATAGCTGCAAGCTCCGGAGGCCGTCTCAGGCGTATCAGCCTGATTTCCTCAAGCAATCGGATCGCCGTATCGAGTTCCGTGCGGCGGTGATGGAGCTTCAGAAGTTCTGCGTTCGGGGGAGGAAACGAGCGTTGCATCGGCATTGTTCTCAGCAGGCTCTCCGTATGTCCTAGGGATCTTCCTAATCCTAGTAGTAATAACCCTAGGTGTACCCTAAGGACATATCCCATACAAACCCCCTATTTGCGGGTATCATTGTAACTCTTAAAGGGGGTACTGGAAAGTGTAGGCCGGGTTATATCTGGCGAGACCTGCGCGCCCCAGATTTCGGGGTCCACCGAAGAATAATATGCTGGACTTAGCGCATGTTCCAAACCGCGGTTGCCAGGACGATGGCGCCCCCGCCGAGGACGCATTTGGAAGCCGCTCAACTGCCGCCGACGCAAGGAATCGTGCCCAGCAAAGCCCCGGCGATCAGGCTTACGCCAAACAGCGCTGCGGCCGAACCACCGAGTAGAGCGGTCGCCCGCAATCCGCCGCGAGCCGCCAGCATCAGACCGGCGGCGCCCAGCAGCATGGAGATCCCCGTGGCAACATCAATCGAAGCGTGTACGCGCGTCCGGAGCGCCAAATTCTGCCACCGGCCCCAGGTGAAGGCGCTGTACAGCGCGTAGAGGCCGGCAGCCGCCAACCAGAAGGGTAGACTCCAATCCCGCATACTTATATGTTAAGTCAGATCTGCTGCGCGCGGCGCCAGGGCGTTGCCTATCAGCGACCGCCACATGGCGAACGGTACGTTCTCGACGTCAGTGCGGCCCGGCGATATACCACGGGTTTCCTGTGCTCAACACCGCAGTCCCGTTCGGGGTTATGCCCTGGGCTCCCGTGTAATAGTACACGGTAGCCGCGCCAGTCGCCGGATTCTGAAACACCACGTCCGGGTGGCCGTCCTGGTTGAAGTCGGCGATGGCGACGACGTTAGTGGTCATCGGTCCGGTGAGATTCACCGCGGATACCAACTGCGTGCCTTGCGCTCCCGGTGTGGTTCCCCCCATGTACCAGATCTGCACGGTGCCACTCTTCGGGTCCTGCCACAACACATCGGGCACTCCGTCGCTGTTGAAGTCGCCAGTGCCCACAACGTGCCACGGGTTCCTCAACGTCAGATTTGCGGCTCCCAATAGCGTGACGCCTTGCGATCCGCCGAGATACCAGATCTGCACCCATCCGGAAACGGGATCCTGCCACAGCAGGTCCGGATGGCCGTCCTGGTTGAAATCTGCCACTGACACGACACGCCACGGGTTCTTGGTGGTTATATTCAACGCCCCGATAACCTGGTTGCCCAAGGGACCTCCCAGGTACCACACCTGCACCGCGCCGCTGACCGGGTCCTGCCACACCACTTCCGGATTGCCATCACCGTTGAAATCCCCGATGCCCACGATTTGCCATGGGTTAGCCTGGGTCAGGTTCGCCGCGCCCGTAATGGAGACTCCTTGTGGTCCGCCGAGATACCAGATCTGAGCCCATCCAATTTTCGGCTCCTCCCAGATTACGTCGGGATGGCCGTCGTGGTTGAAGTCGCTGGGGACGGCGGCTTGAAAACTGGCAGAGAATGGGAGGTTGCCGGGAAGGTATGAGTTGCCGGAGACGTTGCTGAATTCGACGCGGTCCCCGCCGTTCACGCTTACGACGTGAACGCCAAAGTTCTGTCCGTTTCCATCGTAGGGGTACATGGTCGTAAATGTGGAAACCGGCGTCCACACAGGATTCGATTCACGCATGTACGCAAAATTCCAGAACTGAACGGTAAACGTACCTGGCTGCTCCTGGGCCTCGCTGTTAAACGCCATCGCATACCCTGGAATCAAATAGCGGGCGTCCGCATCGGGTACCACGATTTGGTTAGTGACAGCGTTGCCGTTAGCCATTCGTGTGGTGACGATCCACATGCGGTAGATTCCTGACAACATCGGCAGCCCGCAGCGCTCGAAGCCGGATATATCGGTCAGCGTGCCGCCTCGCACAATCGTCACGAGACCTTCGATACCGTTGATGCCAAACTGGCTGATCGAGTCGGATTTGTAATCGTTCGGTATGTTATCGATCCAGTAAGTTTGAATCGGCCAGTTCGTCGGGTCGCTTGTGTTTATGCTGCTGCCGATTGCCGGTTGCTGCCCGGCGTAATATGGATTGTCCGCCGTTGCGTTCCGCAGGCTCGCGTTAGCCTCCGTATACGTGCCTAGGAGGGGCCATGTCGTACATCCGCCGTTCGTGAACGTCAGAGTGCCTGAGTATACGTTAGACTGGATCTCGTAGGAGTTGATCGCCGACCCAGGGGCGTTAAGAGTGTTCTGGCCGAAAATAATCCTTAGCGCCTGGCTCTCGTTCGTGACAATCTGAAATGCGTATTGCACGCCGATCAGATCGTCCGGGTCGCCTGGGTAG
>Ga0335078_10009843_pt1 | contig 14151 bp, 14 predicted proteins | sample Lox_Sample_32_FD_206711 | JGI IMG/M metagenome (GOLD analysis project Ga0335078, IMG submission 206711) | Soil microbial communities from Loxahatchee National Wildlife Refuge, Florida, United States - Lox_Sample_3.2 | ecosystem: Environmental > Terrestrial > Soil > Wetlands | place: USA...
CGGCAGGTGTTGACCGTCACGGCAGGCACCTGATTCCGTTAGGCCGGGAGAAATTTCCCGCGTTCTTTCATCTATGCGAATTGCAGTGGATGTCATGGGCGGCGACTACGGGTGCGGGGTGGTCATTGAAGGCGCCCGGTTGGCGCTTCAAGCCAATAAGAAAATCAGCGCCCTCTATCTGGTCGGGGATCAAGCCGCCATTCACGCCGCCCTGCCCGCGCGCGGTTTTCGCGACCACCGCGTGCGGGTCGTTCATGCCAGCGAAGTGGTGACCATGGACGACAAGCCGGTTAATGCGCTGCGCAAGAAACGGGATTCTTCCATCGCGCGCGCCGCCGAACTGGTGAAGGAGGGCAAGGCGGACGCGATCGTTTCCCTCGGCAACACCGGCGGCATCTTCGCGGCGGCCACGCTCAAGCTCGGCCGCCTGCCCGGCGTGGACCGCGGCTGTATCGCGACCGTCATTCCGCGACAGGACAACGAGTTCGTGCTGCTGGACGCCGGGGCGAACATCGAATGCAAGCCGCTTCATCTGGCACATTTCGCCGTGATGGGCAGCATTTATTCGCGCGAAGTGCTCGGACGCAAACGCCCGCGCGTCGGCATCCTCAGCATCGGCACAGAGGATTCCAAAGGCAATGAACTCACCCTGGAAGCCTTCAAGCTTTGCCACCGGCTCAACATCCACTTCATCGGCAACGTCGAAGGACATGATTTATTCAAGGATCACGTGGATGTCGTGGTGTGCGACGGTTTTGTCGGCAACGTCGTTCTGAAAACTTCCGAAAGTCTGGCCGTGGCGATGTTTTCGATGCTGAAGCGCGAGTTGATGCGCAATCCCAAACGGCAATTGGGAGCCTATCTGGCCGAGAACGCCTTCCAAGCCATCCGCCGGCGCATGGACCCGGAAGTCTATGGCGGCGCACCCTTGCTGGGCTTCAACGGCATCGTGTTCAAGGCTCATGGCTCGGCCCGGGAACGCGCCGTCGCCAGCGCGTTGCGTGTGACCGCCGAGGCGGTGCAACATCACGTCAATGATATCATCGCGCGCGAAATCGCCCGCGCCAACGAGCGGCTGGAGGCGGTGGAAACCCCAACCCCGGTTGATGCATGAGCGCGTTGCCCGCGAAAAAATTCAAAAATCCTCGCGCCCTGTATAATTTCCAGGGCCGCTCGTGCTCCATCACCGGTGTCGGCTCGTATGTCCCGTCGAAGATCCTCTCCAATTTCGATTTGGAGAAAATGGTGGATACGACCGACGAATGGATCATCACGCGCACCGGCATCAAGGAACGGCGGCTGGCGGCGAAGGACGAATTCACGTCCGATATGGCCGCTCGGGCGTCCGAACGCGCGATGAAAATGGCGGGGGTTACCGCCAGCCAGATTGACCTCGTCATTGTTGCCACGATCACACCGGACATGCCGTTTCCGAACACCGCGTGCCTAGTGCAGCAGAAAATCGGCGCCCGGCGGGCAGCTGCGTTTGATCTGGAGGCCGCCTGTTCCGGTTTCATCTACGGACTCGAAATCGGCCAGCAGTTTATCATGTCACGCACTTACGACACTGTGCTCGTGGTCGGCGCGGAAAAACTGTCGGCCATCACGGATTGGAAGGATCGCAACACCTGCGTGCTGTTTGGCGACGGCGCGGGCGCGGCGGTTTTGCAGAACCGTCCCAGCTCGCACGGCCTGCTGACGGCGGTGATGGGCGCCGACGGCGGCAGCGCGAATTTGCTGTTCATGCCCGGCGGCGGCAGCCGCTGTCCGGCGACGACCGATTCCGTCAGCGCGCGCCTGCATTACCTGCGGATGAACGGACGGGAGACCTACAAAAGCGCGGTGCAGGCGATGTACACGGCCGCGCGGGAAGCATTGCGACGGTGCGAACTCGAAATTTCACAAATCAAATGCATCATCCCGCATCAAGCCAACCGCCGGATCATTGACGCCGTGGGCGAACGTCTCGGTGCGAAACCGGGACAGATGTTCGTGAACCTGGAGCGCTACGGCAACACGTCGGCGGCGTCGGTGGCCATCGCCCTGGACGAGGCGGTGGCCGCGGGGAAGATCCAGCGCGGTGATCTGGTGCTGCTGATTGTGTTCGGCGCGGGGCTGACCTGGGGCGCGGCGGTGATTGAGTGGTAAGGTTTTTAATCCATTGCATGATTGATACTTATTTGACGACCGCTAGGGGCGTGCTACTTTAGACTGATTCTATGAGCGCCAGAAAAATTGAAACCAGCGGCACGAGACAGGACATCACCGTCGAATCCCGGCAGACCCGTTTGAATTTGTCTCCTGAATCCGTCGTGATTCACCGAAATGGCATCGAATTTCGCAGTTCCGCGCCGTTCAATCCCTGGACGGAGATGACCGTGGCGCTCCAATCGCCGCGTGACAACAGCCGCCTTCAGTGCGCCGGGGTGGTCGTCGCCTGTTCCGGCAATAAACATACCGGCTACCACGTCTCCATGGTCTTCACGAGCCTCACCAAACAAGGCCAGGCGCGTTTGCACGCGTTGGCAGGTTCGGAATTGGGTCTGTAATCGGGTCGAAACGAACCTGATTTCGGATGCTTTAAGTAATTGGCGGGCCGAAAGGCGTGGCCGTTTTTTACTTGATAAATTCGCGCGGGCCGATGAGGTTGGAAGCCTAGATTTTCCTCATAAGCGAAAAGGCATGCCATGAAGACCGCATTGCGCCGCAAACGATTCAACCTGGCAACGACCAACCTCTGGAGGAGTGTCGGTTTGGCATTGATTGGATTAATGGTCGCGGGTTGTCCGGGGAACAAGCCGGCATCAGAAGTTGTGTCATCCGGGAAAGTCATCATTCGAGGTTCAAACACAGTTGGCGAGGAGTTGGCGCCGCAACTCATCGCCGAATACAGGAAAAATCATCCTACCATCACCTTCGACCTTGAAAGCAAGGGAACGGGATACGGATTCGGGGCATTGATGGGCGGTTTCTGCGACATTGCCGGGGCTTCACGATTGCCGTTCAAGGAGGAGCTCGAAATGGCGCAGTATCGCAACGTTGAATATATTGACCACGTCATTGGCGCCTACAGTGTGGCGGTCGTCGTGAACGCCGCCAACCCGGTCAGTAACCTGACGCGCGGGCAAGTCCGGGACATTTTTACCGGAGTGATTCAGAATTGGAAGGCAGTGGGCGGGCCGGACGCGCCGGTGCATTTATTTATACGCGATCCGGTCTCCGGAACGTACCTGGGATTCCGGGAACTGGCGATGGGAAACAAGCCTTACGCCGAGACGACCAATCTGTTCCTGTTCACGAACTATGATGGCATCGTCGGAGCGGTGGCCAACGATACGAACGGAATCGGCTATTCCAGCATCGAACTGGAGAATAAAGCAGGCGTCAAACCCGTGTCGATCGGCGGAATCAAACCCAACGCGGTTGATGTAAACAAAGGAGCCTATCCTTACGCACGTGTCCTTCGCCTCTATACCCGCAAAGGACGCGAAACACCGGAGACGCTGGACTTCATCCAGTTTGTCCTGTCACCGCGGGGTCAGGCGGTTCTGACCCGAACAGGTTATACCCCTCACCCTTGAATCCGGCCGGTCGTGGACAGGCGGTTGCCGGACAAAACACTGATCAACCCACGCCAGCGAAGTGGAGAGGCGAAACCGGAATTGCGATTCATGCATGACGAACCGGTTGAACTGCCGATTGACGGTGTGCTGGATTTGCACACCTTCAATCCGCGCGAGGTGAAGAGCCTAGTCCTGGAATATCTGGCTGCGTGTCGGGAACGGGGCATTCTGCAAGTGCGCATCATTCACGGCAAAGGCATTGGCAACCTGCGTCGCACTGTGCATGCGATTTTGTCGAAGCATCCGGACGTTATCACTTTTGCGCTGGACCATCCGCAATTCGGCGGTTGGGGCGCGACGATTGTACGGTTGCGTCCCGCGCCTCGCGCCAAGTGAAGTGCCAACCGGATTACGAGGATTTTGCCGGCGCTGGCGTGCCGGTTTTCTGGAAGAACACGATGTAAAGGATGGGCAAAATGCCTATGGTGTTGAAGATGGCAAGGCAGATAAACCACGCCAATTGGTGGTGTCGCGCACTCTTCCACATGGCAATCAGCTTCCAGACGGCGTCCCAGATGGCCAACAGAACGATGGCAATGACAAATGTAACAAGCAGGGCACCTTTCATAGTTTTATGATGGTTTGGGTTATCCGATCAATTGATAAAATATCCGGCGACCTATTCCGCTTCGGGATTCAGATGGGCCGTCGTCGGTGCAGGGGGCGGTGACGCCGGCACGGCCGATTTACCTTCCTGAACGCTGATACTTCCGTTGACGGTGTGGATTTTAATACTCGCGCCGCCGCTGCCCAGCGTGCCTTTTAAATTGCTGCCAATCGGGAAGTGCTTGTTCACCGGCAACGAAGGGAACTGGCTGTTGATACTGCCGTTGAGTGTATCGGCATAGACATCGGCGTTCGCGTCGGACGGAAGTTCCAGGTCCACTCGTCCATTCACCGTTTTCAACGAAACATACCGGGCCGCATCCAGATTTGTGTAAGCGGCATGGATACTGCCATTCACCGTGGAAAGATTGGCGTCGGCGACAAGCCCTTCGACTTTGAGCGCGCCGTTGACGGTGGACGCATTCACATCGCCTCGAACGCCGTCAATGTCCACGCGGCCATTGACATCGGAAATTTTGTCCAACCGGACGGATGGCGGCACGGTCAGGGTATAATCCACCGACGAGATGTCGCCAAAATTGAAAAAGGACCACTTCCGCTCCGGCGGGTTTTTCGTATGAATTACAAGGCGATCGGGGTCGGCATTCACCTCGATGGTCACGGCATCCACACGCTCTTTTGAATTAGCCCGTTTTACGGCGTCCAGCTTTACCTCAGGACGGTCCCAGACATGGATATGCACCGTGCCGTTGACGTTGTCGAGGCTGAGCCGTCCATCAGCATTGAGCGGGTAAGTCTGGTGCAATTCCTCGGTAAACTTCAGCGTGGTCGCATGGGCCAGACTGCCACCGACGCCCGCCAGCAACAGGCCGGCCAGACCGAGCAGGACCAGGAGAAAAACTACCGCACTGATGATCCAGCCGACGCCGGTGGAACTCCGTGGACTGACGCCATCGGATTTTCCGCCCGTCGGCGGCACCGGTGGCGCATTGTTTGCGCCGAAGGCTGCCCGCACATCCGCGAGTGACAGTATCACCAGCGCCCAAATTCCCATTGGCAAACCGATGAGGCTGCAAGCCACGATTGAGATGATGCCGGCGGCAACGGACCAGGCGTAACTCCGAAGCTCCAACATTTGGAACGCGCCGTACAGGATCAACAGCGCGGGCACCACCTTGATGAGCACAACGCTGATGCTGGCGAGCCCGAAAAAGGAACCGATTCCAAAAGTTCCCAGCATTTGTCCCAACCAGGGAATGGCAACGTGGCCTGAAAGGAAAAGCAAAGCAATCAGGGCCGAAACCAACTTCCAGCCCGCGGCGATCATAAGACCCACGGCGGGCGCGGTTACTTTGCCCCGGTTGAAGGCAGTCGGTCCGCCGGCCATGATTGCCGACGAGACGGTTCCGGTCGGAGGAACGGCCCCCGACGGTTTTCCCGGTGAGGTTGAAGCAGATTCCGGCGGAGCCGGCGGCGGCGGGTTCACCCCGGTTAAAGCCGGCACGGTGGCAGGCAACTCACCGATTTTCGGATGGAGCCAGTGCGTGATTCTTTTCCCCTCACCGTCGGTGAATGCTTTGCACACAATCAAAATCCAATCAATCATGGCCCAGATGAAGCAACCGAATACGGAAAACCCCAGCAAGATTCCCAGGGTGGGCTGCCAGTCGCCACCCGTAGTAGCACAGGCGACGATCATGAGGATACAGGCAATGAAGGCTCCCAATTGCACGAGGGCAGTCCCGATTTTGCCCGCGTAGAACCGATGAGCGCCGAACACGCCGAAGGGGAAGGCCAGCAGACACGCCGGCAGAATGGCCTTGTCACTCGTGACCCCGCTGGCTGGAACTGACGATGTCGGCGGCCTGGCACCACCCGGTGCCGGGGTGCCGGCGATGGTTTCAACCTCTGTCTTCAACAAACTGGCCTGTTGATATCGCCGCGACGGCTCTTTCTCCAGCGCACGCAGGACGACCTCGTCTAAACGAACGTCAACCTGGACTTTTTGTGACGGCGGTTGGAACTTTCCGATTGGCAATTCACCCGTGAGCATTTCGTAAAACACCACTCCGAGTGAATAAATGTCTGCACGATGGTCCACGGCCTGGGGCCTTTCGACCTGCTCCGGCGCCATGTAGTGCGGCGTGCCCACCACATCCTGCGCGCCCGTGAGCATTTGTTGGCCGGATCCGACTCCGACCATCTTGGCGATGCCGAAGTCGGTGATTTTCACCCGGCCTCTTTTGTCCAGGAGGAGATTTTCCGGTTTGATATCCCGATGGACGATGCCCTCGTTGTGGGCGAACTGGAGCGCTTCGCAGATTTGCGGCACGATGGCCAGCGCCTGTTCCCGGGATAACTCCCCCGCCCTTTCGACCTCGCGCAGGTTTGTCCCGTCCACAAACTCCATCAACAGGTAATGGAGCGGGCCCGCTTTGCCGAAGTCGTGCACGGCGACGATGTTCGGGTGGTTCAGCCGGGCGAGGGCGCGCGCTTCACGGTTGAACCGCTCGGCAAAACCGGGATCGCTGGCCACTGCCGGCGGCAGCACTTTGAGCGCGACAAAGCGGTCCAGCGTCGGCTGTCGCGCTTTGTAAACCGCCCCCATGCCACCTTGGCCGATAAGACGGAGAATTTCCAGCTGGGGAAAGAGTTGGGCGATTTCCCCAACCGGCGGCGGCACAAATCGCGCGCTGGCAGCTTCGCCCGTCACGCCGGGGCCGGTTCCAGTGGGAAAGCCGGACTTGATCAGGCACTCCGGACACAATCCGAGCGGCACGTCCGGCGGCAGCGGTTTCCGGCAATTCGGGCAGATTTTAAGCGTTTCCATAAAACTCGTCTTTCTATCTCTTACTTAGGAAACGGCGGCAAAAGGTTGCGCTAATTCTCAAGCGAAGATGGCAGACGGAAGATAGGACGCGCGACCGTCATCCTCAATTCGCCATCTTCCAGGCTCGCTTTGCTTCAACCCGCCAGCACCGCATGCAAATGTTTCAGCTCTCCGTCCACTTCGCCCGGTTCGGCCACCGTCTGGGCGATTTCATCGCGTAATAACTCGCGGTAGCGCTGGCGCAGCCGATGCACGGCGGCTTTCACCGCGCCCTCACTGGTACCCAGCTTGGCGGCCAGTTCGGCATAAGGCTGGCTGGTGCGCTCGCCCACCAGGCACGGGTGCAGCGCGGCGAAATATTCCTTCCGGCCTTCCTGCTCATATTCCGAACGAAGCCGTTGAAGAACTTCGTCGAGCAACGTCAACGCCCAACGGCGTTCGTAGCTGTGTTCCGGCGTGACGTTGTCAACCGGTTCGTAGCCATAACGGGTCTCCGCCGTGTCGAATTGCAGCGGAACCGGCATCGCGCCGCCGCCGCGTTTCTGCGCCCGAGCTTTGTCCCATTCGTCGGCCAGAAAATGGTTCATCGCCGACAGGAGGAACGAGCGGAAACGGCCCTTCTGCTGGTCGGCGCGCCCGACCCAGTTGCGTTCCAGCAGGCGCGCGAAAAATTCCTGCGTCAGGTCCTTGGCGTCCTCCGCCGACTGCCCCCGCCGCCGCACGTAGGCATAAAGCGGATACCAGTAGGCCCGGCACAGTTTTTCCAGGGCCGCCCGCGCATGCAGAGTATCACTGTGCCCGGCGGTCAGCACCACCGACCAACGGGTCGTGACAAAAACCGGTTGTCGTGGCGCGCTGATTCCGGTCGAAGAAGTCGTGTCTGATCTCGCAGCGTCGGCAGGAGTGGTCACGCGTCCAGCGTAACGCCGCCTGCCCCGGCAGCGCAAGCATGGTCGGAGGGCGCCATTCGGCCCCTGAATTCAGACAAAGGGTCACTGGCCCCTGGTTTGGAAGACGAGCAGATAGGGCACGGCGGAATGACCCTGTGCGTCTTTAAATCCGTGAAAACTTTGGGAGTTCAACCAATAGCCGTAAGTCTTGTTGGGTTCCAGTTTGACCTTCAGCACGCAGGTCCTGTGATCCGCATCGTAATATGGTTTCCCAATACTCTCCGGTGTGGAATCTTTCCAAGCCGTGGCCCAACTCCAGGATTGATCCATCATCTCCTTGCTGAAGGTGACGCGAATTTCCATTTCCCCGGGTGAAACGTCCCTGGTACCGGCTTCCGGCACGGTCTTGACCACCACCGGCGCGATGGAATCAATGTCCTGCGCGCGGCCGATTTGCGGCGCAAATTGACAAATTGCGCCGATGAAGAGAGTCGTGAGAAACACTTTTGTTTTCATATTTTTAATCTTCAATTTTGTTTGGTTTGGAATATCAGCAAATAAGGAACCGCTGGCCGGCCAGCTTGGTCGGAGAAGTTGTGAAACTTTTCGGAGTTGAGCCACCAGGCATAAGTTCGTCCAGGCTCCAGCTTCACCTTGAGCACACAGGTCCGATGATCCGGTCCGTAACGGGGCTCGCCAATGCTCTCGGGCGTGGAATCCTGCCAGGCAGTGGACCAGCTCCACGAGCCATCGGCCATTGGCTTGCTGAACCGCACGCGAATTTCGGCAATGCCCGGCGCCACGTCACGCGCGCCGGAAACCGGTTGCGTTTCAACGACAACCGGCGGTTGTTCGGCAAAAATCTGGCCCGAATCTTCTTCTGTTTGGCTGGAAACCGGCGGAGCATTGGTGATCCAACTTGCCTCGCGCTCTTGGGCCGCTTCCGCTTTGGTGCCGAAATAGAGGGCGGCGAATGGTTTTCCATCGGCATACATCGAAACGTGCGGCAGGCCGGGATGCCAGAATGCGTCGCTTGCGGGTATAACGGAATGAACCAATTCAAAATCACCGCGGCCTTTGGCAATATGCATTTCATTTCGGTCCGTGGCAGCCGGTGTAGGTCCGCTGTGGTCGGATTCCGTCGTAGTGAAAAGCGCCAACAACGCTTGGTCATGGCTGACAAGGTTGTAATGGCCTTTGACCTTCATCTGATTCGTCGTTCGCCCGACGGAGGTGATTTCAATCGAGTCGCCTTGGGGAAACCAGGCTTGGCCAATGTAGTCGGATTTGATGTAGGGTTGCGCTGCATTGCGGCTTTTGACGATGTTTTGAAGGGCGAGGCTGCCGAGCAACCCCAGTACGGGAATCACCAGGAAAACGACAACGATGAAACGCCAGAAATGGTCGAAGTCTGGAGCCGACGACGCGAGTGGCGCTTTGCCAAGTCGGACACCCTCTCGCCGGCGTTGAACTGCCTCTATTACCACCGCCAATCCGATCAGCCCGAAGAAGCCGGCGAACCCGAACAACCCTTTCAGCCAGGAAACACCGGGAATAAAACCGAGGAAGCCTAACGCACCCAGACAGCCCAGAACCCATCCAATGCGCCCGATCTTAAGCGCAACGTGCGATCTGAACACCAACCCGAATGAAATGGGAAACAAGGGCACGCCGGACGTTGGCATCGTTTCATTTCCCTGTTGACGATTTGCCTCGAACGCCGCGCGAATTTCGCGACGATTCAAAACCACCAGCGCCCAGATCCCCAGAGGCAAGCCGATCAAATTGCCCGGCGAAACGCACATGGCCAGTACGCTGCCCAACCAGACCGCAGCGCGTCGCTCCAATTGCATGAACTTAAGCCCCGCGTAGATGATGCAACTGCTCAACGCCATCGCCAAAAAAGGAAGCCAGATAAACACGCCGCTGGCTGATTTAAAGGCGGCGATGATGCAAGCCAATACCATCAACACCCAGTCGAGTACCCCGGTAACCACCAGCCCGATGGCCGGGCCTTTTACCTGCGAACGCGCAAAATCCAACGGCCCGGAATCCAGCGTGGCTGCCGGCCCGGTCGGTAACCGATTTGCCGCGAAGGCCGCCCGCGCCTCGTGACGGAACAATTCCACGCACGCCCAAATGCCAAATGGCAGGCCAAGAATTGCGCCCGGACCGGCCACAGCCGCCATCACGCTCGCTACCACGGCCAGCGTGTAACGGCGCAGGTTCACCATGTTGATCGCACCGGCAAAAACCACCACGGTTGGAATCAGAAAACCGACGGCGGTGAAACCAATCACGGCAAGGCCGACCAGGTTGCCATTCTCGCGGGCCACCGCCGGGACGGCGAAGAGCAGCAATGCCAAGGCGAAGAGCAGTTGAAATGCAGCGGCAGCAATCAATCCGCGGGCGGGAATTTTCAAGCGTTTGCGAACCGCCTCCATCTGCGCGGCCGTTACAGACTTTCCAGCTTCCGGCTGGATAGAATCATCCCGGTCCGCGGAACCACCGGATACCGTCGCCGCGATGGTTTCCACGTCGGTCTTCACCTGTTTCGCTTGCTGGTAGCGGCGTTCCGGCTCCTTTTCCAAGGCATGCAAGACCACTTCGTCAAGGCGCACATCAATTTGAACCTTCTTCGACGGCGGCTGGAATTTTCCCAGCGGCAGTTCGCCGGTGAGCATTTCGTAGAACACAACGCCGAGTGAATAAATGTCAGCACGATGGTCCACGGTGAGCGGTTTCTCAATCTGTTCCGGCGCCATGTAATGCGGCGTGCCTACGGCGTCCTTGGCGCCCGTAAGCGTTTGCTGGCCGGCTTCATCGCCCAGCATCTTCGCGATGCCGAAGTCGGCAATCTTCACCCGGCCTGATTTGTCGAGCAGGATGTTCTCCGGCTTGATGTCGCGGTGGACGACGCCTTGGTCATGGGCGTATTGAAGCGCTTCGCAAATCTTCGGCACAATCGTCAGTGCCTGTTCCGGCGGCATCTTCCCGGCCTGCAACAATTGCCGCAGGTTCAGGCCATCCACGAATTCCATCACCAGATAGCAATGCCCGCCTATCTCGCCGAAATCGTGGACGGCGACGATGTTTGGATGGTTCAACCGCGCCAGGGCCTGGGCTTCGCGTGTGAACCGTTCGGTGAACCGTGTGTCCTGTTCCTTGTCGCGCGCCAGGATTTTGAGCGCGACGAGGCGGTTCAAGCGCGGTTGCCGCGCCTTATAGACCACGCCCATGCCGCCACGCCCGAGGCATTTGAGGATTTCCAGTTGCGGAAAGAGCGCGGCAATTTCCTCAGGCGCGGGCGGCGGTCGCACGACCTTGGTTCCCTGCGGCCCGGCGCCGCCCGGTCCTTCCGTTTGGGTGGCCAGACCGGCCTTCAGCAAGCATTCGGGGCAAAGGTCTCCCAGCGCCGTCGGCGGCACCGGTTTCCCGCAATGCGGACATGTTTTTGCGTCGGCCATAATTCAGCTTTCACCACATACAAAGGAGGAATTCGCCAAAGGTTACACGGCTAGGTTAAAATGTTAACTGGTTGAATCGTCAAACCGGAATCTCATTCGCGCGAACTGCCGGTTCAGCGATCTGACTTTTTAACGATACAACGCCTCATCCCGCCACCGTGCGGAATAAATAGCGCAGTTCATCTTCCACTTCGTCCGGACTCGACACGGTGTCGGCAATGGTTTCGCGCAAGAGGGTGCGATAACGTTGGCGCAGCCGGTGTACGGCCACTTTAACCGCGCCTTCGCTCATATTCAATTGCCAGGCCAGCGCAGCGTAAGGCGCGGCCTCGCTTTTTCCGGCCAGCGTGAGCCGCAATGTGTCGAACAACGCTGCTTTGTCCTGCGCGCGGTATTCCTCGCCAAGCCGATGATAAACTTCTTCGAGCAGCGTGATGGCCCAGCGTTGTTCAAAGGCTTTCTCCGGCGTGAAATTTTCGACCGGGATTTCGCCCAGCCGGGTCTCGGCACTTTGCAGATCAAGTGGAATCACTTTCCCGCCACCGCGTTTTTGCGCGCGCGCTTTGTCCCATTCGTCGGCGAGAAAATGGTTTAAACTGGCAAGCAGGAAGGAACGGAACCGGCCTTTTTCCGGCGCAACGCTCGCGACGGCCTTGTGCTCCAACAGCCGCGCGAAAAATTCCTGCGTCAGGTCCTGGGCGTCTTCGGGCGAGTAACCGCGCCGCCGCACATAGGCATAGAGCGGATGCCAATACGTCTGGCAGAGATTTTCCAGGGCAGCGCGGGCGCGCGTGGTGTCACTGCGCGCGGCGGCCAGCACGTCCGACCAATGCGTGGTGACAAATACGGACCGCTGAGGCGTCTCATTCCCAGACGGAATGGTTCCGGGCTGTGTTGCTTGGGTTGACGTGCTCACCGGCGCGAGCGTAACGCCGTCCCAGTCCATAGCGCAAGCTTGCTCAACCACGCAGTTTCCGGCTCACGAACTCGAAAACCGTCGCAGGCGAAAGCGCGCTCAAGCACTCGTATGGTTTTTCGTAGCGGCAACGCGATTTCAGGCAGGGCGAGCAGGTGAGATTAATCCGCAGCACGTCCTCCAAATGGCCGTAGGGACCGGTGCGGCGCGGCTCGGTCGGGCCGAAGAGCGCGACCAGCGGTTTGCCAAGTGCAGCGGCAACGTGCATGGGACCGGTGTCGTTCGTTATCATTAAATTACAAAGACGCAGCCACTCGACCATTTCCGGCAGTGAAGTTCGTCCGCACAAATCAAGACAACGGGCAGAATCCGTGCGTGAAATGGTTTCGCCCAGCGGTTTGTCCTCCGCGCCGCCGAGGATGGCGAAACGCACGTGGGGAAAACCTTTCGCCAGCCGGCGGACAAGTTCGGCGAAATATTCCACGTGCCAGCGCTTGGTCCGCCAGCGCGCGCCGGGTTGGAGGACAATCCACCTTGTGCCATTGGTCTGCCATTTCGATTTGACCATCGCAGCTGTTTGGGGCCTTTCCGGCAGCCACTGAAAATCCTGGCGGACCGGCACGCCCAGCCGCGGCAGGACGGCGAGGTACCAGTCCACGGCGTGGGTGTGGAACGACGGGCGGCGGACGGCGATATCGTAGAAGCCCCGTGAACCTTCGCGCGGTTCGTCAAGACCGATGAGGAATTTCCCGTTGGCCAGCCAGGCGAAGGTGCCGCTGCGTGCCAGGCATTGGAGGTCAATGACCCAATCGAATTGCTGCGCGCGCAGCCAGCGGACACTGCGGAACATTTCCGGCCAATGACGCGGCGATGCCCAGCGCCGGCGTTCAAAACGGACAATTCCGGTCAAATCCGGGTCGCCTTCGAGCAGCGGCGCAAGTTGTGAATCTATCCACCAATAAATTTCGCTCGCGGGCAGATGGCGTTTGAGCAAACGCAATACAGGCAGCGCCTGCACCACATCGCCGAGCGAACTGGGTTTGAGGATCAGGATTTTCAAAAAGCGTCAGAGCGGACCTCAGCAAAGGCAGCCGGCCAAACCATTCATAATCTCCCCTTGGTGCTGGGCAGTTGCCCGGCAATGCGCGGGTCGCGTCGGCAGGCGGCGTCCGCCGCCCGGGCAAACGCCTTGAACAGCGCCTCAACGATGTGATGCGGCTCGTCGCCATAAAGCAATTCGAGGTGCAGATTGCAGCGCGCTTCATTGGCAAAACCTTGAAAAAATTCACGGGCAAGCCCGAAGCGGAATGCGCTGGACATGTCCTGGACTTTTTCTGACCGGGCGACGCGCTTTTGGGCAAACTGATTCAATCCGCGCCAGACCAGGTGTGGTCGCCCGCCAAAATCCACGATGCACCGCGCCAGGCATTCGTCCATCGGCACATAGGCTTCTCCCGTAAATGGATTTTTTGGATGAAAGCCAGCGCCGTAGCGGCGGAGGCCGCGTTTGTCGCCGAGCGCACGCGCGAACGCCTGGCCGAGGGCGATGCCACAATCCTCGACGGTGTGGTGCGCGTCCACCTCCAGATCACCGTCACAACGCAGTTTCAAATCCACGACCGCGTGTTTGGCAAACAACGCAAGCATGTGGTCGAAAAAGGGGATGCCGGTTTTGATTTGCGATTTGCCCTTGCCGTCGAGGTTAAGATTGACGGAGATGCGGGTTTCTTTGGTGTTTCGCGATATTCTGGCCTGCCGGGCTTTCACGCAGCTATTAAACCAAACGGGCGCCAAAAGACAAAGCGCAATTGCAGGGCCGATGGCCTGCACCGGTTAAGCCATCGCAAAAACCCGAAGA
>Ga0335078_10009844_pt1 | contig 14149 bp, 11 predicted proteins | sample Lox_Sample_32_FD_206711 | JGI IMG/M metagenome (GOLD analysis project Ga0335078, IMG submission 206711) | Soil microbial communities from Loxahatchee National Wildlife Refuge, Florida, United States - Lox_Sample_3.2 | ecosystem: Environmental > Terrestrial > Soil > Wetlands | place: USA...
CTCGTCGACGCTCCGGGAAATGATGTACGTGCCGAATCCGGATTCGCGTGAGCCATCGAACGCCGGAGCAGGAACGGCCACCGGATCGAACGAATCGCCCAGGTGCTGCAACTCGATCGCGACGTGGCCGGGATAGGCTTCGCCGTCCAGGTGAATCCACCGGTCGGTCCGGCCATGATAGGCATGCTTCATGATGTTGACGGCAGCTTCGTGGACGGCCAGTTCGAGGGCGTTGACGCTATCCGGCTCCAGCGGCGAGCCGGGAGCATCCCGGCAGATATCGCGCACGAACTCACGCGCGCGGCGGAGTTCCGCGACGTCGCTCTGGATCTCGAGCTCAGAATGGGCGGTGGCACGCAGGGCCACGATGGTCAGATCGTCGGCCAGCCGGGACGAACCGGAAAAAACAGCGACCGCCCGGCGAACGGTGTCGACGAGCACCTCGGGCTCCAGTTCTCCGCCGGCGTGGACACATTCCCGTAAGCGGTCCACGCCAAACAGTTCTCCGGCCCGATTTCGAGCTTCGGTGATGCCATCGGAGTAAAAGAAGACCAGGTCGCCGGCGTCGAACGGGACGGCGATTTGATTGTAGATCTCGCCTTGCCGCACGCCTAGAGGCAAATTCTCACCATGGAGCACTTCGCAGGTCCCGGTGGCAGCGCGCCATAGGATAGTTCCGGTATGGCCGCAATCGACCAAGTCAAGCGTTCGCCGGCGCCTGTCGATGCGCGTATAACACAGGGTCACGAAGCTGTCGAGATCGATGAGCTGGCGGACGATCTCGGCGTGGGCCCAGGTCACGATGTCTTTTGGCTCGGGGAGCTTGGCGCCCTTGGAGATCGCCAGAAGATGGCTCAACGCCATCAGGATCTGGCTCTTGGTGGCGGCGCCGAGCAGAGCGGCGGGAATCCCCTTGCCCATGACATCCCCGACAATGATGTCGAGACACGATTCCTGATGTTTGAAAAACGCGTAGAAATCACCATCGATTCGCTGGGAGGGGAGGCTGAGCGCCGCTACCTGAATCCCAGGCATGTCGATGGGCGGCAGATCCAGGAGCAGGGTCTGCTGAATGCGAAACCCGATCTCGAACTCGCGTTCGCGGATGCGCTCGATCGCCGAATTGGCGGCTTGCAGTTCGGCGGTCCGTTCTCTCACGCGCTGTTCCAGACCGGCGTTGAGCGCGCGCACTTCCGCTTCGGCCCGGGCGTGTTCGGCCTTCGTACGCAAAGCCGAGATGCCGAACGCCAGATCGTTGGCAAGTTCGGTGAGAAGCTTGACTTCCTCGGGACCGAAAGCGTCCGGCTCCGAAGCATAGATCATGAGCGCGCCGAAAACATCGGAATCACAAAGCAGCGGAATCGCGATACTCGAGGCATATCCCCGTTTCAGAGCCTCGTCGCGCCAGAGCGCCATTCCGGCATCGCTTTCGATGTGCTTGGCGAACACGGGCTGACGCGTGCGAATGCAGGTTCCGGTCGGTCCGCGGCCTCGCTCCGTATCGGCCCAGGTGAGATCGAGCGTGGTCAAATAGCCTTCTTCGAATCCAGCTTGAGCGACCGGCCGTACGGACTGCCTGTCATCATGCTCGGCGCGCCCGACCCAGCAGAGTCGATATTCTGCTTCTTCCACCGCCACTTCACAGATTTGCTGCAGCAAAGTGGATTCGTCGTTGGCGCGGATGACGGCTTCGTTGCAGCGGCTCAAGGCGCGGTTCGCGCGGCTGATCCTTCGGATCTCGGCTTCGGAGCGCTTGCGTTCGGTAACGTCGAGCCCCATCTCCAAAATGAGGGGGGAACCGTCGCTATCCGTGAAGGGGTAATCGAAAATGTCGTAATCGCGGCCGTCGGGCCCGATCCACTCCCAGTGACCCGTTTTCCGGGTCTTCAAGACCTTGTATGTCTCGCAGACTTCGCAAGGCTGGCTGCGACCAAACAGGTACTCGAAGCAGCGCCTGCCGCGGGACTCGCCGAAGCGTTCGCGAAAGAAGCGATTGGCAAAAGGGACGTGATAATCGGGCGTGAGCAGAACAACGTAACCGGGCAGCACATCGAGGACGTCCAGGAACCGCTTTCGCTCTGCCGCGAGAGCGACCTCCCGCTGTTTGGCGCGGGCCGAAAGCTGGCTGGCAGTAAGGGAAATCGCAAAGAATGCGGCCAGGGCAATCCAGTTTTCGGGGTCCGCGATGGTCAGGCTGCCGATTGGGGGCAGGAAGAAATAGTTGAAGCAGAGCATGCCGACCACCGACGCGAGCAAGCCCGGAAAGCTGCCGAAAGCGGTCGCGACAAACCGGATCGTCAGCACCATCGCAAGTGCTACGGTCACATCCGTGAATTTCTGGTGGAGGGGAACGCAGACGGCCGTCACGGCAGCGATACTCAGCACCGCAATGACATATCCGGCAAGCCGTTTCCTGAGAAACTCGCTGGCCATGCTTCGCCAACCGTTCTAAAAACAATGATTCAGATCTGTTATTCCGGTTAGTTTAAGTATACATCGCGGAGAATCGAGGAGGGTTACCGCAAGCTGTACCAGTGTTCGGTGATCTGCTCCAGGGTTCGCCCCTTGGTTTCTGGGACGAAGCGATGGGAGAAGAGCAAAGCGGCCACGCTGACGGCGGCATAGAGCCAAAAGGTGTTGGCTGCGCCGAGCGCCTGAACCAGAAGCAGGAAGGTCAAAGCGACCACCAGATTGAAGCCCCAGTTCGCCATGGTGGCGATTCCCATGGCGAGGCCGCGTACGCGCAACGGGTAAATCTCCGAAATGATCAGCCAGAAGATGGGTCCGAGGCTGATCGCGAAGCAGCCGACATACGCCATGACGCTGATCACGGCCAGCCAGCCGAGCCATGGCGAGCCCGAGCCGAAGTGAAAGACCAAACCGAGCGCCGCCAGGCAGACGATCATTCCGGATATCCCAAATAGCAGCAGCGGCCGCCGGCCGACGCGGTCGAGCAGGCGGAGCGAGAGGATCGTCAGCAGCACGTTGACCAGTCCCACGCCGGCGGTGGCGAGGATCGATTGCGCGGCGGAGCTGAATCCGGCCATCTGAAAGATGGTCGGAGCGTAATAGATGATGGTGTTGATGCCGGTGATTTGCTGGAAGATGGCGAGGCCGATTCCCACGATCAACGCGGGGTGGTAACGGCGATCGGCGAGTTCGGTCCAACCGGCCTCCTGCCCTTCGTCGTGCGTTTCAATGGCGCGCAATTCCTCATCGGCCTCGGCCGCGGTTCGCACGCGCGCCAAAACGGATCGCGCCTGATCGCGCTGCCCGCGGCTGACGAGCCATCGGGGGCTCTCGGGGAGAAAGAGCATTCCGGCGCCTAAAATGACAGCGGGTATCGCCGCAATGCCGAACATCCAGCGCCAATTCTCGCCCATGGCAAACAGATAGTCGACCAGGTACGAAACCAGAATGCCAATGGTAATCAGCAGTTGATTGAGAGACACGAGCGCGCCCCGATTCTGCGCCGGCGCAATTTCGGATATATACAGCGGCCCGGTATAAGAACAGACACCGATCGCAAGACCCACCAGGATTCTGCCTGCCGCCAGCCAACTCACGTCGGGAGCAAGGCTCGTCAGGAGGCTTGCCAAAAAGAAGAGCAGCGCCACGGCGAGAATCATCCGCCGGCGGCCGAAGCGGTCGGCGAGACGTCCGCTGAAACCGGCACCGAGGGCGGCCCCGGCCAGCACGGCGCTGGTGACGACGCCTTGCATCAGCGGAGAGAGGACGAAATCCTTCCGGATAAAAAGCAACGCTCCGGAAATGACGCCGGTGTCGTATCCAAACAGCAGACCACACAGGGCCGCGATGGCGGCGATCAAGACAACAGAAGTATGTCCGGCTCCCGCCTGGGTGCGTTGATTGTGTCCGATTGCCATACGTGCCAGTTATTCGACGGCTGCTGGAGACCGCGTGTTGCGTGGAACGCAGGCGATCGTCTGTTTTGTCACGCGATGATGCTCAGCGCGGCGGCACCGAATGGAGATTGCAATCCTGCAGCACGGAGCACACGCAAAAACGCTCGCATTTGGCCGCCGGAGTCTTTTCGGGCTTCGGCATGGTCAGTTTGTATTCCGGGTAGAGCGTTTTCGCGCCTCCACGCGTCGCCTCATAGGGCAACCCGTACCAATCCGCCACCTCGTGCAGGAATGGATTCGTCCCCGGCAGATGATTTGGCACGGCTCCCGGTGCGCTCGGCACTTCCGGCTGGTATTCGCAGAACATGCGCTGAGTTTTCTGGCCGGGATCGAGAGTCCAATTCTGGCTGCGGACCAGCGGTTCCGTCAGCATCACGGGATCGACCACGTGCGTCACCACGGTGAGGTAATCCCGGTGGCGTGTCCAATATTCGGTCACCGTTCGCTTATCGCTGCTATCAATCCCATTGCGTCGCAGATAATTCGCTTTCAGGTGCGTGGTGGTGATGATCAAGGTGTTTCCGTCCCACACGCCCGTCGAAAATCCTTGCCAGGTGTGCTCGGTATAATCGGGCGGATGCGGGCGGCCGTCCATCCAGACGGTGCGGACGCTGCCCCAGGCCGGCATGTACGTGTGGAATGCCACCAATTCCTGCGTCGTCGAGTTGATCTCGCGCGTCACCCGCAGATCGCCCAGTCCGCGCATGCCGTAATCGGCGGAATGCGGGCGGCATTCGTATTCGGTCACCACCGAGATGCGGTCGGCATCGTAGCTATCGGCGCGGAGCCGGGCCGCCTCGTTGATGGGCATCCCCATGTAGTCGCCGAGCTCGGGGCCGGGCAGGCGTTCGGGCCCGTCCTCGTGATAGGCCGGCGCCCACTCTCCCGTGAAATCGATTTGGGCGAACGCCGGCGCGCCCCATGCGAACAGCGCTATCAGAATAGCCGTCTTCATGAATCGATCGCTCCTCATCGCGCCTCGCACGGCGTGGGATGCCAGCCGGTGGCATCGGGCTGTTTCTTGAAATCGGTGCTGGTGATAAATGGCACGACCAGATATTTGGGATCATGGACCACCGTGGTAACGGTGAACCAGGGAGTCCCATCCGGCGCTGTGCGATAGTCGTAAAACTCCTCGAGCATCGTGTTCTCGCTGTACGGCACGCCGTTCTTGCGCAAATAGCCGGCGCGCAGGTGCGTGGTCACCACTTCGAGCGATTTGCCGCGCGTGCCGGTGCGGGTGGAAAAAATCGGCGGAACGCCGTTGCGCGGATCGCCCTCTCCGCGCACCGGACGCTCCCAGTTGGCTTCCGAATATCCCTGCCAGGCAGGCGCCTCGTTCGCCGGAGCCCTCGCGTTGAAGTGGAACAGGCGCGTCTGCGTGCCGGCATCGGTTTCGATTTTGAGCGTTTGTTCGTCCTGCCAGGTGATGTGCAGGCGGCCGGGAATTCGCATCAGCGCAGGCGCGCCATACGCTTTGCATTGCAGGCCGGCCGCCTCATCCGTGGCCGGGTCCCACGCCTCACCCGCATCGTAAGCGGCGCGATTGATCGGAATGCTGGCGAAATCACCTTTGAGCGGAGTCACCATACGCCAACGCCAATCTTCCATGACAGGGGAGACCCAATAGCCGGTGAAATCGACGGGAGCTGCGGCCTTCGCGGTTTGCGGCGCGCGCGGCCCTCGAGGCGGGCCCTGCGCCAGCAGCGACGCGCTGCCCAAAATGACTGCGGCTATGAATCGTACTTCTCGCATATTCGATGATTGCACTGCGTGCTCAGTTCGCGGAACGGGCCGGAGGATTGTTCAGGCTCGTGAAGACGGCCTCCACAAAGCGATCGCCGGAACCGTACTGCGTGTCGTAATCGAGGGTGGGTTTGGCGGCCTTGACCTGCTCGATCGTCATACCCTTCTTGATCATGGCTCGGACGCGATCCCGGACGATCGTAATCATGTTTCGGTATTCCACAACTTCGGCTTCATCACAGAGCCGCCCGTGTCCCGGAATGACGCGCGTGCCGCCTTCTTGCAGATGGGCGGGGACGGTGAGATGAAGAATATGATTCAGCGCATCGAGCTCTCCCTGCACGCTGCCGCCGCGCTCTAAATCAAGGATCGGATAACGCTCGGGCGTGAAGATATCGCCGGTGCTGATGGTGTCGGAACGGCGGAACAGCACGATGCTGTCACCATCGGTATGGGCATTCGGCTCGTGAATGATGAAGATCGGCTCGCCGTTGAAATACAGATCTTTCGTGCGCGTGAAGTATTCGTCGTTGGGCAGCCCTGGCGTTGACGTAGGAGTCTGCCCTTTTTCGGCAGGCTTCGTCATGCGATTCACGACATTCTCATGCGCAATGATCGTGGCGCCCCCCGTGTCGGTCGGCGAGGCGCCCGGCGCGCCCATCTTCGCCAGCGCTTCGTTGCCGCCGATGTGATCGCCGTGTACGTGCGTGTCGATGATGTACCGGATCGGCAAGGGGGAAATCTTCTTGATCTCGGCGGCGATCCGCGGCGCGAGCGGCGCGAACATCGTATCCACCAGCAACACGCCGTCGCTGCCCACTTGCACCGTGATATTGCCGCCGGCGCCGATCAACATGTAGACGTTGCCCTGCACGGGGATCAGGTGCAGTTCGACGGCATCGAAATTCTGAGGTGCGCCGCCCCGATTGGGCTGGGCCGTGAGAGCCGCGGGCCAAAGAGCCGCGATCATCAGGGCATTCGCTGTCAGACAGGCAAGAACATTCACGTTCCCTGCCAGTATACACCGGGGCAGGTCGGAGACAGTCGGAGACCTGCCCCACGCTAAAATTGTTCTCGACGCATGACCACCTTCACGATCGCGGTGATCGCCGGCGATGGCGTAGGCACCGAAGTCATCCCGCAAGGCAAGCGGGTGCTCGAACAGATCGGCCGCAAGCACCACGTCAACTTCGCGTTCCAGGATTTTGACTGGGGCGCCGAACATTATTTCCGCTGGGGCCGCATGATGCCCGCCGGCGCCATCGACCTGCTTCAGCCCTGCGACGCCATCTATCTGGGTGCAGTCGGACATCCGCAGCTTCCCGACCACACGACGCTCAACGGCCTGCTCCTGCCCATCCGGCGCGCCTTCGATCAATACGCCAATGTGCGGCCGGCATATCTGTATCCGGGGGTTTCGTCGCCGCTGGCGGGACGCAGGGGCGGCGAGATCGATTTCGTCGTAGTGCGCGAGAACACTGAAGGCGAGTACGCGCAAGTCGGCGGCTTCGTCTACCAGCACCAGCCGGAAGAGATCGCGGTCCAGACCTCGGTCTTCACGCGGCGCGGCATCGAGCGCATCGTCAAGTTCGCATTTGAACTGGCAATGAAGCGCAACAAGAAGAAGCGTGTCACCTCGATCACCAAGTCGAACGCGCAGGGATACAGCATGGTGCTGTGGGACCGTACGTTCCAGGATGTCTCGGCGGAATTTCCGGAAGTCGAAACCGAATCACTGCTCGTGGACGCGGCCGCGATGAACTTCGTGCGGCGGCCGGAGAGCTTCGACGTCGTGGTGGGCTCGAACCTGTTCTGCGACATTCTGAGCGATCTTGCGGCCGGCATCATTGGCAGCATGGGGCTGGCGGCGAGCGCGAATCTTGATCCGCAGCATCGATTTCCTTCGATGTTCGAGCCCGTCCACGGCTCCGCGCCGGACATAGCCGGTAAGGGCGTGGTCAATCCGCTGGCTGCGGTTCTGACCGCCGCCATGATGCTTGACCATCTCGAAATGCCCGAGGCCGCGCGTGAGGTGGAAGCGGCCGTCGCCTCGGTGCTGGCGGAAGGCAAAGCGCGCACGCCCGATCTCGGCGGCAAAAGCAGCACAGCTGAAGTTGCCACCGCAGTGCTGGAGAAACTGGTTTAGTGGCGAAGCCCGGGCAGCGCGAACGAACCGGCGGGCACGCGTTCCTGGTGGCCGCTGGCATCCTGCTCACGCGGCTGATCGGCCTGGTCCGCACGTACATCTTCACTGGTTACTTCGGCTTGTCCGATGCCGCGGATGCGTTTTGGGCGGCGTTCCGCATCCCCAATTTCTTGCAAACGCTTTTTGGCGAAGGCGTGCTGTCCGCTTCGTTTATCCCGGTGTACGCGCGCTTGCTCGCGGAAGACAACGAGGAAGAGTCGGGAAGAGTGGCGGGTGCGGTGGCGGCGCTGCTGGCGATTACGGTCTCGGTAATTGTGCTGGTAGGCGTGCTGGCCACGCCGTACATCATCGACTTGATTGTCGGCGGCCTGCAGGGAGCCAAGCGCGAACTCACCATCCGGCTGGTCCGCATCTTCTTCCCGGGAGCGGGCGTTCTGGTGATGTCGGCCTGGTGTCTGGGAGTTCTGAACAGTCACCGAAAATTTTTTCTTTCCTATACCGCGCCGGTGGCATGGAACCTGGTCATGATCGGAGTGCTGCTGGTCTTCGGCGGCCGGCTGGCGAACCTTTCATCACTGGCGGTGGCGGTCGCCTGGGGCTCGGTGGCCGGCAGCGTATTGCAATTCGGCGTGCAGGTTCCGTCGGTGATCGCGCTGGTTCGCCGGCTGCGGGTGCGCTGGGACGCCGAATCGGCGCACGTCCGCGAAGTCGTGCGGAATTTTTTCCCGGTGTTCATCAGCCGGGGCGTGGTGCAGATCAGCGCCTACGTGGACATCTGGCTGGCCGGATACCTGCCGACCGCCGCGCTCAGTGGGCTGAGCCTCGCCAATCAGGTCTATACGCTACCCGGCAGTTTGTTCGGCATGGCTGTGTCCGCCGCGGAACTCCCGGCCATGTCGAGCGCGCTGGGAGAAGCCGCCGAAGTGGCCGAATACCTGCGGAGCCGCCTGAACCGCGGCTTGCGTCAGATCGCGTTCTTCATTGTTCCTTCCGCGATGGGCTTTCTGGCGCTGGGCGACGTAATTTCGGGCGTACTGTTCCAGCACCGCAAGTTCACACATGATGACTCGCTCTACGTCTGGGGCATTCTCGCCGGCTCGGCGGTCGGGCTGCTGGCGTCGACGCTCGGCCGCCTCTACTCATCCACTTATTACGCGCTGCGCGACACACGCACGCCGCTCCGCTACGCGGTCATTCGCGTCGTCCTGACCACGGGGCTGGGGTACGTCTGCTCGCGATGGCTGCCGGCGTGGATCGGCATCGAGGCACGCTGGGGCGTCGCCGGGTTGACGGCGTCGGCCGGCGTTTCCGGCTGGGTGGAATTTGTCTTGCTGCGCCGTACACTGAACGCGCGCATTGGCCGTACCGGATTGCCGGCGGTGCTCACAGCCAAGCTCTGGCTGGCTGCCGCCGCGGGCGCCGCGCTGGCATGGGGCGTGAAGCTGGCCCTCGGTACTCAGCGGCCGATTCTGGCGGGTATTGCGATTCTGATTCCTTATGGCTTGACGTACTTCGCCGCTACCTACCTGTTGCGAATCGAAGAATGCACCCAGGCGCTGCGGCGCTTGCGGCGGTAAGGGAGCCTCAGGAAACCGCCTGGCGCGGATACGACGTTTCGCCAAGGCCGCGCAGCTTCATGATCAGGGTGGTTCGCTTGAGGCCGAGCAACTCCGCAGCCGCAGTCTTATTCCCCCCCGTTTTGGCGAGAGCGCTTTGCAGAATCGACCTCTCGAACTGGCTGACCGCCGTGGCAAAGTCCACGTGCTCGGAAATCCAGGCCGGCTGCGTCGCGACCGGCTCCATCGAGATCACCCGCTGCGATTCGGCCATCCCGAAATCCGCCGGATAGAGCGTATCGCGAAAGCCGCTCAACGCAATTGCCTTTTCCACGGCATTCTCCAGTTGCCGGACATTGCCGGGCCACGGCATCGCCAGCAGCCGTTCGATCGTCTTCGGCGTGACCTTCTTGAGCGGAATGCCCTCGACCTGGCAGGTCTTGGCAACAAAATGCTCGACCAGCAGCGGAATATCGTCCGGACGTTTGCGAAGCGGAGGCATTTCGAGCGGCACCACGTTCAGCCGGTAATAGAGGTCCTCGCGAAATTTTCCCTTGCGCACCTGTTCCAGCAGATTCAGGTTGCTCGCGGCAATCACCCGGACATCCACCTGGATGGTTTCCGAGCTGCCAAGCCGCTGAAACTCCCGTTCCTGCAAGACGCGCAACAGCTTGGCCTGCAGCTCAAGCGGCATGTCGCTGATCTCATCCAGGAAGATCGTGCTCTTATGAGCCTGCTCGAAGCGTCCGACCCGCTGCGCCGTTGCGCCGGTGAACGCTCCTTTCACATGCCCGAATAACTCCGCTTCCAACAGCGTCTCCGGCACAGCGCTGCAATTGACCGCAACCATCGGCAGCCCGGCTCGCGGGCTGGCATTGTGCAGCGCACGAGCGGCCATTTCTTTGCCAGTTCCGGTTTCTCCGGTGATCAGCACCGTGCAGCGGAAGGGACCGACCAGGCGAATGGTGTTGGCCACGTCTTCCATCGCCGAACTGTTGCCCACCAACTTGGTGCGCCACGGCTCACTCGTATCGCTGGCGGCGCGCACGCGATCTCTGCGCCCTTTTTCCTGGCACGCCTCCTCGATGGATTCCAGTACGGCATTCCAATCGTCCCGGTCACCATGACACGTGTAAGCGCCCTCGCGAACCAGGCTGATGGCCTCGCGCGCGGAGAGGCCGCGATCCCAGAAAATCACTGGTATTTGCGCATCCGCCCCTAAACATAAGCCCAGCGCCGAGCCTCGGTCGGGTCCCTCCAGTTGGCTCGAAATCAGGACACAATCGGGCTTCCCCGCCCGGATCGCGCCCAGGGCCTCCGTCAGGTCACTCACCCGGCTTATACCGAGGCCGGGCGGCAGCGGTTCACAGCCGGCGCTTGCGCGGACGTCATTGTTGTCAACCAGCCACAGAACTCGTTGCAGGGGCATATAGGGTTAAATAGGTCTGTCTCGGTAACGTGCACCCAACCAGCGCACTCCTCTTTGTACTCACCCGGTGCACAGCTTTCTAGGCCGAATTTAGGAAGTATCCGTTACCTGCCACCCAGCCAGAGTACGGCCATATCCATCGTTATCGCTGGGGTGCTTACCGAATTTCGGTATTGTGAGCGGAACCTAGCCATGGGATGCTAATGGCAAGTCGTGTGCAAACGCGCAGTGTAGTCTTATGAAGATCCACAACGATGGCTTACAGGGAACCAACCCGCTTGAAACCGGGCGTACCCAGGGCCTGCAACAGCCCGGCAATACACAAGGTCTCCCGGGACAGACAATCGCCGGACACGAAGGCGATTCCGTTCAAATCTCGGGAATTTCCCAGCATCTGGCCGAGTCTAACGCCCTCGATAGCCAGCAACGCGAAACGCGTGTCGCGCAACTGGCCGCGCTCTATTCCAAGGGGCAGTACCAGGTGAATGCGGCCGCACTCAGCCAAAAACTGGTATCCAACAGCATTTCCACCGGCGGAAGCGGCCAAAAATGACGCCGCCCAGTTCATTGCTCGATCATCTCGAGTCGGCAGAGATTCACATTGCGAATGCCCGGCGGTCGTGGAATCCCTTAAGTCTGGCCGCGTGCCTGGACTGCACCACCTACCTGGAGTTTGCGATCCAGGAAATGAGAGCTGCCTGCGGCGCGGCGGCGGACAGCCCAGTCCCGTCCGCAACCAAAGCGCGCCTCGACCATTTGCGATCCGATGTGGGAGCTTTCGCGCGCCTGGTCGACTGCGCAATCGCCTTCGGCAGGGGATTACCTCTGCAGATCGAGGGCGACCCGTTGATCGCTTCGGAACTGCGAGGGTAATGCCATGGCTGATCTGTTTGCATCTCTCCAAACCGCGGGCCAGGCGCTTGGCGTCTTCCAACAGGCTCTGAATACGGTTCAGAACAACATCACGAACGTGAACACGCCGGGATACGCCAGCCAGTCCGTCAATTTCGTGGCGCAGCCGTTCGATCTGGTGGGTGGCCTGGCGGGCGGCGTCGCGTCCCAGGGCCTCACCAGCGCGCGCGATCAGTATGCCGAGGAAGAGGTGCGCCGGCAAGTCTCTACCCTTGGACTCTACGAGGGGCAGGTTCAAGGAACCAGTTCGATCGCGACTAATTTCGATCCCAGCGGCAACACCGGAGTGCCCGCGGAGCTGAACCAGCTTTTACAGAGTTTTTCATCCTGGAGTTTGACGCCCAACGACCAATCGGCGCAGCAACAGGTGTTGTCGAACGCCGGGAACCTCGCCATAGGGATTCAACAGCTCGCGGCCTCTCTGTCGCAAACCGACCAGGACGTTCAAACGCAGATTGGCAGCACGGTTCAGCAGATCAACACTCTCACCTCCCAGATTCAGCAGCTCAACATCTCGCAGCAGCAGACCCAACAGCCCGACCCGGGTCTCGATGCGCAGATGAACAGCGCACTGCAACAACTTTCCGAGCTGGTTCCATTCAGCCAGATCAAACAATCGGACGGTACGGTCACGGTCGTATTGACCAACGGCACTCCGCTAGTCATCGGGAACAAGCAGTATGCGCTTTCGGCGACTCAGGCCCTGCCGGCCGGCGCCACCAACACCAAAGCTCCGCCGACCAGCGAGATCCTCGACTCCAACGGCAACAACATCACCGGGCTGATCACGGGGGGCAAGCTGGGTGGCTTGCTGGACACCCATAACAACGTGCTGGCTTCCATTCTCGGAGACGGAAACCAGGCTGGCTCGCTGAACACGTTCGCGAAGGATTTCGCCGATACGGTGAACAATATCCTCACCTCGGGGAAGGTCTCGACCGCCGCGGGTGCCGCGCACGGAGCGGCGCTCTTCACCTACGACAATTCCGATCCGACACTGGCGGCCGGCAGTTTCGCCGTGAACCCGAATATCACGACGGCGACCCTGGCCCCCGTGGATAGTTCCGGTAATTCCAACGGAGCCGCACTGCAGCTGGCTTCGCTCGCAACAGCGACCACCAGCGGCGGCGTGAATGGCCAGACCTTCAGCCAGTTTTTCGCCGGAATCGCGCAGTCCGTCGGCAATTCGAGCGCCAATGCCACCAATAACCAGCAGCTGCAGCAACAAATCGTCACCCAAACGGAAAATCTGCGAGACCAGGTTTCCGCGGTTTCGCTCGATTCCCAAGCCATCCAGTTGGAACAATTTCAGCAAAGCTACCAGGCCGTTGCCAAACTGATCAACGTGTTGGACACGATTGCGCAAACGGTCATCAATATGGTGCCCACTTCATAAGGGAGGAGTCATGCTGCCTTCGCTTTCAGGTCCGACCCAGCAATACCTGGCTGATCTCCAGAACATCAACTCTGAAATGACCGATGTGAGCCAGGAATTGAGCACCGGTCTCCGGGTCAACAGCGTATCCGATGACCCTTCCGCGGTGGAAGACATTCTGATGAATCAGAGCCGCATTACCCAGCTCACGCAGACACAGACGAACCTCAACAACCTGCAACCGGAATTGCAGGCAGGCGATTCCGCGCTTTCACAGGCCATGCAGAACGTGGAAGGCGCGATTTCGATTGCCAGTCAGGCGACCTCGCCGATCGCCACCGCCACCTCGCAAACGGCGTTGGCGACCCAGGTTCAGGGACTTCTGACGAATCTGGTGAACCTGAGCGCCACCCAGGTCAATGGCCGGTACATTTTCAGCGGCGACCTGGACCAACAACCGCTCTACGCCGTCGATTCAACCCAGCCGACCGGAGTCCGCCAACTCGCCACGACCGGTTCCACCCGCAGTATCACGGATTCCAATGGCGTCCAGGTTTGGCTGAGCAAAACCGCTTCGGAGATTTTTGACGCGCGCAATCCCGACAATACTCCGGCTTCGGACAACGTGTTTGCGGCGGTGAATTCGCTGTTGACGGCCCTTCAAAATAACAACACCTCTGCGATAACAGCGAGCATTAGCAACCTGCAGGCCGCCGATGCTCATCTGAACCAGGAATTGGGCTATTACGGGATTGGTGAGAACCGCGTGACCGATACCCTGACCAACATCTCGAATTCCCTGGTCAGCGTGCAGACCAATCAAAGCAATTTGCGAGACACCGACATGGCCACCGCGGCCGTGCAACTGAACGAGTTGACCGTACAACAACAAGCCGCGCTCTCTGCCCGGTCTAAAATCACTGGCGACAACCTGTTCAATTTCCTGGCCTAATGAAGCCGTCGGCCGAAGCGCTCAGCCTCTGCATGATGGTGAGGAACGAAGAGCGCCTCCTTTCCCGTTGTCTGGACTCAGTGGCTGGCCTCGTCGGCGAGATCGTC
>Ga0335078_10009845_pt1 | contig 14149 bp, 10 predicted proteins | sample Lox_Sample_32_FD_206711 | JGI IMG/M metagenome (GOLD analysis project Ga0335078, IMG submission 206711) | Soil microbial communities from Loxahatchee National Wildlife Refuge, Florida, United States - Lox_Sample_3.2 | ecosystem: Environmental > Terrestrial > Soil > Wetlands | place: USA...
CTCGTACCGGGCCACCATCCGGCGGGCAAGGTCACGCTCGGCCGCCCGGATCGACCGGCCGGCCGGACCGTCCAGCTCGACGGGCAGGTCGGCGATGCGGAGGTCGGGGATGTCGGCGGCCACGTCGAGCTTGCGCCGGCGCACGATGCCGAGGTCGATCACGCACTGGCGCGCCGCGGGGTAGAAGGCCCGGTCGGCGGGCGTCAGGCCGGTGTCCTCGAGCGCGTCCGCCAGCTCGCCGAGCGGCCTGGCGTCGTCGATCCAGCCGAGGAACTGCCAGATCGCACGGAAGTCCTCGATGTCGTTGATCAGCGGGGTGCCGGTCAGTGCCATCAGCAGGGGCCGCGCGGTGCGGGACCTGATGCGATCCGACAGCGCGAGTACGTGCTGCGAGCGCTGGGAGCTCTTGTTCTTGATGAAGTGCGCCTCGTCCACGACCATGCCGCGGAAGCCGAAGTCACCGAGCCATCCCCGGTGGCGGTCGAGTACCTCGTAGTTGAGCACGACGATGTCCGCGAAGCCGTCGACGGCGTCGCCGTCGCCCTGCACCACGGTGGCCGGGCGGTGCGGTGTCCAGCGGGCCGCCTCACGGGCCCAGTTGGTCTTGACGACGCTCGGCACCACGACGAGCAGCGGGTAGGCGTTCGCCGCTTCCGCGGCGAGCAGCGCCATGGCCGTCTTGCCAAGGCCCGGCTCGTCGGCGAGCAGGAACGTCCGGTGGCCGGCAGCGGCCGCGGCGACCAGCTGTCCCTGGTGCGGCATCAGCTCAAGGCCCGCCGGGGTGAACCGTGCCGTCGGCGCCGGGAGGGTCATGCACGCCGGGGCTCCGTCGCCCGCCCGCTCGAAGGAACTGAAGAGCGGTCCGAGCAGCTCCCAGCCGTCCAGGCGGCGGGTGTATGAGCCGCGCTGCGGAGCGGCGGAGAAGTCGGGGGCGAGGAAGGGGTTCGCCAGCTGCCGTGAGATCACCGACTGCGGCACGACCCGCGACTCAGGCCCGGCGGGAGCGGTCGCGGCCTGCGGCGGCGCGGTCTTCTCCGTCGCCGCTGTCGCCGGCTCGATGCCGAGTGACCGCTCCATCTCCCGCTTGAGCGTCCGGGCGGCGTCGGAGACGCTTGCGTCCTCGGCGAGCAGCGCCATGAGCCCGGTGTCCTGAACGGCGGTCGCCGCGAGTACGGCCGCGATGCCGTCGAGGCGCTTGAGCTGCTCGGCCCGGTGACTGCCGCTTCCGGACGCCGCCCGGACGCGGGCCCGCTCGTCTCGCAGCAGCATCGCGACGGCTTGGAACTTTGTCCGCACGGCAGGCGTCACACGGCCGCGCCGGGCGGCCGCCTCGAGCTCACCGACGATCCTGGACAGCTCTGCGGTAACGTCGCCGCCGCGGCGGACGCGCCGCTGCTCCCGCGGGGCGGCACGGCGAGCGCCCGTCTGGCGCTGGCCTGTTCGAGCCACAAACTCCTCCTCCGACACACCGGGCACGAAGGCCACGGCTGCATGCCGCACGGTCCCGCCACGTGACCGGCACGGGGCCGTTACTTCCGACGCCGCGCGGGGCTTGCGGATCTCCGAGGATCAACGCAGCAGGCCACGGCGGGCGTCGCGCACGAACCGGAGCCGCCGGCGAGGGGTTCTGGTGACCACGTAGAAAGTCAACATCACGCGACCGGCCCGGTTCCCGCGCATCTGCCAACCATAACGCAGGCGAGAACGGATAATTCCCGCCCCCCGCCCGTTAGGTCATGACGTAGCCGCCCGCCACGTCCAGGGTGACGCCAGTCACCCAGGACGCGTTGTCGGAGGCGAGGAACAACGCCGCCGCGGCGACGTCCTCGGGGGTCCCCAGCCGCCCAAGCGGGACCGCGGCCTGCAACTGCCGTCGCCGCTCCTCGGGCATCATCGCGGCGACCCGCTCGGTCAGCACCGTGTGCGGCGCCAGGCAATTGACGCGCACGCCGTGCCTGGCGACCTCGCTCGCGACCTGCCTGGTGAGCGCGATCACGCCTGCCTTGGCTGCCACGTACGGCGCGGGCGCGCCGAGACCGGGCAGGCGGGCCGCGCTGGAGGCCATCGTGAGGACCGCGCCACGGCCCAACCGCACCATGCCGGGCAGGAAGCACTTGAGTGTCAGGAAGGTAGCGGTGAGGCTGCCGTCCACGGTGGACCGCCAGTCCTGCTCGGTGACCTCGGTAACTGGCCCTGGACGCGCATGCCCGCCGCCGGCGAACGCGGCCACGACGTCGGGCGTGCCGAATACCTGCTCGGCGTGCCGGCGCATCCGCTGGAGGGCAGCCGGGTCGGTGCAGTCGGCGGCAACCCCGACCGCCGCGCCGCCGTCGACGCGTATCTTGCCGACCACGTCATCGATCTTGGCCGCGTCACGCCCGTTGACGACCACGCTGGCACCATGGGCGGCCAGCAGGCGGCAGGTGGCCGCGCCGATCCCGCCCGATCCGCCGGTGACGACCACGACCCGGCCGGCCAGGTCCGGGTAGCGGGGCGGCTTATCGCTTTCCAGCATTGGCGGGGCTCCTCACCTCAGCGGCCAGGTACCGGGGTGAGGATCTCCATCAGGTGGCCGTTCGGGTCACGGAAGTAGGTGCCACGGCGGCCGTTCGCGCTGACGTAGATCTCGCCGGGCTTGCGGCAGCCCGGGTCCGCGTAGTAGGTGATGCCCCCGTTGGTGATCCGGCCGAACGCGGCATCGAATTCCTCGTCGCTCAACTGGAACGCGTAGTGGTGCTGGTCGACGTGGTCGTGGTGATCGAAGTCCAGGGTGACCCCGTTTGCCAGCGTGACAGGGGTGAAGTGCGCCACTGGCGGGTCCACGGTCAGGCCGAGGATGCCGGCGACGAACTGCGCCGACGCCTGCGGGTCGTGCGCGGGGACGATCGTGTGGTTGAGTTCGACGGCCATTTGGCTGCTCCCTTACTGTTAGCGGCTCACGCCGGCGCAGCCACGAGGCGGGCACACTGCTAAACATAGAGTTCCTCTAAACTTAAGGCAAGTTTAAATTTCCTGGGAGACGATTCGATGGGGCTTCGCGAGCTGAAGAAGGAACAGACACGGCAGCTGATCGCCGATACCGCCTGGCGGCTGTTCACCGAACGGGGATTCGACCAGGTCAGCGTGGCCGAGGTGGCGCGGGCGGCGCAGGTCGCCGAGGCGACCGTGTACAACTACTTCCGCACCAAGGAAGACCTGTTCTACTGGCGGCTTGAAGCGTTCGGTACGCGGCTGGCCGAGGCGGTGAGCACCCGGCCGCCGGGAGAGCCTGCCCTCGCCGCGTTCCGCCGTGCGCTACTCGCCGACGGCGGCCTGCTCGCCCAGGCCGAGGCCGGCGATCCCCTGGCGCTTGCCAGGCTCCGCGTGATCAACCAGGTGATCGCCGCCAGCCCGGCCCTGCTCGCCCGCGAGCAGCAGGCGCTCAGCCACGCCGCAAGCAGCCTGGCCAGCCAGCTCGCCGCCGACATCGGCGCGTCTCCCGGTGACCTGCGCCCTCAGGTTGCCGCCAACGCGCTGATCGGAGTACACCGGGCACTGCTCGACTACGTCCGCTGCCGGGTCGCGGCCGACGAGAACCCTGCCGGGCTGGCCGCGGAGGTACGCGAGCTCGCCACCGAGGCCCTCGAACTGCTCGGGCTGGGCCTGCGCGACTATGCCGCCGCACCCGTCACGTAGTGCGCTCCTCGCACTCCCAGGGAGCACCGTGGCTGTTGAGCAGGTCGAGGAACGGTTCGGCCGGCAGCGCCTCCGGCCCGAGCACGCCTGAGCCTGACCAGGCGCCAGAGTCGAGCAGTTCCAGTGCCACCACCGGGTTGATCGCGGTCTGCCATACCACCGCCTGCGAGCCGTACTCGGCCATCGACCAGCCGTTGTCCACGACGTGGTACAGGTAGACCTCGCGCGGCGCGCCGTCCTTGCCCGTTCCGCGCACCCAGGTGCCTGCGCAGGTGAGCCCGGACATCCTCCCCCCGAGCCCGGCGGGGTCGGGCAGGCACGCGGCGACCACGTCCCGCGGCGAGACGGCGGCCGCGCCCACCCGAACGGGAGCGGTCGAGTCCAGGCCGAGCTTGTGGAGCGTCCGCAGCACGCCGATGAACTCCTCGCCAAGCCCGTACTTGAAGGTCACCCGGCCGGCGTCGACCCACCGCGGGATGAGCAGGACCTCTTCGTGTTCCACGTTGACGCACTCGACCGGCCCGATCCCGGCAGGGAAGGTGAAGGTCTCCGGCTCGCTGAACGGCTCGGTCGTGTACCACTGCCGACCGCGCTCCCACACCACCGGCGGGTTCAGGCACTCCTCGATCGTCGTCCAGATGGAGAACGTCGGGGCGAACTCGTAGCCCTCGACCACCAGGTTCGCGCCGTCGCGGACGCCTATCTCGTCGACGGACGCGAACAGCCGGTCCGCCGCGTAGCGGGCGAACACGTCCGACAGCCCCGGCTCCACCCCGATGCCGCACAGCGCAAGCAGCCCGCGGCGCTCCCATTCCCCGGCGAGCGCGAACTGCTCGTCACCCAGCTTGACCCCCGGCTGCCGGTACGGGTCCGACGCGTGCGGCCGGGACAGCGACATCGCCATGTCGAGGTAGGTGACCCCGGCGGTGAGGGCCGCACGGAACACGGGCATCACGAACCGCGGGTCGAGCGCGTTCAGCACGGCATCGCACCGCTCGGCCGTGATCAGCTCGACCGTCGCCTGCTCGTCCCGCGCGTCCAGCTTGACCGCGGCGAGCCGGCCGCCGCTGCCGGCGATCGCCCGCTGCGCCCGCCCCTCGTCGTAATCGGCCACGACGACGCGCTCGAACAGGTCCCACCGCGCGACCGTCCGCGCCACCGCCGACCCGACTCCGCCCGCACCGACGACCAGCACCCGCATGACACGCCTCCGATCAACCGCCCCTTAGACGATGCTTATCATGTCCAGGTTGAATGCGTAGACGAGACCCGCTAGGTTCTGCAACTTGCTATCGAATGACTGGCCCGTTTCAGGCGGCACGCCTGCTTTCCACCAATTCTCGAGGATGCGTCCCAGCTCTACAAAAGACGCGCCAACCTCGTAGTCCAAGCGGTCGCGCATGCCTTGCCCAAAGTAGTGCTTCAGCAGCGCCAGATTCCTATTGATGCTGTCGTTCCATTCATACAGCACCTGCCGGTAATCCTCAAATCGGCTCTCCGCGGAAGGTGAGTGACCAGCCTGGCCGTCCTCCGCAGCCAAGATCCAGTAAAGCAGCCTGAGGCGATAGAGTCTCTTATCCATGAGCCGGCTGATCTCATCAAATATCTGCAAAGCCTTTTCGCGTTTCTCCTCATCGAGCTGCATCTTATGAAGACGTCCTTGCTCGGCCCGCTGGATCTCGTTCTGATGGTCCCAGGTCCGATTCTGAAAGTAGAAGCCAAGCGCTCCGCCGAGTACGGTCGTCAGGAGAAACCCTATTATTATCGGCGTGAGATCCGCCAACTCCTTCATGATGCTAACCGTCCTCTGGTCTCTTCATCCCAGCTCTCTTTTACCTCTTCCCAGGGGAACTTCGGCCCGGGATCGATACGGCGCCGGACCTTTCGGTTGACGTCATCCGATGAGGGCACCATCTCTTGGTCGATATCGCTGTGCCGAACCAATTCAGCAAGACTTGGACACATCTTCCTGAGAGCTGTCAATACTATCTTCAGTGCACTTACCTGCGACTCAGGGAATATCTCACCGGGTTCCTGCTGATGCGAGTTGAAATGATCCGGATAGCGGCCGCTATTTATCAGCTCAATCCCTATTGAACGCTTGTTATATCCGCGAGCGTGATTGGCAACCCTGTTGATGGGAACGAAACGGAAGCACGCGCCGTCCCGATCGATGTAAAGGTGCCCGCATACTCCAACCCCATCTTCATCAACGCTTTGCATTGCAAAATCCCATGCCGCATCCAACTGGGGGATCTCCGTTGCGTGGAGGACGACGGCCGTTATGTCTCGGAGGTTTCTCTGTGCGAGATTCCTATACCATGGAAGCAGCCTATCGATAATTGTCACACCGTTATCTTCCATGAAGGTATCCTACGGGCGGCCGCCCCATGGCCGTGGCGCCGGCCGGACAATGGAGTGGTGATCGACGTCGACCCTGAGCGCTTCGAGGAGATGACCGCCGCGGCGCTGGACGAGTTGCCCGAGGACCTCAGCGGGCTAATGAGCAACGTCGCCGTCACGGTGGAGCACGGGCCGGGGCCGGCCGGCCTGCTCGGGCTCTACCGTGGCGTACCGCTCACCAGCAGGACGACCGGGTACGCCGGGGTGCTGCCGGATCAGATCACCATCTACCGCCGGGCGATCTGCGCGTCCTGCCGCACCGAGCAGGAGGTCGCCGAGCAGGTCCGCCGGACCGTCATCCACGAGGTCGCGCACCACTTCGGCATCGATGACAGGCGACTGCGCGAACTGGGCTGGTAACACCACAATCGGCTGCCGCGGCCACGATCAGCCCGGTCGCGTCAGGGAGGACGGACAGAAGTGCGCCGACTCGGCGAATTCATCGCACCATCGCGCCTTGGCCGCAGTTTTCGCTGGCTGCTCGCTTCATCATGGGTGACGAACCTCGGCGACGGTATCACTCTGGCGGCCGGCCCGCTGCTAGTCGCTTCCACGACGCGCAATCCGCTGATGGTGGCTATGGCCGCATTGCTGGCACGGTTGCCCTGGCTGCTGTTCGGCCTGTATGCCGGGGTGGTCGCCGACCGGGTCAACCGGCGCTCCATCGTCATCGCCACCGGCCTCGTGCGGGCGGCGATCCTGCTGCTCCTGACGGCGTCGATCCTGGCGCACCGCGTCGACGTCGTGGTGGTGCTTGCCGCCCTGTTCCTGTTCGGGGTGAACGAGACCTTCGGCGACACCGCGTCCGCCACCCTGCTGCCAATGCTCGTCGACAAGCCCGACCTCGGTATCGCGAACTCACGCGCCCTGACGGGCGTGATCGTGTGGAACCAGATGGCCGGCCCGCCGGTCGGCGCCGCACTGTTCGCGGCGGGGATGGCGCTGCCGTTCGCCAGCGAGAGCGTCTGCGTACTCGCCGGCATCGTGCTGGTCTCGCGGGTGCGGCTGCCAGCGCACGGCGCGGGCGGGCGGCACGCCAGGGCACGCGACGACATCCGCGAGGGATGGCGCTGGCTGTGGGCGCACGCCGCGGTGCGGACCCTGGCGATCACAATCTTCACTTTCAACGTCACCTTCGGCGCTGCCTGGTCGGTGCTCGTCCTGTACGCGCGTGAGCGACTGGGCCTGGGCGCGCTCGGCTTCGGGCTGATCACCACGGCGATGGCGGCGGGCGGTCTGCTTGGCACCGCGTCGTACGGCTGGCTGGAGCGACACGTCCGGCTCGGCGTCATCATGCGCGGCGGGCTGATCATCGAGACGCTGACCCACCTTGCGCTCGCGCTGACCCGCTGGGCCTGGTTCGCGCTGATCGTCTTCGTGATCTTCGGCGCGCACACGTCTGTCTGGGGAACGACGTCGGCGAGCGTGCGGCAGCGGGCTGTGCCCGCCCAGTTCCAGGGCCGCGTCGGCAGCGTCTACCTCACCGGCGTCGTCGGCGGCATCGTGCTCGGGTCAGCGATTGGCGGGCTGGTCGCCTCGGCGTGGGGCATCACCGCGCCCTTCTGGTTCGCCTTCGCCGGGTCGGCCCTCATCCTGGCGGTGATCTGGCGTTCGCTGCTGCACATCGCGCACGCCGACGAGCACGCCCGCTGCTTCACGTGAGGCCTGCTAGGCGCGGAGCAAGGTGACGACCCGGCCGGAAGGAGTCTCTTCCTCGGTGAAGCGGGTCCGGTCGGCGACCGAGGTGGCGTCGGGACGACGGTCAAAGATGATGAGAGTGCCGGTGTCCAGGCCGAGGCGGTCGAGGTAGCGGTCGAGCTGCCGCAGTCCTTCCGGGAGCGGGTCGGGGCGTCCCGGGTGCCAGACCTTGAGCTCGATGGCCTCACGCTGCAGCTCATGATCGCCGTAGGGCTTGCGGACCAAGAGGTCGATCCTGCCCCTGCCGACGCCGTACTCCCGGTCTACGAAACCCCCGCCGTTGACGATCCGCTGCAGGTACATCATGAACATGACCTGCATCGCGACCTCGGGATAGTCGATGCCGCCGAGGAATTCCTCATGCTCGGGCCAGATCTCCGCGAAGGCCTTCAGCACCTTGGCGAAGTCGAGCCGCCCGTCGGGAAGCACGAACCGGCGCGACTCGACGGTGAAGAGCTCCTCTAGGCTCGCGCCCAGGGTGCGGACGATGACCTCGCGGTAGATCGGGTTGGCGACCTTGACGGGCTTGCTCTGGGCGACCAGCCCCAGGTCGCGGACGTAGGCGACGTCATCGTCGAAGTCGGGGTCAAGGTCGGGGAACGTGCCGGCGACCAGCGGCTCGATGACCCGCCGCACCCGCGGCTGGCGCAGCTTGTCGGCCAGCGAGCCCAGGTGGGTGACCCGCGCCAGGATCAGCCGTTCCTTGGCGGTGTCCACGTGGTCGGCCGTGATCGTCACCGGCGACGGTATGCCCATCTCGGTGACGATCTCGCGTGCCAGGGCATTGACCAGCCAGGGCTGGCCCTGGCTGTAGGCGAAGGCGCGCTCGACCGCCCCGGGCGTGAACTCCTGCCCGGTGTCGTCGGTGTGCTGCTGGTAGAGGGAGGCCACTTCTTCCATCGTGAAGTCACCGATGCGAATCGACTTCACGGCAACGTTGAACGGGCTCGGCCCGCCCAGCCGGACCGGGTCACCGCCGGCCGCCGCCTTGTAGTCGCGGATGTCGCGCATTCCGCACAGCACCACCGAGGCGGGGAACGCGTGTGCCCGGTACTGGTGGCCGTCCCTGATTTGGTGGAGTGTGCTGCGCAGCACGTGGCCGCTGAGCGAGTCGATCTCGTCGAAGAACAGCACGAGCGGCAACGGGCAGGCCACCGCCCATTGCTGTAGTGCCTCGAAGACCTGGCTTCCGGCCGGAGCCGCCGGCCATGAGGCTGGCGGCTTGAGCCGCTCCGGCAACTGTTGCCGCGTCGCACCGCGTAGCGCGATCAGCAGGTTCGCCTCGGCCCTGACGAGGTCATCACCGACCTCGGCGGCCCGTTCGCAGGAGATGGCCACCGCCGCGTGCCGCCCCTCGGCGGTCAGCCGGCGCGCCAGTGTCAGGAGCGTGGTGGTCTTCCCCGTCTGCCGTGGCGCGTGCACGATGAAGTACTGCCACTGGTCGATGAGCCCGCGTGCCTCGGGCAGCCGGGCTTCCGGCGGGAGCATGTAGTGCTTCTCTGGAAGGCACACGCCCGCCGTGTTGAAGTACCTCATGCGGGGAACGCTACCGCACCGCGCGGTACCCATTACTAGCAGTTGGCAACGCATTGCGCCCAGCAAGCCGCCGGGTAACGGCTACCTGACCAGGGTCGGGGTGCCCGAGGCGGCGAACTCGGCGCGGAGCTCGGCCAGCTTCTCGTGGTAGGCGCGGACGGTGGCCAGCTTGACGTGCTCGTAGCCGCGGATCATGTCCGGCAGGGCGGCGATCTCGACCGCCAGGCCGTGGTTGCCTTCGGTCAGGCCCGTGAGGAGCTGCCCGATGACGTCGCGGTACTCGGTGATCAGTGCGCGCTCGGTGCGGCGGACCTCGGTGTAACCGAACGGGTCGAGCGGGGTGCCGCGCAGCCGGCGCATGGCGACCAGGGCGGCGAAGGCCGGCCGGAACCACGGGCCGAGGCTAACCTTGTGCTTGCGGCCGAGCGCGCGGAGCACCGGCGGGTGCAGCCGGTACTTGTAGCGGGCACCATCACCGAACTGGGCGCGCACCGCCTCGTCAAGCGCCGGGTCAAGGCTGAGCCTGGCGACCTCGTACTCGTCCTTGTAGGCGGTGAGCTTGTACAGCTGCCGCGCGACCGCCCAGGTGAGCTCCTCGCCGCCGGTGACGGCCGCCTCGCGGGCCTGGACGCGCGCCACGAACGCGGCGTAGTCGTCCGCGCAGGCCCGGTCCTGGAACGCGGCCAGCTCGCCGGCCAGCAGGCTGATGTGGTCGGCGAGGCTCCGCTCGGCCAGGGCGGCGTCGGCCTGCCCCTCATCGGCGGCAGCGGGCGCGCCCGCGTCGGGCACCGTGCGGCCGGCGCGGAACGCCCGGATGTTGGCGTCGGCCGCCACGCCGTTGAGCCGGATGGCGTGCTCGACCGCCTCGGCGCTGACCGGCAGCGCGCCCGCCTGGTAGGCGGCGCCGACCAGGATCATGTTGGCGTACTGCTCGTCGCCGAACAGCTCACTCGCGATCGCGGACGCGTCGAGGAAACGGGCTGAGCGCACCCGTTCCTCGATCGCGGCAGTCACCCGGCCGGGCGCGGGGAAGCGCTGGCTGACGTCGATCACCATCTGGCCGGTCGGTACCTCGGTGGTGGACACCACGGCCACCGTACGGTCCTTGCTCGCGGCGCGCAGCTGGGTCCCGTCGGTGGCGACCAGGGAGTCGCAGCCGAGGTACAGGTCGCACTCGCCGTAGCCGAGCTTGGCGGAGCGCTCGGCGGGCCCGGCGGCGACGGACAGGTCGGACACGACCGCGCCGCCCTTCTGCGCCAGCCCGGTCTGGTCCAGGGAGCGCACCTGGCGCCCGTCGGCGGCGAACGCGGTGCCGAGGATCTGCGCGATGGTCACCACGCCGGTGCCGCCGACGCCGGTGATGCGCATGGTGAACCCGTCCGGGCTGAACAACCGGGCCGGCTCGGTCAGCTCCGGCGACTCAAGACTCGCCGGAGCCGCCGGAGCTGACGGCACCGCCGGGCGACGGGCGGGCGAAGCGGCAGGCGTCACGCTCAGGAACGACGGGCAGTCCCCGTTGAGGCAGGAGAAGTCCAGGTTGCATGACGACTGGTGGATCCGGGTCTTGCGGCCGAACTCGGTGGCCACCGGCTGCACGGACAGGCAGTTGGACGCACGGCCGCAGTCGCCGCAGCCCTCGCAGACCCGCTCGTTGATGAACGCCCGCTCGGCCGGCGCCTGCGCCTTGCCGCGGCGGCGCTTGCGCCGCTTCTCCGCCGCGCACTCCTGGTCGTGGACAAGCACGGTGACGCCGTCGATCGCGGCCAGTTCCCGCTGCACGTCGATGAGGTCATCCCGGTGCCTGATGTCTGCCTTGCCGCCGAGCTGCCGCCTGACCCTGGCCGGGTCGTCGGTGGTGACGACGACCTTGCGGGCGCCCTCGGCCGCGAGCAGCGTGAGTAGCCGGTCGAGCGGCAGCTCGCCGACGGCCTGCTGGCCGCCGGTCATCGCGACGGCGGAGTTGCGCAGCAGCTTGAAGGTGATGTTCGCGCCGGCGGCCACGGCGGCACGGATGGCGAGGCTGCCGGAGTGCGCGAACGTGCCGTCGCCGAGGTTCTGCACCAGGTGCCGCTGCGTCACGAACGGGGCGATGCCCAGCCACTGCGCGCCCTCGCCGCCCATCTGGCACAGCCCGGTGACCTCGCCGACCTGCTCCGGCGGCATGAACGCCACCATGGCGTGGCAGCCGATACCGCCGCCGACCAGGGTGCCTGGCGCGACCTTGGTCGATGAGTTGTGCGGGCAGCCGGAGCAGAAGTACGGCATGCGCTGCGCCAGCGGCAGCATGACCCGCTCGCGGGGCGGCCGCTGCGTGACACCGATGCCCGCGGCCGTGAAGTGGCGGGCGAGTGAGTCGGCGACCGCGTCGGAGTCGAGCTCGCCCACGGCCGCGAACAGCGCGGAGGAGTCCCGCGACCGCTTGCCGTAGACGGCGGGGGCGTTGGCCCGCCCGTACAGCACGGACTTCACCGCGTCCTCAACGAAGGCGCGCTTGTCCTCGACGACCAGTATCTCGTCAAGGCCGTCGGCGAACTCGGCCACGATCGTCGGCTCGACCGGGTAGATCACACCCAGCTTGAGCAGCCGGATGCCGTGCCGCTCAAGCTCCGCCTCGGTGAGCCCGAGCGCGGTGAGCGCCAGCCGCAGGTCCAGGTAGGTCTTACCCGCGGCCACCAGGCCGATCCGGGCGCTGCGCGGCCCGCTGACGACGTTGAGGCCGCTGCGGCGTATGTACTCGGCGGCGATGGGCAGCCGGGTGAGCTGCTGGCTGCGCTCAAGCTCGGCGAGCTCCGCGCCGAGCAGCCGGGCGCGCGGCCGGTGGCCGTAGGCGCGCAGGCCGCGCTGTTGATCGGAACCTGGAAGGTCCGACAGGTCGGGTGCCTGCCAGTCCGGGCTGACCAGCGCGGTGGACGCGCCGTCGGCCATCGCGGTGACCACCTTCATGGCGGACCAAAGGCCGCTGGCGCGGGACAGCTCGATGGCGTGCTGGCCGTGCACCAAGGCCTCGGCCGGGTCGGCCGGGTAGAAGGTCGGCATCATCAGGCCGGCCAGCGCCATCTCCGACGAGCACGGCAGCGTGGAGGACTTCGCGGACGGGTCGTCGCCGACCAGCGCCACCGCTCCCCCCGTCGGCGACGTGCCGATCATGTTCGCGTGCCGCAGCGCGTCCGTCGCCCGGTCAAGGCCCGGGGCCTTGCCGTACCAGACACCGGTGACGCCGTCCTGCCTCGCGTCGCCGACCTGGCCGGCCAGCTGGCTGCCGGACACTGAGGTGGCCGCGAGCTCCTCGTTGAGTCCTGGCTGGTGCACGATGCCGTACTCGGTCATGAGGGCGCGCTGCCTGGCCAGCTCAAGGTCGTACCCGCCGAGCGGCGATCCCTCGTAGCCGGACACGTAGCAGGCCGTGGCGAGGCCGCGGGCCCGGTCGTGGCGGGCGCGGTCGAGCAGCATGCGGACGAGCGCCTGGATCCCGGTGAGGTAGATGGTGCCGTCCAAGCGCCGATAGCGCTCGTCGAGGCTGGCCACGAGAGGGCTGAAAGCTGCCGTCATTCCGCCACTGTAGATTCGTACTGGTCTATTGGTCTAGTATCAAGAACCCTTATCGAGCCATTGGCCCAGTTTGAACGGTTAATTCGGCGAAGCATGGAGGTGTCGGCCTGTGCATCTGGACCAACTAGACCTTGACCTGCTCAACCTGCTGCTCGAGGAGCCGCAGGCGGGCATGCGCGAGTACGCGCGGGTGCTCGGCGTCGCGCGCGGCACCGTGCAGGCGCGGCTCGCCCGGCTGGAGCGCGAGGGCGTCATCACCGGGCACGCCCCGGCGATCAGCCCGGCCGGCCTGGGCTTCACCGTGCTCGCCTTCGTTCACCTCTACCTCGCCCAGGGCCAGCTTGACAACGTTGTCGCCAGGCTCAGCGCGATCCCCGAGGTCCTCGAGGCGCACACCACGACCGGCGAGGGCGACCTGCTGTGCCGGGTGGCGGGGCGCAGCAACCCGCACCTGGAGGAGATCGTGCAGACCCTGCTCGCGCTCCCCGGCGTGACCCGCACGAGGACCGAGATCTCGCTCAACCAGCGCGTCGGCTACCGCGTCCTGCCCCTGGTACAGCAGCTGCGAACCGCGCAGGCCCGGCGCGCCGAGCAGGCACCCGGTTAGGCCGTGCAGGGATTGAGCACCCAGGCCCCTGACCGCTTGAAGTCCATGACGTCGCGGGTGACGAGCGTGAACCCGTACGCCTGGGCAGTCGCGGCGAGGAGACCGTCGATGACGGGCAGCGGGCGCGCGTGCTGCCGCCGCCCCCGGATTGGCAGCTGTGCCAGTCAGGGGCGGAAGGGACGAAGCACCAGCAAACCCGGCCCGTTAACCGTGTTGCTCGTGCGCCGGCAGATGTCATAGAGGCGAGCCGTACGCCCTTCACAGCTGACCGGAGCATGATCACGAAGACTTTTTCGCGTTATCACGCTTAAAACTCTTCATAACCATAAAAATATTCATGATCATGGCACTGCCAGTAACGAACAGCTCTAGCGAGGCAACTCACAGCCACCGGCAGCCTCAGCATCCCCTCAATCAACTGCACGGGACCGGCTAGCGGGGACGACGCCCAGCGGACGGCATGCCGGATGGACGGCATGCGGGGCGGGGAGCTGCGGGGCGGGGCAGCAGGCCAGGGCAGCAGGCCAGGGCAGCAGGCCAGGGCAGCAGGCCGGGGGCAGCGGGTCAGGGCCAGCGGGCCGGCGAAACGGGTTAGCGGGGGCGCTCGTCGATGATGCGGCGCATCTTGCCCATGGAGCGCTCGATGGTGTCGGGGTCCTGGACGACGGTGGCCGCGGTGAC
>Ga0335078_10009846_pt1 | contig 14147 bp, 13 predicted proteins | sample Lox_Sample_32_FD_206711 | JGI IMG/M metagenome (GOLD analysis project Ga0335078, IMG submission 206711) | Soil microbial communities from Loxahatchee National Wildlife Refuge, Florida, United States - Lox_Sample_3.2 | ecosystem: Environmental > Terrestrial > Soil > Wetlands | place: USA...
CTCTTGTACGCCTGCACTCCGCGATTCAGCCGGTCGCGGGACTTTAGCTTGTCGCAGCCCGTCCCCACCAGCACCAGCACGCCCACCGCGATTGCAAATAGTTTGATCTTCATGACCAGCCCGTCCCCTAATTTCCTGTCTCGACCTTGGGCGTCATCAATCCGATCTTGTCGATGGCCGCGCCCTTGGCGACGTCGATGGCCTTGGCTACGGTCTCATAATCGAGATCGGGATCACCCTTGACGAAGACCACGCGCTCGGCGCGGGTTTTGAAGATCGCTTCCAGCCGCGGACCGAGCTTGTCCATATCGGTGTCTTCGTTGTTAATGTGCATGGACTTGTCTTTATCGATTACGATCACCACGGTGCGCTGATCGTTCTCCTGCTGCGGCTTGTTTTTATCGGGGGGCTGCGGAGCCAACGCATCCAGGCCATGCGGAGTGAGCGGCGTGATCACCATGAAGATGATGAGCAGCACCAGCAACACGTCGATCAGCGGAGTCATGTTGATTTCAGACTTCGGGCCGCCATGGCCCCCTACTGCCATTCCCATAGGAAAACCTCTTTCTGTTTAGAAAAACTGCTTGCGCTCGCTCGCGCTAGGCGATGGCGAGCCGCTCTAACTCACTAAGATCCACTAGCCGCCTGCTGTTGCTGTTTGTGCGCGTCGGGAATCGCCTCGGTGATCAGACCGATCTGATCCACGCCCGCGGCCCGTACGTTGTCGACAACGTCTTCCACAACCGAATACTTGGCGCGCATGTCGGCCTTGATGTAGACCATGCGATCGGTTTTGTTGGTCAGCAGGTCGCGCACTTTTTCCGGTAACTGATCGGGCGTGACCTTGTTGTTGCCGGGACTCAGGAACACGGCCCCATTGCGCGTCACCGCGATCAGCACGGCGTCTTCTTTATCGGCCGCCTGCATTGCGATGTCGTGCTTGGTACGCACCAGGTCAACCGTCGTGCCCTTGGTGAGCATAGGCGTGATGACCATGAAGATGATAAGCAGCACCAGCATCACGTCGACCATCGGCGTGACATTGATGTCGGCTACTGGCGGCGGCGCTTTTTTCTTTTCCATATTGAACTCCTGACTTAAGTGCCAGGGCGGCGGCGCATCGCACTGCCGCCCGGCCCAAAATTCAACTCGCTATCCGGTCGAAACCGATCGTTACTTCGCCGCCCCAGCGCGCTGGGTACGTTTCAGGAAGTAGTCGATCAATTCCGAACTGGAGTTGCCCATCTCGACGTCAAAGGCTTCAATCCGATTGGTGAAGTAGTTGAACATCCAGACGGCCGGAATCGCCACGAACAAACCGACGGCGGTGGTGACCAGCGCTTCCGAAATACCGCCGGCGACGGCGCCCAAACCGGTGGACTTCTGCGTCGAAATGCCTTTGAACGCGTTAATGATGCCGACGACTGTTCCGAACAGTCCCACGAACGGGGACGTCGAACCGATGGTCGCCAAGCTCGAAACACCACGTTTCAGTTCGGCGTGCACGATGGCTTCGGCGCGTTCCAGAGCGCGGCGCGAGGCCTCGATCTCTTCGCCCGGTATTTCAGAGCTCAACTGATGCGCTCGAAATTCCTGCAAACCCGCGACGACAACCTTAGCCAGATGGCTCTTGTTGTAGCGGTCGGCGATCTTGATCGCTTCGTCCAGCTTGCCTTCGCGAAGCGCGCCGGCCACTGCCGGAGCGAATTGGCGGGACTGAGCGCGAGCGCCGTTGTAGGCGATCAGGCGATCGATCATCACGCCGATTGACCATGCCGACATGAGGAATAGCACGATGACCACGATTCTGGCCGGCCATCCCATGGCTTCCCACATACTGCGTGGGTCAAAACTGACGGTGCCCTCTTGTAGGAGCAGCATCGCCCATACTTGCGTTTGTAAAAACATCCTTATTCTCCTGCGAGTTGAATTTAAACTTCTACTGACTCAAAGTGAAATTGACATCGATCTGCGTCACGACTTCGACCGGATCGCCGTTCAAAAGCGTGGGCTTGTACTGCCACTGAGACACTGCCTGACGCGCCGCTTCCACCAGCAGAGGATGGCCGCTGATCAGCGTCAAGTTCTGAATCGTGCCGTCCTTTCCGATGATGGCAGTGAAGTGCACGACGCCCTGAATGCGCGCCTGCTTGGCGAGCGGGGGATAGACCGGCTGAACTTTGCGAATCAAGTTCGCTGCTTGTACGTTGCCGCCGACACGAATTCGCGACGGCGCAGCCGGCTTGGGGGCTTCCTTAACCGGCGGAGGAGGAGGCGCGGCCGCGGGCACAGCTCCGATGATTCCCATTACCCCACCAGGCTGGCCGCCCGGAACTCCACCCAGGACTCCGCCCACAACTCCAGCGCTCGATGGCGGAGGCAGTTCTTCTTCTTTAATGTTGGCGATGTCTTTCGGGATGGACTTTGGCGCCATCAGCTTGCCGGCGTCGAACTGCCGAGGAATAACCTTGACTACCTTCGGCGGCGCGGGAGGTGGAGGTGGGGGTGGAGGCGGTGGTGGAGGGGGTGCTACCAGGAAGCTGGTCAACTGCGCTCGCGGGAGTGTGTCCGTATAGATCAGCGGGATCAGGATCAGGACCACGACCACTAGAATCTGGCCGGCGAACGACAGAATCACCGCCGACGACTTGCGCGTTTTCGCCGTGGCCTCCACGAACGTTTGCGAAAACATCTTATCTGGCATTGATTACCCTCCTCAAAATTCCGGGCTGCGCGACAGGGCAGAAGATATCATACCGCCTCACTCCACGCTGCACAATGGAAACGTTACTAGCAACGGGAGTAGATCGTAATGGGCCCTGAGGGCGCCGCTCCGGGCGGCCCGAGCTATTTCACTTTGGCCGTACCTCCACGAACATTCTGCTTTGAAACTTTGGGCGTCGCGACGGGGGTTTTGGGGGCTACAGGGGCCTTCGGGGCGACGGGCACTTTCGGTCCTGAGGATCCGCCCGATAACGGGTGCTTCCGGCTCTCCATAAAGTTATTGAAGAACACCAGAATTGGGGCGGCTACGTAGACCGACGAATAAGTACCAACGATGATGCCACACACCAGCGCAAAAGAAAAGCCGTTCAGCACCTGGCCGCCGAATAAAAACAGCGCCAGCGCGGTGAGCAGCGTCAATCCCGAGGTCAGAACCGTCCGGCTCAACGTTTGGTTCACGCTCAGATTAATCAGCGGCTCGAGTTTCTCCCGCCGCAGAATCTTCAAATTCTCGCGAATGCGGTCGAAGGTCACGATGGTATCGTTCATCGAATAGCCGACCAGGGTCAGCAGTGCCGCCACTACGGTCAGCGAAATCTCTTTGTTGAAGAGCGAGAACAAACCGATGGTAATGATGGTGTCGTGGAACACAGCAACCACCGCGGCCGCACCGTATATCCATTCGAACCGGAAGGCGATATACACCAACATCCCGCCCAGCGCGTACAGTACTGCCAGGATCGCCTTGCGCTGGAGCTCGGCGCCGATTCGCGCGCCAACCACTTCCACTTGCACCACCGCGAGCGGGTCGGGATAGGTCGCCTGCTTCAGCACGTCCAGAACCTTCGGCGTGACGCCGGCGACGGAGCGCAGATCGTCAATGGTATGGATCAGGCCGGAATGCTGCTTCCGGTACTCCATGATGTTGTTGGTGAGATCTACGAGCTGCGGATCGGCCAACCCGGCGCCGGCGCTCTGAAGAGGAACGCGCAAGGCGTCGGCGAGACCAGATGCGCCCACCGCGTTGATATTCACCTTACCGTTGGCGGGCTGGCCGAACGCGGCGTCCAGGCTATCGACAATGGTCTGCCGCGCGGCCTGCAAAGCCTTGTCCTCGCGCACGTCGATACCGATGATGTCGTCCTGCTTGCCTTGCACTTCCTGCACGTCGGCGTTGAGGCCCTTGGCATCCAGCACGGCCCGGACTTTGTCCACCGGCGGCCGCTGAGCGAAGGTTACCGTGATCAGCGCTCCTCCCCGAAAGTCGATGCCGAGGCGCGGGCCACCTTTAAAAGCCAAGCTAGTGAGTCCAGCGGCTGTAAGGATGAGGGAGAGAATGATGAACGGCCACTTCTTCCCCAGGAAATCGTAGTTGGTGTTCCTAAATAATTCCATGCGTCCAGTCGTAGCGCCGGCATCTAACAAACTTAGACACCGGCAAGCGGGAACGAGTTCCCGCAGTCAATCAGATACTTAAAGCCGTCACTTGCCGCTTACCGGAAAGCTCCCAATCGAAGATCGTTTTGGAAACGAAGACGGCTGTAAAGACGTTGGCAATCAGGCCGATCACGAGTGTGACGGCAAAGCCCTTCACCGGGCCGGTGCCAAAAATAAACAGAAACAGACAAGATACCACCGTGGTAACGTGCGTGTCGACAATCGTGGCGAAAGCCTTGCTGAACCCCGCGTCGACTGCGGCGACCACGGCCTTTCCCGCGCGTAGCTCCTCGCGGATTCGCTCAAAAATCAGGACGTTGCTGTCCACCGCCATACCGATCGTCAAGATCACTCCCGCGATGCCGGGCAAGGTGAGCGTGGCGTCGAAATAGCTGAGCGCCGCAACCAGGATGACGGCATTCAGAACCAGCGCCAGGGTGGCGTTGATGCCCGAGCGCCGATAGTACACCAGCATGAAAATCACGACCGCCAGCAAACCCGCGATGCCGGCCCGAAAACCTTCCCGGATCGAGTCCTGACCGAGCGACGGACCCACCGTGCGCTCTTCCTCATATACCACTCCCGCCGGAAGCGACCCGGCGCGAAGATTCAAAGCCAGATCGGCAGCCTCTTCTTGGGAGGGCGCGCCGGTGATGCGTCCGCTGTCGGAGATGCGGCTCTGGATGGTCGCCACTTCGATGGCTTGCCCGTCCACCACGATCGCCGCCTTGTTGCCGATGTTGTTGGCGGTGTAATTTTCAAACTTTTTGGCGGCGTCCTGGTTCAAGACGAAGCTCGTTTCCCAGCGGCCGGTCTGATCTTGCGACGCGCGCGAGTCCCGAATGTCAGTGCCCCGAACCACGGCGTTGCGCGATACCAGGTACCAGCTCTGCTGACCGCCGCGCATTACCGTTGGCACCAGCTTGGTGCCTAGCGGAAGAATCCCGCCATGCTTCGCCATGGCCTCATCCCGACTGGCGTAGGGGCCATCCTTCACTTCAACCCACTCCAGCACGGCCTGAGTTTGCAAAAGCTGCTTGATGTGCGCCGAATCGTCGACGCCCGGCAGCTGGACCAGCAGCTCAGCCTCGGCGTCACTGCGGCCGGTAGGTTGTACGGACGATTCGGTCAATCCCAGCGCGTTGATCTTGCGCTCGATGGTCGCCATGGTCTGCGTCATGGTGTCCTGCTTCAGCGCGAGAGCCGCGGTGGGCTTCAGGGTCATCTTGTAGTCGGTGGTGTTGATCGGTGTCAGGATCCAATCGGGATCCTGATCGCTTACCGTGCTGCGGAAAACGCTGGTCTTTGCCAGCGGAATGCCCTTGATGTCGATCTCGATTTTGTCAGCGGTGTCGAGCGAGTTCGGATCGTTCCGGTCTATGGTGGTGACGGGAATGTTGTCCTTCTGCAGCTCCGACTTCAACCGCTCCATCACGCCGTCGGCATTGGCTTTGAACGCGTCCTGAAGCTGCACCTGCATCACCAGTTGCGTGCCGCCGCTTAAATCCAGGCCCAGGTGGATGTTCTTTTTCCAGTTGGCCATCAGCTCGGCCTTATTTTTGGGCAGCCCGATGATGCCGTAGATACAAACCAGAATCACGACAACGATTACGACCGCCTTGACCTTGATATTTCGATTCATTGGAAACCTTCGTACGGCGCGCCCGGATTGGTACGGGCTTTACGCCTTCTTTTCCTCTGTCACTAAGCTCTGTACGGAGCTGCGCGCGATTTGGATCTTGACGTTATCCGGCTTGACGCGCAGTATCAATGTATCATCATTGTTGATGGTGACGATGGTGCCCACAATTCCCCCGGACGTCAACACGATATTCCCGTTCTGAAGCCCCTTCAACATCTGCTGTTGCTGCTTCTTCTGACGCTGCATGGGCATGAAAACCAAAACATAAAAAATGCCCACGATCACAAGCAGCGGAAGGAATCCGATGATCGGATTCGACGAGGGTTGCTGCAACAAGACAGCGAGGAAGGTCATGTTCACCGATTCTTACAATAACATCGCGCACAACGCAGCGGGCCGCGATTATTTTTCATCGCTTTAGCGAGCGCGACCGACGCTCTGCGCTCTTAAGTACCACCGGGACGGGCTCGAATTCCGAGGGATTACGAGTACATCGGGGACGAACAATTTCATTCTACCGCAGCCCGGTCTGACTCCACTGCGGCGCCGCGCACCCCGTCCAAAAAAGCGCGGAAAGTCCCAAGCAGTATAGACTGCCTGATTTGGCGCATTCTGTCAAGGTAGTACTTTAAGTTGTGAAGCGTCCCGAGCGTCGCGAAAAGGATTTCGCCCGCCTGGAACAGGTGCCGCAGATAGGCGCGCGAATAAGTGCGACAGGTGTAGCAGGAGCAGTTCTCATCGAGCGGCTTTGGATCGTCGCGATAGCGCGCCTGCTTGATGATCACACGGCCCGCCGACGTGAAGAGACAACCGTTGCGAGCATTGCGCGAAGGCAGCACGCAGTCCATCATGTCCACTCCACGCGCCACATATTCCGGAAGTTCCTCCGGCATGCCAACTCCCATGACGTAGCGCGGCCGGTCGCGCGGCAAAAGCGGCGTTGTGATCTCGGTCATTTCGAGGCTGATTGCGCGTGGTTCGCCCACCGATAAGCCGCCGATCGCGTATCCAGGCGACTCGAGCTCCAGCAGTTCCTGCGCGCAGGCCTGGCGCAGGTCGGCGTACATCGATCCTTGGACGATGGGAAAAAGTTCTCCGGGCGCACCGGTTTCCTCGCGCCGGCAGGAATGATGCACGTGCGCTCTGCGCGCCCAGGCGACTGTGCGCTGCATCGCCGTCTTCGCCGCCTGGTGGCTGGCTGGGTATTCGAGACATTCGTCCAGCGCCATGATGATGTCGCTTCCGAGCGCCAGTTGGACATCCACAGTCGACTCCGGCGTGAACAGATGCGCGTCGCCATCGAGATGCGAGCGGAACAGCACGCCCTGATCGGTGATCTTGCGCAGATCGCTCAAGCTGAACACCTGGAACCCGCCGGAATCGGTGAGAATGGCGCGCGGCCAAGACATGAACTGATGCAGTCCGCCGAGCGAGCGAATCAACTCGTGGCCGGGGCGCAAGAACAGGTGATACGTGTTGGCAAGGATAATCTTCGCGTCGAGCTCTTCAGCAAGCTGCCGTTGCGTAACGCCTTTGACCGTTGCCTGCGTCCCCACCGGCATGAAGACCGGCGTTTCGATGTCGCCGTGTCCGGTGTGGATCAGTCCCGCGCGCGCGCCCGTATCCGGGCAGACAGCCTGAAGCTCGAAGTGCACTTTCCCAATGTATCGGGTTGATCTAGATGACGCCCAGCCTTTTCGCGAATTCCCGGTAACCCGGTTCGCGCCGGAGGTTGCTCAAGCGGGGATCGCAGCGCAGCGATTGCGCCGACAGCGAGTGCTCCCGGTAGGCCTGTTCCAACTCCCCCAAAGCCCGGTCCGTGTACCCAAGCGCCGCATGAATTACGGCAAACTGATATGGCGAAACATAGTAGTCCTTGCGGCGCGCACGCATCTCGTCGAAGACTTGCTGGGTGTGCCGGCGAAGACCCTGCACGGCGTACAGGTGGCCCAGGGCCGCCAGCCCGTACATGCCGTTCGACAGTTCAGATGCGGCCTTGAATTCCTGTTCGGCTTTGTCGAACTCGCCTTGCTGCTCGTACACCAGACCAAGCAGTTCCAGCGCGGGCGGGAAATTCGGGTTCAAGGTCAGGTTTCGATGAATTTCGTCGACCGCCCGCGAATACTGGCCGGTCAGATACAGGAATTCAGCGTAATGCGTGCCGCCGGAAACCGAGAACGGCGACATCGAGACGAACCGTTTGTACTCGGCCTCGGCTTCCGATACGCGATCGGTTGCCAGCAACATCCGCGCGTACCACTGGTGCGTGAACGAGTGTTGCAACTGCCGCGCCCGCGTGTATTCTCGTTCCGCCGTCGCGAAATCCCAATCGTACTGGAATGCAATGAGTCCCACCATCGAATGCGCGTAGGCGAAGGTTGAATCCACTTCGTTTGCCTTGCGCGTTGCTTCCCGCGCCAGTGGAAGAAAGTCTGCCGGATCGCCGCCGTACCATTCACGCCGGCGATAGCTGTCGGCGAGCATTGCCCATCCACTGACGCAGTTGGGGTCGCGCTTGACCGCCAGTTGGAAGTTCTCAATCGACTTCTCCAGCGCCTCTTTGCTGTCCTCGGTCTGCAAGAACTTGCCTTTGAAGACGGCGAGCTGCGCTTCGGGCACGTTGGTTTCGTGCTTTACGATCCGCTGTTGTTCTTCGTGGCTAACTTCCAACGGGAGCGACGCTACGACCTTTTGCGAAATCGAATCCTGCACCTGGAAGAAATCGCGCGACGTCTCATCGAAGCTTCCGGCCCAGCGCGAGGCGCCGCCGTTGCAAGCAATGCACAGCAGTTGCATTGTGACACGCGTGTGATCCCCCAGCTTCTGATATTTGCCTTCCAGCACGTAGTCCACGTGCATCGCGCGCCCAATCGAAAGTGCGTCAGCCTTGCCATCCGCATAGTGCAAAACCGTGCTCAGCGGCCGGACGGCGAGCTGCGCGCTATTGCTGAGTTTCGTGATCAGGGCATCCGCGATCGCCAGGCCGACATACCGGTCGTCCGGCTCGCCCAGCGATTGGAGCGGCAGCACGGCCAGCGTTGTAGACCCCGGCGGCTTGGGAGTCATGGATGCCTTGACCGGCTCGGGAGTCTGCCGCAGCAGAAACGCGCTAGCCACGAACAGCACCGCCGCGCTCATCCCGACAACAATCTTGTATGGCAGCCACCGGGAGATGCGTCGGGTGGACGGAGCCGCGTCACCTGGTTCGCCCTGGGATGAGAAAACCACACCCACCGGAACCTGGGGGACGCTCGTGGAAGGTTCGGGGGCGCAATCCTCGCTCTTCTGCACCTCGGCGATGAAGCGGTAGCCACGCGTGTGAACCGTCTCGATGTACTTCGGAGTCTTCGGATCGTCTCCGAGCGACCGCCGCAGCTTCCCGATCTCCCGCGTCAGGCTGTTCTCGGTAACCGCAATATCCTTCCAGACCGCATCCAGAAGCTCGCGCTTTTCTACCAGCCGATCCCGATTTTCGATTAGGTACGTGAGCAACAGAAAGGTTTTGGGCTCTAGGGGAACCACTGCTTCTCCCTTGAAAACCTTGAAGTTGCGGGTTTCCACACAAATATCGCCGAACCGGATCGAAGTATAGTCCTGATTCGTCATGGCCGTTTTAAGAACCGGAGAAAAAGCTCACCTTTCCGTCAGTACCTCGACGCCAGTGTGTAGTTACGCTGTGCATGCGAACTGTCGACACGAATCCGCTTGAGGGTATAGACGAGCGATTCGCAAGTTAGTTCCTGGATTCCCATGCAAACACGACGACATACGTGTGTCCAAACCGCGGCGTGGATGGCCGCTTTTGTGACACCCGTGCTGGGCCAGAGGCAGGGAAGCCAGAATGAGGGCGCGCTGACGATCCCATTCGACATTGCCGCCGACCGGGGTTCGCTGCTGGTACATGTTCGAGTGGATAATCGCCCCACCTTGCTGATAGTGGACACCGGATCGAGCCATACCATTCTCAGACCATCCACAGTCGGCATGACCGCCGCCGAACTCGCCGCGCCGCGAACCGGTGCCGGCGTAATCGGCGATGCGGTGGGCCGCGAAGTCACGCTGGAAATCGGCACGCGCCGCTGGGTGCGCCGACGTGTCGCGGTCATGGATTTGTCGCAGACTCTGTCCGTTTACAGAGAGCGAATCGACGGCCTGCTCGGTCTCGACGTGCTATTCGAGTTTTCCCAGGCCGTGATCCACTTCAAGACGCGCGTGTTGACCCTGATCCCCTAATGTGTTGGCTTACTCCAGCGCCAGATACGCCATCCGCTTGAATTGATCCGCCGCGGGAATCCCAGTGGGAGGCAGCACATTGATCAAAAACACACCGAACATATGCTCCTTGGGATCGATCCAGAAACTCGTTCCGGCGGCGCCGCCCCAATTGTACTCACCTTCCGATCCTACCGATCCGACTTTTCCGGGTCCCAGGTTCACCGCGAACGTCAGCCCGAATCCGTACCCTTCCTGCAGGACGCCGGTTCGGGGACGATCGCCGAGCTGATCGGCATGCATGAGCTCCACGGTCTTCCTCGTCAGAATCCGCGTGCCATCCAGTTCGCCATTGTTGAGCAGCATCATGCAGAATCGCGAGTAATCGTCGAGCGTCGATACCAGTCCCGCGCCGCCCAAAAGCAGTGCCGGCTTCTTCTTGAAGCTTTCCTGTGCCGATGCGGTGGATATCTCAATCCCGCCGCCGCGCTTGGTTGTGTACAACGTCGCCAGCCGCTTCCATTTGTCTTCCGGAGCGTAGAACGCCGTGTCCACCATCCCGAGCGGTTGGAAAATGCGCTCGGAGAAAAACTGATCGAGCGTCTTGCCCGAGAGGACCTCCACCAGACGCCCCAGTACGTCGATCGAGTATCCGTAGCGGAACGTGGTTCCCGGTTGATCGTTCAACGGCACAGTCGCCAGCCGTTTCACCGCCTCAGCCAGATCGAACGGCACCAGCGGCGCGCCCCCCATCATTTCGATTTTCTTGTAGGCACTGTCGCCGTTTTGAAGCTTCGGACCTGCGTAATCGAGCCCCGTCGTATGCCGGAACAGATCGCGTACGAGAATAGGATGCTCGGCCGGCACTGTGTAATAAGTGCGCTTGCCTTGCGCGTCGAAGCTTTCCTTGCCCACCTCCATCTTGGCGAACTCCGGTAGGTATTTCGACAACGGATCGTTCAGATTGAACCGGCCCTCTTCATAGAGGATCATGGCCGCGACGCCGGTGACAGCCTTAGTCATCGAGTACATGCGCACGATGGTATCGGGCTTGTACTCGCCCCAGGTCCCGCGGAACACCACTTTTCCGTTGCGCACGACCAAGCCGGACGCGCCGTTCAGCGTGCCTTTGGCGATATGGTCCTTCATGACGATGTTGATGCGATCCAGCCGGTCGTGCGAAAGTCCGGCCTGTTCCGGTGTGCCGGTGGGCAGGTTGGCGGCAAATACCAGGCCGCAGGCGAAGGTGAAGGTAAGCAGCAGCTTCATGTCGGCCATTTATATCACAGCTCGGTGGTTCGTTTTTGTTACCGTGAAACTTCAGGCCCCGTTATGCCCACAAAAGCAGCGGCGAACAAGCCCGCCTTCAAATTCTGGTTTTCGATCTACGGATTCACCGCGTTCATTCTGACCATCGCCGTGGTTGTGTTCGCCTGGCTCGCATCGGAGTCGCGCAAGGAGGCGGGCGAAGGCCGCACCGCCAACGGACCCCCGGTACGATCTGGCCGCATCCCCGAAGAACGCTTGCAATTGCTGTCGCATTTCGAGCCGCCAGAGTTTTCGGCGACGGCGTCATCGCAGGAGCCCGCTGGGTTTGACTCCGCGATGGCACGATACAAAGCTCACGACTATCCTGCTGCCATCTCCGCACTCCAAGCCGTGACGATGGCTCAGCCTGACTTCGTCGAAGCGCGCTTTTATCTGGGAGTCTGCCTCCTTCTCGCCAATCGCACCGCCGATGGCATTGAGCAGTTGAAGACCGTTGCCGCCTCGCCCAAGTCGCCGTGGGTGGAAAAAGCCCGCTTTTATCTCGCCAAGGCCCTGCTCGGCGAGGGCGACCGCACGGGCGCCGAGCATGAACTCGACGTCGTGATCGCGCTGCAAGGGGATCTCGAAAAGAACGCCCGAGCCCTGCTCTCCCAGATCCGATAACGGATACTAATATTTGCTCCCGCGGAAATTTCTTTACTGGCCGTTGGCCATCGCGAGCGGCCTCGCCCTCTGCTGTCTCTACCTCATTGGATTGAACCGTGTCGGCGTACTCGGCCCCGACGAACCGCGCTACGCCGCCATTGCCCGCGCCATGGCTGACACAGGCGACTGGATCACGCCACGCCTTTGGGGCCGCCCCTGGTTCGAGAAACCTGCGCTTATCTATTGGATGTCGGCCGTCGGATTTCGTTCGGGACTCGATCCGGCACTCGCATTCCGGCTTCCCGTCGCACTCGCGAGTATTGCGTTCCTCGTCTTCTTCTTTCTTATACTCCGCCGCGACTTCGGGGAACGCGCCGCGGTCTTTGCCACATTGATCCTCGCTACTTCCGCTGGCTGGGTCGCCTACAGCCACGTTGGGATTCCCGATCTTCCAATGTCGGCCGCATTCTCCGTCGCCATGCTCGTCATTATGCCGGGCGCACTCACTGGGCGGCGCGCGATCGTCGCGGGAATGCTGCTCGGCGTGGCAATCCTGGCGAAGGGACTCGTCCCGTTGGTGCTCTTCCTGCCCGCGCTTTGGTTTCTCCGCCGGGAGCCGCGCGCATTGTTTACGATTCTCGCTTTGGCCGCAGGGGTCGCAACGCCGTGGTACGCGCTGGTTGTGTCCCGCAACGGCGCGGCATTCTTCGCCGAGTTCGTGGGCCACCAACAATTCGCACGATTCTTCAGCGGAGAATTCCTGCACGTGCAGCCGTTCTGGTATTACGCCCCAGTACTTGCTGCCGGCCTGTTTCCCTGGACCGCGTTCGCGCTGCTGCTGTTCTCGAAAAGCATATATCAAGACCGCCGCGCTCTATTCTTAGCTGCGTGGTTCGCATTCGGGTTCGTCTTCTTCTCGGCGTCGCGCGGAAAGCTCCCGCACTATCTGCTCCCGCTTCTGCCCCCGCTCGCCGCGCTGATCGGCATCGCAATCGATCGCGCGCGCGAGCGCAGTTCGATCATCCTTTTTGCGATCGCCGCCAGCGCCATCCTGCTTTGGCTCATCCCCACCGCTGAGGACGCTTTGTCGCAAGGTCTGATCTCCGGTATCCGCCGCGCTCCGATCCATTTTTTCACCGGCTGGTTGGCCCCCGCCGCGATTGTTGCCGCCGCATGCCTGTGGCTCGAACTTCGCAAACATCGCCCGCTCGCGCTCGTACTCATCGCCGCTTGCTCGACTCTATTAGTCTTCCGCATCGTCTGGCGCGACTTCCCCGAACTCGACCGAACCGCCTCAGCGCGCGGGCTTTGGACTGAGGAAGCGGGCGCAATTCAGTGCATCCCGCGGGATCGCCAGTTCCTCCGCTACGGGCTCGACTATTACGCTCGGCGCGAGCTTCCGGATTGTCATTAGGGTCCAAATATAGTAATCTCTATAGAGATAGAGGTAATCGCCCAAATGGCAACCCCGGAGATCCTCTCCAGTCACGAATCCGATATCGTGGCTCAGACCGAAGCGGCTTACGATGCTACGGTCCGCGCCGACATCGAACAGTTTCGTTCGCACTCTGAAAAATGGGTGGCCGGTGAGATTAACGACGACCAGTTTCGCGCTCAGCGTCTCCGCCGCGGAATTTATACGCAGCGTCAAGCCGGCGTCCACATGATCCGCACGAAGATCCCGGGCGGCATTCTGACGGCGCGTCAAATGGATTCGCTGGCCGAAATCGCCGATGATTTTTGCGGCGGCAAAGGCCACCTCACCACGCGCCAAAACATTCAGTATCATTTTGTTCCGCTCGCGCAGGTGCCCGATGTCCTGCATCGTTTGGCCGATGTCCGGATGACCACTCGTGAGGCCTGCTACAACACGGTTCGTAACGTGACAGCGTGCCCGCTGAGCGGCCTGCTGGAAGACGAAGTGTTCGACGTCCAGCCGTACGCTCGACAGGTCGCGTTCGCGTTCCTGCATCAGGAGCTTACCGACAGCCTTCCGCGCAAGTTCAAGATCGCTTTTTCCGGCTGCAAAGACGACTGCATGCTCGGCTCCATCCATGACATCGGTCTGCGCGCGGTGATTCGCGACGGGCGCCGCGGATTTCGCATGGTTGTGGGCGGCGGGCTCGGTCCGCTGCCGGTGGAGGCGAACCTACTCGACGAGTTTGTCCCCGTGGAGCGCCTGGTCAACCGTTGCGAAGCTGTGATCCGTGTCTTTAAC
>Ga0335078_10009848_pt1 | contig 14147 bp, 9 predicted proteins | sample Lox_Sample_32_FD_206711 | JGI IMG/M metagenome (GOLD analysis project Ga0335078, IMG submission 206711) | Soil microbial communities from Loxahatchee National Wildlife Refuge, Florida, United States - Lox_Sample_3.2 | ecosystem: Environmental > Terrestrial > Soil > Wetlands | place: USA: Florida...
AGCCCGGCGTGCAGACGCCGGAGGAGACGCTGGCGTCCGGCGCCGGCTCCTGCCGCGATACTGCCTGGCTCATGGTGCAGGTCTTGCGCCGGCTCGGTCTGCCGGCGCGCTTCGTTTCCGGCTACCTCATCCAATTGCGCCCGGACGTGAAGCCGCTGGAAGGCCCCGGCGGCGCCGAGTTCGACTTCACCGATCTGCACGCCTGGACCGAAGTCTATCTGCCGGGCGCCGGCTGGGTCGGGCTCGATCCGACGTCGGGGCTCCTGTGCGGCGAGGGCCATATTCCGCTGGCGGCGACGCCGCATTACCGCTCTGCGGCGCCGATCAGCGGCATGGTCGAGCCGGCCGAGGTCAAGTTCGCCTACGAGATGAACGTGGAGCGCATCGGCGAACGGCCGCGCGTCACCGCGCCGTTTTCTGAAACAGCCTGGGCCGCGCTCGATGCGCTCGGCGAAAAGGTCGATGCCGATCTCCTCAGGCACGACGTTCGCCTGAGCATGGGCGGCGAGCCGACTTTCGTGTCGGTCGACGATTATCAGTCGGCGGAATGGAACACCGAGGCGCTGGGGGCGGCGAAACGCGAGCGTGCCGACGATCTGATCCGGCGGCTGCGCGACCGCTTCGCGCCGGGCGGGCTGCTGCACTACGGTCAGGGCAAATGGTATCCCGGCGAGCCGATTCCACGCTGGGCGTTTTCGCTGTATTGGCGCCGCGACGGCGTGCCGATCTGGCGCAATGACGCGTTGATCGCGCGCGAAGCCGCCAGTTGCGACGCCTCGACCGAGGACGCGCAGCGCTTCGCCGAGAGCGTCGCCGCGCGCGCCGGACTCACGACCGATTTCGTACAACCGATTTATGAGGACCCGCTCGACCGGATGCTCAGGCAGGGCCTGGTTCCGGACAATTTCGATCCGAGCGATCCGAAGATCGACGATCCGCACGAGCGCGCGCGTCTGCTCAAATTGTTCGACAGCCAGCTCGGCGCGCCGAAGGGCTTCGTGCTGCCGCTGCAGCGCTGGACGGCGCAAGCCAAGCCGGGATGGCTCAGCGAAATCTGGCGAACGCGGCGCGGCCGGCTGTTTCTGCTCCCCGGCGATTCGGCGCTCGGCTTCCGCCTGCCGCTGCAATCGCTGCCCTATCTCGCTCCGGTCGATTATCCCTTCCTGCTGCCGGCCGACCCTTTCGCGCCGCGCCGGCCACTGTCGGATCCGCGCATCACTCACCCGATCAGGAGCCAGCGCTTTCAATCGGCGCATGGCGAGCCGGCAGCGCCGCCGCTTGCGCCCGAGACGCCGGCGATGGAGCACGAGCGCGGCGTCCCCGCCGGGCTCAACGAGCCTAGTGCCGCGATACGCACGGCGCTGACGGTCGAGGTGCGCGACGGCCGCCTATGCGTCTTCATGCCGCCGGCCGAAACGCTCAACGACTATCTCGATCTCGTCGCCACCGTCGAGACGACTGCGGCGGAGCTCGACCTGCCGATCCACGTCGAAGGCTACGCGCCGCCCCCCGACCCGCGGCTTAATGTTCTCAAAGTGACGCCGGACCCCGGCGTCATCGAGGTCAATATTCAGCCGGCCGCGACTTGGCGCGAGGCCGTCGACATCACCAACGCGGTGTACGAGGACGCTCATCACGCGCGGCTCGGCACCGACAAGTTCATGATCGACGGCAGGCACACCGGCACCGGCGGCGGCAACCACGTCGTGCTCGGCGGGTTGAATGCCGCCGACAGTCCTTTCTTGCGGCGGCCCGATCTGCTCAAGAGTCTCGTGCTCTATGCGTTGCGCCGGCCGTCGCTGTCTTATTTGTTTTCCGGCCTGTTCGTCGGGCCGACCAGCCAGGCGCCGCGCATCGACGAGGCGCGCCAGGATCTGCTTTATGAGCTCGAGATCGCGCTCGGCAAAGTGCCTCGCCCCGGCAGCCCGGAATGGGTGCCGCCGTGGCTGGTCGACCGGCTGTTCCGCAACATTCTGGTCGACGTTACCGGAAACACCCACCGCACCGAGATTTGCATCGACAAATTGTTTTCACCGGACGGCCCGACTGGCCGGCTCGGCCTCGTCGAATTCCGCTCCTTCGAAATGCCGCCGGATCCCCGCATGAGCCTCGCCCAGCAACTGCTGTTGCGCGCGCTCATCGCCGCGTTCTGGCGCAACCCGCTCGGAGGCAAGCCGGTGCGCTGGGGCACCGCGCTGCACGACCGCTTCATGCTCGAGCACTTTGTTTGGGTCGATTTCCTCGACGTCTTGGACGACCTGAAACACGCCGGCTATGATTTCGATCCCGGCTGGTTCGAGGCGCAGCGGCAGTTCCGCTTCCCGCTTTGCGGCGTGGTGCGGCATGGCGGCGTCGGGCTCGAACTGCGCCAGGCGATCGAGCCGTGGTATGTGTTGGGCGAAGAAGGCCTTCCGGGCGGTACCGTGCGCTTCGTCGATTCCTCGGTCGAGCGGCTGCAGGTCAAAGTCTCCGGCTTGAACCCGGACCGCCACGCGGTGACCTGCAACGGCCGGCGCGTGCCGCTGGTCTCGACCGGGCGTTCCGGAGAATTCGTCGCCGGCGTGCGGTTCAAGGCCTGGGATCTGCCGGCGTCGCTGCAGCCAACCGCGGGCGTTCACGCGCCGTTGACTTTTGATATCGTCGACATCTGGAATCGGCGCTCGCTGGGCGGCTGCGTCTATCATGTGGCGCATCCCGGCGGCCGCAATTATGAGACTTTCCCGGTCAACTCCTATGAAGCGGAAGCGCGGCGGCGTGCCCGCTTCCAGGATCACGGGCATACCGCCGGCGTGATCGATGTACCGCCGCTCGAACTGTCGCTCGAATATCCGACGACGCTCGACCTGCGACGCCCGAACTGAAATCCGCCCCGCGCTCAATCGTCAGACCGCATCATGGCCTTGCAATCGCCCAACGCCGTCGAAGCACCGGAGGCCGGTCTCGGGCCGCTGATCTCGGGCTACCGCCCGCTCGACGGCGTATTCGACGAGATGATGGACGGCGCCGGTCGCGTGCGCGCGCATTGGCAGCCGTTCCTCAGCATGCTGGCGGCGCTCGGCGGCGACGAGATCAACCGGCGGTTCGCGGCGGCCGAACGTTACTTACGCGACTCCGGTGTGTTCTATCGAGTCTATGAGGACGCTGCGGGGATCGAGCGTCCCTGGCCGCTGAGCCACATCCCGCTCATCATCGCGCCGGGCGAATGGCGGCAACTGGAAGTCGGCCTCATTCAGCGCGCTGAATTGCTCGAAGCCGTTTTGGCGGACTCCTACGGACCGGGCACGCTGACGCGCGAGGGCCGGCTGCCCGCGGCGTTGATCGCCGGCAACCCGGAATTCTTGCGGCCCTTGGTCGGCGTCGCGCCGCCCGGCGGCACCCATTTGCGCTTTTACGCCGTCGATGTCGGCCGCGGCGCCGACGGCCGCTGGTGGGTGCTCAACGATCGGGCACAGGCGCCATCCGGCGCCGGCTATACAATCGAAAACCGGCTGGCGCTGTCGCGCGCTATTCCCGACATCTATCGCATGGCGCGCGTCGAACGCGTTGCGCCGTTCTTCCAGGCATTGCAGGCCGAGCTGTTCGCGCTCAACCGGCGCGACGACGCGCGTATCGGCCTGCTCACGCCCGGGCCGATGAACGAGACCTATTTCGAGCACGCTTACCTCGCCCGCTATCTCGGACTGCTGCTGGTCGAAGGCGAGGATCTGAGCGTGCAGGACGACGGCGTCTTCATCCGCACCGTCTCGGGATTGCGCCGTATCGAAGTGCTGTTGCGCCGCATCGACGCCGATTTCGCCGATCCGCTCGAACTCAATGCCGCGTCGCGGCTCGGCGTCGCCGGGCTGCTGCAGGCGGTGCGCGACGGCAAGGTCGTCATCATCAACGCGCTGGGCGCCGGCCTGGTCGAGGCGCGCGCCATGCTGGCGTTCCTGCCGGCGCTGGCGCCGACCGTGCTCGGCGCCGAACTGCAGATTCCCAACGTCGCGACCTGGTGGCTCGGCCGCGCCGATATGCGCGAGGAGATGCTCGGCAAGCTCGACAGCATGGTGATCGCGGCGGCGTTCACCGAGCAGCTTCCCGACGCCGGTTTCGGCAGCGAAATATTGGGCGCGACGCTTGACGCTGCGCAGCGCCAATCGCTGATGCAATCGATCCGCGACCGCGGCATCGATTACGTGGCTCAAGAAGCGGTGACGCTGTCCAGCATGCCGGTATGGCGCGACGGCCGCCTGCAACCGCGGCCGTTCACGCTGCGGCTGTTCCTCGCCAGGGTCGGCGAGCGTTGGCAGGTCCTGCCCGCCGGCTTCGTGCGCATCGCCGACGACAACGACGCCCGCGCGGTCAGCTTGCAGCGCGGCGCCGCAACCGCCGACGCCTGGGTGCTGGCGCACGGGCCGGTGGCCGAGACCACGCTGCTGCCGACCGCCGAGCGGATGCCGGTGCAGCGCGCCAGTGGCCTTTTGCCGAGCCGCGCCGCCGACAATCTGTTCTGGGTCGGGCGCTACGTGGACCGCGCCGAGGCGACATTGCGGCTGGTTCGCGCCATCGTCAATCGCGTCGCCGAAGCCGACGACGCGGCGGCACGGGTCATCGCGGCCATGGGCGCGCTGCTCGCCGCCTGGGACGCCATCCCCGCCGACAGCGCTGCCGCGCCGGCGACCTTTATCGCGCGCGCGGTGCTGACCCGGACGGACCTGGACGGCGCATTGCCACGCCTCGTCGGCGCCGCCCGCTCGGCCGCTTCCGTCATTCGCGACCGCTTCTCGCCCGATGCCTGGCGGGCGATCCACGATCTTGCCAAGCTGATCGCCGCGCCGCTCAGCGCCGGCCCGAGCGAAAGCGCAATGACCGAGCGCGTGGAGGGGGCGTTGCGCATCATTTCGGCCTTGTCCGGCCTGGCGCAGGAAAACATGACGCAGCTCGCCGGCTGGCGCTTTCTCGAGCTTGGCCGCCGCATCGAACGCGCTCTGTTGACCTGTCGGCTGACACGCGCCTTGGCGCAACCCGGCACCATCGACGGCGAGCTCGACGTGCTGTTGGAGCTCGCCGACAGCCAGATCACCTACCGGCAGCGTTACGTCATGATCGCCGCGCCGACGCCGGTCATCGATCTCGTCATGCTCGATCCCAACAATCCGCGCTCGGTGGTGTTTCAGCTCGATCGCATCGAGGCGCATCTGCGTGCTTTGCCGAAAGGCAGCTCTAGCGGCCGCTTGTCGCCGGTCCAGCAAATCGCCGCGGCGATCGCCACGCGGCTACGCACCGCCGATGCGGCCGCCGTCAACACGGCACTGATCGCCGAGATCGAGCAAGAGCTGATGAAATTATCGGACGCCATCGGCGGCGCCTATCTCATCAACACCGAGCGTTCCGAGCCGGTGTGGGAGGCGCTGGCGTGATCTACGACGTGCGGCAGACCACGACATGCAGCTATGCGACGCCGGTTGCGCATGCCAACCATGTGCTTCGCCTCACGCCGGTGTCGCGCGACGGCGAGCGCGTTCATGTTGCGGCGCTGCAGATCATACCCGAGCCGGCGCACCGGCGCGAAGGTTGGGATTTTTTCGGCAACCGCCTGACCTGGATCGAGGTCAACGAGCCGCACGAGACCCTCACCGTCAGATTATCGGCGCGCGTCGCCGTCGACGCGGTCGTCGAGCCGCCGCCGGCGCAGACGCCGGCCTGGGAAACGGTGCGCGAGGAAGCCTTCGCCACCAGCGATATCGGGCCGCTGTCGCCCGCGCATTTTCTATTTCCGAGCCGCATGGTCTCGCTCGATCCGGAAATCCGCGATTACGTTCGCCAGAGTTTTCCGCCGGGACGCGCCGTGCTCGAGGCCGCGATCGAACTGATCGGCCGTTTGAAAGCCGATATCGCCTACGAGATCGGCGCCACCACCGTCACCACCACGCCGCCGATGTCGTTCGCGCTGCGCCGCGGCGTCTGCCAGGACTTCGCGCATATCATGATCTCGGGCCTGCGCGGCATCGGCCTGCCCGCGGCCTATGTCAGCGGCTATCTGCGTAGCGCGCCGCGCACCGACGCCAATCGCCTGCAGGGCAGCGACGCGATGCACGCCTGGGTGCTGTTGTGGTGCGGCGCGGCGACCGGCTGGATCGGGCTCGACCCGACCAACGCGATCCTCGCTTCGGATGAGCATGTCACGCTGGCAATCGGCCGCGACTATACCGACGTCGCGCCGATGGACGGCGTGATCCTGGGTTCGGGCGGGCAACGCATCGACGTTGCCGTCGCCGTCACGCCGGCCGCCTGATCGCAGCCGCGATCGTCAGGCGCCGGTCGCGGTCCGCGCCAAGCCGGCCAGCGCCGCGGCAAGGCGGCTTGTCACCTCGGTGACGCCGGTCGCGCCGTGGCGTCGTGCGATCCAGCCTGGGTCGTTGTAGCTGAGCCAAACCTTGCCTTCGGCGTCTTCCCAGACCAGCGCCTTCAAAGGCAGATCAATGCCGATTGTCTGTTTGGCCTGCATCAGCGGCGTGCCGCCTTTGGCGTTGCCGAAAATCAGGACTTCGGTCGGCCGCAGAGCCATGCCGACCTCCTTGGCGCCGGCGGCATGGTCGATACGCGCGAAGACCGTCATGCCCTTGGCGATGACTTCGGAAGCCAAGCGATCCACGGTCTCCTTGACGCCTTGCGCGCTTGGCAGCGTTATCAAGCCATTTTCGCTCATTGCTGGCGCTCCAGTCTAACTATGTCGCCCGGTATTGACCTGCGCTCCCCGGCGCGAGAATAAGACCGCTAAAGTCCAAGGAAAATAAGTTATGGCCGACGACGACAATAAGAAACCGGCCCATACGCTCGCCGACCATCTTTATGGGCGCGACGTGGTGCACGTCCATGCCGACGATTCCGATCACGATCACGACCACGATTTCGATGACGACGACGGGCCGCTGGAGGACAATCCGCTATGGCGGCAGGACAATGTCACGCTGACCACGGTCGGCATCGATATCGGCTCTTCCGGAACGCAGGTGATCTTTTCCCGCGTGCACTTGCGGCGCCTCGCCGAAGATCTGACCAGCCGCTATTACGTCGTGTCGCGCGAGACCTTGTTTCAATCGCCGGTGGCGCTCACTCCCTATCAGAGCGAGGAGCGCATCGACGATCAAAAGCTCGGCGCCATCATCGATGACGCTTATGTCGCGGCCGGCATTTCGCCCGACCAGATCGACACCGGCGTCGTCATCCTCACCGGCGAGGCGCTGCGTCGCGACAACGCGCAAGGCATTGCCGCGATCCTCTCCGAGCAGGGCGGCGATTTCGTCACCGCGACCGCCGGCCATCATATGGAGGCGATGCTGGCCGCCTACGGCTCCGGCGCGGCGCGGGTGTCGAGCGACCAAGGTAAGCGCATCCTCAACATCGACATCGGCGGCGGCACGACGAAGCTCGGCCTGGTCGAGAACGGCAAGGTGATCGCGACCGCCGCGGTGCATATCGGCGGGCGCCTGCAAGTGGTCGAGGACGGCAAGATCGTCCGCCTCGATCCGGCCGGCAAGCATCACGCCAAGCGCGCTGGATTTTCCTGGGAGCGCGGCGGTACGGCGACTGCCGCCGAGCTGCAAAAGGTCGCCGACGGCATGGCCGATGCGCTCCTTGCCGCCGTCACGGCGCGGCCTCTGCCCCATGACATCGCGCATCTGTATCTCACCGATCCGATCGCCGAATTCGGCCGCATCGACGGTGTGATGTTTTCGGGCGGCGTCGCCGAATACATTTATGAGCGTGAAACGCGCGACTTCGGCGACCTCGGCGTCAAGCTCGGCCGCGCCATCGCCGCACGCGTCGCGCAAAGCGCGTTGCCCTGGCCGGTGCTGCCGGCCGGCGAGTGCATCCGCGCCACCGCGCTCGGCGCCTCGGAATACTCGGTGCAGCTTAGCGGCAACACCAGCTACATCTCGCAGCCGGGAAAGCTTTTGCCGCGCCGCAATCTGCAGGTCGTGCAGCCGCCCTTCGTTCCCGGCGAGAGCATCGATCCCGAGCAACTGGCGCAAGCGATCCGCGATCACATCACCGCGTTCGACCTCGCCGGTACCGATCGCGACATCGCGCTCGCGTTGCGCTGGACCGGCCTGCCGGCTTATCCGCGCCTTGCCGCTTTCGCCGAAGGCATCAAGCGCGGGCTATCCGACCGCATCGCCAAGAAGCTGCCGCTTTACATCATGCTCGACGGCGACGTGGCGCAGACGCTCGGCCATATCCTGCGCGACGAGCTTGCTGTCGACAGCGATCTCCTGGTGATCGATGGCGTGGTGTTGTGGGACTTCGACTATATCGATCTCGGCCGCATCCGCATGCCGTCCTACACCGTGCCGGTGACGATCAAGTCGTTGGTGTTCAACGAAGACCCGCGCGGGCCGCGGCCGCGCCAGCGCCTGCACCACCACGAGCACGACCACGATCATGCACATGGTCATCACCATCATCACGGGCATGACCACGATCACGGCCATCGCTAGTTTCCCGATGACCGGCTAAGATTACCGCTGAGCGACGAAGACAAGGTGAACCATGGCCGAGACTGCCAAAAAGACCGCGGTCGTTTCCGAGGAGCTCGCCAGCAAGTTCAAGACCGAGAAGGAAACGCCCTATACGCGCTGGGTGAAGGCGGAAGGGCTCGACATCATCCCCTCCTTCTACGTGAAAAACCTCAACACAGTGGCGCTGAAACCGTGGGCGCGCCGCGGCGGCAATGCGGTGTTCCTCAACCACGATGCCTCGCGCACTTCGAACGATTGCTATGTGATGGAAATCCCGCCGGGCAAGAGCCTTCACCCGCACCGCCAGCTCTACGAGGAAATGATCATGATCTTGAGCGGCCGCGGCTCGACCACGGTGTGGAACGACGCCGGCGCCCGCATCACCTTCGAATGGGGGCGGGGCGCGCTGTTCGCCATTCCGCTCAATTGCCATCACCAGCACTTCAACGGCTCCGGCAAGGAACCGGCGCGCTATGTCGCCGTCACCAACGCGCCGCCCATTATCAATCTCTACGAAGACCTCGATTTCATCTTCAACACCAAATACGACTTCAAGGACCGCTTTGCCGGCGAACCGGATTATTTCTCGTCCAAGGGCGAACAGAAGGGTTTTTTGCTTACTACCAACTTCGTGCCCGATGCGGTCAATATTCCCTTGATCACGGCGGCGGAACGCGGCGCCGGCGGCGGCCATATCCGCTTCAACATGGCCAAGGGCTCGATGAACAGCCACATCTCGCAGTTTCCGATCGGCACCTACAAGAAAGCGCATGCCCACGGGCCGGGCGCGCACGTCATCGTGCTGTCCGGCGAAGGCTTTTCGCTGATGTGGCCGGAGGGCGAAGAGCCGCAGCGTTTCGACTGGGAGATCGGCACTTGCATCGTGCCGCCGAATATGTGGTTCCACCAGCATTTCAACACCGGCACCACGCCGTCGCGCTATCTCGCCTTCAAGCACGAAGGCGTCGCCATTCGGAACGCGCAAGGCGTGCCGAAGGCCTGGATCTCGCGGCGCGTCGGCGGCGATCAGATCGACTATATCGACGAGAAACCGGAAATCCGCCGCATCTTCGCCGCCGCGCTCGCCAAGCACGATCTCGCTTCGCGCATGGAGCCGGCTTACGCCAAAGAGCAGGCCGAGCTCGGCATCAAGAGCGCCTGAGTCTCATTCGATCACCTCGTCGGCGGTGGCGAGCATGGACGCGGGGACGGTAAGCCCCAGCGCTGTGGCGGTCTTCAAATTGATTGCCAGCTCGTACTTGGTCGGCAGCATGATCGGCAGATTCGCCGGCTGCTCGCCGCCGAGAATGCTCGCGGCGTAGCGGCCGGCCTGGCGATAGGCATCCGATTGACTCGCGCCATAGCTCATCAGGCCGCCCGCTTTGACCTGCTCGGGCAAAGTATAGATCGCCGGCAGGGCGTATTGTGCGGCAAGCGCAGCGACGTGTTCGCGCTCGGCAATGAACAGAGCATCGCTGCCCACGATAACTGCATCGACCCGCTGTTGGACCAGCGTCGTAAACGCCGCATCGATCTCGCGTGGGCTCCTGGCTTCGGCGACCTTGATGTCGTGGCCGAGCGCGCGAGCCGCTTTCGTGAGCGCGGTCACGGCGGCATTGTTCCGCGGATTGAGCGGATTTCCTACAAGTCCGACGGACCTCATCCGTGGCACCATCTCGGACAGCAATTCGACCCGCTTCGGGCCGGTTTCGCTGTACATGAAACTGACGCCGGTAATATTGCCGCCCGGACGGCTGAGACTCGGCACGATACCCGCGGCGACCGGGTCTTCACCGGACGTGAATACGATCGGGATGCTCGTCGTCGCAGCTTTGGCGGCAAGCACGGCAGCAGTGGTGCCGGTCGCCGCAATCACGGCAACGGAGCCTCCGACGAGTTCGCGCGCGAGCTCCGGCAGCTTCTCATAGTGGCCGTCGGCCCAGCGGTACTCGAGCGTCACGTTGCGCCCCTCGGCGAAACCGCCGGCATTCAAGCCGCGGCGAAATGCACTGATGTAAGCGGCATAGCGATCGGGTGACTGACCGTTGAGAAAGCCTACCACCGGCAGCGCCGTCTGTTGCGCGCGCGCAGCGAGCGGCCAAGCGGCGACCGCGCCGCCGAGCGAAGCGATGAAATCGCGCCGCTTCATTCGATCACCTCGTCGGCGGTGACGAGCAGCGACGGCGGAACGGTGAGGCCAAGCGCCTTGGCGGTCTTAAGATTGATCGCCAGCTCGAATTTGGTCGGCTGCTCGACCGGGATATCGCCGGGCTTCGCCCCGTGCAGAATCTTATCGACCAACTCGGCGGAGCGTCGGAATAGATCCGAAAAGTCGGGTCCATAGGACATGAGACCCCCGCCTTGGACATAGGCGCGGGCGTTGAAGGTTGTAGGCAGGCGCGCGCCGAGCGCAAGCGCGATGATTTGATTGCGATTGACGGTAAAGATTGGATCGGCCAGGACGTAAAGTGCGTCGGCTTGGCCCTTGAGCCCCTCGAAGGCGGCCGCAATATCCTCCGCCCGCCGGATTTCGAGTGGCACGATTTCGAGGCCGAGCTTGCGGGCTGCGGCGTGAACCTCACCCGTCTCCGGCGCTGCTTGGGGACTGCCAATATTCGTCAGCATCGCCAGTCGCCGCAGGCTTGGGACGATCTCGCGCAACAGTTCGAGACGCTTGCCGGCGAGATCGGTGTCCTGCAACGATAACCCAGTAACGTTACCGCCGGGTCGCGCCAGACTTGAGACGAGGCCGCCGCCGACCGGGTCTTGCCCAATTGCAAAGACGATAGGGATGACCGCTGTCGCCTGCTTTAATGTGGGGACGGCGATTCCGTACGTAACGATAAGATCGACTTTGCGCCGGACGAACTCGGCCGCGATCTCGGCGACGCGCTCGGGATGTCCCTCCGTCCAGCGATAGTCGATTGCGATTGTTTGACCGTCGATCCAGCCCAGTTCGCGCAGTCGCGCCACAAAGGCGTCCGTCCAAGAACGCCAGCCCGCGGCGTCTGCGCCAAGGAACCCGATGGTCGGTGGCTTGCCCGGCTGTTGCGCGCGCGCAGCGAGCGGCCACGCGAACGCCGCGCCGCCGGCCAGCGCGATGAACTCGCGCCGCCTCATTCGATCACCTTGTCCGCGGTCGCGAGCAGTGACGGCGGGATGATCAGATCAAGCGATTTGGCGGTCTTGAGGTTGATCACCAGCACGTACTTCGTTGGTGCCTGGACCGGCAGATCGCCCGGCTTTTCCCCTTTGAGTATGCGGTCGACGTAGTCTGCTGCACGCCGAAATGGCTCGACCGGATCGGGGCCATAGGAAACCAAGCCACCCTCGACTGCGTCGAACGGGTAAACGTAGATTGCTGGCAGTTTGTACCGGGCCGCCAGTGCAATTATCAGATTGCGATGAATCGATCCTGAGGCGCTAGTCTCAACGATCAGGCCGGCGCTTGGTCCGGCGAACGACGTCACGGCGCGCTCAATCTCGCCGGCGTCGTGGATCGTGAATGACCTCGCCTCGATACCAACCGATTGCGCCGTGGCCTGAATGGAGGCGAACGCGGCGGGTACGGTGGGAACGTTGGCCATGCCCAACATGCCCACGCGCGTCAGGTGCGGCGCAATCTGCCGCAAGAGTTCCAGCCATTTCCCGCTCATGGTGTACTCGAACAACATGAATCCGGTCGCGTTGCCGCCGGGATGCGCCAGGCTCTCGACAACGCCGGCGCCGACAGGATCCGAGACGGCAGCGAACACAATGGGCAATGTACGGCTCAGGCGTTGCAGCTCGGTCAGGCTCAAGGTGCCGCTTGCCAGCAGAACGTCCGGCGAAAGCGCAACGAGCTCGGCCGCGTATTGATGTTCGCGTTCGAATTTGTCCTCGCCCCAGCGAACGTCGATGCGAACATTTTGGCCGTCGTTCCAGCCTAATTGGCGCAGGCCCTGCTGGAATGCGGCGAGACGCGCCTGACCTTCGGGATCGTTTGCCGACCGGTTCAACAGCACGCCGATGCGGCGCATCTTTTCGGTCTGCTGCGCACGCGCGACGATCGACCACGCGGTCGCAGCGCCGCCGGCCAGCGCGATGAACTCGCGCCGCCTCATTCGATCACCTCGTCGGCGGTGGCGAGGAGCGTTGGCGGAATGACGAGGCCAAGCCCCTTTGCAACAGCTAGATTTACGATGAGCTCGTACTTGGTCGGCGCTTGCACTGGCAGATCAATAAGTTTTCCTCCTTTGAGGATGCGATCGACGTAGCCCGCCGCGAGCCGAAACGGAGCAATGCGGTCGGGACCATAAGAAATGAGTCCACCGTTTAAACGATCGGCATAGACCGCGGGCAGCTTGTATCGCTCCGCAAACTTGACGATCAGATCATGTCCAGCCGACGAGGTTGCGGTGGAAGTCGCGATCACGCCACCGTTCGGAGAACGGGCAAAGGCCGCCAGAGTACTTTCGATCTCTCCACCATCGCGTATATCGACCGAACGCAATTCTACGCCGAGTGAGGATGCCACGGACTGAATCGCGGAAAATTCACCAATTCCGGAGGGGTTGGCAGGGTCACGAAGGACGGCAGCTCGCGTCACATCTGGCGCGATCTGCTTTAGCAGATCCAGCCATTTCCCCGCCAAGCTATATTCGAACAACATGAAGCCAGTAACGTTACGGCTCGGTCGCGCTAAATTATCAACAAAGCCCGCACCGACCGGGTCAGCGACGCGCACGAACACGACTGGAATGTCGTGGGTAACATGCCGAATGGCAGTCACACTGACTGTCCCGCTTGCCAGAATGATTTCGGGTGCGAGCGCCACTAGTTCAGTCGCGAATTTACCTTGGTCGTCGAGGTTGTTCGAACCCCAGCGGATATTGATTTGCACATTGTGACCATCTCTCCAGCCCATTGACTGCAGGGCGTCGAGAAACGCTGCTGCGCCCTTTTTACCTTCCGGATCATCTGCGGCGAGATTCATGAGAACGCCAATTCGCCGCGTCTGAGAAGCAGCGGCGCGCGCTACGAGCGGCCATGCCGCCGCGTTCCCGGCAAGCGCAATGAACTCGCGCCGCCTCATTCGATCACCTCGCCGGCGGCGGCGAGCAAGGCCTGCGGAATAGTCAGGCCGAGCGCTTTGGCCGTTTTCAGATTGATCACCAGCTCGTACGTGGTCGGCGCCTGCACTGGTAGGTCGGCCGGCTTCTCGCCCTTGAGGATGCGATCGACGTAGCCGGCCGCTCGACGATACGGCTCTATCGTGTCATGCCCGTAGGAGATAAGGCCGCCGCCGGTGACAAAGAGTTTTTGCGGGTAGACGGCGGGCAAATGATAGCGGGTCGCCAGCTCAATGATCTGCTTTCGATGAACGATCGACGGACCGCTCTCGGTCACGATCATGCCCCCATTCGGATCGCTGGCGAAAGCACCGATCATTCGCTCGATCTCGGCCACGTCGGATACTCCGACTGGGCGCAATTCCACACCAACTGAGGGCACCAAGGCCTGTATTGCCCCGAATTGGCCGATGCCGGTCGGCGTGGCGTCCCGAAGAACGGCCACTTGCTTGACGTTGGGCGCAATCTCCTTGAGCAGCTCCAGCCATTTCCCACTGTTGGCATATTCCATGTTGATAAACCCGGTAGCGTTGCC
>Ga0335078_10009849_pt1 | contig 14147 bp, 14 predicted proteins | sample Lox_Sample_32_FD_206711 | JGI IMG/M metagenome (GOLD analysis project Ga0335078, IMG submission 206711) | Soil microbial communities from Loxahatchee National Wildlife Refuge, Florida, United States - Lox_Sample_3.2 | ecosystem: Environmental > Terrestrial > Soil > Wetlands | place: USA...
GTCCTCTTTACCCGTATACGAGCGTTCCAGGCAATTCCGATTTCCGGTGCTGATCGCGATCGACTTCGCGCCGGCGGCACGCTGTGATCCGCCGGCCGCCCGGCGTCGGCGACGATGACGCCGCCCGGGATCGCGACCCGCCGAGCGGCCCCGGTATCGATAAGAGAATTCTCATCTAAGCTCGGGCGCCGTCGATGCCGCCGCGGCCCCAGACGCGCCGCCGGAGCCGCGCGATCAGAGCCGCGCGATCACAGCCGCGCGATCAGAGCCGCGCGGCCTCGCGCACGAGCACATCCCACGCCCGGCGGACGTCCGCCTCGGTCGTGCTCACCTGCCCGATCGCCAGGCGGAGCACATAGCGGCCGTTCAGCACCGCATGCGACATGAAAAGCTCACCGCTCGCGTTCACCCGCTCGAGCAGGCGGCGGTTCCGTTCGTCGTCGCCCTCGAGTCGGAAGCAGACGAGCGAGAACGTCCGTGGCGCGCACAGCTCCCAGCCGTCGGCGTCCGCGACCCACGCCTCGAACCGCTCCGCCAACGAGATCCCGCTGCGGATGTGGCGCTGAAGACCGCTCCGCCCGTAGCAGCGGAGCACCGCCCACAGCTTCAGCGCGCGAAAGCGCCGGCCGAGCGCCGGTCCGTACTCGCTGAGGCTGAGCGAGTCCTCGGCGTCCGGCGTGCGCAGGTACTCGGGGACCACGCTGAACGCGCGTCGGAAGTCCTCGCGCCGGCTCGTCCACAGCAGCGAGCAGTCCATCGGCGTCAGCAGCCACTTGTGCGGGTTGACGACCAGCGAGTCGGCCCGGTCGACGCCGGCGAACGCCCACCGGTACTCCGGGCAGACCATCGCCGATCCGGCGTAGGCGGCGTCGACATGCAGCCACGTCCCGCTGGCGGCGCACGCGTCGGCGATCGCCGGCACCGGGTCCACCGCCGTCGTCGCGGTCGTACCGACGGTAGCCACGACGACGGCGGCATCGGACAGGTCGCCCAGCGCGTCGGCCCGCAGCCGGAACTGATCGTCGACCGGGACCTTCCGCAGCCGCATCCCGAGCATCCGCGCCGCCTTCTCGATCGACGAATGGCCGTGCTCGGCGCACACGATCAGATCGCGCCCGGTCGCCTCCCGCGCGGCCACGCACGCCGCGAACGTCGAGGTCGAGGCGCTGTCCTCGATGTGCCCGTGCCAGCCGGACGGGAGCCCGAGCAGCTCGGCGGTCCAGTCGAGCACGACGCCCTCGAGCTCGGTCGCCGCCGGCGCCGTGCGCCACAGGATCGCGATCGAGTTGAGCGTCGCCGCGAGCAGCTCGGCCAGGATCCCTGGCTCCGACGCGCTCGTCGCGAAGTACGCGAAGTAACGCGGGTGCTGCCAGTGCGTGACCCCCGGCAGCAGAATCTCGTCGAGGTCCCTGAGCACCGCGGAGAACGGCTCGGGATCGTCAGGCGCCCTGGCCGGCAGGCGGGCGCGTATGTCCCCGGGCGCGACCTGCGCAAGCACCGGCAGCTCGCCCACCCGCTCGAGGTAGTTCGCCGCCCAGTCGATCGCGGCGTAGCCGTCGGTTCGGAAGTCGCTCACGCCGCCGCCCCGCTCACGCCGCCGCCCTCGAGGCATCCCACTCATACTGGACGCCGGTCAGCTGCTCGGAGATCTCCCACAGCCGGCGCCACGCCTGCTCGTCATACGCCTTGCCGGCGGCGGCAACCACCTTCGGATGGCCGCGCTGCTCGCTGCGTCCGCCCGGCCCGACGTACGTGCCGCCGGGGAGGCCGGGCACAGTCGCGGCGTACAGCGTCGGCAGCGCGCCCATGTCCGCGCTCTGCGCGATCAACCTGTTGCCGATCGCCATGTAGAAACGCTCCCACAAGCGGTCGGTCCCGGCCGACTGGAGGTTCGTGGCGGCGTACCCCGGATGCGCCGCCATGCTTAGCAGCGCCACCTCCGCCGCCACCGCGCGGCGCTGGAGCTCGAAGCAGAACATCAGGTTGGCGAGCTTCGACTGGCTGTAGGCCCCCCAGCGGCTGTACTTGCGCTCGCCCTGGAGGTCGTCGAAGTCGATCGTGCCGGTCCGGTGCATCGTGCTCGAGACCGTGACCACCCGCGGCGCCGGCGCGGCCAGCAGCTTCCCGAGCACGAGCCCGGTGAGCGCGAAGTGGCCGAGATGGTTGGTGCCGAACTGGCTCTCGAAGCCGTCCGCCGTGAGGCGGCGCGGCGCCGCCATCACTCCCGCGTTGTTGACGAGCAGGTCGAGCCGATCGGGCACGGTGGCGGCGAACGCACGGACCGACGGCAGCGCGGCGAGGTCGAGCACCGCGGGCTGAACATCGGCGGCCGGCACCGCGGCACCGATCCGCGCGGCGGCCGCCTCCGCCTTCTCCGTGCTGCGACACGCGAGTACCACCCGCGCGCCCGCGCGCGCGAGCTCGCGGGCGGTGACGAGGCCGAGCCCGCTGTTGGCGCCGGTCACGACCGCGACCCGCCCGGTCTGATCGGGAATGTCAGCCGCCGTCCAGCGGTCAGGCATCGAGCACCCTGAACTCGATCCCGGCCGCCTCGAGCCGGCGCCGGAGCGCCGGCCCCATCGCCACCGCCGGCGTCAGCTGCCCGACCCGCGCGGGAAGGTCGTCGTGGGCGAGGCACAGCGCCGACTCGGCCAGCATCTTCGAGGTCTCGCCGTAGCCCGGATCGCCTCCGCTGACCTCGGTCCGGATCTCCTGGTCGCCGGCGGTGGCGCCGGCGGCGTCGCCGGCGCGCGCCGCGAACCGGACCCTGAACCAGCCGTTCGCGCGCTGTTGTTCGGACGGCCCTTCGCCGGAGCTCTTCAGCTTCAGCAGCTGCTTGCGGACAGGCGGGATCTGCGAAAGCAGGATCAGCCCGCCGGCGCCGCCGACCAGGCCCGCAAGCACCGGCAGGCGCTTGATCGCGAGATAGTGGCTGTAGCTGAAGTCGGGCCCGTACCGGTCGAGCGCCCGCGCCGAGCGGAGCACCGTGATCGGATCGAGCGTAGGGAGCGGGACCACCCAGCCGCCGCCGAACTCGTCGTGGTGCGGCAGCCCGGTGACGCCCTTGACCGCGCGCCGGCTTGACTGCCCCTCACGCCGCCGGCGCTCTCGGGCCACGGCGGACGCCGACCGCATGCGGCCGAGGATCTCGATCGCCGACTGGTACGTGCCGCCGGAGAACGATCCGTTCGTCCGCACGAACCCCTCGACCGCGATCGGCACCCCCTCGGGCAGATGCTCGACCGTGAACTGTGCGCCGAGGTCGTAGGGGATCGAGTCGAAGCCGCAGGAGTGGACGATCCGCGCACCGCTCCGCTCGGCCTGCTCGTGGTAGTTCAGATACATGCGGTCGACGAACTCGGGCTCGCCGGTGAGGTCGACGTAGTCGGTCCCGGCGGTCGCGCAGGCCGCGACCAGCGGCTCGCCGTAGCGGATGTACGGGCCGACGGTCGTGATCACGACCTTGGTCGCCTCGGCGACCTCGCGCAGCGACGCCGGATCGCCGCTGTCGGCGCGCAGCAGCGGCAAGTCTGCGCACGCGCGGCCGAGCCGCGCGCGCACCGCCGAGAGCTTGTCCATGTTCCGTCCCGCCAGCGCCCAGCGCATCCCGGCGGGAGCGTTGTGCGCCAGGTACTCGGCGGTCAGCGCGCCGGTGAACCCGGTGGCGCCGAACACGACGATGTCGAAGCGGCGATCAGCCATCGCCCGGAGCGCTGAGCTCGCGGGCGATCCGGAGCGCCTCGTCCGGATCGACGCCGGCCTTGGCCGCCAGCCAGCACGCGACCGGTGCGGCCACCCGCTCGGATGAGTGGGCCGCTTCGCCGGCGACGTCCAGCAGGGTCTTGAACTCATCGGTGGTGGGCGGCGTGGTGCCGAGCTTCTCGGCATACGCGGCCAGCCATTCGCGTGCGTTCATGGCGCTCGACTCTAGAAGGTTGCGCCGCGTCGCGACGCGCCGCCCGTGATCGCGACCGCGGACAATTGGTACATTTGTACCACTGTGTTCGTCAGCACTTCCGACAACGCTCGGCCCCGGGGAGCGGCCCGCCGCGAGGCGCTGCTCGATGCAGTTCTGCGGATCGTCGCGGAGGTCGGCGTGGATGCCGTCACGCACCGGCGCGTCGCCGAGGTGGCGGGGCTGCCGCTCGCCTCGACGACGTACTGGTTCGACTCCAAGGAGCACCTGCTGACGGCGGCGCTCGAGCGCGCCGCCGACCGGGACATCGAGCGCCTGCGCGCGTTCCTCGGCGAGACCCCGGAGCGGGCCCCCGACCCGCTCGGGCTGGCGGTCGGCGCGATCCTCGGTCCGAGCGAGGACTCGGGTCAGCACAGCCGCGGCTGGCTGCTCGCGACGTACGCGCTGATGCTGGAGGCCGCGCGCCGGCCGGCGCTGCGCGACGTGACGATGCGCTGGACCGGCGCCTACCTGGAGGCACTCCCGCCGCTGCTCGCCGCGGCGGGCTCGCGGCACCCGCGGTCCGATGCGAAGCTCCTGCTCGCGGCCGCCGACGGCCTGCTGGTCGAGCAGCTCGCATCCGACGACGCCTCGGACCTCGCTCCGCGGCTGCGCCGGCTCGCGGACGCGCTGGTGAAAGCGTGACCGCGCTCCGAACACGCCGGCCGTCACACGAACCGCGCGCGCTCGATCCGGGCACGGTCGTGCTGATCCGCGTGCTGCTCGGCTTCGAGTCGGTCCTGTATTCGGTCCTCACCCCGGTGCTGCCGCACTACGCGCACGCTTTCGTGGCCTCCAAGCCGGCGATCGGCGTGCTCGCCGCCTCCTACCCGGCGGGGATGCTGCCGGGCTCGCTGCTCGGCGGATGGATCGCCACCCGCGCGGGCGTGCGGCGCACCACGGTGGTCGGCTTGCTGCTGTTCACCTGCGCGACCGTCGCGTTCGGGTTCGGCTCCGACATCGTGGTGCTCGACGGCCTGCGGTTCATCCAGGGGATCGCGTGCGGCTGCATCTGGGGAGGCGGCCTGGCGTGGGTGATCGCGATCTCGCCCCGAGAGCGGCGCGGCGAGGTGCTCGGATCGGTGCTCGCCTCGGCCGTCTTCGGCACGCTGGTTGGGCCACTGCTCGGTACGGTGGCGGTGGCCGCCGGGACCGGGGTCGTGTTCGCGTGCGTCGGCGGCGTGTCGCTCGCGCTGACGGCATGGACGCTCGAGCACCCGGAGCCTCCCCGGGCCGCGCTCGGCGCCGGAGCGCCGCTGCGGGTGCTGGCCAGAGACCCCAGGATCGCGCTCGGCTGCTGGCTGATCCTGCTCGAGGCCTGCACGATCGGAGCAACCGGCATCCTGCTTCCGCTGCGCCTGTCACGCTTCGGCGCCTCGGCGGTGGCGATCGGCATGACGTTCGTGCTCGCCTCGCTGCTGAGCCTGCTGGTGAACCCGGCGATTGGACGCCTCGCCGATCGGCGCGGGGTCCTGCTGCCGCTGAGCGCCGGCCTCGGCGGGACCGCGGTCCTGCTCGTATTGCTGCCCGTACCGCGATCGCCCCTGCCGCTGGCGGCACTGACCGCGCTCGCGCTGGGCGGGCCGCTGACCGCGTGCGCGCTGCCGGCGATCTCGATCATGACGGACGCGATCGAGCGGATCGGCGCGGCGCTCGCGTTCGGCTCGATGCTGTTCAACCTGGCGTGGGCAACCGGGGAAACGATCGGCGCCCCCGCAGCGGCGAGCGTGTCCCGGGCGACGAGCGATGCCGTGCCGCTCGCCGCGCTGGCGGCGCTGATGGTGGCGACGCTCGTCGCCGTGCTGCTGGCGCGGTCGCGTGTGGGCGTACGCGAGCGCTTGACCCAGGTCTGAGCAGCCGGCCCGCCCGGCCGCGCGATCAGCTCGACGCCGGCACCGTGCCGGTCACGTCCAGCGGCTGATCGCCGAGCGTCTCGTCGCGAATCTCAGCGACGCTGACGCCCGGGTCGGGCAGGACGCGCAGCGCGTCGGCCGGAAGGTCGACCTTGACGGGCGTGCCCTGGCTGTAAGGGACCGCGGTACCCTCGTTGCGCACCAGCGCCTGAAGGGCCGCCCCGTGGGCGAGGCGCACGTAGATGTGCGTGGTCGAGCCGAGGAAGACCAGGCGCTCGACCATCCCCGGCACGCAGTTGACACCACCCGCCTCGTACGGACGCAGGTGGATCCGCTCCGGCCGGATCGCGACCTTGACGGCGCCGGTTGCATCGAGCTGGCCTGCCTGCGCCTCGAGCGTGAAGTCGCCCACGCGCAGACGGCATGGTCCCTGCCCGTTGCCGCGCGGCTCGACTTGAGCGTCCATCAGGTTCGACACGCCAAGGAAGTCGGCCACGTAGGCGTCGGCGGGCTCGTTGTAGACCTCTTCAGGTGTGCCGAGCTGGGCGATGCGTCCGTGGTTCATTACGGCCAGGCGATCGGACATCGTGAGCGCCTCTTCCTGGTCGTGGGTGACATACAGGAAGGTGATCCCCACCTGCTTCTGCAGCGCGGTCAACTCGACCTGGAGTGCGCGGCGGAGCTTGGCGTCCAGCGCGCCCAGGGGCTCGTCCAGCAGCAGCACCGACGGACGCAGCACCAGTGCCCTTGCGAGAGCAACGCGTTGTTGCTGGCCGCCCGATAGCTGATTGGGGCGCCGCTTCTCGTAACCGGACAGCTGGACGAGCGCGAGCGCCTCGGCCACCCGGCTGTCGCGCTCGGACTTCGGCACCGACCTGTACTTCATGCCAAAGGCGACGTTCTCGGCGACGGTCAGGAATGGGAACAGCGCATAGCTCTGAAACACGGTGTTGACATTGCGGCGGTGGGGCGCCCAGTTTCCGACGTCGGTGCCGTCGAGCAGGATCTTTCCGTCGCTCGGCGGCTCGAAGCCCGCGACCATGCGCAGAGTGGTCGTCTTGCCACACCCGCTGGGCCCGAGCAGCGAAAAGAACTCGCCCGCCTGGATCTCGACCGAGATCCCGTCGACGGCGGTGACACCGTCGAACCGCTTCGTCAGTGACTCGAGCTTGACATGTCCTCCACTCATTCTCAGTCCTCTCAGATTCCCGCGATTCCGGTCAGGGCCTCGGCGGTGCTCTTGGTGCGCTCGCCCCGGCTCATCCACCTGTAGCCGACGAACCCGATCAACGCGGCGAGGAGCGACAGGAGCAGCATGATCGTGGCCAGGGCGTTGAGCGCCGGCCCGCTCAGCCCCGCATGGACGTTGGAGTAGATCAGCACCGACATCGGCTGCGTGTTCGCGGTCGACGACAGCTGCTCCACGATCACGAAATCGTCGACGGTGCTGGCGAAGACCAGCACCGCGCTCGCGAAGATCGCCGGCATGAGCAGCGGAAGCAGCACCCGCCGGATCGCCCCGAGTCGCGAAGCGCCAAGATCGCAGGCCGCCTCCTCGTAGCTCCGCCCGATCGAGACCAGCCGCGCACGCACGATGATCGCGGGCCAGCTGATGTTCCACACCACGAGTCCGGCCACCTCGGCCGGCGTTCCGAGCTTGATGAACGTCAGCGCCTGCGTCACGAGCAGGAACAGCGCGACCGCGAGCAGCAGCTCCGGGATCACGAAGGAGAAGATCATCACGATGTTCAATCCATTCGAGGTCCGAGTGCGCCAGCGATCGATGCCGATCGCGAAGCCGACCCCGATCGGAACGCAGATCAACGTGGTCAGGACCGCGAGCACGAGCGTCTGGATCACGGCCTGGTGGAGGCTGGGGTTATGGAGCACCGAGGTGACCTGGTTGCCGACGTACCACTTGGTCGAGAAGCCCTGCCAGGTGGCCTGGGATGCGCCCTTGTTGAACGAGAACAAGACCGCGATCGCGATCGGCACGATCGACCACACGATGTACAGCCAGGTGAAGCCCTCCATCGCCCACGGCCGGCGCCACGGGTTGCCCCGCGGCCGGCCGCGCCCGGCGAGGTCCGTCCGGCTCGGCGGGGAGGTGGTTACGGACTCGTCGACTGCGCTTGCCATCAGGCGTTCTCCATCGAGGCACGGGCGGTGCTGACCACGTAATAGATCATCGGGATCAGCAGCACGACGAGCAGCATCAGCGACAGCACGGCACCCTGTCCGATCTCGCCGGGCGAATTGAGCTGGCCCTCGATCGCGTTGCCGATCATCGTCGTCCCGGCTGCCCCCGACAGCAGCTGATTGGTGTAATAGTCGCCGAGCATCGGCAGCGCCGTGATGAACGTCGCGGCGATGATCGCGGGCTTGCTCAGGGGAACCGTCACGTGGCAGAAGGTCCGCCACTTGCTGAGCCCGAGATCCCGGGCAGCCTCGAGCATGCTCTGGTCGATGCGGTCGAGGAACGCGTACAGCACCAGGATCACATACGGGATGTATCCGTACACGAGCCCCAGGATCACGGTCACCGATTTGCCGCCGAGCCAGTCGGTGTTGCCGGGCAGGCCGACGAACGACAACGCGCTGTTGAAGAAGCCGCCCTGCTGCAGGAGGTCGATCCACGCCAGCATTCGCATCATGTAGCTGACCCAGAACGGCGCGATCAGCAGGACCAGGAACAGCGTCTTGCGCCTGCGGGCGTAGCGGGAGACGAAATAGGCCACCGGGTAGGCGATCGCCAGCGAGATCACGGTGGCGATCGCGGTGTAGAGGAGCGTCCGCAGCGCCGACGGGCCGATGAATGCTCCGGTCCCGAAGATGTCATGCCAGACCGCGGAAAAATTCCAGCTCGACCAATGCAGCGGATTCCAGATCGGAACCACCGTCTGGAAGAACTCGTTGACGCCGCCGCCGGCCACCGACAGCATGACGTAGAACGGCACCACGAACAGAACGAGCAGCCAGATCGCTCCGGGCAGCGCCAGCGCTATCCACAGCCCGCGGTTGCGCCGATCGTGGGTCTCGTCGAGGGCGGCCATGTCTTACCCTACAGCCCCTTGGAGAACGTGTTCCAGGTGGACTCCCAGACCGCGTTGGCGGCGGGAGGCAACTCAAGCTGGAAGAGGCCCTGCCGGAAGTAATCCGGCAGCACCACGGTGGACGTCAACTGAGGAGGCAGCAGCTTCTCGGCTGTCAGCTTCGCCGGAGTGACCGCGGTCAGGGGCTGCATGTAACCGACGTAGCTGTAATTCTCCAGCGCGTTGTTCACGTTGAGCAGGTAGTCGATGAACAGATGAGCTAGCACCGGATTCGAGCCGCCGGCCAGATTCACCATCACGTCATTGGCGACCGGGCCCTTCCGGTCGGCCGGGAACCAGTAGCCGAGCGTGTCGATGGACGTGCCCTTTGGTAGGTATTGGTTCGCGCTGGCCATATCGCCCGACCATGCGTGGTGAATCCACGTCTTTCCTGTCGGGACGTCGGTGTAGTCGTTGTTGTCGATCCGCACGTTGGTGAGGGCCGACAGCCGCGAGAGCGCTTTTCCGGCGGCGTGGATCTGCGCCGTGCTCGTCGTGTTCAGGTCCAGGTGGCCGGCCCGCAGGAGCGCGAGGCTGATCGTCTCCCGGTAATCGTCCAGGACGGCCACCTTGCCGGCGTACTGCGCCGCCTGCCACGGCATGTTCCACGACGGGGCGAGGTTCACCTTGTCCTTGCGCCAGGCCATCCCCGTGGTGTAGATCGAGTATGGCGTCGTGTACTGCGAGCCCTGGTCGTAGAACGGATCCCGATAGTCGGGCCAGACGTTGGCGATGTTGGGGATGTAGCTGTGGTTGAGCGGCCGGATCAGCTTCTGCGCGACCAACTGACCGAGCACGGCGACGGTCGGGAAGAAGACGTCGAATTCGAGCTGCCCGCTGCCCAGCTTGGCGAGCGCCTCTTCCATCGTGTTGTAGGTCGTCAGCGAGTACTTGCACTTGTACTTCTTGCAGAAGCTCTTGACCACGTCCTCGTTGATGTACGCGGCCCAGTTGTAGAGCCGAAGGGTCGCGCCCGTCTCAGGGGCAAGGCCCGCGGCGATCGGCTTGTTGTCCGAGTACACCGGCCACTTGACGGGCCTGTCCTGACGTGGGAGCGGCGGGACGCCGCTGCTCGCACCGGCGGGGTTCGTCGTGCTGCATCCGGCGAGCAATCCGCCGAGCGCGAGCCCGGCCCCCGCCGCGATCAGCTGGCGACGAGAGATCGCGCGCTCGTCCGGTTCGGGTCTGCGCCGGATCCCGCCTTCGGACCATCCCTCACGCGGATGCATGCACCCTCACCTGCTCACGAAACCGCGGAGTCACCACGCACCTGAAGCTCGCAGCCAAGCTCGCTCGATGCGAGCGCCAGGCACCGCTCCACCATCCGCTCGGGAGTGACATCGGGCTGACCCAGGGTGACCTGGACGCCCAGTCCGTCCATCAGGCCGCTCAGCGCGAGCGCGAACCCGTCCGGGTCCGCATCGCCGTCGAACGCCCCCTCCTGCTGTCCCTCGCGCACGATGTCCGCGATCAGCGTGCGCTGGCGGCGGTCGAGCCGGAAGTAGGCGTCGCGCACGGCCGGGTCGCGGCGGGCCCGGACCCACATCTCCATCCACAGCGTCCAGTCGCTGAGCCCGCCCGGGCCGAGGCTGGTCTCCTCGATCAGGTGCACGAGCTTGTCGACCGCGCCCTCACGGCGGGCCTGGCCGGCGGTCAGGCGCTCGTAGAAGTCGCGGTCGGTGAGGTCGACCGCCTCCTCGAGCAGGCGGTCCTTGGATTCGAAGTAGTAGAGGATCGTCGGCGCGCTCGTTCCCGCGCGCTCGGCGATGTCCCCGATCCGCGTGTCGAACAGGCCGCGCTCGTAGAGCACGTCGGCGGCCGCGGCGACGATCTGCGGCTTGCGCAGGTGCTCGACCCTCGGACGCGGACTCACCCTCTTCTCGACCCTCGTACAAATTCGTATACTGAACGGCGATTCAAGAAACTACAGCGACCGTCCCGGCGCTGTCAAGCCCAGGGGCCGCCGCTGACGGAGCCGAAGCACGCGAACGAGGAGTCATCTGGCGTGGTCGACGTCGCAGTGATGGGGGCAGGGTTGGCGGGATTGAGCGCCGCGCGCGACCTCGCGCGGTCCGGTGCCGACGTGGTCGTGCTCGAGGCGCGGGACCGGCCCGGCGGCCGCGTCGAGGCGGTCACCCTCCCGGACGGGCGCGTGGTCCAGGCCGGCGGCGAGGTGTTCGGGCCGGGGCACTGGGCCTACCGCGAGCTCGTCGACGAGCTCGGCCTGACCGTCGAGCCGAGCTACGTCGCCGAGCCGGGAGAGATCAGCTGGGGACTCGTCGACAGCGTTCATGTCGGTGACGATCTGCCGTGGATGAGCGAGCCCGAGCGGATCGACGCCGCACGCGTGGGTGAGGCGTTCGCCGAGCTCGCCGCCACGATCGACCCCGACGATCCCTGGGCCCACCCCGACGCCGCCGCGCTCGACGCCACGAGCGTGTCGGCGTGGCTCCGCGAGCAGCGCGCGCTCCCGGCGGTCCACCGCCGGCACGAGCTGGCGTCGCTGTCGCTCGCCTGCGACGGCCCCGAGCGGACCTCGCTGCTGGCCGAGCTCCGCAAGCACGCGGCGGTCGGCGGCGACGGGTTCTACGACCTCGAGCGGTGGGAGAGCCTCCGCGTGGCCGAAGGATCCGCCGCGGTGGCGCTCGCGATGGCCGCCGAGCTCGATACGCAGATTCGCTACGGCGCCACCGTTCGCCGGGTCGAGATCGCCGCCGGGCGGACGCGCGTCGTGCTCGCGGACGGCGAGCGGATCGACGCCGAGGCGGTCGTATGCACGATCCCCGCCGGGCCGCTGCGGGCGATCGAGATCGCCGGCCTCAGCGACGCGCGGCTGCGGTCGCTGCGCTCACAGCGCCAGGCGCTCGCGGCCAAGGTCGTCGCCGCCTACGACGCGCCGTTCTGGCAGGACGCCGGGCAGAACGGGCTGTCCGAGTGCGAGTGGCTGTTCGGCTCGACCTGGCCGCAGGGCCCGGGCGTGCTGTCGCTGCTGATCCCGCCGGAGCGGCTGTCGGCGTTCCTGGCCACGCCGGAGGCGGTTCGCGCGAGCACGGTCGTCGACGGCCTGGTGGCGCTCTACGGCGAGGCGGCCCGGTTCCCGCTCGCGATGCTCGAGCGCGCCTGGGGCACCGATCCGTTCACGCAGGGCTACATCTCGAGCTGGGCGCCGGGCGACCTGACGCGGGTCGGCCCGCTCCACGGCACCCACGAGCCGCCGTTCTACCTCGCGGGGTCAGACCACTGGGTGGCGGGCTACATGGAGGGCGCGGTCCGGACCGGCCGCGAGGCCGCGCGGGCAGCCTTGTGCACCGGCTCGCGGACCTGAGCCCGCGGAGCGGGAGTCAGCGTCTCGCCGAGCCCGAGATCGCGCGCCAGCGCGCTCGCCACGTCCCGCTGCGCGCGGTCGAGCGGGATCGCGGCGTCTCCGATCAGCGTTCTGATCCCGTAGCCGTCGATCAGCGCCAGCGTCCGGTCCGCGACCTCGTCGGGATCGCAGCGGGTGAACTCGCCGGCGTCGACGCCGGCGGCGATCTCGCCGGTGAACCACGCGTGCAGGCGGCCATAGAGCTCCTCGGCGACCGGCCGCAGGTCCGGATGGCGGGCCGCACGCAACCACAGCTCGACCCACAGCACCCAGTCCTCGGCGAGCGCCGGGGTCGTCGGCAGGCACTGCTCGATCATCGACTGAAGCCGCTCGGCGTGCGAGGCCGTCGGCAGCTCCTCCTCGGCCGCGATCCGGGCCTCGCCCGCTTGCACATAGGAGTAATCGAGCGCCTCGGCGAGCAGGGCGTCGCGCGTCTCGAAGTGGTAGTGGACGAGCGCGCTCGACACCCGCGCCTCCATCGCGATCCGGGCGATCCGCACGCCGTCGATCCCCTCGCGGGCGATCTGGCGGACGGCCGCGGCGAGAATCCGCTCGCGGGCGCTGTCGCGCTTGCGCGCGGGCGCGGGCTTGCTCACGCCGGTCACGCCGGCGCGACCTCCCCGAGATCGGCCCGGACGCGCTCGGCGAACCACGCCACCGCGCTCTCCCGGCGCGACAACGGGCCGCACCGGTAGCCGCGCGTCCGCAGCCCGAGCTGGACGTTCTTGACCAGGTCGATGTCCTCCTTGAGCACGAGCGTGTTCAGCCAGTTGTTGAGGCGCTGGACGGCGCGGGTCCGGGGTCCGCTTCGCGCCGACCGGTAGCCCGCGAACACGTCGCGGGTGCGCCCGACCCCGTCCGGCCCCATCTGCCACGTGTTGACCTGGTCGGGATACAGGTCGATCGTCGTGTTCGGGTAGATGAACACGTACCGCCACGTGCGGCGATCGGACTCGTCGAGCCCGGGCATCGGCGTCACCAGCTGCCCGTACAGGCGCTCGAGCCGGTTGCTCGAGGGCTTCTCGCGCATCGGCGCCTCGATCCACGCCCACTCTTCGTGCAGCTCGGTGTCGTAGTGCTTGTAGTCGAGCATCCGCATCAGCCCGGGGTGGGCGATCGGGATGTGGTACCCCTCGAGGTAGTTCTCGGCGACGACCTTCCAGTTCGCGGGCTGGCTGCCGCCGGACAGGCCGAACGGCTCGAGCGCGTCCAGGCGATAGCGCGCCAGTCGCGCCGGCAGGTCGCCGACGAGCTCGGCGAGCGCGGTCGCATCGGGGTCGAGGTTGACGAACACCAGGCCGCACAGCTCCTCGACCCGCGCCGGCATCAGGCCGAGCGCGGGCTTGTCCAGGCGCTCGCCGAACTGAAGGCCCTCGGGAACGCCGATCAGCGTGCCGTCGAACTTATACGTCCACCCGTGATAGCGGCAGCGGATCGCGCCCTTGCACTGGCCCGAGCCGCTCAGCAGGCACGAGCCGCGGTGGCGGCACACGTTGTGATAGGCCCGCAACCGGTGCTGGTCGTCGCGAACCACGAGCACCGGCTGGGAGCCCGCGAACCCGGTCGTGTAGCTCCCGGGGCGCGGCAGCGCCGATATGTGGCCGATCAGCTGCCAGGTCCGTTCGAAGATCCGCTCCTGCTCGGCCTCGAGCACCTCCGGATCCAGATACAGCCGAGGCTCGAGCGCTTCTCCCAACGCATTCGTCACAGCCGACATAGCAACCATCCTGACTTTGTGATCAGTTTGCGTTAGTCTACCGCCCATGGTCAAGTCCGCGCCGTGGCTTTCGGTCACGCCCGAGCCCGAACGCGAGCTTCCGGCCGCGGTCGCGACGCTGGTCTGCGGCCGCCGACCGGCCGACGAGGCGATCGCGGACGAGGCC
>Ga0335078_10009850_pt1 | contig 14147 bp, 8 predicted proteins | sample Lox_Sample_32_FD_206711 | JGI IMG/M metagenome (GOLD analysis project Ga0335078, IMG submission 206711) | Soil microbial communities from Loxahatchee National Wildlife Refuge, Florida, United States - Lox_Sample_3.2 | ecosystem: Environmental > Terrestrial > Soil > Wetlands | place: USA: Florida...
ATACTGCTCGCATAACGAAATTGTCATCACGAGGAGGGCTTCAGCCCGACGAGGGATCTGCTCTCCGCGCGAAGTGTTATGGCGGTGCGAGCAAACCGCAGATCCCTCGCCTGCGCTCGGGATGACAGACAAAAAGGAAATGCCATCGGCACGGCTGAAGCCGTGCCCTGTTACGAGACAAGTGGATGACGAGAACAAGATGCGGCGCTGGGACGCAACTCAGCCTGCAACCCCCATGCTATACTTCCCTTTGACTAGCAGTTGCGGCGGAGGACTGTATCGATAAGCGTTTTATCCGCACGAATGAACGCATTCGTGTTCGTGAAGTTCGGGTCATTGACGATGAGGGCAATCAGCTTGGCATCATGCCGCCCTACGAAGCGATCAAGATTGCCCGCGAAAAAAACCTCGACGTGGTAGAAGTCTCACCCACCGCGCAGCCGCCCGTTTGCCGCATCATGGATTACGGGAAGTACCTGTACCAGCAGGAAAAGCGCGAGCGCGAAGCCAAGAAGCATCAGCACCAGATCACGGTCAAGGAAGTGAAGTTCCGCATCAACGTGGACGATCACGACTATGAGACCAAGAAGAACCACGTGCTGCGCTTCCTCGGCGAAGGCGACAAGGTAAAGGCGACCATCTTCTTCCGCGGACGCGAGATGACCCGTCAGGGACTCGGCCGCGAGATCCTCGAACGGCTGATCCAGGACATCGGCGACAAAGGCATCGTGGAGTTTCGTGCGCGGCAGGAAGGCAACACGCTGCACCTGATCCTGGCGCCGCCGAAGGTCCAGCCGGGCGCGAAGCCGCCATCGGGGCCGAAGCCGGAGAAGAGCGCCCAGCCGCAACCGCCGCGCCCCACACCGCCGCCACCACAGCCACATTAGCAACCGAGGCGCCGTCTCGGCGTCGGAGCGACGCGGCGAGCGCGTTCCCTAAATGGGAATCAGGAGCAAGATTTCTCCGTTTTTTCTTGCTTCGCGTCACTGCGAATTTCATACTGGTTGTTTAGGGTAAGGGTGCGCCTTCACCCCGGCGCTCTTGCCTGATGTCTGTCCGGGGGTCTGTTCGTTGCCCGCTGTATTCGCCCCGCCGTTTCGCTTTGCCTATTCCTTCCAAGCTCTCCGGCCGCTGAAAATTCGCCGTAAGTCTTTGCGGTTCAAGATTATCCATGTAACTCTCGCGGGCTCAAGATTTTGCGGGGTTACCGCTAGCGTAAGGTCCATGGAATCAATAATTTACAGCGGGCCAGGGGGAGGGGGTGTATCGGCAAAGCAGGGTTCCGGGTCGGCTGCCGCAAACAAGGCGAGGTCCCAGCGAGACTACGTGCGGCGGCTAGAACAGCTTCTTCCAATCCAGCTTGACGTCGGGATGCTGGCGCGTTCCAGTCACCGCGACCGGCAGATAGGTTCCGGCACCGTGTTTGCTGAAGATGGCGTCGAAGGGCGCGAGCAGCACGCGCTTGGAGCCCGACATCGTCTGCGAGACGGTGGCTGTGAGTCGCACATCGCCTACAAAGTTAATATCGCCCCCGCGCAGCCCGTACGAACCTTTGACCTGCGCCTGCGCTCCCGGCACTTCAAAGTGCAGTTGACTGAAGGTCAAGGTCTCGTTGCCAAGCACGAAGCCGCCACTGAACTCGGCGGGCACGTCGGCGATGCTGGTGTCGTCGGGCTTGCCTTGCGCTCGGCGGCTGAGCCCATCGATCGTGCTCTTCATCTTCGCGTCGGTGAAGTGCGCGTCGGAGATGTTGAAGCGCCCGTTGAGGGCCATCTTCTGCAGGACCGGCTCCTTGCCCGGCGGCAACAGGAGCTTCGCCTTCAATTTCAATCGGCCAGTCAGCAATGCCGGATCGGATTTGGCTGCGAGCGACAGCACATCCTGCACACGCGCGCGATCCAGATCGACATCGAGGTTAATCGTTTTGCCATGCTCACCTGGCTTGCTGGCGACCTCGCCGTTTGTCGTCACGTCGGTGTCGAGGAAGTGCGCTTTGACGGGCTGCAAATAGGTATTGCCGTTGGTGCCGTCGACGATGGCGTGGAATTGCGTCGTCAGATGAACCGGCTGGCCACCGTGATCCAACTGGAAGTCGGGAACGTCGGTGGTGCCATCGACGACGATGTTGTGCAGAACGCCGCGATAGTCGCCAACCGAAGAAAGAATGCCGGAGATGCCGTTGAAGACCGACAGGTCGGCGTTATGAAAGGTGTAATGGCCGTCGACGTTCGTGGCCGAAGGTTCGTCGAAATCCCATGGGCCAAAGTGACCAGCGGTCTCGATCAGGCCCGGCGGCGTGGGATTGGTCAGATCGGCGGTGAAGTTCATGGGCTGGCCGAGGCCGGCGCTGTGCAGCGTGAGCCGGCGAAGCTGAAACTCCATTGGCTCGCGCTTGGGATCCTTGCGCAGGATGTAGAGCTCAGTGTTATCGGCGTCGACCTTATCGATGACGAAGTTGGCCAGATGAATGCGGCGCTTGGATTGCGGCGGAAGCGCTGGAGCAGTGGCCGGACGATCGCGTTTAGGGGGCACTTGAATTACAAGGCCGTCCAGCTTCAGCCAGCTGAGGTGGACCGGCGTCCGCAGCAACTCGAAAACGCCTGCGCGCACGGTAACGTGCTTCACCGTGATCAATGGCGGCAGATCGGATCCGCCGCGATTGGGCAAAACAAAATTGTCAGCCGTCGCGTTGAACTCGGGCAGCAGGGTGACGTGCAGGTTCTCGATCTGCACGTCGGCGTTGTAGTGCTGGCGCAACGCGAGCAGCATGCGACTTTGCAGATACCGCTCCAGCGGCGCTGGAACGGTGAGCAGGTAAAGGAAGGCAATCGCAACAACGGCAAGGAAGGCCAGCGCGGTCCAGATCAGATTTCGTACGGTGTGGCGTGTCGGCATCGAACACGTACTTTAGATGCAGCAAACGGTGAACTATACCGCAAAGGCGCGGCGAATGTCGGCTACGAGCTGCTCCGTAGATGGTCCGGCGTCGAGGATCAATGCTTCGTGCGGCTCTTGCAGTGTCTCGAATTGGCTGTGCAACAGCGCCGGGTTCATGTAGTGGCCACGACGAGATGCGAGTCGCGCCCCGGCCAGGTCCTCGGTGATGCGCAGATAGACCAGCTTGACCTCAGTACCGACGATGAGAAGGTCGCGATACACGGCTTTCAACGCCGAACAGGCAAGAACGACATCTTCGCCAGCCGCCATCCAGCCGACAATTGCAGTCCGCAAGGCTTGCAGCCAAGGCGCGCGATCTTCGTCGGTGAGAGGAATCCCAGCGTGCATCTTCGCCACGTTGGCCGGCGGGTGATAGTCGTCGGCATCGGCGAAGCGCCAGTGCAAGTGTTCCGCCAGAGCGCGGCCGACGGTTGTCTTGCCGGCTGCAGTCACGCCCATGATGAGAATAATCATCTCGCCGATGCGAATCGCTTGTCTACGGCCAAGCTAGCTGCCACCACCGGTAACGGCCCAGGCGAGCGTCAGCCCGATCATGATGATCGTCGTGGCCCAGGCAATGATGTTGAACACCCGGCCATTCACGTACTCGCCCATCAGGTTGCCCTTGTTGATCAGCAGAAGCATGAAGATCAGCACGAAGGGAAGAACCATGCCATTCACAACCTGAGAGAGGATGCTGATCTTCACCAGAGGAATGTTGGGAAGAAGGATGACCGCGCCGCCGGCAATCAGCAACAGAGTGTAGAGCCAGTAGAAAACCTTGGCTTCTTTGAACTTCAATCCCACGCCGGATTCGAAGCCCAGCCCCTCGCAGACGGTGTACGCGGTGGAAATAGGCAAAATGGAAGCTGCAAACAACGAGGCGTTGAACAGTCCGGCAGCAAAGAGAATGTACGCATATTCGCCGGCGAGAGGACGCAGCGCCTGCGCAGCGTCGGCGGCATCGCGAATCTGGCGGCCGCCGTGCGCGTAAAGAGTCGCCGCACAGGCCACCACGATAAACCACGCGACCAACACCGCAAACACGCAACCCACGATGACGTCCCAACGCGAGGTGCGGTATTCACGCGTGGTGATTCCCTTCTCCACGATCGAAGATTGGAGATAGAACTGCATCCATGGGGCAATGGTTGTGCCCACTACTCCGATGACCATGTAGAGATACGAGGGCACATGAAAGGGACCGGCATTGGGCGGTTTGAAGGTGGCGGTGAACGCTTCCTTCCAACTCGGACCCGCGAGCACGCCGGCGATGATGTAGGCGAAGTAAAAGAAGGACGCGGCCAGGAAAACTTTCTCGACGCTCTTGTACGTACCCTTCACCACCAGGAGCCAAACCACCACGGCGGCAACCGGGACGCTGATGTAACGCGAAATATGAAACAGCTCCAGGCTGCTGGCGATGCCGGCGAATTCGCCAACCACATTGCCGAAGTTGGTGAGGACCAGCCCCAGCATCATGAAGAACGTGATTCGCAGGCCATACTCTTCGCGAATCAGGTCGCTGAGCCCTTTGCCCGTAACCGCACCCATGCGCGCCGACATCTCCTGCACCACGATCAGCGCCAGCGTGACCGGAATCATCGTCCACAGCAGCAGGTATCCGAATTGCGCCCCGGCCGTCGAGTAGGTGTAGATCCCGTTGGCATCATTGTCGACATTCGCCGTGATGAATCCCGGACCGATCACGGCCAGGAACATCAGCAGGCGGATTCTCCACAGCTTGAGGCGTCGGGATTCGGGCATGCGATTGAAGCTTACGGTGAGATGCAGAAGAACATCCAGAATAAACGCAGGCAGGAGAATGCGCCAACCCAGTTAAGCTGCAATTTGAGCAGCCAACGGAACTGGGAGCGGATGAAAGACGCTTTTCGCTGCGTGGTGCCAAGCAACAGCAAACGCCCCAATGCGCTTCTAGCAATGCAGTGGGGTGGATATGGCTGTTTCCCTGAATTGCACCATTGGGCCCCGGCTTGTCATTGCTACTTTCCTCTTCGCATTAGCATCGCTCCTCGTACTTTTCGGCTGCGGCGGAGGCGCGTCGCCTGCCGCGGCAAATGGCAACAGTTCCGGCGGCAGCTCGGGATCGGGCGGGTCGGGCTCGGGTGGGGGCGGCGGCGGACAGGGTGGCACGCTCGACAGTGTGCAGCACGTGATCTTTATGTTGCAGGAAAATCGTAGCTTCGATACCTACTTCGGGATGCTGAATCCGTATCGCGCCAGCAACAACTGGAATGTCGGCGATGACGGCAACACGTACACAGTGGATGGAATCGACGACAAACTGTCGAAGTTCGTGAACTACGACGATGAAGGCCAGCCGTTCAGCCTGTTCCAGTTCAGCAGTACCTGCGTGGATGACATGACCTCAGCGTGGCTGGAAAGTTATGGCGACGTCAATCGCTACAACTTTCTGCTGAATCGGCCGATTGTGATGGACGGCTTTGTCCACACCGCTGAAGGCTATGCCAAAAGCGGTTCGGGCGACGGCCAGTTCACCGACCTGGCCGGCAAACGCGCCATGGGTTACTACGATCAGGACACACTGAACTATTACTATTACATGGCATCGCAGTTCGCGATTTCCGATCGCTGGTTCTCGCCGGTTTCCAGTAAGAGCACACCCAATCGCATCGCGACGATGGCCGGCGGGACAACGCAAGGCCTGGTGCGCGATCCTTTTGTCGATGACAAGTTCACCAACCAGTTGAAGATCGAAACCATTTTTCAAGAGTTGGACGAGAACGGGGTCTCGTGGAAAATTTACTATTCGCTGACCGCCGGAGGGTGTACCGACAACGATGGCGATTGTGGACAAGGAGGGCATTCGAATGACTATCCTGTAACCACCTTCTCCGACTTTTCTTATTCGACGAAGTATTTGTACGAGAATCCGCAACATCAACCCTGCAAGGCTCCGACCGTTGGCTCGCAACAGGCAGTGGGCGATTCCAGTGATGCGTTCTGTATCGACATCAATCACATTGCGCCGCTTGAGCATTATCTGAGCGACGTTGCCAACAATTCCCTGCCCAACTATGCGTTCATCGAGGCAGCGTATGGGCACAGTGACGAACATCCCGGGTCGGGACAATCGATCCTGGAAGGCCAGCAGCAGGTGGCGAAGCTGGTAAACGCGCTGATGCAAAGCCCGTCGTGGGCAAGCTCCATTTTCTTTCTGAGCTACGACGAACCAGGTGGACCGTTCGACCATGTGCCGCCGGTGCCCGGCCATTCCAACGACAACACCGACAGCGGACTGGGAAATTTTCCCGACATCAGCACCATTGCGGTGAATGCCGACAGCTACCGGCCGTGTTTGCCGCCAGGCGGATCGCCAACGCTGCACTGCGATCTTAAGCCCGGTGAGCCGGGCACGAGCCCAGGCGATGCGCCGGCGCAAAAAGGCTTTGCGGCACAGTTGGGCTTCCGCTTGCCGAACATCGTGATCTCACCCTTCGTCCGCAAACATTACGTTTCGCACATTCCGATGGACCACACCGCGATTATCAAATTCGTGGAGAACCGCTTCATCAACTCGAGCGCTCACTTGACGAGTCGCGATGCGGCACAGCCGAATCTGATGGATTTCTTCGACTTCCCGAACGTGCCCTGGGCGACGCCGCCAAGTCCGCCGGCGCCCAATGCTCCGCCGGGAAATTGCGATGCGCAACAGATGTGAAACGGTCGAGTGGAGTTATGTCTGGGTGCTCTTCGCGTCGTGAATAGCCTCGTCATCGGCAGGGTGAGAGGTCGCTAGAGCAGGTTTGGAGGTAGAAGCCGCAGCCGCGGGATCCGGCAATGGCCAGATTACGGAAACGAGCCACGCCGCGGCCAGTCCGACAACACAACCGAAGATGACCTCGGCCATGCGTTGCGCGCCCGCTTTCAGTCCGTTGATTCGCGAGTGGTGTTCGAATCCGGCGGCAATGACGAAGGCGGCGCTTATGGGCGCCTGGCGCCACATGGTCTGAATACGGACGATATAGGACGAGACCAGAACCGTGACCGCCAAGGCCAACGGCAACGTGATTATACGATTGCCCCCAATCGCAATGAACACCAGTCCGATGGCACATCCCACCAGCGTGTTGATGATGCGCGAGCGCAGAATCATAATCGCTGTCTTCATCAGCGGATCGCTGGTGGCGACCATGGAGCTGATGGCCCACACCGGATTGGCTTTCGCCAATGCGTGCACGCACAGCCACAACACCGCGGTTGCAATGAACATGCTCACGGCATAGTGCATGCCGTGCATGTCGCCCTTGATGTAACGATCAATGGCCTTGATCATATGCCGGTTCGACAACGCTCCCGCTGCTCTTCTTTCGAAGCGATTGTAGTCGCATCGGGAAGAAACTGTAAGCGAAGAATTTCCCTATGACTTCTGGACGCAACGGCGACGCTGACTTCAGTGAGGGTTCATCATTTGCACCCGCTCACACTGACCGTCGCGGTTGGCAGCGGCGCCGCTTTGCTGTTGACGAGCAGGCTGTTGAATGCCGGAATGTCCTTGGCATTGAGCTGCTGCCATTGCGTCAGGTTCTTATCGAGCGAATCGCAGTTCTGCTGAATAGCGGTTCGTACGGTATCGGCTGGTCGCATGTCAGCGCTCTCTGCGCTGTAGATCAGACGAGCCAGTTCGCGGTTAACCGGCCCGAAGCCCGGAGCTTTCGTTGTCCCATTCAACAGGTCGTTGACCTGCTTGGAGAGCGCTTCGGCAGCCTGCTTGACATTGGCATCACTGGCATTCTTCTGCCGATCGTCGAGGGCGCGGCGCACATGCGCAAGGGCAAGAAACGCCTCGTAGCTGGCGGTGATCCCGCGGCTGGCGGAGAGAGCCACATCGCGCTGATCCAGCAGATCCTCCTGCGAAGCGTGAACGCGCGGATCAAGCTCAATCGTGAGCGGCTGGCGCAAAGTCTGGCCAGCGTATTGCAGCTCGACGGTGTACTTGCCGGGCGCGACCAATGGTCCTTGCGGCTGCAGCCGCGGCGTATCACTGGGTACCGCGTGATCGGCCAACGTGTATTCGGTGTATCCCAGAAGCGCGCCGAAGTAACCGTATGGCAACGTTCGTGGCGCCGGATATCGCAGATTCCACACGAAGCGGTTCACCCCTGCTGCTTTCGTGAGCGCGGCGGGAGGAGCGAACCAATATTCGGGAGCATTGGCCGGCGGGATATCGATCGGCTTGGGAACGCTGGAGTAGCCGGCAACCTCGGCGCCCTTGTCGTCATAGATCTTCAGCGTCAAATCGCTGTTTGCCGCGTTCATCAGGTAGTAGTCGATGATCGCGCCATCGGGGGGATTCTGTCCGGCGGGCGTCTCCGGAGGAAATGGCGTGTCCTCGTAGTTGTCCCAACGTACGCGCAGCGCGGTCGCTGGAGGAAACAGATAAGTCTTCGCAGTGGTGACCTTCGCGTTCATCTCGCGAATAGGAGTCACATCGTCCAGAATCCAGAAGGCGCGGCCGAAGGTCGCGATCACCAGATCGTTGTCGTGGACGGTGAGATCGGTAACCGGCGCCGGCGGCAGGTTCAGGGTAAGCGGCTGCCAGTGGTCGCCGTCATCCCAGGAAACAAACACGGTCGTGTCGGTTCCCGCGTACAGCAACCCTTTGCGCTTGGGATCTTCGCGCAGCACGCGCACCATCTCGTCAGCCGGAAAGCCGTGGACGATCTTCTGCCACGTCTTGCCGAAATCATGGGTACGGAAGATTGCAGGCGGCGTCGACTCGCGTGTGCCTCCGACGGTCAGATACGCCGTCGCAGGATCATAATGCGAGGCTTCGACGTAGAGAATCTCGGTGGGCGCGGCAAGTCCTGGGGGCGTTACGTTCTGCCAGTTCGCTCCTGCATCGCGTGTGACCTGCACCAGACGATTGCTGGTTCCCGCCCACATCACGCCTGCTTGCCGTGGGGAAGGCGCGAGCGCGGTCAATGCCGGTGGATGCTCCAGCCCCGGGTCGTTCTGCTCACCTTCTTTCACTTCTTTTTCCACATAGCCGGTCAGGTCGGGACTGATTTCCTGCCAGCTCTTGCCACCATCAGAGGTCTTCAGCACCATCTGCATGCCGAGATAAAGCACGGCAGGATCCTGCGGCGAAAACACCAACGGCGGCATAGATGAGCCGCGATACTTCTGCCCGCGTTCGAAGAGGGTGGCGATTTCCGTGGTTGACTTGTCGTAGCGAACCACCGAGTCATACCAGCCATTGCTGTAAACATAATTGGGATTTGCCGGATCGGGCGCGATGAAGCTGTACTCCATGCCGCCGATGGAAAACCAATCTTGCAGCAGGATCTCGCCGTAATCGCTGCGGCTCAGCACGCCGGCCGTTCCGCTGTCCTGCTGCGAACCATAGACGCGATATGGAAACAAATTGTCGGTGGAGACGTGGTAGAACTGCGCCGTCGGTTGGTTGTACCACGAGGTCCAGGTTTTGCCCGCATCGGCGCTGACGATCGCGCCCTGATCAACTCCAAGGAGCATACGCGCCGAATTCTGCGGATCGATCCAGAGAACGTGGAAGTCGTCGCCGCTGGGTGCGCCGACAAAGGCCTCGAAGGTTTTGCCGCCGTCGGTCGAGCGGTAAAGCGAAGTTTGCGCAACGTAAACGACATCGGGATTTTTGGTATCGACGAAGACACGGCTGAAGTAGAGGCTGCCAATGACGCGGGGATCTTTGCTGGATTGATACCAGTTCGCGCCGGCATCGTCGGACCTGAACAAGCCCTGGTCGAGAATCGCGTACAAGCGCCGTCCGCCGGTATTCCCAGCGACAACGATGCCGACTCTCCCACGCGCTTTGTCGGGCAGGCCTTTGCCGTCAAGTAGTGACCAGGTAGCGCCGCCATCGGTCGACTTCACGATGTCGGAGGTGTCGGGCACCGCGTTCGCGCCCGATCCGGCTCCCGGATGGTAAACCGAAGCGTACAGCGTGCTGGGATTATCCGGATCCGAGCACAGGTCGACGACGCCCAGCGTTGTGTCATCGGTGTAGACCTTCTTCCAAGTCTTACCGCCGTCTTCGGTCCGGAAGATGCCGCGATTGGCAGTCAAAGCCAAAGTCGCCAGCGGACGCCAGAAAATTCCAACTCCAACGGAGTTGCCGGCTACGGCGATCGTCTTCGGATTCCGCGGATCGACGACGATCGCCTGAATGTAGCGTACGTCTTGCAGGCCGATGTTCGTCCACGTCGCGCCGCTGTCAGACGATTTGTAGAGACCGTTGCCCGGCATCTGCTCTCCGGTGCCGACATACACGACGTTGGCCGCCGTCGGATCGACGGTCACCGCTCCGATGGACGGAACCGGCACGCTGTCGAAGATCGGCCGCCAGACGCGTCCGCTGTCGGTGGTCTTCCAGACGCCGCCACCGGGCGTACCGAAGTAATAGGTATTCGGGTCGCCAGGTACGCCTGCGACCGACGTTACCCTGCCGCCGCGGAATGGGCCGATCAGGCGCCAGCGCAGTCCGGGGAAGAGGCTACTGGAAGGTTGTTGGCAGCTCAGGCCGAGCGGAAACAATGCGATGATGAAAATCAGTAAGGATAGGCGGACTTGCGGCCGGCGCCGGGTTACGCAAACGTGCATCAAGGTCTCCTGTGCAGTGGACCAGAATACAGGGGTAATCGCCTGCGGCGCTATATGATTGTGCCCGAGAGCACCAGGTGCAGGATAGAAAACAACCATCGGAAATACCCGTGGCCGCGATGAATTCCGCCTGCTCGATTCACGTGCGTGGCGTAGTACAGGGCGTGGGCTTTCGTCCGTTCGTCTACCGCCTTGCGCAGCAGCATGGCGTCGCCGGCTGGGTATTCAATGGCGAAGATGGCGTCACGATTCATGCCGAGGCTCCCGAGCGCGTACTTGCGGTTTTTGTCGATGCTCTGAAGACGCAAGCTCCTCCGGCTGCTTCGATCTCTGCGATAGACATCCTGCCTGTCCAGGTCAACGGCGCATCGGGCTTCGCGATTCACCACAGCGAGCGGCACGACAAGCCTACCGTTCGCGTCTCTCCCGATCAGCCGGTCTGCGAGGAATGCCTGCAAGAGCTGTTCGATTCCGGCGACCGGCGTTATCTCTACCCGTACATTAATTGCACCAATTGCGGACCGCGGTACAGCGTCGTTCTCGCGCTTCCCTACGATCGTCCCAACACAACGATGAAGCCGTGGCCGCTGGACGCTTACTGCGATGCCGAGTATCACGATCCGGCCAACCGACGCTTCCATGCTCAGCCGGTGGCGTGTCCGCAGTGTGGTCCGCATTACCTGCTTGCGGACAACCATTCGCAGAAAGACGGCGGGGCGATTGCCCGCACGGTCCAGCTTCTGCGCAAAGGACAGATCGTCGCAATAAAAGGCCTCGGCGGTTATCACCTGGCGTGCGACGCCCGCAGCGTGACGGCAGTCAACGCTCTTCGCGAGCGGAAGTATCGCAAGGAAAAACCTTTCGCCGTGATGGTCAAGGATGCAGAGATCGCGCGAGGGATCGTCGAGCTGTCGCCTGAAGCTGAAAAGCTTCTCATCTCTGTCGCGCGGCCGATCGTCCTTGCTCCTGCCAAGGCCGATCTGCCAGGCGTCGCTCCCGATAACGACGATCTCGGTGTGATGCTGCCGTACACGCCGGTACATCATCTGCTGTTTGCCGCTGGAGCGCCTGACGTTCTGGTGATGACCAGCGCGAACCGCTCGAGCGAACCGATTGCCTACGATGATCAGGACGCCTTCGAACGGCTGGCTGGAGTGGCCGATGCGTTTCTCGTGGGCGAGCGGCCGATCGCCCGTCGCGTGGAAGATTCCGTGGCGCGGGTGGGAGTGTTTGGACCGGTCATTTTGCGGCGATCGCGCGGCTACGCTCCCGGTGCCGTAGCCAGCCTGCCGATCGTCCGGCCGCTGCTCGCGGTGGGGGCTGATCTCAAGAATTCCATCACGCTGGTTGTCGACGGCCAGGCGTTCGTGAGCCAATACATCGGCGACCTCGAGCACTACCAGGCATTTCAGGCCTTCCAGGAGACCATTCGCGACCTGATGTCGATGTACGAAGTGAACTGGGATGACGTGCTGCTCGTGCATGACGCTCATCCGCAGTACTTCTCGACGAGCTATGCCCTCAATCTCCCGGCAGCCGAAAAACTTGCCATACAACATCATCGCGCGCACGTCGCATCCGTGCTGGCAGAGCAATGCGAGTGGGAGAGACGAGTGTTGGGCGTGAGCTTCGATGGCACCGGCTACGGCGATGACGGCAGCATCTGGGGCGGTGAGTTCTTCGCCGGCAACGTGCGCCAGGGCTTCGAGCGCGTGGCCCATCTGCGAAGCGCAAGCCTTCCTGGTGGAGACGCGGCTGCCCAGCATCCAGTACAAGCCGCCGCCGGATTTCTGTCGCCAATCGAGGGATTGCCGGATGTGATGCAAACGCCGTTCAATTTCACTTCGCGTTATCAACACGCGCTGGAGCTGGTGCGCAAGGATGTACGAAGCTTCGCCACTACGTCTATGGGACGGCTCTTCGATTCAGCCGCGGCTCTGCTCGGATTCACCCGCAGTATCACCTTTGAAGGACAAGCGGCGATGTGGCTGGAAACCCTGGCTCGCAAGAGTGGGTCAACCGCGACTTATCCGTTTCCATTGGTCGATGCCGAACTGGACTTTCGTCCCTTGCTTCTGGCGGTTGCTGAGGATCGCAAGCGAGGGATCGAACCGCAGGACATCGCGCGAGCCTTTCAGCGTGGAGTGGCGGTGGGATTGTCGGACGCGATCCGCAAGCTGTGTGGCGAGCGTGGACTGGATACCGTCGTGCTCTCCGGCGGCGTCTTCCAGAACGATTTATTGCTGTCCGATGTGAGAAACTTGCTGGACGGATGCGGGCTCACGATCTGGACGAACCGTGCTGTCCCACCCAATGACGGCGGCATCAGCCTGGGTCAGGCGGCGCTGGCCGCGTTCGCGCCCAAGAATGGCTCGTAAGCGCTTATATTGATCCCGGAACCCACGAGAACAATAAACCGGTAGCTCGGGACCGCGATTGGCATTCTCTGATCACATGATTCGTTGCTAGAATTGCCGAAATGCGTCGCTGTTTTGCTTAAGAATGTACAATAAGGTTTCCCTATGGTTCTGACTTTTGTGACGGCGAGCGCCGGTCATCTGGAGCATTTCGCGCGAAATATTTTGTGGTTCGTGGCGCTATTCGGCTCCCTCACCTCGACCGTCTTCTTTGGGATGGCGATGGTCGCGATCCGCCGCTACCTTAGGGTGTCGCGACAACTACGAGCAGAAATCGAGTCCACTCCCGTTACTCTTCTGCCTCCCGTAACCATCCTCAAGCCGGTGCATGGCATGGAGCCGCGACTGGAAGCGACGCTGGAGAGTTTCTTCCGTCAGGATTATCCCGACTTCGAAGTCATCTTTGGCGCCCGCAGCCGGGACAATGAAGCTCTGGTAGTGGTGGAGCGACTGCGCGCCAGGTATCCCGAGGTGCGCACCCAGGTCGTCATCTCGGGCGAGCCATCATGGCCCAATGCCAAGGTATTTTCCCTGGCCAAGATGATCGCTTCCTCGGATAACGACTACCTGGTGATCAGCGATAGTGACGTTCTGGTGAACCCCGATTTCCTGCGCAATGTGATGCCGCCGCTGCTGAATCCTAAGGTGGGGCTGGTGACGTGTCTGTATCAAGGCATCCCCGCCAGCGGTCTCTGGTCGCAGCTGGAGGCGCTGGGGATGTCGGTGGAGATGCCGGCGGGCGTGATGGTGGCGGAAATGGTCGATGGCATGAAGTTCGCGCTGGGCGCGGCGATGTCGGTGCGGCGCGACGCGATTGAAGCCATCGGCGGGGTGCGCGAGACGGCTGATTTCTACTCCGACGATTTCGTGCTCGGTCAGCTGATTGCCGAAGCTGGATTTCAGGTGGTGCTGTCGCAGTACAAGGTCGGGCACGTGCTTGCGGTGCAATCGCTGGGCCGCACCTTTGGTGATCAGTTGCGCTGGATGAAGAGTACCCGCTTCTCGCGGCCGTGGGGACACGTTGGCTCCGGCCTGACCTACGCTATGCCCTTTGGCCTGCTGGCCCTGCTCCTTGGAGTGGGTCATCGCAGCCTGTATTTCGGTGTCGCGCTGCTGGCTCTGGCGTGGCTAAACCGGACTCTGCTGTCGGCGATCATCGGATGGGGTGTC
>Ga0335078_10009851_pt1 | contig 14146 bp, 12 predicted proteins | sample Lox_Sample_32_FD_206711 | JGI IMG/M metagenome (GOLD analysis project Ga0335078, IMG submission 206711) | Soil microbial communities from Loxahatchee National Wildlife Refuge, Florida, United States - Lox_Sample_3.2 | ecosystem: Environmental > Terrestrial > Soil > Wetlands | place: USA...
CGACGGATCATCGCCGGGCAGCGGTCCTTCGCCCGGCCACGCACCCGCTCCTGGCGGCGGATCATCGCCCGGCGGCGGATCATCGCCCGGCGGCGGATCATCGCCTGGCGGCGACTCGCGATCCGGCGGCACGGGCTCGCCCAAGGACAACACCTGCACTTTCTGCGACGGTGGCGGCGACTGATTCCCGCGCGACTACAGACCCGGGCTTGATAGCTAAATGCTATCATCGGTGCGGATCTGTCAACCGACGCGTCGCGCTACCGCCAGCCGGCAGCTCTCTCACGCCCATCCGCCGGGATCGGCCGCGACGGTGTGGTCGATGATCGCGGCGGCGATCGTGTCTCGGTCCGCAGGGTCGATCCCGTGGCCGGCGCCGTTCAGCCTCAGAAGTCTCGCATCGGGGATCTCGTGAGCGAGCGCCCCTCCGTGCTCGACCGGGAACATCGGGTCTGCGGTGCCATGGATGACGAGCGTGGGCGCGGTGATCGAGGACAGCGGCGCGCTGTGGGACTCGCCGTCGGTGAGCAGGTCGTGGTTCCGGCGCGCGGCGAAGTCGCGCGCGCGTTCGAGGTCGCGACGGACGAGGTCGCGCACGTGCGCCTCGTCGAATGGGCGCCGGCCTCCCGCGAGCATTCTGGAATAGCCGACCACGTAGTCGAGCACGGAACCCCTGTCTGACCACTCGACGGTGGCGGTGGAGAGAAAGCGCCCGAACCGATCGGTTGGGGACGGGAGGTCGCGGTCGCCGGCCGTGGCGGGCGAGGTGCTGATCAACACGAGCGAGCGGACGCGGTCGGGGGACTCGAGCGCGAGCAGTTGCGCGAACGCCCCGCCCGCTGAGACGCCGACGAGGTGTGCGCTGGGCATGCCGTAGGCGTCGAGCACGCCGGCCGCGTCCGCCAGCAGATCCGCGCCGGTGTAGCCGGGATGCCCTGGCTCGTAGGTGATCGACCGGCCGGTGTCGCGGTGGTCGTAGCGGATCACGAAGCCCCCCGCGCCGGAGAGCGTCCGGCACAGGCGCTCATCCCACCACAGCATCGACGCCCCGACGCCCTGGACGAGAAGTATCGGGCGATCTGCCGGATCGCCGAACGGCTCCGTGCAGAGCTCCACGCCGTTGACCTCGATCATCCGTTCGGCCATGTCACCACCTCACTCCTCGCCGACCGCGTGTCGTAGCCGCAGATCCGCGGCCCATCTTCAGTAGACCGGATCAGCGCCTCCAGCTCATCGGCGGTCGCCATCCCAAGCGGGCCCGAGACCCGCTGACCGGCTTCGGCCGTACCGATCCGGCGGGATTCCGGGCGTCAGCGGAGCGCGCAGTACCGGGCGACCGCGTGGAGCGCTTGCTTAGGTTCCCATGCCACGTCGCCTTACCGCGGCGGGACCCGCGTCTCTCAGCCTGTTCTCGTAGGCACGTGTAGGCTCGCGTCGTGTCCGGTGAGGCGCATTCGGTCAAGCGTCATCTTCGCGTTGATGCCGAGGGCTATGACGTTCAGATCCGGCGGTTCATTCCGCATTACGACGAAATGATCGCGACGGGTGTCGAGGTGCTCGCGGCGCTCGCTCCGGTCGACGCTCATGTCCTCGATCTGGGCGGCGGCACGGGTGCGCTCTCGTCGGCGGTGCTGCACGGGCTGCCGGGCGCGCGGGTCACCGTGCTTGACGTCGATCCGGAGATGCTCGCCGAGGCCCGCCGGCGGCTGGCCGACTTTTCAGATCGGGCCTCGTTTCGGCAAGCAAGCTTTCTGGGTCCGCTGCCGGCGGCGGACGCGGTCGTTGCTTCGTTGGCGCTTCACCATGTCCATGATCTCGAGACCAAGACCGCGCTGTACCGGGTGATACATGACGCGCTGTCGCCCGGCGGGGTGTTGTTGAACCTCGACGCCGCGGTGACGGAAGGCGCGCGACTGAACGGACTGGTGTTTGATCGGATGGCGGAGCGGATGGGCGATCACGGGATCAGTGACGCGGAGGCGCGCGGGCATTTCGCGTCGTGGGCCGAGGAGGACCGCTACTTCCCGTTGGACGCCGAGCTTGGTGCGCTCCGCGAGGCGGGGTTCGACGAGGTCGAATGCTTCTGGCGGCGCGGCTTGAGCGCCGTCACCTGTGCCTTGCGGACCGGCTGATCCGCGCACGAGCGAGCGTACTCGCGCGGATGGCGCCGGCGCCTGACGCTGCCAGTCCTGGCTGCTGGTGTCGGCATTGTGATGGCGCCAGCGAGGGCGATCCGATGAACCTCGGGCAGAAGACGGGCGTTCTCGCCGGGAAGAGTCTGCGTATCCGCCGGAGTACCCCCACGCAGGGCCCGTCCGATAGGTGCGGCACCTTGGTGCTCCGGCCCGGGAACGGTCCGCCGCGGGGGCGATGTACCCGCCGAGAGCCGACGTGGCCGGCGCGACCGGGACCATGCACAAGTCCCCAAACTTCCCCGGCTCGCGACGACCTTGGGACATAAGCATCTGGTGGATGCTTATGTCCCGCAAACCGCGGACTGATGGGAACTTTGGGGCGTTTTACACGGCGGGGGCGACGGGGTGCGGGATGACAGAACGGATGACTCTCGGCTGTTTGCCCGCTGCTCGATCGCGGTGGGTCCTGAAGGTTTGACGATGCTCAAACGGTGGGCCGGCCCCTGGACATGTACCGAGTGAGAGCCCGAGGTCTCCGCCGTGCCTCTGACCGTCACGTTCCAGCTCGGTCGACTGTCCGCGACGCGCAGGCTGACCCCGCGCCGGCGGCTTCGGCCCGGGTGCGGGCTACCGCGCCCGGGCCGCGGTCACGATCAGCTCGACGCAGGACTCGAGCGGCAGTGCGGTGGACCTGAGCACGAGGTGGTAGTGGTCCGGATCGCGCGGATCGGCACGGTAGAAGTGCTTCACGTAGTCCATCCGGGCGCGATCGGAGTTGCGTTGCCGGCGCCGGGCCTCGTCCTCGTCGATCTCCTCGATCCGCATCGCCTGGAACACGCGGTCCTCCGCGGGCCCGTCGAGCCGCACATGGAGGGCGTCCGGGCGGTCGCGCAGGACGATCGCGGCGGCCCGTCCCAACACGACGACGTCGCCCGAGCCGGCGGCCTCGAGGAGCACGCGCTCGGTCTCGCGACAGAACGCGTCGGTGGTCGGCTCGGGCAGCACCATGCCGCTCGTGTTCGGCAGGCGGGCCAGGAGCCGCGTGAAGCGTGGGGCGGCCGCCTCGTCGTGGGCCTCGGCGTGTGCGACCGGCACGGCGAGGCGCTCGGCCACCTGCACCGCGATCGCCCGGTCGATGAACTCGCATCCGAGCCGCTCGGCGACCTGCGGCCCGACCCGGCTGCCGCCGGCGCCGTAGGACGCGGAGATCGTGACCACGGTGCTCACACCGCCACCGCCGGTTGCGGCTCGGCCACGACGGCGGCAGTGCCAGGTCGAAGCAACGTACCCGCGACCACGGCGCCCAGGAGGAAGATGCCCGCCGCCCACCAGAACGCGACCGTGTAGCCGTGGACCGCGGCCTGCGCCGCCGCCAGCGGGGTCGCCGCCTTGCCGACGAGATAGCTCGTCACGGCGGTCGTGGCGATCGTGTTCAGGAACGCGGTGCCGATCGAGCCGCCCACCTGCTGGCAGCTGTTCACGGTGGCCGACGCCACGCCGGCATCGTCCTGGCTCACGCCCAAGGTTGCCGTGTTGATCGACGGCGCGAATATCAATCCGAGCCCCAGGCCGGTCACGAGCAGCGCCGGCAGGATGTCCCCCGGGTAGGTCGAGTGCACGCCGAGTTGCGCGAGGATCACCATGCCTAGCGCGGCCAGCAGCATCCCGGCGGGGACGAGCGGCTTGGGCCCGAAGCGCGGGAGCAGCACCGCGTTCGAGCTCGTCGAGCTGATGACGATCATCGCGACCATCGGCAGGAAGGCCAGGCCTGTCGTCACCGGGCTGTAGCCGAGGCTCTTCTGGAGGTAGTAGGTGAGGAACAGGAACACGCCGAACAGGCCGGCGCCCGAGATCAGCACCGACAGGTAAGAGCCGCCACGGTTACGGTCGAGCACGATCCGCAGGGGAAGCAGGGGATGGGCGGCTCGCCGCTCGATCATCACGAACCCGATCAGGAAGATCACGCCGACGGTCAGCGATCCAAGCGTCTCCCAATCAGTCCATCCGCGCGGCTCGGCCTGCGAGAAGCCGTAGACGATCAGGAACAAGCCGAGCGACACGGCGACCGCACCCGGCACGTCGAGCCGCGGGCGCTCGGCGGGAACCTGATTGGTGAGCAACGCCATCGCCCCGAACACGGCGGGAACGGCAATCACCACGTTCACGTACAGGCACCAGCGCCAGGACAGGTACTCGGTCAGCACGCCGCCGAGCAGCAGCCCCACCGCTCCGCCGGCGCCGGCGATCGCGCCGTAGATCCCAAACGCGATGCCGCGCTCACGCGGTTCGGTGAACGTGGTCGTCAGCAGCGACAGTGCCGAAGGCGCCAGCAGCGCGCCCGCCGCACCCTGGAGCGCTCGGGCGGTGACCAGCATGCCGAAGCTCTGCGCCGCGCCTCCGATCGCCGAGACGGCGCCGAACGCCACCAGGCCGATCATCAGCGTGCGCTTGCGCCCCCACAGATCGCCGACACGGCCGAACAGGAGCAGCAGGCTGCCGAACGTGAGCGAGTAGGCGGTGACGATCCATTGCCGGTTCGCGTCCGAGAAGCCGAGCGCCTTCTGCGCCGAGGGCAGGGCGATGTTGACGACGGTCGCGTCGAGCACCACCATCAGCTGCGCTGTGCCCAGCAGCGCGAGGATCAGCCAGCGTCGCTCGTGATGAGGGCTGACTCCGTTTGCGCCGGCTGCGATCGTCGCCGTCACGGCCACCGGGCACATTACCGGGCTCGTCCGCCGATCGCTGCCCGCGGGCGGAAACGTTCAATGATCGCGCCCGAGCCTCCGCCTACAGCGTGACGGTGCGCCCGGCTTCGAACCCGTCGGTGGCGGCGATCTGCTCGATCACCTCGTGAGGGACGGGCTCGTCGGTGGTGATGACCATCACCTGGAGTCGCGCCTGGTCGGGGACGGGATCGTCCGTGTCCCGGCCCGCCGCGGTGGCGACGATGTTGATGCCGTGCTCGCCGAAGCAGGTGCCGACCCGCCCGATCATTCCGGGCACGTCGCGGTAGCGGAACACCGTGATCTGGTTCTCGAGCTCGAGGTCGAACCGCTGGCCCCAGACCTCGAGCAGGTGCGGCCGGCTGCGCGCTCCGTGCAGCGTGCCGGCGACGCGGACGGTGCTCTGGCCGGAGTCGATGCTCACGCGGACCAGGTCGGTGTAGTCGTGGACGGTCGAGGTCTTCGTCTCCATGAGCTCGATCCCCCGCTCCTCGGCGAGGGCCGGCGCGTTGACGACCCCAACCTCCTCCTCGGTGTGACCGCTCAGCACTCCGATCAGCGCGTGGATCGACAGCAGCCGCGTGTCGCGTTCGGCGATCCGGCCCATGAACTCGATCCTGACGCGGTCGATCGACGAGCCCTCGGCGACCGCGATCGCGATCTTCCCGAGCTTCCGGCATAGCGACACGAACGGGGCCAGCATGTCCATGTCCTCAGGGGCGATCGCCGGCACGTTGACCGCACTCGTCATCACGCCGCCGGTGAGCGCGGCGATCACCTGTTCGGCGGCCTGGTAGCCGGCGCGGTCGGTGGCCTCGGCGGTCGACGCCCCGAGGTGCGGTGTGACGATCACGTTCGGGTAGCCGAACAGCGCGTGCTCGGTGACCGGCTCGGAGCTGAACACGTCGAGCGCCGCTCCGGCCACCTTGCCCGAGTCGAGCGCGGCCTGGAGGTCGGCGTCGACGACCAAAGGTCCGCGGGCCACGTTGAGGATCCGCACGCCGTCCTTGCATTTCGCGAGCGCATCGGCGTCGAGCCAGCCCTTCGTGTCGGCCGTGTTCGGAAGATGCAGCGTGATGAAGTCCGCCGCGGCGTAGAGGGCGTCGCGGGACTCGGCCTTCTCGACTCCGACCTCGCGGTAGCGCTCGGCGCCGACGAACGGGTCGTAGGCGATCACGTGCATTCCGAACGCGAGCGCGCGGTGGGCGACGAGCTGACCGATCCGGCCGAACCCCAGGATCCCGAGCGTCTTCTCGTGCAGCTCGATCCCCGAGAACTTCGACCGCTCCCACTTCCCGCCGGTCAGCGAGGCGTGCGCCTGCGGCACGTTGCGAGCGAGCGCCAGCAGAAGTGCCATCGTGTGCTCGGCCGCGGTGATCACGTTCGACTGCGGTGCGTTCGCGACCACGACCCCGCGCTTGGTCGCCGCCGCCACGTCGACGTTGTCGACGCCCACGCCGGCGCGGCCCACCGCCCGCAGCCGCCCGGCCCGCTCGAGCAGCCCGGCGTCGAGCTTGGTCGCCGAGCGGATCAGGATCCCGTCGAACTCGCCGATCCGCTCGGCCAGCTGGTCGGGCGACCAGCCGATCCCCAGCTCGACGTCGAAGTGCTCACGGAGGAGCTCGACGCCCGGATCGCCGATGTCCTCCGCCACCAGGACGCGCAACCGAGTCGGCTCGTAACTGGGAACTGCGGACAGCGCGGTCACAGGCTCCAAGGTACCGAGATCGCCGCCGGCGTAGCGTATGATCACGCTTGTGGAGCCTGTGACCGACATCCCTGCGTTCGCCGTCGGTCTCGTCGTGCTCGTACTCCCGCGCTAGGCGCGCGGGCTCTATCTCCGATCACCGCGTCCCTGGAGGCTGTCATGCCGTCGCTCGTTCTCGTACTCGTTTCTCCGTTCCGCCCGTATCGCCGGCACGGAAGGAGACGCGGGTGCGTGCTGCCGATGCCCTGATCGAAGCGGTCGCCGGTCGTGGGATCGACGCGGTCTTCGGCGTGCCGGGTGGCGCGGCGCTGCCGCTGTACGACGCCCTCGCCGCAAGCCGGATCCGTCACATCCTGACCCGGCACGAGGCTGCGGCCGGACACGCCGCGGAAGGGTGGGCACGCGTCACCGGGAGGCCGGGTGTGGCGCTGTCCACGTCCGGGCCGGGTGCCGTCAATCTGCTGACCGCGGTGGCGGATGCGTGGATGGATTCCGTCCCGGTGGTGTTCATCTGCGGCCAGGTCGCCACCCACCTCGCCGGAACGATGGCCTTTCAGGAAACCGACGTCGCCGGCATGGCGATTCCGGTGGTCAAGCACTCGAGCACGGCCCGACACGGCGACGACCTCGGGTCTCTGTTCGATGCCGCGTTCGCGCTCGCGTCGGGCGGGAGGCCCGGGCCGGTGTTGCTCGAGATCCCGCTCGACGTGGCGAAGGCCCCGGCGGCGGTGCGCCGGGATCGACGGACCGAAGGGCCCCGCCGCTCGCGGCCGCGGCCGCGCTCGGCGACGGCGAAGGCGGCCGCCGAGCTGATCGAGCGGTCCGCGCGACCGCTGGTGCTGGCCGGTGGCGGTGTCGTCGCCGCCGGCGCGCGAGACCAGCTGCTCGCGCTGACGGTCGCGGCCGACGTCCCGTACGTCACCACGCTCCACGGCCTGGAGTGCGGCGGCCGGCGCGGCTGGCTGGGCATGCCGGGGGTGTACGGCGCCCGCGTCGCGAACTGGGCGCTGCATCAGGCCGACTGCATCGTGGCGGTCGGCGCACGGTTCGACGATCGTCTCACGGGCAACCTCGACGGCTTTGCCCGGCACGCGCGCGTGATCCACGTCGACGCGGACGCGTCCGAGCTCGGCAAGCTCGTCACGCCCGAGATCGCGATCTGCGCCGATGCGCGGATGACGCTCGAGGCGCTCGTGACCGCGCTTGGCGCCGCGCCCGATCGCTCCTCGTGGTGGGCCAGCATCGACGAGCGGCTGGCAACCGACCCGATGCCACCCGCTCCCGCGCACGAGGGCGAGGCCGCGCTCGACGAGCTGAACGCGATGCTCGACGACGACGCGGTCCTCACAACCGACGTGGGTCTGCACCAGATGTGGGCCGCGCACCGGCTGTCGCTGGGCGGCGGCCGTCGCTGGATCACCTCCGGCGGCGCGGGCACGATGGGCTTCGGCCTGCCGGCGGCGATCGGCGCCCAAGCCGCCGCGCCCGACCGTCAGGTCGTGTGCGTAACCGGCGACGGCTCGCTGCTGATGCACATGCAGGAGCTCGTCACAGCCTCGGCGGAGGATCTCCCGGTCAGGGTGCTGCTGCTCGACAACCGGTCGCTGGGGATGGTCCGCGCCCAGCAGGACCGCTTCTACAGCGGCGCGTTCGCCGCGTCGCTGGGACCGCGCCCCGACTGGCCGGCGATCGCCCGCGCCTGCGGGGTCCGCGTGGCCGATTCGGTCCAGGAGATGCTCGCCGAACCGGGCCCGGTCCTGCACCACGTGCAGATCCCAGGCGACGCCGAGTGCCTGCCGATGGTCGCACCCGGAACTTCCACGGCGACGATGATCGGATGACCATATGGTCGGGTGAGCATCGGGTAGCTTCCGGGATCGACGGCCGAAGGGGTACCTACAACGTGCAGGTGACGACCGCCGCGAACGTGACGGCCCCGGCCGGGTGACTGAAGGTAGAGACGTAGGCGGGGAGGCCCCCGGGGCGCATCGGGCCATCGCCCGCTGTGCCGCCGTGGGGCATCCCAGCTTGTTGCGCTAAGCCGCCACGTTGACGGTCTGCGAGTCTACGTCTGTCCAGCTGCCCTGCCCGGTCTCGGGGTCGGTGACCCAAGACTGCATGGCCACCTCCAGCTCGGCCACGTCAGACACCACGGCCAGCGTGTCCTGGTAGGCGTGGTGACCGTTGTCCTCCGCGGTGTGCGTGTCGCCTTCGGCGGTGGCTGACGCCCGGCCGGTGAGCGAGTTGATGGCGCGGATGACGACTCGCCCGGACCCCTGGTGGAAGTTCGTCAGGTGCAGGTAACCGGTGTAGGTCGCGGTCAACGTGCCGTCGTCGCCGAACCGCCAGGAGACGGTCGCCGGCCCAGTGGGGGCGCCGTTGGCGAAGTCCGCACCGCCGACGTCGATGCCCGAGCCGCGGATCGTCACGCTGTCGTCGAACGTGTCCAGTTCCAGGACGTCGGACTCATCCTTGGTCTTCCACTTCGCTGAGGTCCCTTGCTTCTCGAGCGCGACGACTGCCCTGCGAACGTTCGGGCCGGCCGCCCCGTTCATGTCCACCGCGATGTCCTTCGGGTCGTCGGTGTGAATCGGGTGCCCGTTGTCCTTGTCGTATGCGGTGCCGACCTTGTTGTTGTTCGCGTCGTAGCTGTCGACCCGCACGCGGAAGCGCGCGTCGTCGCCGTTGACCACGTGCAGCGTGCCGGTGAGCCGCGGGGTGACGGTGCCGTTGCCCCACTGCCAGGCGATGTTCCCGTCGGTGAACGTGACTTCGGAGTCCGGGTCGTGAAACATCGTCGGGAAGGGGTCGTTGTCGACGAGCGCTGACGGTGTGCTCGGGCTCGGTCCGGCCGGCGTGGTGCTGAGCTCTGGATATTGCATTGAGGTTCCTTTCGTGAGATGGGAGGATCGCTCGCACTCGAATCGGACCTGAGTGATCTCGAGAACGACTCATGCGGTGGCCAACTCGGCCCCGGTTCCTTCGTGTGCGCGCCCTGCCCCGTTTCTCTCGTGCGCGCGCTGATGCCCCGCGCTATTTGATCCCACCTGCAAGCCCCCTGGTGTCAGAGTGCCCGGGTGGGCAGTGACGGGATGCAGCGTAGGCGAACGTGTCGCGTTCGTCTTCGGTATTGGTACGGATCTGCGTACGGATTGTGCTCACGCGAGGCGCGAGGCCGTCGCCCTTGGCGGCGAACCTAGTCCAGATGCGGCTCGAGGAGTCCGATCCGCGCTGCGGCCGCCGCCGCCTGACCGCGGGTTGGAGTGTCGAGCTTGCGAAGGATCGCCGACACGTGGTGATCGACGGTCTTCTGGGAGACGAAGAGCCGTTCGGCGATCTGTGCGTTGCGCAGCCCCTCGGCGACCAGAGCGAGGACGTCGAGCTCTCGTGCGGTGAGCCCGGCGGCGTTCTCGCGCGTGCTCGGCCTCGGCCCTCGCGGCACCCCGCGGGCTCCGCGTGCGCGAAGCCGACGAGCGACGATCGCGGCGGCGGGACGCGCGCCGAGCTCCTGCAACTCGTCCAGGGCCTGCCGCAGGGCGGCGTCCTCGTCGGCGTCGCCGAGCGCCACGGCGGCTTCGTACGGGCAGCCGATCCCTCGCCAGTGCTCGGAGGCTGCTGCCCAGTCGCCGGCGATCGAGAGTCGGTAGGGCTCGGCGAGCATCGCGGCCGGCAGCTGGTCGCGGAGCCCGGCCTGCCGGCGCCAGTAGGCCAGCTCGCCTGCGACCCACGGCGCGTTGCGCTCGAGGGCAAGCGCGAGCGCCTGGTCGGTCACGCGCTCGACGCTGTCGCCGGCGCCGGTCAGCCATCGCAGCTCGGCCAGCGCGGCCGCCGCGGACCCTATGCGTGTGAGCTCACCGGTCGGCTCCCCCAGCTCGTGCGCCGCGGCGAGTGGCGCCAACGCCTCGGCGTCGCCACGCCGTGCCCGGATCAGCCCGCGTGCGGTCAGCGCCATGCTGCGCGCGACCGAGGGGCTGCGGGGGTGGCGCAGCACGAGCGCCGCCGAATCACCCGCAGCGTCCCAGTGGCCGCGGACGAGCCCGAACCAGGCGCGGGAGGCCACGAGGTAGAGCCGCCAACTGTCCAGACCACGCTCGGTGCAGAACGCGAGACCGTCCTCTAGGTCGCGATCGACATGCGCGAATCTCCGCTGCCGCATGGACCACATCACGAGCGCGTTGAAGATCCTCCCGGCGTGATCGTCAAGCCCGGTGGACTGCGCGAGATCGAGCGCTTGCAGAAGCCTGCGCCGCCCAACGTCGATTCCGTCCTGGGCCTCGGCGCTGCCGATGTTCGTGAGCGCGTAGACCCGCGCCTCGGTGTCGTCCAGGCGTTCTGCCAGCTCGAGCGCGCGCGTGCCCCACTCGATCGCGGCATCGCGTTCCTCAACCACCATGCGGCGCTGCGAGACGTTGCAATATGCCATCGCCAGCTCGTGCTCGGCGGGCACCCGCTCGAGCAGGTCGACTGCCTCAAGCGCGATCGATTCGCCTTCTGTGGTCTGACCGGCGAAGAACAGCAGGCGCGACAGCGAGCGCAGCGCGTCGCCTTCGCGGAGCTCGTCGCCGAGGGTTCGGTAGCAGTCGAGCGCTTCACGCTGGGCGTCGATCGCCTCCATGTGCTGCGCGATCAGATAACACTCCTCGGCGCGGCGCTCGAGCAGGTCGGCACGCTCGCGCCGCCCCAGGCCGGCGGCGTACCTCAGCGCCCGTCCGTAGTGTTCGGCCGCCTCGCGGTGTGCGCCGGACGCGGCGGCACGCTGCGCGGCACCCGGCGCCCAGCGGAGCACGCCCTCGCCGTCACCCGCGGAATCAGCGTGATGAGCGAGAATCGCGACATCGGAATCGGTTCGTCGTGCGGAGAGTGCGATCAGCGCGCGGCGATGGAGGGCGCGTTTCCGCTCGGGCAGGACCGACGCCTCGATCGCCAACCGGGACAGTTCGTGTCGAAACGCGACACCTCCGCCCGCGGCGGCGAGGATTCCCGAGGCCAGGCACTCGTCGAGATGCGCGGCCGAGTCGCCCGCGAGCTCTCCGAGCAGTTCAACGTCGCCGCCGTCCGGCATGACCGAGACGGCATCGAGCAGCTCTCGCGCCCCGTCCGACAGCCGCCCCGCCCGAGCGAGGACGGCGTCCCGGACCGTCTCGGGAAGCCCCTCGCCCTCGGCGGCGAGCACCTCGGTGACGAAGAACGGGTTACCAGCGGTGCGCGAGTAGAGCTCCTGAGCGTCGACCTGATGCCGGACCGCGAGTTCGGCAACGGCGTCTCTCGACAGGGGATCGAGCCTGATCCGTCCCGGCCGGCGCACGAGCTCGCCCAGCACGATGCGGAGCTGGTGGGTCCGATCGAGCTCGTCGTCTCGGTAGGTGACGAGCACGAGCGCGGGCGCCGATGCGATTCGCGCGCCGAGCAAGGCGATCACGTCGATCGTCGCCTCATCGCCCCAGTGCAGGTCCTCGAGCACCAGCACCGTGACGCTGCGGCGGCGGAGCTCCCGCAGGAGCGCCTCCGCGACCTCGTACGGCCGACCGGCCGCGGCGACGACACGCTCGAGCTCGCCGCCCGCCGCCTCGGCGACTTCCACCAACGGTGCAAGCGGACGCGGAGTTCGAAGCGGTGCGCACGCGCCCCAGAGAACATGGCCACGACTCGCTCTCGAGCCGCAGAAGCGGCGCAGCAATGCCGTCTTCCCAACCCCAGCCTCTCCGCCCACGAGTACGAGCCGGCCCTGCGAGCTCGCCTGCACCCCGGCGAGCACGTCGGCCAGCCTCGCGAGATGCTGCTCCCGCTCGAGCAGCACTCCGCCGATCTGCCCCGGACCCGCGTCAGCCATCACCCCGGACAGTCTCCCACTCCCTGATCGCGCGACGAACCGGCCGGGGCGCCGCCCCGTCGCCCCGGCCGGTGCTCGGTCAGGTTGTGGCGATCCGGCCCGCACGTCGTCGGCGGACCGTGGTCGCGGCTCCGGCACCCACGCCGAGCAGCATGACGGCGCCCGCCGCCCCGATGCCGGCATCGTCCCACTGGAACCCCGATGGTGCGCTCGCTGCCGTCTCCGGCACGGCGCTGACCACCTGCGCGGCCGGACTCGCAACCGGCGCGGCAGGAGCCTCGAGGGGCCGCGCCTGCGACGCGGCGGGGAAGGCCGCCGCGGCGATGACCGTCGCGGCCAGGAACGAACGCTTGATTGGAGAGTGGCTGAACATGCTGTCCCTCGCTTCAGGAGTAGTAGTAGGGGTCGAGCACCGTCACCCGCGTGATCTGGTCGACCGGCAGCGCGCTCCGAGCCGCCGCCTTCCGAATCGCCTCCGGGCTGGGCGCGTCGTAGACGCAGAACGTCCGGGTCTTGTCCTCGTCGACGAACGAGCGAATCCAGGTCACGCCCTCCTCCGCGTTTCGATCGACGATTTCACGGCAGAGATCCGCCCCGCCGTCCGACACGGGAACGTGCAGGCCCTCCGGGAAGGTGCGATGCACCACATACCGCGGCATTTCGTTCCTCCTATTCACGCCGCTGGTTGACATGCCGCCAACCTAGAACCAGGCACCGAAGCAGGCATCGGGAAGACCACCGATATTGGGCCTCTCCACCACCCATGTTGGGGTGTCGCGACCATCGGCGCAGTCGCGCGCGAGCCGGCCCCGTGAGGTGGAGACGGTCACGCGCGGTCGGTGGCCGATCAGGCTGGCCGCGGCGCCCGGCCTAGTGGTGACGGCGAACGCCCGGCGCGGGTACGAGGCCCGGCGAGGATTGCCGTCCGATCGGCGCGTGCTCGCCAACCGTCCAGCCTTGACCGCCCTCTCCACAAGCGCCGGCGTTCCGCTGCCGATAGGACAGTCGGACCGCCATGAGTACGAGCCTCATCAGCATCAAGGACGTCGCCAGCGCCCAGTTCGAGTTCCGGGTCGCGGACTGGGCCGACCGCTCCCGCTCGGCGCGGGAACTGGCGCTCAGCATCAACGGTTACGAGGTCTCGCCCCGGCCGCGCGGGTACGCCAGCCACCGGCCCCGGTGGGTGTGGGTGGAGGCCGACGCTGCCGGGCGGAGGGTGCCCTGGAGCGACTTCCGGTTGCTCGTCCCGACCGACGCGCTGACCCCGATCACGCTGCACGTCGCCAACGCCACCGCCTGAGCGGCTAGGTGCCACGGCGGGCCGCTCGATCTCAGGGAATCAGCCACCAAGCGACACCGGCTGCCAGGCTGGATGCTCACTGTTCGAAGCGATCGTCTCCTCGGCGTCCGGACTGCTCAGGTCGAACGTCTTGATGTCTCCTCTCGGGTCGGCTCCTGATGCGTCGGGGAAGCAGCCGCTCCCACTCTGCATCACCGCGAGCGCCTGACTATCCGATCGCCAGCTCACCTGGCAGGCCAGAACCGCCGTTATCTTGCGCGCGTTCGCGAGGTTGAAGCCCGTGGGCGGCGCCAGATACAGGTAGAAGGTGTTCGGGGTGCCGAAGTCCGACAAGAGCGCCACGTACCTTCCGTCGGGCGAAAACGCTCCGGCGATCACATCCTGAGTCAGCTCGGTGACGACCGTCCCGTGGTCCCACGCCGCCGCGTTCGTGGCAAACGGCACGTTCGT
>Ga0335078_10009852_pt1 | contig 14145 bp, 24 predicted proteins | sample Lox_Sample_32_FD_206711 | JGI IMG/M metagenome (GOLD analysis project Ga0335078, IMG submission 206711) | Soil microbial communities from Loxahatchee National Wildlife Refuge, Florida, United States - Lox_Sample_3.2 | ecosystem: Environmental > Terrestrial > Soil > Wetlands | place: USA...
AATCGGGCCAGACCATCATCAAAGGGATGGGCGAGTTGCACCTCGACATCAAGGTCGACATCCTCAAGCGTACCTACAAAGTCGACGCCAATATCGGCGCGCCGCAGGTCGCCTATCGCGAAAAGATCACCCGCCCGGCCACGATCGACTATACCCACAAGAAGCAGACCGGCGGCCACGGCCAGTTCGCGCGCATCAAGATCGTCGCCGAGCCGAGCGATCCGGGGGCCGGCTTTGTGTTCGAGAATGAGATCGTCGGCGGAACGGTGCCGCGGGAGTTTTTCCCGGCCGTGGAGAAGGGTCTCGAAGGCTCGCTGGGCTCCGGCGTTCTCGCGGGCTTCCCGGTGGTCGATATCAAGGTCAGCCTCATCGACGGCGCCTCGCATGACGTCGATTCGTCGGCAATGGCGTTCGAAATCTGCGCCCGCGCGGCAATGCGCGAGGCGCTGCAAAAAGGCGGCCCTGTGCTGCTCGAGCCGATCATGAAGGTCGAGGTGGTGACGCCGGAGGATTACACCGGGTCGGTCATCGGCGATCTCAATTCGCGGCGCGGCCAGATTCAGGGCCAGGACATGCGCGGCAACGCCAACGTCATCAACGCGATGGTGCCGCTCGCCAACATGTTCTCCTATGTCAACAATCTGCGCTCCATGTCGCAGGGGCGCGCCACGTTCACGATGCAGTTCGACCACTACGCAGAAGTGCCGAAAGCCATCGCCGAAGAGGTTCAGGCGAAGTTCGCCTGACGAAAATTCACAAGGATTAAAGAGAGAGCCGAACGGAGAGTCCTCATGGCCAAGGAAAAATTCCAACGCACGAAACCGCATTGCAATATCGGTACGATCGGTCACGTCGATCACGGCAAGACATCGTTGACGGCGGCGATCACCAAGGTTTTGGCGGAAAAAGGTCAAGCGACCTATACGGCCTACGACCAGATCGACAAGGCGCCGGAGGAGAAGGCGCGCGGCATCACCATTGCGACCGCGCACGTCGAATATGAGACCGACAAGCGCCATTACGCCCACGTCGACTGCCCCGGCCACGCCGACTATGTGAAGAACATGATCACCGGCGCCGCGCAGATGGACGGCGCCATCCTGGTCGTGAGCGCGGCCGACGGCCCGATGCCGCAGACCCGCGAGCACATTCTGCTCGCCCGTCAAGTCGGCGTGCCGGCGCTGGTCGTGTTCCTCAACAAGGTCGACATGGTCGACGATCCGGAGCTCCTCGAGCTGGTCGAGCTCGAGGTTCGTGAGCTTCTGTCGAAGTACAATTTCCCCGGCGACAAGATCCCGATCATCAAGGGCTCGGCGCTGATGGCGCTGGAAGATAAAAATCCGGAGCTCGGCAAGAACGCGATTCTGGAGCTGATGAAGGCGGTCGATGAATACATCCCCCAGCCGGAGCGCCCGAAGGATCAGCCGTTCCTGATGCCGGTCGAAGACGTGTTCTCGATTTCGGGTCGCGGCACCGTTTGCACCGGCCGCATCGAGCGCGGCATCATCAAGGTCGGCGAGGAAGTGGAGATCGTCGGTATCAAGCCGACGACCAAAACCACCGTCACCGGCGTCGAGATGTTCCGCAAGTTGCTTGACCAGGGCGAGGCCGGCGACAACGTCGGTTGCCTGTTGCGCGGCACCAAGCGTGAAGAAGTCGAGCGCGGTCAGGTTCTGTGCAAGCCGGGTTCGGTGAAGCCGCACACCAAGTTCAAGGCCGAGGCCTACATCCTCACCAAAGAGGAAGGTGGACGCCATACGCCGTTCTTCACCAACTATCGGCCGCAGTTCTACTTCCGCACCACCGACGTGACCGGCGTGGTCACGCTGCCGGAAGGCACCGAGATGGTCATGCCGGGCGACAATATCGCCATGGAAGTGACGCTGATCGTGCCGATCGCGATGGAAGAGAAGCTGCGTTTCGCCATTCGCGAAGGCGGCCGCACCGTCGGCGCTGGCGTGGTGGCGAGCATCATCGAGTAAGGATCTACGTTCCGATGCCCGGCCTGGTGCCGGGCATCCAGCTTCCAAGAGCGGCACCATGAACGGTCAAAACATAAGAATCAGGCTCAAGGCGTTCGATCATCGCATCCTTGATGCGTCGACGCGCGAGATCGTCAACACGGCCAAGCGCACCGGCGCGCAGGTCCGGGGTCCGATCCCGCTGCCGACCAAGATCGAGAAATTCACGGTCAACCGCTCGCCGCACGTCGACAAGAAAAGCCGCGAGCAATTCGAAATGCGCACGCATAAGCGTCTGCTCGATATCGTCGATCCGACGCCGCAGACGGTCGATGCGCTGATGAAGCTCGATCTCGCCGCCGGTGTCGACGTCGAGATTAAGCTGTAAGGCGTGGAGAACACATAATGCGTTCCGGGGTGCTCGCGCAAAAAGTCGGAATGACGCGGCTGTTTACCGAAGCCGGTGAACATGTGCCGGTCACGGTGCTGCGCCTGGCCAATTGTCAGGTCGTCGGCCACCGCACCAAGGAAAAGAACGGCTATGTCGCGCTGCAGCTTGGGGCCGGCGCCCGCAAGGTGCAGTCGACGACCAGGGCCGATCGCGGCCATTTCGCGGTCGCCAAAGTCGAGCCCAAGCGCAAGCTCGCGGAGTTTCGCGTCGACGCCGATGCGCTTATTCCGGTCGGTGCCGAGATCACCGCGGATCATTTCGTGGTCGGCCAGTATGTCGACGTGACCGGTACCTCGACCGGCAAGGGCTGGGCCGGCGCCATGAAACGTTGGAATTTTGCCGGCCTTCGCGCCTCGCACGGTGTGTCGATTTCGCACCGTTCGATCGGCGGTACCGGCGGCCGCCAGGATCCGGGCAAGACCTTCAAGAACAAGAAGATGTCGGGTCATTTGGGCGTTGAGCGGGTGACCACGCTTAATCTCAAGGTTCGGCAGACCGACGTCGAGCGCGGCTTGATTCTGGTCGAAGGCGCCGTGCCTGGCGTCAAAGGCGGTTGGATCATGGTGCGCGACGCCGTGAAGAAGAAGCTTCCCGACGGCGCACCGAAGCCCGGCAAGTTCAAGCTTGCCGAGGCCGCATCGGGCACGCAGGCCGCGGCCGCTCCGGCTGCGGAAGTAGAAAAGGGCGAGTGACATGGAAGTCGACGTCACCACGCTCGACGGCAAGAAGGCTGGATCGGTCACCTTGTCCGACGCTATTTTCGGCCTTGAGCCGCGCGCCGATCTCATCCACCGCTGCGTCGTCTGGCAGCTGGCAAAGCGCCAGCGCGGCACGCATGAAGTGAAGAACCGCGCCGATATCGCCCGCACCGGCAAGAAGATGTATCGGCAGAAGGGCACCGGCAGCGCCCGCCACGGCTCGGCGCGGGTGAATCTGTTCCGCGGCGGCGGCCGCTCGTTCGGCCCGCATACGCGCAGCCATGCCATCGGCCTGCCGAAGAAGGTGCGCGCGCTGGCGCTCAAGCACGCGCTTTCCGCCAAGGCCAAGGACGGTGGCATCCTCGTCATCGATGCGCTTTCGGTGGAGCAAGCCAAGACCAAGGCGTTGCGCGGCCACTTCGACAAGCTCGGCCTCTCCAACGCTCTGTTCATCGACGGCGCCGAGGTTGCGGCCGACGTGCGCACCGCGGCGCGCAACATCCCGAATATCGACGTGCTGCCGGTTGCCGGTATCAACGTCTACGACATCATGCGGCGGCATAAACTGGTGCTCACTCGCGCCGCCGTCGATGCCTTGGAGGCGCGATTCAAATGACCACCACCGATCCGCGCCATTACGACGTCATCGTCGCGCCGCTCATTACCGAGAAGGCGACCAATGCGTCCGAGTTCAACAAGGTCGTGTTCAAGGTCGCCATGAACGCCACCAAGCCGCAGATCAAGGAAGCGGTCGAGAAGCTCTTCGACGTCAAGGTCAAGAGCGTGAATACGCTGCGCCGCAAGGGCAAGAACCGGGTGTTCAAGGGCCGCTACGGCCGCACCTCCGACACCAAGCGCGCGATCGTGACCCTCGAAGAGGGCCAGACGATCGACGTCACCACGGGGCTGTAAGGAGCGGGCGATGGCACTGAAGACCTATAATCCCGTCACCGCTGGCCAGCGGCAGCTCGTCCTGGTCGATCGCGCCGGCCTGCATACCGGCAAGCCGGTGAAAGCGCTCACCGAAGGCAAGAATTCGACCGGCGGCCGCAACAACAACGGCCATATCACCTCGCGTTATCGCGGCGGCGGTCACAAGAAGGCTTATCGCACGATCGATTTCAAGCGCCGCAAATTCGACGTGCCGGCCAAGGTCGAACGGCTCGAATACGATCCGAACCGCACCGGCTTTATCGCGCTCGTCAAATACGAAGACGGCGAGTTCGCCTATATTCTGGCGCCGCAACGGCTCGCGGTCGGCGATACCATCGTCTCGGGCGAGCACGTCGACGTGAAGCCCGGCAACGCTATGCCGATCGCCAATATTCCGGTCGGCACCATCGTCCACAATATCGAGCTCAAGATCGGCAAAGGCGGTCAGATCGCGCGTTCGGCCGGGACCTACGCCCAGATTGTCGGGCGCGACGGCGAATATGTGATCTTGCGGCTTAATTCCACCGAGCAGCGGCTGGTGCACGGACGGTGCCTTGCGACCATCGGCGCGGTGTCGAACCCGGACAATATGAACATCTCGATCGGCAAGGCCGGACGGACGCGATGGATGGGCTGGCGCGGCCACGTGCGCGGCGAGGCCATGAACCCGGTCGATCACCCGCTCGGCGGACGTACCCGCGGCGGCCGGCATCCGGTTACGCCGTGGGGCAAGCCGACCAAGGGCATGAAGACTCGCAAGAACAAGGCGACCGGCAAGTTCATCATGATGAGCCGCCACGCGCGCAAGAAGCAGAAGTAGGAGCGATTATGACGCGTTCGGTCTGGAAGGGTCCGTTTGTCGACGGCTATCTGCTGAAAAAGGCAGATGCCGCGCGCTCGTCCGGACGCCACGAGATGATCCGCATCTGGTCGCGGCGTTCGACTATCCTGCCGCAATTCGTCGGGCTGACGTTCGGCGTCTACAACGGCCAGAAGCACATCCCGGTGATCGTTACCGAAGAAATGGTCGGGCACAAATTCGGCGAGTTCGCGCCAACCCGTTCGTTCTACGGCCATTCGTCAGACCGCAAGGCTAAGCGTGCCGGCGGCGAGGGCGGCGGAGCCGCGGCGGCGAGCGCGGCACCGGCGCCGGCTGCAGCCCCCGCGGGCGGCGCGTCGTGAGGTTTGGAGAGCACCGATGAGCAAGAAAAAGCGCGAGCGCGCGCTCTCCGACAACGAGGCCAAGGCCGTCGCCCGCATGCTGCGGATCAGCCCGCAGAAGCTCAATCTGCTGGCGCAGCTCATTCGCGGCAAGAAAGTATCGACGGCGCTTGCCGACCTCGAATTCTCGCGCAAGCGGATCGCCCGCGACGTGCGCAAGTGCCTGGAATCGGCGATCGCCAATGCGGAGAACAATCACGACCTCGATGTCGACGATCTGGTCGTCGCCGAGGCGCATGTCGGCAAGGCGCTGGTGATCAAGCGCCATACGCCGCGCGCCCGCGGCCGCGTCGGCGCGATCTTCAAGCCGTTCGCAAATCTCACCATCGTGGTGCGCGAAGTCGAGGCGCAGCAGGCGTAACCGGAGCAGCGAGGAGAATAGCATGGGTCAAAAGGTCAATCCCCTCGGGCTTCGTCTCGGCATCAACCGGACCTGGGATTCGCGCTGGTACGCCGGCAAGGCGAGCTACGGCGAGCTGTTGCACGAGGATATGGAAATCCGCAAAGCGCTGATGAGCGAACTCAAGCAGGCGGCGGTGTCCAAGATCGTGATCGAGCGACCGCACAAGAAGTGCCGCGTCACGATCCATTCGGCGCGCCCCGGTGTCGTCATCGGCAAGAAGGGCGCCGACATCGAGAAACTGCGCAGGAAAGTCGCCGACCTGACCGACAGCGACGTCGTCATCAACATCGTCGAAATTCGCAAACCCGAGCTCGACGCCCAGCTGGTCGCCGAATCCATCGCGCAGCAGCTCGAGCGGCGTGTCGCCTTCCGCCGTGCGATGAAGCGCGCGGTGCAGTCGGCGATGCGGCTCGGCGCCGGCGGCATCCGCATCAATTGCTCGGGCCGGCTCGGCGGCGCCGAAATCGCACGCATGGAATGGTATCGCGAAGGCCGCGTGCCGCTGCATACGCTGCGCGCCGACGTCGACTACGGCGTCGCCACTGCATTCACCACCTACGGCACCTGCGGCGTGAAGGTCTGGATCTTCAAGGGTGAGATCATGGAGCACGACCCGATGGCGCAGGACAAGCGGATGGCCGAGGGCGAGGCCGGCCGGCCGCGGCGGGATGCGGCGTGAACGAGGCGATGGGAACAGAGGCGTAAGTCATGCTGCAACCGATGCGGACGAAATTTCGCAAGGCGCACAAGGGCCGCATTCACGGCGTCGCCTCAAGTGCAGTCGATCTTGCGTTCGGCCAATACGGCCTGAAGGCGCTGGAACCGGAGCGGGTTACGGCGCGCCAGATCGAGGCGGCGCGTCGCGCGCTGACGCGTCATATGAAACGCTCGGGCCGGGTCTGGATCCGGCTGTTCCCGGACGTGCCGGTGTCGAAGAAGCCGCTCGAAGTGCGCATGGGCTCGGGCAAGGGCACGCCGGAATTGTGGGTCGCCCGCGTCAAACCGGGCCGCATTTTGTTCGAGATCGACGGCGTGACGATCGACGTCGCCAAGGAAGCGCTGACTTTGGCCGCCGCCAAACTGCCGATCAAGACCCGTTTCGTCGAACGGATCAGCGAGTGACGGTCATGAAAGCTGCCGATATCAGAGCGATGACGATCGATCAGATCGACGACGAAGTGCTCAAGCTCAAGAAGGAGCACTTCAATCTGCGCTTCCAGCGCGCCAGCGGACAGTTGGAAAACACCGCGCGCGTGCGCGAAGTGCGGCGCGATATCGCGCGGTTGAAGACGATCGCGCGTGGCAAACGCGCGCCGGCCAAGAGTTAAAGAGGACCGATATGCCGAAGCGAACGCTCCAAGGCGTCGTGGTGAGCGACAAACAGGCGAAGACGGTGGTGGTGAAGGTCGAGCGCCGCTTTACCCATCCTATGTTCAAAAAGACGATACGTCGCTCGAAAAAGTACTATGCGCATGACGAGAACAATGAGTTCAAGGTCGGCGACATCGTGTGGATCGAAGAGCACCGTCCCATCTCCAAGCTCAAGCGCTGGGCGGTGGTGCGGGGCGAAAAGAAGAAGGCGTCGTAGACAGTGATACGACCGGAATGGAAAGAGTGGGGTAACCCATGATCCAGATGCAGACCAATCTCGACGTGGCGGACAATTCCGGCGCGCGCCGCGTCATGTGCATCAAGGTGCTGGGCGGCTCCAAGCGCAAATACGCCACCATCGGCGACGTCATCGTCGTCTCGGTGAAGGAAGCGATTCCGCGCGGCCGCGTCAAAAAGGGCGACGTGATGAAGGCGGTGATCGTGCGCATCTCCAAGGACATTAAGCGCGCCGACGGTTCGATCATCCGTTTCGACCGCAACGCGGCGGTGCTGATCAACCCGCAGATGGAGCCGGTCGGCACCCGCATCTTCGGACCGGTGCCGCGCGAACTGCGCGCCAAGAATCACATGAAAATCATCTCGCTTGCGCCCGAGGTGCTGTGATGGCCGCGAAGATCAAAAAGGGCGACAACGTCGTCGTCATCGCCGGCCGCGACAAGGGCCGCACCGGCGAGGTCATCGAAATGCGCCGCGAGGAGAGCCGCGTGCTGGTGCGCGGGGTCAATATGGTCAAGCGGCACCAGCGCCAGAGCGCCGCGCAGGAAGGCGGCATCATTTCCAAGGAAGCGCCGATCCACCTGTCGAACGTGGCGCTCGCCGATCCGAAGGACGGCAAGCCGACCCGCGTCGGGTTCAAAGTCATCGGCACCGGCGATGAGCGCAAGAAAGTGCGCGTCGCCAAACGTTCGGGAGTCGAGATCGATGGCTGATACCGACGAGAAACAGGCAAAAAAGCCGGAGAAGTCTCAGCGTCCGGTGACGCCCGAGCAGGCCGCCCGGGCTGAAAAGGATGACAAGAAGGCCGCCAAGCAGGCGCGGGCGAACAAGGCTGCCGCCGCTGCCGACGGTAAGGCCGGCAAGCCGGCGGCGCCGCGCGAGCCCGAGCCGCGCGTGCCGGCGCGCCTGAAGGTCCAATTCGAAGACGTGATACGCGCCAAGCTTGCGGAGCAGTTCGGCTACAAGAACCGCTTCGAAGTGCCGGTGCTGGACAAAATCGTCATCAATATGGGCGTCGGCGAGGGCGTCGCCGATAAGAAAAAGGTCGATAGCGCTGCCGCCGATCTCGCCTTGATCTCCGGGCAGAAAACGGTGGTTACCAAGGCGCGCAAATCGATCGCGACCTACAAGGTGCGCGCCGGTCAGGCGATCGGCTGCAAAGTGACCTTGCGCAAAGCCCGCATGTACGAGTTCCTCGATCGGCTGATCAATATCGCGCTGCCGCGGGTCCGCGATTTCCGCGGTCTCAATCCCAAGAGCTTCGACGGCCGCGGCAACTACTCGCTCGGCATCAAGGAGCACATCGTGTTCCCGGAGATCGACTACGACAAAACCACCGACGTCTGGGGCATGGACATCACCGTCTGCACCACGGCTCGCAACGACGACGAAGCGCGCGCGCTGCTGACGGCATTCAATTTTCCGTTCCGGCAGTGAGTTTGAAAGTCTCAAACGCGGAACGGCTTGGAGAACGAGATGGCGAAGAAGAGTTCGATTGAAAAGAACAACCGGCGCCGCCGGATGACGAAGAAGTATTCAGGCCGCCGGGCGCGGCTGAAGGCGATCGCCCAAGACAAGTCGAAGCCGGTGGAGGAGCGTTTCGCCGCCACGCTGAAGCTCGCCGAACTGCCGCGTAATTCGTCGGCAACCCGGATCCGCAATCGCTGCGAATTGACCGGTCGGCCGCGCGGCTTCTACCGCAAGCATAAACTGTCGCGCATCGCGCTGCGGGAACTCGGCTCCAAGGGGCTGATTCCCGGCCTGGTGAAGTCGAGCTGGTAAGGAGGATCGCACAATGCCTATGAACGATCCGCTCGGCGATCTGTTGTCGCGCATCCGCAACGCGCAGATGCGCAACAAATCGAAGGTTACCTCGCCGAGTTCGCGGCTGCGCGAAAGCGTGCTCGAAGTGCTCAAGACCGAAGGCTATATTCGCGGCTACGCGGTGGTCGAAAAAGACGGCCGGTCGGAGATCGAGGTCGAGCTGAAATATTTCGACGGCGAGCCGGTGATCCGCGAAATCGAGCGGGTGTCGAAGCCGGGGCGCCGCGTCTACACTTCGGTCAAGAACATGCCGCGCATCAATAACGGCCTCGGCGTCACTATCGTGTCGACGCCGAAAGGCGTCATGGCCGACCACGATGCTCGCGACGCCAATGTCGGCGGCGAAATCCTCTGTACGGTGTTCTGATGTCACGTATCGGCAAGAGAGCCATCGCGGTGCCTTCCGGTGTTACCGCCAATGTCGAGGGCCAGACCGTTAAGGTCAAAGGTCCCAAGGGGGCGTTGTCGGTTGCATTGCATGACGACGTCGAGGTCAAGCTCGAGGGCGGCCAGATCAAAGTCGGTCCTCGCGCGGAAACCAAGCGCGCCCGCGCCCAGTGGGGCACCTCGCGCACGCTGATCGCCAATCTCATTTCCGGCGTGACCAAGGGCTTTGAGCGACGCCTGGAAATCAACGGCGTCGGCTATCGCGCAGCGGTGCAGGGCAAGAACCTGCAGATCGCGCTCGGCTACAGCCACGACATCATCTTTCCGATCCCGGAAGGCATCACGATCGCCACGCCAAAGCCGGTCGAAATCGTCATTAGCGGCACCGACCGGCAGAAAGTCGGGCAGGTTGCCGCCGAGATCCGCGAATATCGCCCGCCGGAGCCCTATAAAGGCAAGGGCATCAAATATGTCGATGAACGCATCTTCCGTAAGGAAGGCAAGAAGAAGTAAGGCAGGCGCACGATGACCAAGCTCAGCGACAGGATCATGCGGCGGACCGGCCGCGTGCGTGGCGCCTTGCGACGTGTCGCCGGCGAGCGCAAACGGTTGACCGTATTCCGTTCGTCCAAGCACATCTACGCGCAAGTGATCGACGACGATGCCGGCGTCACGCTCGCTTCGGCATCCTCGATCGAAAAAAACGCGCGCGAGGGCTTGAAGACCGGAGCCAACCTCGATGCGGCAAAGGCGGTGGGCAAGCTCATCGCCGAACGCGCCCAACAGAAGGGCGTCAAAGACGTCGTGTTCGACCGCGGCGGTTATCTCTATCACGGTCGGGTCAAGGCCCTGGCCGAGGCCGCCCGCGAGGGCGGGCTCAATTTCTAAGTCGATGGCAAACGAGCGAGACCGATAAAGGCGCAAACCATGGCACGTGAACCCCGCGAGCGACGAAACGAAGAACGCGACAGCGAGTTCGTCGACAAGCTCGTGCACATCAACCGCGTCGCCAAGGTGGTCAAGGGCGGCCGCCGCTTCGGCTTCGCTGCGCTAGTCGTCGTCGGCGATCAGAAGGGCCGGGTCGGCTTTGGTCACGGCAAGGCGCGCGAAGTTCCGGAGGCGATCCGCAAGGCGACCGATGCCGCCAAGCGCGCGTTGACCCGCGTGCCGTTGCGCGAGGGCCGCACCCTGCATCACGACGTTTCCGGTCGTCATGGCGCCGGCAAGGTTTATTTGCGCGCCGCGCCTCCCGGCACTGGCATTATTGCCGGCGGTCCGATGCGCGCGGTGTTCGAGACGCTCGGCATGCAAGACGTAGTGGCAAAGTCGATCGGCACCTCCAATCCTTATAACGTCGTGCGCGCCACCTTCGACGCGCTCAAGCGCCAGGATTCGCCGCGTTCGGTCGCTGCCCGACGCAATGTCAAGGTTTCGACATTGCAGGCGCGCCGCCGCGACGTCGATGTGGAAGCCACGGCCGAATGAGTACGGAGCGGGCCATGAAAGCCGATAAGAACACAGGCAAAACCGTCACGGTCCGGCAGATCGGGAGCCCTTCGCGCCGGATTCATACGCAGCGGGAAACGCTGGTCGGGCTGAAGCTCAACAAGATCGGCCGTGTTGCGGAACTTGCCGATACGCCGCAGGTCCGGGGCATGATCAAAAGGGTCGCCCATCTCATCGAAGTGGTGGAGAAATAGCCGATGCAGCTGCACCAACTCGCCGGCCGTCCCGGCGCCCGCAAGGCGCGTAAGCGCATCGGTCGCGGCATCGGCTCAGGTACAGGTAAGACCGGCGGCCGCGGCGGCAAGGGCCAGACCGCGCGCTCGGGCGTGCGCATCAAGGGCTTCGAAGGCGGCCAGATGCCGCTGCACCGCCGCCTGCCCAAGCGCGGCTTCAAGAACACGAAGTTCGCCGCGCGGCTCAACGAGGTGAACCTCGGGCGCATTCAGGCGGCCATCGACGCCGGCACGCTCGACGCTGCCGGAAAGATCGACGCGGCGGCGCTCGTCAAGGCCGGGCTTCTCCGCCGGGTCAAGGATGGCGTGCGGCTGCTCGGAGGCGGCGAGATCAAGGCGAAAGTGGCGCTGGCCGTTTACGGCGCTTCGAAATCGGCTGTGGCGGCGGTGGAAAAAGCCGGCGGCACGGTCGAGATCCTCGCTCCCAAAGCGGAGACGAGCGAGCAAGCGGCCTGATGCCTATATAGGCCGGGACGGATACGGGGAACCGGATGGTCTCTGCAGCAGAACAACTGGCGGCCAATCTCAATTTCTCGGCGCTCGCCAAAGCCGAAGAGTTAAAGAAGCGCATCTGGTTCACGCTCGGCGCGCTCTTGGTCTACCGGCTTGGCACTTACATCCCTCTGCCTGGTATCGATCCGAACGCCTGGGACCAGATTTTCCAATCCCAGCAGGGCGGTATTTTGGGCATGTTCAATATGTTTGCCGGCGGCGGCATCCACCGCATGGCGATCTTTGCACTGAACATCATGCCCTACATTTCGGCATCGATCATCATTCAACTGATGACGACCGTGTCGCCCACCCTCGAACAGCTCAAGAAAGAGGGCGAGGCGGGCCGCAAGATGATCAACCAGTACACCCGTTATCTGACGGTGGTGCTGGCGGCGTTCCAGGCTTACGGCATCTCCGTCGGGTTGGAAGGCGCCGCCCACGTGGTGAGCGACCCCGGCCTATTCTTCCGCATCTCGACGGTGATCACGCTTACCGGCGGCACCATCTTCCTGATGTGGCTCGGCGAGCAGATCACCCAGCGCGGCATCGGCAACGGCACTTCGCTCATCATCATGTCTGGCATTGTTGCGCAATTGCCGTCGGCCATTGCCGGCACGCTGGAGTTGGGCCGGCAGGGCGCCTTGTCCACCGGACTCATTCTGATCGTGATCCTCATGGTGATCGCGGTCATCACCTTCATCGTCTTCATGGAGCGCGCGCAGCGCCGGCTGTTGATCCAGTATCCCAAGCGCCAGGTCGGCAATCGCATGTTTGAGGGCCAGTCCTCGCATCTGCCGCTCAAGCTCAACACGTCGGGCGTTATCCCGCCGATTTTCGCCTCGTCGCTCCTCTTGTTGCCGACGACGGTCGCCAACTTCACCGCCGGGCAGGGCCCCGGCTGGCTGACCGTCATCACCACGCAGCTCGCTCATGGCCGGCCGCTGTTCCTCATTCTCTATGTCGGGCTGATCGTGTTCTTCGCCTTCTTTTATACGGCGATCGTGTTCAATCCGACGGAAACCGCGGACAATCTTAAGAAGCACGGCGGCTTCATTCCGGGCATCCGGCCCGGCGAACGGACGGCCGAATATATCGACTACGTGCTGTCGCGAATCACCGTGATCGGCGCCGCCTATCTGGCGGTGGTTTGCCTGTTCCCGGAGATACTCATTTCCTATGCAGCGGTGCCATTCTATTTTGGCGGCACATCGCTCTTGATCGTGGTCAGCGTAACCATGGATACTGTGGCGCAGGTCCAGGGCTATCTCTTGGCTCACCAATACGAAGGCCTGATTAAAAGATCGAAACTGAGGGGGCGCCGTAGATGAGACTGATCCTGCTCGGCCCGCCGGGGGCTGGCAAGGGAACGCAGGCCCTGCGTCTCGTCGCCAAATACGGAATCGTTCAGCTTTCGACCGGGGACATGCTGCGCGCCGCTGTGAAGGCGGGTACTCCGACCGGCCGGCAGATCCAGGAGATCATGGCGAGCGGCGGATTGGTCCCGGACAATGTCGTGGTCGGCATCGTCGGCCAGCGCATCGAGCAGCCGGATGCACGTAAGGGTTTTATCCTTGATGGCTTCCCGCGAACCGTGCCGCAAGCCGTTGCGCTCGACCGGATGCTGGCGACGCGGGGCATTGCCCTGGATGCCGTAATCGAATTGCGGGTCGATGAGGCGGCGCTCATCAAGCGGATCGAGACCCGTATCGCGGAGACGAAGGCGCGGGGCGAGGAGCTTCGCCCCGATGATAGCGCCGAAGTGTTACGTACCAGGTTGAGCGCCTATCGGGAGCAGACTGCGCCGCTGATCGCCTATTACCGCCAGCTGGGCATTTTGCGCACGGTGAACGGCATGGCGCCCATTGCGGATGTCACGGTCGCCATCGACAGGGCGCTGCCGTCGGACCGGTTGGCCACAGGTCAGGCGGCTCAAAAAAAAAGCGAAGAGCTAACCACCTGACATCCCGGCAGGTTCAGGCCGGGAAGAAGAAAAGTATAGGATTAAAGTCTCCATCGCGTCCGCCCAAACGCGCCGCCGCGGTGGCGAAACGAACGCCGATGCGTGCCAAACCCATCGGCAAGGGCAAGACCAGGGGCGGCCGCCGCCGGCGACCAAACTTGTAGAGGAAAATGCTAGGCGAGGTTGACGAACGCGCTTTGAATCCATTAATAAGCCACGAATATCCAGTCGGAGATTGACCAGCGATGCCAAGCCGCGGCGGCAGGCAGGCGTTGGCTTTTTACGTTTGCGGCCTTCTTAGGTGACATTGGAACCGATCAAAAGCGGCCGAGGGCCACGGGTGTCCCGGGTTTCGGCTGCGACAAGGAGTGACTGAAGTGGCTCGTATCGCGGGCGTCAATCTGCCGACGAACAAGCGCATCGTGATTGCGCTGCAGTACATTTTTGGCATTGGCGGCGCCAAGG
>Ga0335078_10009853_pt1 | contig 14145 bp, 11 predicted proteins | sample Lox_Sample_32_FD_206711 | JGI IMG/M metagenome (GOLD analysis project Ga0335078, IMG submission 206711) | Soil microbial communities from Loxahatchee National Wildlife Refuge, Florida, United States - Lox_Sample_3.2 | ecosystem: Environmental > Terrestrial > Soil > Wetlands | place: USA...
ATTGAGCAATTTGAAAATTCCGAGCTGCGGAGTTGTTCAATTACTCAATTACGAAACTGCCCAATTACTCAATTCCTTTTACCAGCGGTAATGCGCAAAGGCCTTATTGGCTTCCGCCATGCGGTGCACGTCTTCCTTTTTCTTGATCGCCGCCCCGCGGCCATTGGCCGCGTCGAGCAATTCATTGCTCAGCTTGTCAATCATCCCTTTTTCCGCCCGCCCGCGGGAATAGGTGATCAGCCAGCGGATGGCGAGCGAAGTGCGCCGGTCGGGATTAACTTCCACCGGCACCTGATAGTTGGCGCCACCCACCCGCCGCGTCTTGACTTCGAGCAGCGGCTTGGCGTTCTCCACCGCTTTCTTGAACAGCTTCAGAGCCTCGTCGCCGCCCCTCTGCTGCAGCCGGTTCAGAGCTTCGTAGAAGATGCCCTCAGCGGTGCTTTTCTTGCCGCCCCACATCATGGAGTTGACAAACTTGGTGACCAGATCCGAGCTGTATACCGGATCCGGTTCCACTCCGCGCTTGGCGATATGTCCTTTTCGAGGCATTCTTGCTACCAGCTCCTGCGTTTCCGCTCTCAGCCCAAGATTGGGTAATCGGGCAATTGGAGTGCCAGCCACCTCTCCAATTTCTCAATTACCAAGTTTCCCAATGACTCAATTATTTCGGTCTTTTCGCCCCATACTTCGAGCGGCTCTGCTTGCGGTTGGCCACTCCGGTCGCATCCAGCGTGCCGCGAATCACGTGATAGCGCACCCCCGGCAAATCCTTCACGCGGCCGCCGCGGATGAGCACAATCGAGTGCTCCTGCAGGTTGTGGCCGACGCCGGGAATGTAGGTCGTAACCTCAATTCCGTTAGTCAGGCGCACGCGGGCCACCTTGCGCAAAGCCGAGTTAGGCTTCTTCGGCGTCTGGGTGTAAACGCGAGTGCAAACCCCGCGCTTCTGCGGGCAGCCCTGCAGCGCCGGACTGGCCGTCTTGTAACGTGGCCGCTTCCGGCCGGCCCGCACCAACTGATTGAAAGTAGGCACTCTGCCTCTCCCTTAAGCGCGCATCAGCCCGCCCGCGCTCGAAAAGCGCAGCCGCGGAAGCGCCGCTTTTCAGTGCTTGTCCCTATTACAGGGGCTGGTTGGCGCGATTGGGCCGAACCATGCTTCCCACACACCTGCCGTGGGAGATTCTCACTTCTGACTGACCGCCAACGACGGTGGCACCAGGCCCGGCGTTCAGACTCCTAAGCCAGGAGCTGCTCCGTTTCGCCAGCTCTTGCCTGCATACCCTTCCCTGGCCTGCAACGAGCGCCCGGTTTCCAGGCACGCTCAGGCCCCTTGCGGTAAGCCCAGAAGGTAGCGCAGGATGTTTCAGCGAGGGTGTCCCGGGTTTTGCACCTCGACCCGAAGACCTGTACGACGCAAACTTAGCTGCTTGATTCGGCCTTTCCACACCCAGAGTGCGGAACGCCGCTTTACAGGCAAGCCAGGATGACTCGCGGAACCAAACTACTATAGCAACTCGCTTTGCGCGTCGTCAACCACAAGGCGTGGGAAAGCGTTCCTGCTCGCATCCAAGATTAAATGACCAATTGGCCGGAGACTACGCCCGCGGCCCAAGCCCAGAGATCCCTCGCTCCGCTCGGGATTTCGGCTGCGGGCTCTCCTCTTCGCTTCGCTCAGAGTCACGCCCGCAAACCGCCTCAACTTGCCCAAATTTTGGTCAGCCTCTACACTGGCAGTTTTCCGGCAGAGAGCGCGTTCGCCGCCTGCAACCGCGCGAGCCGCGGAGGAGCAATGGGTAGGTCGGTTTCTCGGCTATTGATGTTCATAGTTGTGCTGTCTCTTCTAGCCGCACTGCCCGGCTGCAGTGGTTCGTCGCCGACCAAAACCACTACTTTTCCTGTTCCTGCCATTATTTCCCTTACCCCGGCGAGCAATGTTTCAGTGGAAATCGGCCAAACCCTCGCCTTTACTGCCATTCCGGAAAATAACACCGGCGGCACCATCAGCGAACCGGTCACCTTCCTCTCGAGCAACAACTCCATACTGACCATCGCCGGCAACGGCTCGGCCTGCGCCGGCACCTGGGATTCGCTTACCAGCCCCACGGTTTGCACCCCCGGCCCTGCGGGCGTAGTGCAGGTTCGGGCGACGGCCCTGGGCGTCAGCAGTCCCTCGACCACCGTTTACGTGCATCAGCATGTTGACAATATCGTGGTGAGCCGGATTACCGACTCCACCACGCCCAATACGCCCTGTCTTTCCGTGGACCAGAGCGCCAACTACGAAGCCACGGCCTACAACCGCGGCGTCGATATCACCCCCTCGGTCGGAATCTTCACCTGGGCCTCCACTGTGCCCAACGTGGTCACCTTGACCACCTCCACCCCGGCCAAGCCCCTCGAGGGCCTGGATCCGGGGCAGGTGCAGGCCCTTGCCAAGGTGCCGGGTACGTCTTCTATTTACGCCGCGATCAGCGGCGCCAGCAGTTTGCCCATGACCTTCAATGTATGCCCGGTGCAATCCATTACGCTGGAGGTCAATGGCGCCAACCCGACTTCGTTGGCCGTGAACAAGGGAAACACGGTCACGATCAAGCCCACAATTCTGGACAGCCTGGGCAATACCATTACCGGCAGCTTCCTGACCTGGAACTCGTCGGACGCGGGTGCGGTGACGGTCAGCACCGCCGGATCGGTCAGCACCCCGCAGGCTGGAGGGGGTTCGATCACGGCGACGTGCACGCCGCCAACCTGCAACATCGGGATTGCGCCGACCTTGCCCATCTATCCCGCCAGCGATCTCTACGTCAAGGTGAATCCCTCTGGAACGGCAACGAACCCTACGACTGGCGTATGGGTTTCGACGACGGGCTGCGGCGATGCCGATGGCTGCATCAGCAATCTGGTTTCGATCAGCGTCCCAAATTTCACCGTGGGGACGCCGCTGGCTTTGCCGTCAACACCCAACTCTATGGTTTTTACCCGAAGCGGCACCCGTGCCTTCCTGGGTACTGACAGCTCAGATTTTGGCACCAAAGGCTTGATGGTGTTTGTGCCCGGCAGCAGCGGCTCGGTTACACAATTTGCGGGGGTCGCGGGCAAGGTGCTGGCAGTCTCGAACGACGGAACCAGGGTGGTGGTCTCTGATACGGTGGACACTCCCAATCAGGTGTTCATCTTCAGTTGTGGAGGCACGGGTTCATGCTCCACCCCGGCGAACACTCCGCTTAACATTACCGGCGCCACCGCGGCGGCATTTTCACCCGATGGGCTTAAAGCCTTCATTGTTGCCAACAGCGGAAGCAGCAGCACGCTCTACATTTATTCCACCCTGGACGCGCTGAAGACCGTCCCTCTAAGCTCCACGGCTCCGGCCAATGACGTGATCTTTCTGGGCGAGGGAGGCTTCGGCTACATCGCTGGCGGAGTACCTTCCGGGGTTTCCGTGGTGCCTACGTGCGAGGATCCCTCGAATCCCGCAGTCTCGACCTTCACCACTCCGGGCACGCCGCTGATGCTTCGCCTGCTGCCCGATGGCAAGCTGCTGGCGCTCGATCCGCCGCTGCTGGATGTGATCAGCTCCACTCTGACCGGGACCGGCTGCAGCTACTCGCGCCCTTATCCCGGCGCCTCTGGCGGGCCACTGATTCCCGGATCACTTGCGGTCAGCAATACGGTAAGCTCGGTGAATCTCGGGCTGGGCGCGATTGTGCCTTCGCAATTTCTGGTCTCAGGCGATGCCAAGAACGCCTACCTGATCAGCAACTCGCTGCCCAGCGTGCTGCTGTTCAACATCCCCAATCAGCTGATCTCAGGCATACAATTGGCAGGGGATGCGACGCCGCTCAATGCCTCGCTGACCGTAGATGGCACTCAACTTTACGTGGGCGCGAGCGATGGCACGGTGCACGTTCTGGATACGGTTCTGGGCAGCGACCTGCACCAGGTTTCTTTCACCAGCAATCTTTGCGGGCAGGTCCCGACCCCCTGCCTGCCGGATTTAGTGGCGGCCGTCCCGTAGCCGGCAGACTTTCTCTGCTGCTCAGTGTTCTCTGTGTTCTCCGTGGTCAGTTCTTCTTCGTGGCCAGCCCCGCAGCTTCCAGTTCCTTACCCACGCTGTCGAGCACTCCGTTGATGAACTGCACCGATTCCGGGGAGGAAAATTTGCGGGCGATTTCCAGGGCTTCATTGATCACGACGGCGCGGGGAGTGGAAGAGAACGCCAGCAGTTCGGCCACCGCGGCGCGCAGGATGTTGCGGTCCACCGCGGCCATGCGATCCATGCGCCAGTGCTCGGCGTGGGCCTCGATCCGCTTGTCTATTTCTGCCGAGCGCTCGCAGGCCACGCGGAAAAGATCATTGGCGAAACCCTGGGTGTCGGGTTCCACTTCCTCGCGCCCGCGCCAGAAGGTTCTGCGGACTTCCTCCGGCGGCTGCTTGCCCATCTCCGCCTGAAACAGCATCTGCAGCGCCAGTTCGCGGGATTTGCGGCGGGTGCCCATGGGCTCGTTTCCGGCTGTCAGGTGTCAGTTTAAACTAGGCCTCAGCAGCCAGCACTCAGCAGTCAGCAATCAGCTGCGGACTCCTGGTATTTAGCATTTGGCGAAGCATCATTCCAAGTGGAGCGAGGGATCTGCTTTGGGCTGAAGGCTGAAGGCTGAAGGCTGAAGGCCTTTAGGGACGTTTGCCAGGAGGCTTTCGTTTTCCCTTGTCATTCCGAGCGGAGCGACGGTTCCGCTTCCGGCTAATTGCTGAATGCTGAGTGCTGATTGCAGCTTTCAGATTTGCCATCTCCACCGCCGCCAGCGCCGCCTCGAATCCCTTGTTCCCCATCTTCAGCCCGGCGCGATCTATGGCCTGCTCCAGCGTGTCGCAAGTGAGGACGCCGAAGGCGTGCGGCACGCCGGTCTCCTGCGCCGATTGCCCAATGCCACGCGCTACCTCATTCACAATCACGTCGTAATGAGCGGTATCTCCGCGCAGCAGGCAGCCCAGGCAGAGGATGGCGTCGTAGTTGCCGGTTTTGGCCAGGGTGCGCGCTGCGGAAGGAATCTCGAACGATCCCGGGACGCGGACGATTTCGATGCTTTCCTCAGTTGCGCCCGATCGTAGAAGGCCATCGTAGGCACTCTGCAGAAGGCGCTCAGTAATGAATGCGTTGAATCGAGAGACAACAATGCCGAAGCGCCGCCCGGCAGCGTTGAGCGCGCCTTCTACTACTTTGAGAGCTTTTGATTGCAAACGATCAGGCATGAAAGTAATCGGTGACTATGTACAGATCCCGCGCACTTTATTTTCCCCTGAACTCCGCCTTGCGCTTCTCCAGGAACGCCTTGGTCCCTTCCTGCTTGTCTTCGGTGGCGCAGATCACGCCGAAAAGCGTGGCCTCAAGATAAAGCCCTTCAGCCAGATTCATCTCCATGCCGCGGTTCACGGCTTCCATGGCGTACTGCACGGCCAGGGGCGCGTTGGCGATGATTTTCTGCGCGATGGCCTCGGCACGCGGAATCAATTCGGCCGCGGGCGTGACTTCGTTCACCAGCCCGATGCGCAGCGCCTCCTGCGCCGTAATCATCTCGCCCGTGATCACCATCTGCATGGCAATTCCTTTGCCCACCAGGCGCGGCAGCCTCTGCGAGCCGCCCAGGCCGGGAATCAGCCCCAGCTTGACCTCGGGCTGCCCGAGCCTGGCGTTCTCGCTCGCCAGGCGCATAGTGCAGGCCATGGCGATTTCGCAGCCGCCGCCGAGAGCGAAGCCGTTGATGCAGGCGATCACCGGCTTTCCGAGATTTTCGATTAAATCCAGAACGCTCTGACCGCGATGGGTGTATTCCTTGCCGCCCACGGAGGTCTGGGTGGCCAGCTCGCCGATATCGGCTCCGGCAATGAATGCCTTTTCGCCGGCCCCGGTCAGAATGGCAACGCGCACGTGCGCGTCGTTTTTAACGTCGCTGAAGGCAGCCCGCAGTTCTTCCATGGTAGTGGCGTTCAGAGCGTTGAGCACCTTCGGCCGGTTGGCGGTGATGTAAGCGATAGCGCCTTTTTTTTCGAACAGAATGTTTTCGTAGCTCATAGATTCGAACCTGACATTGGATCACGGGTGAGCAAAATCATCGACGACCCATGATCTTACAGCAGGCGCGCGGGTTGGCGGTTATCTCCACATCCGCTTCCAGAGCTCATCCCAAACCTTGGCATTCCTCCAATAGTCCACATGCGCGACCAGCGGCACCACGGCGTCTTCGTCAACCAGGTTTTTCACGGTGCGGACCCCGGGAAGAGGCCTTAGCTCAGGCGGGGGGTCGTCTCTGATCTTCCTGGGAAAATCGAAGTACTCCAGCGAACCGCAAATCACGTCGTTGTGGGTATACACGTTCACCCACGGAATGCGGCGGCGGAATTCCGGCCTTTCAATCAGCGGCTGGACCACCGCGGCCAGTTGTTCGCGGATGTGCCGGGTCTTCTTCCCCATGATGCTGAAGAGGAAGGCGATCTTATCCAGCGGGCAGCCGAAGGTCACAAACACGCTGGTGCGCGTTGCGATGCCGATTACCGGAGTGCGCAGCAAGTCGTCGGCCAGCAGGCGGTTGAGCGTATCGTAGGCGATGACCGAGCCTAGAGAATGGCCGACGACGGCGACCTTCTTGTATTGGAAAGTAGTTGCGTTGGCCATGGCCGAATAGACGGCGCTGGCTGACTCCTTGGCCAGCTCTTTGATCGCCTGGCGCACCGCGTCAAAGCGGTCCAGTTTGTTGGAAGTGACGTAAACCGCAACATCGCCTACGTATTCCACCATGAGAGTGCGAATCTGGGCGCTGATCAATATGAGAAACGGCCACACCCAGGCAGAAGAGCGCAGAATGCCAGGGCAAGGAAAGTTCCAGGGCGCGCCGCCTTGCCTCCAGGCAAGCCACGTAACCCCAGCCACTTCAACGATAAAAATGAGAAAACCCAGGCAAAATGGGATGTAGAGAAAGGGAAAATACCACATCAGCAACTGCCGAAAGCGGCCGCGGGTCGCGTCGTATTTCCCGGCGACGATTCTCTTTCCAATCGCCCCCAGTATTGCGGCCGCAATGGCCAGCAATGCCAGCATGTTTGACCAGGCCTGGGCGTTGCCCTCCAGCTCCGGCGTCAGCCAGTCTGGAATGCTTATCCGCGTGATATAGAGCATCACGCCGGCCCCGGCTACCAGTGTGGCGCCCGTTAGGATGACGGCGATCCAGATCAGCCATTCGATGGTCGCTTGGTAGAACCAGCCGGCGGCCCGGGTTAAGCGGGGGAGTGGGGCAGTTCCGGGGCCGGACAAGCCCAGGCTTTCGGAGAGATTCTTGAAGAAGCCGCCGGGCCGAGCGATGGTGGCCAGGAACAAAAGCGCTCCGAAGCTGATGGCGACGGCTGAGACGATGGCCGCCACCGCAGTCAGCGGCCCGACCAACTCGCTCGGCGTGAGCGCGGGCAGGTGCGCTATGCCTAAAGACTTGCCGCCCGTGGCAAGAATGATGGTATTCATGGTGACCAGAGAGGCCAGGAGCAGCATGACCGCCAGCAGATAGACCGGAGTGCGCCAGGGAACACGGAATGACACCACCCGGCTGAACAGGGCGCGCTCGAAGCCCACGAAGAAGTTCACCAGCCCATGAAAACCGCCATTCCACAGCAGGCTCATCACGTCGGTCAGCTTGGGCACGCCTTCGGTCTTGGGCGCCCAGTAGCTTTCATAGACATGGACTATCCGCTTGGCTTCTCCGCGGCAGGTAAACCCGAGCTCTACCCGCTGCAGCACCGTCTTCTCCACCCGCATTTCGGAAAAACCCGGCGGGTCGCATTCCGCCCCGGCGCGGGCGGCGGCCGCGATCAAGCCATCCGCCACCTGCTCCAGGGTCTCGAAAGGCACCTGCTGCCCCATACCGTGCACCACCCAAACGGCCCGGTCTTCGGTGGCGCCGGGGGTTGCCAGAACCCGCTGCTCTTCTGGTTGCCGAAGGAGGGATTCAACGACCCCTTCCGCGACGGCGCTGCGCTCGCCGGGCACGGAAGCGGCTTCCCGGCTGTGAGAAACGATCCGTAGGTGCTGGAGGGGCGGACTTCAAATCTGCGTGAAGGGGAACGAGGTTGTTGGTGTTCAGGCTTGCTTGGAGGGTGCCCCATGGGCTGCTCCTTTCCTCTGAGAAGCAAGTTCCGATTGGTTCGGCCTGAGATGAAACTGCCTGGCTCGGCGCCGGGTGGGGAAGTGAAGTGGATTTTGCTCCGGCGTCAGATCTGAGTCAAGGAGAGAAAAGAGTTACTCCGGCACAGGATGCGCCCGAAGCTCGCGAACTACAATTTGTTCGGCTTCGGGTTTGCCGGGTCGGAGTAATCGTAAAAGCCTTTGCCGGTCTTGCGTCCATACCAGCCGGCCATCACCAGGCGCTTGAGCAGCGGAGGCGAGGCGAAACGCCGCTCCCGGAATTCATCGAACATCACGTGGGTGATGTAGTAAGTGGTGTCGAGGCCGACGAAATCGAGCAGCGTGAACGGGCCCATGGGATGACCCATGCCCAGCTTGATGCCATTATCAATATCCTCGATGGAACCTACGCCCTCTTCGTAGGCGCGGATAGCATCGAGCAGATAGGGCACCATGATGCGGTTGACGATGAATCCCGTCTTGTCGCGGGTGCGCACCGGAACCTTGCCCAGTTTCTTGCCGAACTCGTAGCCGGTGTCGAAGACCTCGTCGGCGGTGGCGATGGTGCGCACCACTTCGACCAGCTTCATGATGGGCACAGGATTGAAAAAGTGCAGCCCGATGAAGCGCTCCGGGCGATGAGTAGCGGTCATCAGTTCCGTGATCGAAATGGAGGAAGTGTTTGAAGCAAAGATGGCGTCTTTCTTCACGATTCCATCGAGCGCGGAATAAATCTTCTTCTTCTCGGCGATATTCTCGATGACGGCCTCGGCCACAAGGTCGCACTCGACCAGGTCCTGCATGCTGGTGGTGCCTTTCAGGCGGGCACGAATGGCCTGCGGGGTTTCTTTGATCGTGCCTTTCTCAGCAAACTTGGCCAGCGACTTGTCAATTCCGGCAAAGCCCTTGTCCAGCAATTTCTGTTCGACTTCGAGGACGGTTACCTCGAATCCTGCCGTGGCCGCGACTTGCGCGATGCCCGAGCCCATGAGTCCACAGCCCAGCACGCCGACTTTCTTGATTTCCATGATTTCCCTCGCACATTTTGTGACCGCCAAGTGTAGCAGCGTAAAAAGGAGTTGCGCCACAGGCAGCGGCGAGAAGGAATACAAGAGAGACGAAAATGAAAGGCGCGGCTAGGCTACCGCGGCTGCGGCCACGGCCGGCGCCAGCGCCGCGACTTTGCCCAGGCCCTGGGCGAGCCCGGCTTCCAGCGCCTGCTCCACGCGGTTGATCACTTCGGTCACGCTATCTACAGGGTCGAAATGCGGTTGCAGCACGACCTCGGCAACACCGGCGGTAAGAGGCACCGGCTCGTCCTTGCCGGGCAGGGAAACCTGGCCAAGCAGCGTGCGCAATTTCTCGCAGGCCAGCAGGCCTTCTGCTTCGCCAGTTTCTCCCAGAATGAGCGCGATGGTGGCAGTGTCATAGAGAAACGCGAGATCGTTCTGGCGGATGTTGGCGCCCAGAAGCTGGCTGATCTGTTCCATCATCGCACCGACTGCGGCTTCGCCGATTTCTTTGGCCAGGGCCGGGCCTTTGCCGAACTGGAGCAGCAAAACGCTGAGAGGAGATTTCTGCTGCAGCGCGCGGCGAGCTTCGCCCAGCAGAAGGTCGAGATAAGAGGCCCGCTTGAGCAGCCCCGACTTCTCGTCGGTGACAGAAAGATTTTTCACCAGGCGGCGCAGGCCGACGTTATTCAGGGCGATGACCACCTGCTCGCTCACGGCTTTCAGCGCGACCACGTCACTCGGATACCAGACGCGGGGCGACTGGTGCAGCAACAGCAGCAGGCCGCGTTGATCTTTGCCGTCGCTGAGCGGCAGGGCCAGCAGCGAGGCCACATTCAGCTCGCCAAGCAGGCCGCGGACTGACTCAAGCTCGGGCGCGGCCGCCGCATTGCTGAGGGATAAGTTGCCGCGGGCAATGGCCGCTTCATGGACAGCCGAGGCGATTTGCGCCAGCGCCGCCGGCGTAGCCGGCTCTGCGCCTTCCCCGCAATAGTCGGTGACCGCAGTAGGCGCAAGGCCGGGACGCCCCAGAACGATGACGCAGCGGCTGATCTTCCACTGGGCGCCGATTTCGTTCACCACGGTCGAGCGGACCGAATCCGCATTCGCCTGGCGGAAGACCTTGCTGGTGATTTCCGCCACTCGTGTCAGGCTGCTGACATCGGAGTGTTCCGCAGCCGGCGGTGCATTTTTGGGCGAGGAAACCGGTGCGCCCAGCGACTCTGCCGCGGTAGCGGCCGGCTCGGGGTAGCGCGGCGACAATCCCACGGCCAGATAGAGGCGCTGCAGGTCTTCGTTGCGCTCTTCTTCCCGCGGAAAAAGTTCCTGAATCCGCTGCACACGCTCGAGCGCCTTGGAGCGCATGCCATATTGCACCAGAATTTCCGCCTGCAGCATGAGGTCCTGCAAGGCGGCCGCTCCGACCACCGGCTCTCCGCTGCGTACCGGTTGCTCGGCGGTGGTTTTGCCCACGCCGGTAAAACGCGACGCGATCACTTTATAACGGCTGTCTTCGATCTTTCCGCGCAAGGATTCCAGGCGCTTCTGATGACCGGGTTCGTAGGCATCCACTTCCACGGCCCGGTCCAGGCAGTCGGCCGCTTTGCTGTAGTTGCCCATGTCGGAGTAAAGATCGAAAAGCTTGAGCAGGGTGCGGGCGTAATCGGTTTCGCGGTTGGAGGAGTTGAAGAGCTCGCCCATGAACTCCAGCACTTCCGGCGAAGCGCGATGGGCGGCGGCAATATCCTGCATCATGGCGGCGAAGGTTCGGCGTTCTCCGTGTCGGCGCTGGTGCTGCTCCAGTTTCCGCGCCAGAGCAACCGCTTCAGAATCCTGTTGCGCGTCAATCAGCGAGCCAATGAGCTTGCCCACATCGTGCACGCGCGAGGGGTTTTGCTCGAACTGTTCCCATACGAAAGGGGCAGCCTCAGAGAGCCGGCTGGCGGCAAGAAGCGCGCCGCAATAGACCTCGCGCAACTCGCGCGCGCTTGGCCCGGAGGCCTTCACCACCGGCTCGAGCACGAAAATTGCGGCGCCCGCCTGGCCCTGTTGCAGCAGGCTGCGGCCGTAGGCGAAGGCTATGGCTGGGTCCTGGGAATCTTCCTGGTAGGCGCGCTCATACCATGCCGCCGGGTCAGCCTGCGAGTTGGCGGCGATCTGCCCCAGCCGCAAAAACGCTGCGGCCGCCGTCTTGGGGTCACGCTGACTCGAAGCCAACTCTCCCAGCCGGGCCAAATTCGCTTCATTGGGGTCGAGCGTTACGATTCGCTTCAACACGACCAGGGCGTTGGCCTGGTCGCCGCGTTTACTCAGTTCTTCATAGGAGTTTTCGTAGGTTTCAAGCGCCAGACGCCGGTTTGAGCTCTCCAGCAACTGGGCGAAGCGAGCCTTCTGTTGCCAGGTGGGCGTGGAAAAGCGGGCCAGCTTCTTATAGGTGAGGCTGGCACGGGTGGCATCGCCGCTATTGATCTGGCGCTCGAAAAGCTCGCCCAGAAGATTCACCGCCTCGGGAAGGCGCTGCACCGAAAGACAAAGGTCGGCGGCGGTTTGCCGCACGGCGTCATTTTCCGGGTCGGCCGCCAGAAGCTGCAGATAAACGTCCAGGGCTTCTGGGGTCTTGCCCTTTTGCAGAAGCTTGGTGCCAAGCTCCACACGCCTTGCCACTTCGGCCCGGTCCATTCGCTTGGCGTAATCAGACATGAGAGCTGGGTGAGGAAACACGTCCCCCCGGAAATTCTAGGGCGCTCAATCAGAAGCCAGCAACGAGGTACCATCAACTGTGGTTACCAAGGTCACCCGGGGAATTCTTATGCTTCAGATTGAAAGCTTTGGCAGGTGAACGCCGAGATGCTGGTTGCGCCTCAGTTTACCCGCGGAGTGTTGGCATCCTTTAGAATGACCCGGTGAGCGACGCCACGCGCATCGGGATTCTGGGTGACTTCAACCCGGAATTTCGCTCGCACCACGCGACCGGCCACGCCCTGCAGCACGCCGCCGCACGGCTGAACATGCAGCTCGAATCGCAGTGGATTTCTACTTCCTCGCTGGCCGAGCCAGGCGGGCTCAAGCAGCTGGAAAAATTTGACGGATTGTGGGCCTCGCCGGGCAGCCCCTATAAGAGTATGGAAGGCATGCTGGTCGGCATTCGCTTCGCCCGCGAGCGCGACTGGCCTTTTCTGGGGACATGCGGCGGCTTCCAGTATGCGTTTCTCGAGTTCGCCCGCAACGTACTGGGAATTGCGGATGCAGATACAGCAGAGAACAACTCCGGCTCGAAGAACATCTTGATTTACCCCGTGGCCTGCGCAGTTCCCAACCGCAGCGGCGATGCGCCGAAATTATCCGGCCTGGTGCCCGAGATTCGGCTTCGGCCGGGCTCTTACCTGCACTCGTTTTATTTGAAGGAGACCGTGGCCGAAGAATATTTCTGCAACTTCGAAGTCAACCCGGAGTTCGAATGGACGGCCATGGAGGCAGGCTTCGCGGTGGTGGCGCGGGGACCCGAGGGCGAGGTTCGCGCCATCGAGTCGCCCAGCCACAAGTTTTATATCGCGACGCTATTTCAGCCGCAGCTTTCCTCCACTCCGGAGAACCCGCATCCCCTGGTGCTGGCCTTTGTACAGGCCGCGGCTGATTGGGGTCGCAAGAAACTGGATGACAGCGTACTCGAGTAGGAATTAACTCTCTTCAGAGAGGAAGCAGCTCGAACGCCGGATAATTCGGCGCCAGGTCCCGGAACGCTTCCAGCCCTGATCCCGCGGGAACCGGGAAATAGCGCTGCACGGTAGTCTGGAAGCGGTCGAGATAGGCCTTCAGAATCTCGGGCTTGGCGGCATCAGGAATGGGGCGCAGGGCGAATCTGCGCCGCAGACGGCCTTTCTTCAAGGCAATTTCGCCCGCAGCCTCGGCATTACGCACCCATTGTGTTCTTCCACGAGGCGCCACCAGGAACTGCTTGCCCTCCAGTTCCAGCAGGTCCACGGGGGTGGAGTAAAGCTTCCCGGTCTTGCGGCCGCGCACCTGAAGTAAATAATTGTGCGGAAGACCGAGACCAATTCCGACGAAAAAGCCGAACATACGGTTGAACGTGCGCTCCATAGGCGTCGGCGCACGAAAAGCTTGAATGGATGTGTTCATAAATTAATCATTTAGATGCGGCGTGATTCCGATCGGAAGCGAAAACAAGGAGCGGTTCACAGTTCGTATCAGCGCTGCCCTGGTGCCAGGCTTGCCCGTGGGGCCTTTCATTCGCGATCTGATGGCCACAGTTTTTCACGGTGCGGCAGTTATGGTATCGAAAACCTCTGAGGCAATGCGCGCGAGATCAGAGCTCGACGCCATCCTTACCCCTGCACCGGCGCCCGAATGACTGACAACTTTCAGAGTTGGGGGAGGATCGGGCCTTGCAGTGACGGCGGCCACATGTCACTATCGGTCTGCCACGCACGATCCCAAGCCGGGATGGCGGAACTGGTTCAACTCCCCCTCCCGGCACCAAGATTCTAAAAGACTTAGCCAGAAACCGACGAAATCCTCTTTGCACCATATGTGGTGCAAATGTGCTCAAACTGTGCGGGTTTTGCTGGGAGTTTTCATTTGGAAGCCCATGCGGCCAAGGGGCAGGCCCAAGCAGAAGCTTCGTCTCCATCCGTGAGAATTGCCGTTAAGACACCAGTGGTGTCCCTCGTCAAAAAGAGAGTTGGAATGCGATCTGGTCTGGAAACCCCAGCACACCCTCGGCACACAGACCGCTTCAGACCGTCTCGGAAACCGAACTTCAACTCCTTACCGACAACCTCTTGGTGAGATTGTGCTCCCGCCTCCCTCCGTTGGCTATTTGCATGGTTTTTAAAAAAAGCGTTGCCGGAGGCACGCATAGCCAAATCGTTAGTAGAGGGGCTTTATTGCGGACATCAAAAAAATTGTTTTGACACGTGGCCTCAACCGAGGCAGAATTTGTGCGACTCA
>Ga0335078_10009854_pt1 | contig 14145 bp, 12 predicted proteins | sample Lox_Sample_32_FD_206711 | JGI IMG/M metagenome (GOLD analysis project Ga0335078, IMG submission 206711) | Soil microbial communities from Loxahatchee National Wildlife Refuge, Florida, United States - Lox_Sample_3.2 | ecosystem: Environmental > Terrestrial > Soil > Wetlands | place: USA...
TAATTCTAGCGACACGTTCAGTCGCAACGAGGCAGATTCGGAAAAATGCTAGCCCGCGAGTCGGGTACCAAAGGCCCGGCGGGCGGTGACAGCGACCTTCCCGCCCCCGTGTGCCTTACCTGGCCTTAGGACGTACTTCTGGCCTGGCGGCCGAGCCGGCTTAGTGCCGATGACCTTCACGGGGGCCGGCGGTCAGGTCGGCGGCTGAGCGGCCGACTTCTGCCCGCACGCCGACCAGCCGCACTGGCCGGCGCAACTCGAAATCATCGAAGGCCGCGAGCGCGGCTTCCTCGATGACGGACGGGTCCCGCGTCGGCGACCCGAGGCGGACCCCATGCGTGCGTGTGCTGAATGGGGCCTGCCGCAGCTTCACCACTACCCGCCGTGCAAGCACTCCCATCCCGCCGAGGTCGCCGGCCACCTGGCGCGCCAGCCGGCGTACCTCCGACCGCAACGCACCCAGGTCGGTCTGGTCCTGCTGGAAGGTGAACTCCCGCCCACGGGAGCGCGCAGCAGGCGGGTCGGCACGCACCGCAGTTGCGGCCTCCCCGCGCGCCAGGGTGGCCAGCCACGGTCCCGTGCGGGGCCCGAAAATCCCGGCCAGCCAACCCACGTCCGCTTCGGCCAGGTCGCGCACGGAACGAACGCCGAGCGCGGCCAGACGTGCGGAGGTCTTCCGCCCGACTCCCCACAGGGCCTCGGGCGTGCGCTCCGCCATGACAGCCCACCAGTTCGCCGAACCGAGGCGGAAAACGCCGGCCGGTTTCGCGAAGCCGGCCCCCAACTTGGCCCGGAGCCTGTTGTCGCCGATTCCGACCGAACAGGCCAGCCCCGTCCGTCCGCGCACCAATGCCTGCACGGACCTGGCCGTCTGCTCCGCGTCCCCGGTATCCACGAGAACAAACGCCTCATCCCACCCCGCCACCTCCAGCGTGCCGGGGATCTCCCTCAGCGCGGCGATGAACTCGGCGGACGCCGCCAGATAAGCGTCACGGTCAAGAGGGAGGAACACTGCTTGCGGGCAGCGGGCCGCGGCGGTGCGCAGGGGCGTCCCGGAGCGCACTCCGTACTCCCTGGCCTCATAAGAGGCACCTGCCACCACCCCGCGGCGCATCGGATCACCATCGCCACCCACGAGTACCGGCCGCCCGCGCAACCCGGGCCGCCGGGCCAGTTCGACCGCGACAATGAACTGGTCGAGATCCACATGCAGGACGACGCGTTCCACATACCAAGCCTGCGCTCGTATTCGGGTAGCGCCAGACACCGGGCACCACCTGCTCCGGCGGCGGTGCCCACGAGGGCGTGTCCCGTAGGGCGTGTCCCGTAGATCTTTGGCGGCGCGGATCGGTGCCCAGAACGGCGACCGGCGGCGTTGTCGTCGTCGCCGATAGCTCCACCATCGGCTCTTCCGCCGCCTTGCGGGCCGCCGTCTGGATCACCGCCCGCATCCACCAAGATCCACGGGACACGCCCTAGCTTGCCGACTCGGCGGCCCGCACGGCCCGCCATCGGTTGCGCAGCCGCTGGTACATCGCCACCGCCAGCTCCAGTTCACCCGTTTCCAGGCCCGTGATCGCCGCGGCCACCTCGGCCACCGACTGGTCTGCCCGGAGCGCCCCGTCATCAAGCAGCTGGACCAGGCCGCCATAGTCGAGTTCGACGAGCGCCGGCGGGTGGAATTCCGCTAGCCAGCGTCCGACCTCCTCGATCTCCCCGATCGCCGATGCCGGGGGCGTGGCGGCAGGAACCCCGCCCGACCCGCCGGTACTCGCATGCCTGGACGTCGCCGGGTGGCGCGTGGCATCCCCATGGCGCGTGGCATCCCCGCGGCGCGTGGCATCCCCCCGGCGCCGGGCATCCCGATGGCGCGTGGCATCCCCATGGCGCGTGGCATCCCCATGGCGCGTGGCATCCCCCCGGCGCGCCTTTACCGCGGTGAGCGCGCGCGCCACCCGGCGGCGCGCCTGCGCCATGGTCGTCACGTAGATGAGCGTGCGCGTGGCCGCTGCCCGGCCCCCCTCACTCCCCGCTCCGCCCCGGAGCACAAGCCACCGCTCCGGTGGGCCGAACGGCACGAACCAGGCGAGCGGGACGTGCCAGGTGCAAGTCAGGATGTGAGTGCGAAGCGACGGAGCGTGCGAATGCCAGCGTGCGAAATCGGCCGCCGCCCCGTCCGCGATCCGCCGGGGCACGAACGTGTCCGTCAACGACGGAGGTAGCGTCGCCCGCAATCGGCCCAGCGCCTGCCACGACCGCAGGCGGGTCTGCCACGGGCAGATGTAGACCACGCCGTCCGCCCGGCGCACGTAGGCATCCTCGCTCTCACGCGCCGGAGCGACAATTGGCGGCACCGCGATGAGCCGCCGCATCGCCTCCTGATGCTCGGCCTCGAGCGCACTCACCCGCCGCGGACGCTCCGGAGAAGCGGCGTAACCGGCCCAGCGGGAGCGGTCTGGCTCGGGGAACGCGGTCAGCGGGGCATAGACGCGAAGATACGCGGCGTAGGGTAGCACGACCGAATCGTGGCACGTCTTGGTCTCTAGATGCTGCACGGAGCATAACGAGAACGTCACCAAGTGCCTCTCCGGCCCGCGCACCGCGCCGATGCGCTGGTCATCGCACATGGCCCACCGCTCAGCGCGCAATAGTCTTGACGCGGACCCGCGCCAATGACGGCGCGAAACGGAACCGGGAGAGTCACCACCGTGACAAACGTGTTCGCAAGTCACCAAAAGGGCACAGGCGTCTCAGCCAGCGCGGGACACGAGCAGGTCACCTTCTGCCAGGACACGCAGAGCGGGCTGCACGCGATCGTCGCCATCTACTCGACAGCGCTTGGCCCGGCGCTGGGTGGTACCCGGTTCTACCCCTACCAGACCGAGGACGACGCCCTGGCCGACGCGCTGAACCTCGCCCGGGCGATGGCCTACAAGAACGCCCTGGCTGGCCTCGACCACGGCGGCGGCAAGGCCGTCATCATCGGCGATCCGGAGACCGGCAAGTCCGAGGCGCTGCTACGCGCCTACGGCCGTTACGTCAAGGCACTCGGCGGCCGCTACATCACCGCCTGCGACGTCGGTACCGATAGCGAGGACATGGATATCATTGCCCGCGAGTGTCCCTACGTCACCGGCCGCACCATTCCGCATGGCGGCGCGGGCGACTCCTCGCTGCTCACGGCCCTCGGCGTATTCCAGGGCATGCGCGCCGCGGCCGAGCACGCCTGGGGAACCACGGCACTGGGCGGCCGCCGCGTCGGAGTCGAAGGCGTGGGCAAGGTCGGCCGCCGGCTCGTGGAGCAACTGATCGAGGCTGAAGCCGACGTGGTGATCTGCGATGTGCGCGAGCACGCCGTGGAGCGGGTCCGCGCGAGGCATCCGGCCGTCGCCGTAGTGGCGGACCGGTCTGAGCTGAGCCGCGAGCAGGTCGACATCTACGCTCCATGTTCCCTCGGCGGGGCGCTGGACGACGAGACGGTGACAGCGCTGCGCGCCAGGATCGTGTGCGGCGGCGCGAACAACCAGCTGGCCCACGCGGGGATCGAGAAGCAGCTAGCCGACCGCGGCATCCTGTACGCGCCGGACTATGTGGTGAACGCCGGCGGCGTGATCCAGGTCGCAGACGAACTCGAAGGCTTCAACCTTGACCGCGCGCGGGCCAAGGCCAGCCAGATATTTGGAACCACGAAGAAGATCTTTGCGATCGCCGATGACGAGGGCGTACCACCTGCGGTCGCCGCCGACAGGCTCGCCGAATGGAGGATGTCTGAAGTCGGCCGGTTGCGTGGCATCTGGCTGCGGTCATGACGAGGGACATGCGGTTGTAACGCACCGCTTCGCCCCGGACTGCCCACGGCGTAGGCGCGGGCGGCGCAAAGCAGGTACGGTTGTAGCAGCACGGAAGCCGACACGCGCCGCCTTCCGGCGAGGGAGGGTCGGCGGGTCGGTTTGTCGTGCGGTACGCCCGCAAGCGGTCTACCGGCAGATGCAGTGAGGCAGGGGCCTGACGTAGGCCCAGAACGTTCGAGGGGGTCGAGCCAATGGGGCGCGGCCGAGCCAAGGCCAAGCAGGTCAAGGTCGCCCGCCAGCTGAAGTACAACAGCGGCGGAACGGACCTGGATCGGCTGCGGGCAGAACTGGGCGTGGACTCAGACCAGCGCGACGACGAGCGCGAGCCCGCATACGACGATCTCGCCTACCGTTACGGCGGCGAAGGTGAAGACGACGACGAGGACGAGGACGAGGAGGACGGCGAGCCGAGCCGCAGGGACAGTACGGGCTGAGCCGGTCAGGCAGCATACGAGCCGGTCAGCCGTACCCCACCCGAGCCCGGCACGATCTCGCCGGCTACCCAGCCGCGGATGCCCTGCTGCGTGAGCAGCTCGAGGGCGCGGGTGGCCTTGTGCGCGGGAACAACCGCCGTCATTCCGACGCCGAGGTTGAGGACCCGCTCCATTTCCTCGGCCCTCACGCCGCCTCGGTCCGCGAGTAGCCGGAATACCGGCGGCGGGCACCACGTGCGCCTGTCGATGATCGCGTCCGCGTCCGCCGGGAGCACCCGGGCCACGTTCGCGGCTATCCCGCCGCCGGTGATGTGCGCGAAGGCGTGCACCAGGGATGAACGCGAAAGCGCAAGGCAGGCGGGCGTGTAGATGCGTGACGGGGTGGATAGCTCCGCGCCGAGCGTCCGGCCGAGTTCGGGCCGGACATCTCCCAGTTCCATGCCTGTCCTCGCGAGGATGTCACGCACGAGCGAGAACCCGTTCGCGTGCAGCCCGGAGGATGGCATAGCGATCACCACGTCGCCGGTGCGCACGCGGCCGGCGCCGAGAAGCTCGTCGGCCTCCACAACGCCCGTGGCCGCGCCCGCGATATCGAAATCCGCGGCCCCGAGATGCCCTGGGTGCTCGGCCGTCTCCCCGCCGACCAGCGCACACCCCGCCTGCCGACAGCCGGCCGCGATCCCCGCCACGATCGCCGCCACCCGCTCAGGGATCACCTTTCCGAACACGAGGTAATCCGTCATGAACAGCGGTTCCGCGCCGCAGACGACCAGGTCGTCGGCCACCATCGCGACGAGGTCGATGCCAATTGTGTCGTACCGGCCGAGGCGCTGGACGATCATCACCTTCGTGCCAACGCCGTCGGTGGACGTGGCGAGCAACGGCCGCCGGTAACGCGCGAGCATGCTGGCGTCGAACAGACCGGCGAACCCGCCGATGCCGCCCACGACCTCTGGCCGGGCCGTGCGCGCGACGGCCGCCCGCATCAACTCGACCGCGCGGTCGGCCGCCTCGATGTCGACTCCGGCGGCGGCATAGCCCGGGCCGCCGCTCGTCACCTGACCTTCTCCAACGTGTGCTTACCCCGCTCCGTTTCGGCCACAGAGAGCGGGTACCTGCCGTCGAAGCAGGCGTGGCATAGCCGGCCCGCCGGCAGGCTCGTGGCCGCGATAAGCCCGTCCAGCGACACGTAGCCGAGGGTGTCCGCACCGATCGACACCCGGATGCCCGCCACGTCCAGGTTCCCCGCGATCAGTTCGGCGCGGCTGGCAAAGTCGATCCCATAAAAGCACGGCCACGACACGGGCGGGCTGGAGATGCGTACGTGCACCTGGGTGGCACCGGCGTCGCGGAGCATCGCGACGATTGCCCGCTGAGTGTTGCCCCGCACGATCGAGTCGTCAACGACCACAAGCCTCTTGCCGGCGATCGCGTCCCGCAGCGGATTCAGCTTCAGCCTGATCCCGAGCTTGCGGATCGTCTGGCTGGGCTCGATGAAGGTCCGCCCGACATAGGAGTTCTTGACCAGGCCCTGGCCATAGGGAATGCCGCTCGCCTCGGCGTACCCGATCGCGGCCGGGGTACCCGATTCGGGGACGGGGATCACGAGATCCGCGTCCGCTGGATGCTCGCGGGCGAGGCGCCGGCCGATTGCGAGCCGGGTCGCATGCACGCCGCGCCCGGCGATCGCCGTATCCGGCCGGGCCAGGTAAACATACTCGAACAGGCATCCCCTGGGGTCGGCGGGAGCGAACCGCTTGGACCTGACCCCGCCCTCGTCGATCGCGAGCAGTTCGCCGGGCTCGACCTCGCGCACGAAGGCGGCGCCCACGATGTCAAGGGCCGCAGTCTCGCTGGCGACCACCCAGCCCCGGGCAAGCCGGCCAAGCACAAGCGGCCGGAAGCCCTGCGGGTCGCGGGCCGCGTACAAGGTCTGCTCGTCCATGAAGACCAGCGAGTACGCCCCTCGCACCAGCGGCAGAACCGATGCCGCGGCATCGGTCATGCCGCCCGGCTGGCTGGCGAAAAGCGCAGTGAGCACGTCCGTATCCGACGTGCCGGTGAGACCGTCGCCTGGCCCAGGTGCGTCCTCCAGCATGGCGGCGAGCTCGAGCGTATTGATCAGGTTGCCGTTGTGCCCGAGGGCCAGCCCGGTGGTCCCGGTGAACCGGAAGGCCGGCTGGGCGTTCGCCCACACCGACGATCCGGTGGTCGAATACCTGCAGTGCCCGATCGCCACATGACCGCGCAGCGTGTTCAGCACCGATTCGTCAAACACCTGGGCAACCAAGCCCATGTCCTTGTACACAACGATGCGGGTACCGTCGCTTACCGCGATGCCGGCCGACTCCTGGCCGCGGTGCTGCAGCGCGTAGAGCCCAAAGTAGGTGAGCTTGCTAACCTCTTCGGCCGGTGCCCACACGCCGAACACTCCGCAGGCGTCCCGTGGCTGATTATCACTGGGGTCGCGGCTGGCAGGCTTGTTGAGGCCGTTGGTCAGACGGCAAGGTTCGGCCACGCTGCCAGCCTACTGCTGGTTCAGCGGCTGACCGGCAGATGCGCCGACAAGTCGGCCCGCGGGCCGCTCGCCCGGATCGCGCCGCGCTCGATCCCCTCCTGCCAGCTGAGACCTCCGGTCGCCAGCCGCAGCCAGGTCACCGGATCGGTCTCGACCACATTCGGCGGCGTCCCCCTGGTGTGTGCTGGGCCCGAAATGCACTGCACCGCGCCGTACGGTGGCACCCGCACTTCGACCGCGCGGCCGGGAGCGGCCGCGGCGAGCGCGTCGAGCAGGTACCTCACCGCGACCCGGACCGCGTCGGGGTGCGGGCGCAGCCCTGCGGCCAGCGCCGCGAGCACCGCATCCAAGCACGCGGACTGGAGCTCCGCGAGCCCGCGCCTGCCCGGATCAGGACCGGTCGCGGGCGGACTGCCGAGCTCCGTCAGGGCAGCGGAAAGCGCGGCGCGCACACGGTCGGCGGAGGGACGTCGTGATGGCACGCAACGGAAGCTACCGCAGCACCCGGCTGGCTCAGCCGAACACGGCGGGCAGGGTGCGCTCGTGCACGTCGGCCAGCTCGGTCAGCGGGACCGCGAAGCATGCCTCGACGTCCAGGCTGTCCCCGCCCACCGTGCCAAGGACCATCGCCGGGACGCCGTGGTCGGCGCACAACCGGGCGAACGCGGCCTCGCAGCCAGGCCGCACGGCCACCAGGGCGCGGGCCGCCGACTCGCTGAACAGCCACACGAACGGGTCGCCCGGCAGCCGCACCCGGCAGCCGAGGCCACCCCGCAGGCACGATTCGGCGAGCGCCACCCCCAGGCCGCCGTCCGAAAGGTCATGCGCGGCATCAAGCATCGCGGCTGCCGCCGCAGCCATCAACGTCAGGATGAGCTGACGCTCCGCTACCAGGTTCACCCTCGGCGGGCGGCCGCCCAGGTGCCCGTGCATCACGTGTGCCCAGGCCGAGCCGCCGAATTCCGGTCGTGTCTCCCCCAGCAGCACGATGCTCGCGCCCGGGCTGGCGAATCCGATCGAGACCCGGTCACAGACGTCGTCGTGGACACCGAGCACGCCCACCACCGGTGTCGGGTGGATGGCCGCGTGCTCGGTCTGGTTATAGAAGCTCACGTTGCCGCCGGTCACCGGCACTCCGAGCGTCACGCACGCGTCGCCGAGTCCGCGCACGGCCTCCGCGAACTGCCACATTACCGCGGGCTCCTCGGGTGAGCCGAAATTGAGGCAGTTGGTGGCCGCGATCGGCCGCGCACCGGTGGCGGCCACATTCCTGCAGGCCTCAGCGAGCGCCAGCTGGGCACCGGCGTATGGGTCGAGCCTTGTGTAACGGGCGTTGCCGTCGGTGGCAAGCGCGACGCCGAACCCGCTCTCCTCGTCGATGCGCAGCACACCCGCGTCCTCAGGCGTCGCGAGCACGGTGTTGCCGCGCACGTACCGGTCGTACTGCTGGGTTACCCATGTCTTGGCGGCCAGATCCGGGCTGCCGGCAAGGGCGAGCAGGGTGTCACGGAGCCCGTCGCCATCGGCGGGTCTCGGCAAGGCCGCCGGATCGTCCGCGACGAGCGCATCCTGGCTTGCGGGCCGCCGCGCCGGCCGGTCATAGACGGGACCCTCGTCGGCCGCTGTGCCGGGTGGGATGTCCACCACCACGTCGCCATGCCAGATCATCACGAGCCGGCCGGTGGCGGTCACCTCGCCGATGACGGTCGCGGGTACATCCCACTTAGCGCAGATACGCATGAACTCCGCTACCGAGCCGGGCTCGGTGACCGCCATCATGCGTTCCTGTGACTCGCTCATCAAAATCTCGGCCGGCCCCAGCGACGTATCCCGCAGCGGCACCGCGTCCAGCTCCACCCGCATGCCGCCTGTCCCCGCGGCCGCCAGCTCCGCGGTCGCGCACGACACCCCGGCGGCACCGAGATCCTGAATGCCCGTGATGATCCCGGCGCTGAAGAGCTCGAGGCTGCATTCGACTAGCAACTTCTCCATGAACGGATCGCCGACCTGGACACTGGGCCGCTTGGCGCCGCTGCCGAGGATGGCGTCGCCGAACGTGGCGCTGGCGAGCACCGAGGCACCGCCGATGCCATCCGGACCCGTCCGCGCACCGAAGAGGATCACCTTGTTGCCCGGCCCCGATGCGGCCGCCAATTTCAGGTCCGCATGCCGCATCACCCCCACACACAGCGCGTTCACCAGCGGGTTCCCCGCGTAGCAGGCGTCGAAGGCGAGTTCGCCACCGATATTTGGCAGGCCGAGGCAGTTGCCGTAGAAGGAGATGCCGCTGACCACGCCGGGTAGCACGCGGCGGGTGTCGGGTGCGTCGGCGGGGCCGAACCGCAGCGAGTCCATCACGGCCACTGGTCGTGCACCCATCGCCAGGATGTCCCGCACGATCCCGCCGACGCCGGTCGCGGCACCCTGGTGCGGCTCCACATACGAGGGATGGTTATGCGATTCGATCTTGAACGTCACCGCGTATCCGGCGCCCACGTCCACGACACCGGCGTTCTGGCCCATACCGGCCAGCAGCGCGTCGCTGCGCGGCATCTTGGCTGCGAGCCGCCGTAGGTGCACCTTGGACGACTTGTAGGAGCAGTGCTCGCTCCACATGACCGAGTAAATGGCCAGTTCGGCGTCGGTTGGCCGGCGATGCAGGATCGCCCGTATCCGGTCGTACTCGCCCGCGTCCAGGCCAAGCTCGGCATAGGGCTGCACGCGGTCAGGTGTGGCCACCGCACACTCGACGGTGTCCGGGCCGGTGCGCGCCGCCCCGGCCACTCGCGTGCTGACGGCGCCGCCATCCGCCCGCGGCCCTGCGTGGCCGTTCACCCGCGCACCAGCCGGGCGGTGACCGAGGAGATCAGCGAGCCGAAGAAACCGAGGCCATCAGCGCCCGGACCGGTGAGCGTGTCGATTGCGTGCTCGGGGTGCGGCATCAGGCCCACCACGCTTCCTTCCGCGTTCGCAATGCCGGCGATGCCGCCCACGGAGCCGTTCGGGTCGATACCGAGGTAACGGGCGATCACGCGGCCGCCGTCCGCCAGGTCCCGCAGCGTCGCGGCGTCGGCCACGTACCTGCCCTCACCGCTCTTGAGCGGGATGACGATCTCCTGCCCGGGCGTGTACTGATCGGTCCACAGGGTCCTGGTGCCCTCGATCCGCAGCCGCTGATCGCGGTTGACGAAGTGCAAGCCGGCGTTACGGGTGAGCGCGCCGGGCAGCAGATGCGCCTCGCAGAGAATCTGGAAACCGTTGCATATGCCGAGCACCGGAAGGCCGGCCCGGGCCGCGGGCACCAAGTCGGACATTACCGGCGCGAAGCGCGCGATCGCGCCGGTTCGCAGGTAGTCACCGTACGAGAAGCCGCCGGGCAGGATCACGGCATCAACGCCGTGCAATCCGCGGTCAGCATGCCAGAGCCTGACGGGTTCGCCTCCCGCGCGGGCCACCGCCCGGGCGGCGTCGTCGTCGTCGAGCGATCCGGGGAAGGTCACAATACCCACCCGGACTGTGACCGCCGTTTTCGTTTGCTCCGTCAGATGCACAGCCGAAGGGTACCGGCTGGGCCTTGCTACTAACCTGACGACTAACTGACGACCCGATGACCTGGCGGGGATGAACCGGCCCCGCACCGTGGTGCGCCGACGCGGGGAAGTCACGTGCGGGCCTTGGCGGCCGTTCAGCCGACGTCGCGCAGCTTGCGGCGGGAAAGCCCGGTCAGGGGCGCGTCCCGCCGCCACGCGACCTGCTTGCGCATCGACACCACGGTCCCGCGGCCAGGGCCGCTTTTCAGTGTGACGTCGTCCACCAGGGCGCGCATGATCTGCAGTCCGCGCCCCGACTCCGGCAGCCGGGCGATCAGCCGGTCGTCCACACGTCGCGCAGCTGGCCTGGAACCGTGGGGGCGCCCTGCCGTCCCGCGGGCCGTGCGGCGCTGCGCGGCGCGCTCCGGCCGGCCCACGCCATCCTTCGGCTGGGCGGCTTTCGGCTGGGCAGCCTTCGAGCGCACGGCATTCCTGTCACCCGCCGCACCCGGAGCGATGCTGGCAGGATCCTGCGCGGCGGGCACGGCAGTCCGTGCCCGGGCGTCGCGTGACCCCGTCCGCCCCTTGGGTTGGACGGCATGGTCCCCATCGGCCCGTGCGGCAGCGGCCGCCGCGCCGGGACTGAACCCCTGGCCCGAATCCACGACCTCAACCAGGCAGCCACTCGGACCAACATTTGTCACGACCTCGTAGCGCCTTGCGCTGCCGCCGTGCCTGAGCACATTGGTGCATGCCTCGGTGACGGCGACGAGAATGTCACCGACGCATTCGTCGACTACACCGAGGTTGCGCAGCGTATCCCCGAGGACGCGCCGGATCACCGGCACGCTGACTGCCTCACATGGCAACGCGAGGCAGAACTTGACGTTCACGGTCGGCTCCTCAGTCCGTGTCACCAGGGCACCCCGCCGCAGTGTCCTCCGCTACCCCCAGTCAACCTCGTCACATTGTGAAAGGCTTCCCAAGACACGCCGCTGATAATCGTGAACTTTTAGTGCTCTCCGGGCAGAAGGTGCGTGACACCTCGTGCAGATGATCACTCCGCTTGAAGTGAAAACTCCTCGATCACGGGGTTAGCGAGCAATTCGCCCGCCAGCTCGCCGACCTCGGCGAGCGCAGCCTCGTCAGCCGGGCCGCTTATCTCAATTTCGAATCGTTTACCCTGCCGTACCGCGCCGACGCGGCCGAATCCGAGGCGCCTCGCCGCGCCCGCGATAGCCTCCCCCTGCGGATCGTGGATCCCAGGCTTGAGCATCACATCGACGATCACGCGCGCCACATGTCCTCCCTGTTGGTCCGGCCGCGGGCGCGCAGCCCGTGACACCTCAGCCGCGCCGGTCACCCGGCGTCACCGGGACGGCACCACGGCACGCAGCGTACTGCGGTCACGGCGCCGCGGGACCTGCCCCCCAAGGAAACCCTGCCCGGGGAACCCCCGGGCGGGGGACGACTCCCCGGGACCCGGCCCACCCTGCCGGCTGGGGATGACGCGGGCCCTACCCTGCTAGCTAGCCGGGGGACTCCCCCCGGGGCCTGCGTGGTTGCGGCGGATACGGGGATATCTGTCACGATGATTTCGGTGGCCCTGGCTTGGCCATAGAGCACCACACACGTCCGCGAACCTCACAACGGAGCGCGGACCGCCCGACCGGCCAGTCGCGGCGATCCCGCGGCCAGCCCCGACAATGTCTAAGGAGTGGCACGTGACCGTCGACATGGACGGTGCGGCCGCCGCCGCACCCGACCTTCCCAGCGTTGACGGCCTGGCGGGGGCCGCGCAGGAGCTTGTGCAGCTCCTGACCCCGGAAGGCGAACGGGCCGAGCATCCGAGGTATTCGCTCGAACTCTCTGCGGACGAAATCCGCGCGCTGTACCGTGACCTGGTCCTTGTGCGCAGGATCGACAGCGAGGCCGGCGCGCTGCAGCGCCAGGGCGAACTCGGCATCTGGGCGTCGCTGCTGGGACAGGAAGCCGCGCAGGTCGGCTCGGGCCGTGCGCTCGGCCCGCGCGACATGGCCTTCCCGACCTACCGCGAGCATGGGGTCGCCTGGTGCCGCGGGCTGGACCCGATGAAGCTGCTTGAGCTCTTCCGCGGCGTCAGCCACGGCGGCTGGGACCCGGCCGCACACAACTTCCACCTTTATTCGATCGTTATCGGCAGCCAGGCCCTGCACGCGACCGGTTACGCCATGGGCATTCAGCGCGACGGCGAAACGGGCGAGGACGGTGCGGCCGCGATCGTATACTTCGGCGACGGTGCCACCAGCCAGGGCGATGTTAATGAGTCGTTTATCTGGGCATCGGTGTTCAACGCCCCTGTCGTCTTCTTCTGCCAGAACAACCAATGGGCCATCTCCGAACCCCTCGAGAAGCAGAGCCGCATCCCGCTATACCAGCGGGCCCGCGGTTTCGGCTTTCCCGGCATCCGGGTAGACGGCAACGATGTACTCGCCTGCCTCGCCGTGACGCGGGCCGCGCTTCAGGCGGCGAGGGAAGGCCAGGGGCCGACTCTGATCGAGGCCTACACCTATCGGATGGGGGCGCACACGACCTCCGATGACCCCACCCGGTACCGGCTTGCGGCCGACCTCGAGGCGTGGAAGCTGAAGGACCCGATCGAGCGGGTGAAGGCATACCTGATCCGCGGGGCGATGACCAGCGCCTCGTTCTTCGAGGGAATCGAGAAAGAGGCCGCCGAACTTGGCACCCAGATCAGGAGGGCGTGCCTGTCGATGCCCGACCCACGGCCTGCGCAGATATTCGAGCATGTCTACGCGGAGCCGCACCCGCTGATGGCGGCCGAACGCGAGCAGTTCACGGCCTACCTCAGCTCGTTCGCGAATGAGGAGGGCGCGCGATGACCACGCTCGCGATGTCCAAGGCCCTCAACGAGGGCCTGCGCAGGGCACTCGAACGCGATCAGAAGGTCCTCCTCATGGGCGAGGACGTGGGCAAGCTCGGCGGCGTGTTCCGCGTCACCGACGGGCTGCAGAAGGACTTCGGCGAGAGCCGCGTTATCGACACGCCGCTCGGAGAGTCAGGCATTATCGGTACCGCCATCGGCCTCGCGCTGCGCGGCTACCGCCCAGTGTGCGAGATCCAGTTTGACGGTTTCGTGTTCCCCGCCTTCAACCAGATAGCCAGCCAGCTGGCCCAGATGCAGCTCCGCTCGCTCGGTCACGTCAGCCTGCCCATCGTGATCCGGATCCCCTTCGGCGGCGGTATCGGCGCCGTGGAGCACCACAGTGAGTCGCCTGAGGCCTACTTCGCCCACCGCGCCGGGCTGCGAGTGGTCGCGTGCTCCAATCCCGCCGACGCGTTCACGATGATCCAGCAGGCGGTCGCCCGCACGGATCCTGTGATCTTCTTTGAGCCGAAAAGGCGTTACTGGGACCGCGGTGAGGTCGACCTCGCACTCGACCCTGGCGACGCCTACCCGCTCGACCGCGCGAAGATTATCGTGGCGGGCACCGACGTGACCGTGCTCGCGTACGGGCCGATGGTAAAGACGAGCCTCGAGGCGGCGGCCGCCGCCCAAGAGGATGGCCGCAGCATAGAGGTGATCGACCTGAGGTCGCTGTCGCCCTTCGACGCGGAGACGGTCTGCGCCGCGGTCGAGCGGACCGGGCGGTGCGTGGTCGTGCACGAGGCGCCGGTCTTCGCGGGACTTGGCGCTGAGATCGCCGCACGGGTCACCGAGCAGTGCTTCTACCACCTCGAGGCGCCCGTAATGCGTGTCGGCGGTTTCTCCACGCCGTATCCGCCGTCCCGGCTGGAGGATCACTACCTGC
>Ga0335078_10009855_pt1 | contig 14144 bp, 16 predicted proteins | sample Lox_Sample_32_FD_206711 | JGI IMG/M metagenome (GOLD analysis project Ga0335078, IMG submission 206711) | Soil microbial communities from Loxahatchee National Wildlife Refuge, Florida, United States - Lox_Sample_3.2 | ecosystem: Environmental > Terrestrial > Soil > Wetlands | place: USA...
CCGCTTCGCCCGGTTGGAGAATGATCGCGCGTGCCGTCACCGTGAACGCGCTCGATTTTTCCGTGGGCTCGAAGACCTGAATGTCGACCGTCGTCTTCCCCGGCACCGCCGGTTCGTGATAATTCACACCGCGATATACGGCGCGAATCAGCATCGGACCGTTGCCTAGCGCCGGATTATCGAGCTGATAGCGCCCGCCCGCGTCGGTTTTGGTTTGCGCCACGGGCTGCATCGTGCCTTGCAGCTGGATGAGAATTACGTCGACGCCAGCCGCTGGCTTACCCGTCGTGCCGTTTGTCACCGTGCCGGTGACAGTACCGGCAAACGCGGCTGAGGCAAAAGCGCACGAAAGCACGACAAAGAAACAAACGCGAACCCAAACTGCGGCCCTCATGCCCGCGTCACCTTCTGTGACGCCGCCTGCCGCGTAGCGGGCGTCGGCGCTCCGCCGGTCAGCATATCCATCTCCGCCAGAACCTTCGCCGCTTCGATTTCGAGCGATTGCTTGATCTCCTCGTAGTCCGCTTCCGAGAATTTCCCGGCGCGGTATTCAAATCGCAGGTCGCGCAAATTCTCGTAGATCGCGTCGCGACGGTCCAGCAATTCGTCGAGTCTTGTACGGTGCGGCGCCGAATCCGACGGCTCGCGCCTCACGCCAAAAATGAAGATGATCGCCCCGATCAGCAGCAGGGCGCAGGCGACCGCGATATCGACGTCACTCATCGCCCGGCCTTCCTGCTTCGCGCCGCGCGCGATCGAGCAGATCCGCCGAAATCGGTGGGCCGCCCGCCGGCGTCAGTGCGGCACGGTGTCGCCATCGTTTCACGAGTTCCCACACGAGAGCGATCGCCAGCAGCGGGGCCACAATCGGCACGATCCAAACCAGGCCCGTGAATCCCGTTTTCGGCGGATCGACCAGCACCGTCGGCCCGTATTCCTGAATGAACGATTGCAGAATCAATTCGTCCGATCCTCCGCGCGCGATCCGATCGTCCAGCTCTTTCAGCATCGCGTGCGAAGTCGTGCAGCCGACGTGATTGCAAGCCGTGAGCACCTCGTTGCATCCGCACGTGCACATCAATTTCGCGCCGAGTTTCTTGGCGCGCTCCGTTTGTTGCGCATACAGAGTAGGGGGCTGAAACATCGCGAGAGTCAACACAGGAAAGGCAAGCCACTGCGTGAGCCTGAAAAGAAAAGTCCGCCCGCGCCTAATCATGGCCTTCCCTTCGAAGGATTGGTCCCGTCGCGGGCGCCGTCTGCGGAGAAACACTTTCGCCCCAAGCCTTCTCGCTAGCCGGGCGCAACACGAGCGCCGCGCTGCGGTTCGGTAACATTGCCAGAACGGTGCCGAGGATCAGCACAATGCCTCCGAACCAAATCCATTTCACCAGCGGATTCAGATACGCGTGAATCACCGGCTTGCCCGTTTCCGGACTCGCGCCCGCGTAGACAACATAGAGATCGCGCACCGCCGTGCTCTCGATCGCGACTTCCGTTTCTGGCACTTGGCTCGCGGTGTAGACCCGATGCTCCGGATACAGAAGCATCTGCGATTTGCCCTTGTAGAAAACTTCCAGTGTCGCGCGCTGCGACGTGTAGTTGCTCGTCGAAGGCTCGTCGAGATTCTGGCAGAGAATCGTGTACGGCCCGATCGAGAGCGTGTCGCCGACGTTCATTTCCTTCTGCACGTCGCGGTTAAATGCTGACCCCGTGATTCCGATAAAAATCAGCACGATGGCGAAGTGAACCACGTATCCGCCGTAGCGGCGGGTGTTGCGCATGGTAAGCTCGCCGATAGCGCTAAGGAGGTTCGTGCCGTCGCGCCCCGCGATCACTCGCGCGCCGCGATAAAACTCCGCCGAGATCGTCAGGGTCACAAAAACCGAAAGGATCAGGCAAACGAGCGGATAAAAATCGCCGAGCCCCAATACCGCCGCGACCAAGCCCGCGATCACTCCTGCCACCGCCGGCCACAGGAAATTTCGCTTCAGCGTGTCGAGCGACGTCTTCCGCCACGCCAAAAGCGGCCCCACGCCCGTGAGCAGCAACAAGAACAGCGCGATCGGCACATTCACCTTGTTGAAGAACGGCGGCCCAACGCTGATCTTCGCGCCGGTCACCGCTTCGGAAATCACCGGGAAGAGCGTGCCCCACAGGACGGCAAAACACGCCGCCAGCAGAATCAAATTGTTGAACAGGAAGCTCGATTCGCGCGAAACCAGCGAATCCAGCTGGTTATCGCTGCGTAAGTAATCGCGATTTTTGAACCATGCCGCCAGGCACACGAGAAGAATGATTCCGAGGAATGTGAAAAACCAGCCGCCGATCGACGACTCCGCAAACGCATGCACCGAGCTCACGATGCCCGTGCGCGTCAGCGACGTCCCCAAAATGCACAGCATGAAGGTGACGAACACCAGCCACACGTTCCACACTTTCATCATGCCGCGCTTTTCCTGCATCATCACCGAGTGCAAAAACGCCGTGCCCGTAATCCACGGCAGCAGCGCCGCGTTCTCGACCGGATCCCAAGCCCAATATCCGCCCCAACCCAGCACGGCGTAGGCCCAGTGCGCACCGAGAAGAATTCCTACGCTCTGGAATCCCCACGCGACCATCGTCCATCGCCGCGTGAGGTGAATCCATTTCTCGCCGGGATATCGGCCGAGCAGCGCGGCCATAGCAAACGCAAACGGCACCGTGAATCCCGTGTAGCCGAGATACAGAATCGGCGGGTGAATCACCATCTCGTAATACTGGAGCAGGGGATTAAGCCCGCTGCCATCCGATAACCGCGCCACATGCATCGCGCCCGCGGCGTCCATTCCGCCGAGCACTTTGAACGGGCTCACCACAAAATTATTCAGCGTGAGGAAAAAAATCTGCACGCCCGCAAGCGTCACACCCACATAGGGCATCAGCTCCGGATGCTTTTTGCGATTCAGGAACAACGCGAAGAACGCGTAGATCGAAAGCAGCCACGTCCAGAAGAGTAGCGAGCCCTCCTGACCGGCCCATAGCGCGGAAAATTTGTAGTAGAGCGGCAGCGCTCGATTGCTGTGCTCGGCAACATACGCGAGAGAGAAATCGTCGGTGAAGAACGCGAACTCGATCGTTGCGACCGCCAGCGTTACCAGCCCGAAGACCGCGATGCCCGCGTTTCGTGCGGTCTTCGTCAGCAGTGGCCGCCGCGTGACGATCCCGGCGATTCCGCCGCCGAACGCATACACTGCCGCGCCGAGCCCGAGCAGGAGCGCAAACGATCCAAAGATGTCCAATGATCCCCCTGCCGGTCAGCTTTTTCCGGATGACGCCGAAGATGGATTCATCGATTGGCCGGGTTGGCTTTGTTGTATCGGTGCGCCCGTCGGAGACGCTTCATATTTCGACGCGCATTTCGCCTGCACCTGCTCCGCGGTGAACGCGCCGTCGGGCTGCAAGCGCCCCTCGACCAGTGCCTGAGCGCCATCCTTGAACGTGTCCGGCAACGGATCGCTGCCCACGTAGCTCACGGAAAGCGCCTTGCCTTGCTCCTCGAGGACGAAATCGATGCGGCCCTCGCGATGCACGATCGATCCGTTCTTCACGTTCCCTGAGACGCGCATCCGCTGATGCTGTTCGGGACCGGGAAGCGTCGCGAGTTCGCTGATCGTGTGGTAGTAGGTCTTGCTTTGCGTGTAGCCGACGTAGGCGAGTCCGAGAAGCGTGGCAACGATGATTGCCGAGCCGACCAGAAATTTCTTCTGGGCCTTCAAATGAGCTCCTGTTTCCTTGGATGCCGGAAGGCGAATTTTAGCACAGCACCCGGATGTCGATGAATTTGTCTCAACGAGGCAGGAGGAGGGAACTGCCGATTAGAAACTGCAGTTTTTACTGACTGGTTGCTAGTCGTTCGAGCTGCCCGAATTGCTCGCCCCGTGGCCGTTCTGTCCGTTGCTGCCGTTCAGCCCAAGCTTCGTCCGCAGGCACCCGGTGAGTTCGGGCGCCAAACCCGAAATCGCCATGCCTTCGGACACGATGAACTTGCAGCTCAGGATCGGCCGCGACTGATCCTCGTCCGGCAGTTGGCAGTTCACGCGGCAATACTGGCATTCCTGGTTCCAGCAGAAGCGTCCATAGGGAATCGTCTCGGGGCTGATGAACTGAAACGCTCGCAGCAGGGAGTTCCTCTCTGGCACGAGGAACGTCTTGCCCTCGATGGTGATTTCGACGAGCCGTTCGTATGGCCGGAAAACTTCCGCAGTCAGTGTCGCTTCGCCCTCTGCCATGACTCCCCCTTGGATTGGCCGGATTAGGACGAAACTACGGCACCCACAGGGAAGCAGCAATCGAAACGAGCAGCGAGCGTGCCCAATACTCCACTGGTCGCGGACAGGAGTCTCCAGCCTGTACCCAGTGGTTCGACCGAGCTTCAGCAAGCCTCGCGCCATCGCCTCGCATCATGGGGAGTGCGGCGGCTTCCCGACTTGCCGGGACGTGCTCTCTTAGTTCGTCTGGAGCTGGGAGCGCCGCTTTATTAGGGTCGGGCCTCGTAGACGATATTGAACGGCGTTTCGGCCGCACGGCGGAAACGCGTGAATCCCGCGGCAGTCACCACGTCGCGAATCCGCTTTTCGCCCGCCTGCGCACCGAGGCACAACGCGACTTCCTGCGACCGCGACGAGGGCGTGCAAAGCAGGGTGGAGAATCCGTAGTAGACACGCCCCACCGGGTTCAGATTGTTCTTCAGCTCGTCATGGGCGAATGGCTCGACGATCATCCAGGTGCCATCTTTCGCGAGCGATTGTAGTACGTGCTTCGCAGCGCCCACCGGATCGCCCATGTCGTGCAGGCAGTCGAAGACAGCCACGAAATCATAGTCCTTGCCCGGATATTCCTTCGCCTTGGCCACTTCGAACGTGACTCGATCGGAAAGTCCTTGCCGCTTGGCTGACTCGCGCGCGCCCTCAATCGACTTATCGTGATAATCGAATCCGACGAACCTCGATTTCGGGAATGCTTTCGCCATCAAAATTGTCGAAGCGCCCTTCCCGCAGCCGATGTCAGCCATCTTCGCGCCCGCTTCCAATTTTGCCTGCACGCCGTCGAGCGCCGGGATCCACGAGCTGACGAGATTCGCGATGTAGCCACTGCGGAAAAACTTTTCGCAGCCATGAAAAACGTAATCCACGTGTTCGTGCCAGCCCATCCCCGCGCCGGTCCGGAAACTGTCGGTGATTCGCGGCACGGCCGCAACCGCCCCCACCGCCGTCTCGAAAGCCCCCGCCAGATATGCCGGACTGTCTTCATTGGCAAGTGTGAAAGCCTGTTCCGGCGACAGGCTGAACTTGTTTGCCTCGTCGTCGTACGTCACGTAACCGCCAGCCGCCTGCGAGGCCAGCCACTCCTGCACGTAACGCTCGTCCGTGTTGGTTTTTGCGGCGAGTTCCGCGGAAGTCATCGGGGCGGCCGCCAGCGCCTTGTACAGCCCCAGCCTCTCGCCTATCACCACCATGCCGGCATGAACCGCTGCGCCTAAATCTCCGACGAATTGCCCGATAAACGCGTTCAGCTTATCCATATTCAACGCTGGCTGTGTGCCGCTGCTCATTGGTGCCTCCTCTGAGAGAATGATCCGAATTTGTGGCTGAATTTGTAATCGAATTGTAAAAGGCGACAGGAACTTACGTTGCGACGGCGAACTTGCGGTAGTTCTCATCGTCGCCCGACGAAAACAGAATGATCATCGTGTAGATCGCCATCGCAGTCCCGAACGGGATGCTGATCAGGCAGACGAACGCGGCGATCAGCGCCACTACTCGTCCCCAGAGCAAGCGCTGCAAGAGCCCGATTGCGGCGGCGATGCCCAAAATCCCGCCAACCACGCCCAGGATGAACCAGAAAATGTACGCACCCTGCATGAATCCGAACACCCACGAAACGTCAGGCGTGTCCGAATCGTGCGGCGTAAAACTCGACATCATGGGGATGAAGTAATGGGAAAACGCCAAAGTCCCGGCGCTCGCTACGATTCGGAAGATGCTGTACACGAGCCACAGAACGCCCATGACCTTCAGGTGGTTGGCTAGCTTTTGAGCCGGATTATGCGCCATGACCGGCGCGGCTGGGACCTTGGATTTGCCGCACGACGTGCAGAACTGGGCCGCCCCGTCCATTTGAGAGCCACAATATTGGCAAAACACGCGTCACCCCTTGTGCCGAGATGACACACCAGTTAGCGGATTCTGTCAAGCAAGGTACCTACCATGGGGTTCTACTCGGCGCACCGCAGAGGGGCTCCGGTTTTGTTGAGGAATGGCTCTCTTAAAACAACAATGGCGGGTTCTTGGCACGGCAGATTCGATTACGCCGCTGCGGGCATTCGCTCGAAAACGGGTTCAGCCGGCCGTCGTAGCAGCATCACGAGGGTAAAAACGCCGAGCGCGATTCCGAGCGGCCCGCAGAGCATTCCCAGAATCGAAGCGACGATCGCCAGGACCCGTTGCGATGGTCCCGCCTGTATCAAGCTCACCGCGCCAACGAAAGAGAAGATCGTCGTAATCACGAGCAGCGTCATCACGGCCATCACCATCATGTCGAAGAAACTCATCCACGGGAACGGATTCGGCACACGGTCAAGAAGAACGCCCCACATCAAGCGAAGCGTCATCCTGTTTAGAAAGATCCAAGCCGCCTCCAGCGCGCACATGATTCCAAAAACCACCCATAGCGCACCTAAAGCCCTGTAGCTCGTTCCCACGCGTTGCATCGGATTTTTTTTCCTCCGGGATCGGGGCAAGGCTTAGGCGGAACTAGGGTAGTTGCAGGGGGCAGCCGGAACAATACGCGGAATACCGTAGAGCGTTGGTGTTAAGCGAAGAATTGGCCCATGTGGCGGAACCGATCGAAGCGTTTCTGCAAAAGTTGATCCGGCGAAAGCTGCGAAAGCTCGTCGAGCATCCGTCCCAGCACCGGCTCGAGCAGTCGGGCCGCTTTCGCGTGGTCCGTATGGGCCCCGCCTTCGGGCTCGGCAACGATCTGGTCGATCAGTTTCAACTCGAGCAGGTCGCGCGCCGTAATCTTCAGTGCTTCGGCCGCCATCTCCGCCTTGGATGAATCGCGCCACATGATCGACGCGCATCCCTCGGGCGAAATCACCGAGTAGACGGAATTTTCCAGCATCAGCACCCGATCGCCGATCGCGATCGCCAGCGCGCCGCCCGACCCGCCCTCGCCCGTGATCGTCACGACGATCGGCACCGGCAGCCGCGAAATCTCGCGAATGTTGTACGCGATCGCCTCGGCCTGCCCGCGTTCCTCCGCGTCGATCCCGGGATACGCGCCCTGCGTATCGACGAAGACGAAAATCGGTCGCCCGAATTTCGCCGCGAGCCTCATCGCGCGCAAAGCTTTGCGATAACCCTCTGGCTTCGCCTGGCCGAAATTGCGCGCCAGCCTCTGCTTGGTGTCGCGCCCTTTCTGGTTTCCTACGACGAGCACGGGCCGCCCGCGGAATCGCGCCATGCCCGCAATCAGCGCCGCATCATCCGCGAAGTTTCTGTCGCCGTGAATTTCACTGAAATTCTCGAAGAGCAAGCGGATGTAGTCGTCCGTGTAGGGCCGCTGCGGGTGGCGCGCGAGTTGAAGCCGCTGCCATGAATCCAGATGCGCGTAGAAATCCTTTTTGAGTTCTTCCACCTCGCGCCGGATTCGCTCAATGTCTTCCGCCGTGGCGTCGGTCGGCTCCGAAAGCCGACTCAGCTCCTCAACGTCGTGCTCCAGCGCGTTGATTTGTTTCTGCCGCTGCTCGTTGCGTTCGTGAGAATCCAGTTTGTGCGTGGAAATCCTCGGGGCGGAATATTCGCCGTCCGCTGAACTCTTGCCCGTTGCGTGTGTCTTCTCTTCGAGCTCGCGCAGCTTCGCTCGCGCACGCATACGGCGGAGACGTTGTCGCGCCAGCTTGCGCTTTTCCGTGGAGTCGGTCATTGCACGACCGCCACTGCGTCGCTGCCGCAAATCTCGCGCACCCGCTCCACAAGTTCTTGGTCCGCTTGCACGGCGCGTCCCGCGTCAATCGTCGCCTCGCTGCCGTCCTCCTGCACGATCTCGAAGCTGATCTTGCATCGCCCCGGCCGGCTCACGAACAGCTCATGCAATCGATCGATCACGTCCGTATCGATCGCGTTCCGGTTCACGCGCACCCGCAGCACGCCTGCGCCATTCGATCCCGGCTCGCGAACCTGATCCAGCAGCCGCGCGTCGGAGACGATCACACGCGTCCCCACGTCCTCCACCGCCACCCGCCCTTTCACCAGCAGCGGCGTCGCCGCTTTCAGAATTGGCTCCAGTTTCTGGAACGCCTCTGGGAACACGAGCGCTTCGCTCACGCCCGTCCGATCCTGTAGCGTCAGGATTGTCCATCGCGCCCCGCGCCGTGAGCGCATCGGCCTCGCCTGCACGATGATCCCTGCGACAACAATGTCTTCTCCGTTGCGCCGCGTCTCGAGCGACGCCAGCTCGATCGCCTTCATGTCCTGCAAACGCCCCTCGTATTTATCGAGCGGGTGCCCCGAAATGAAAAATCCGAGCGTCGAATATTCCGCGCCAAGCAGTTCATGCTCGGGCCACGGATCAACCTCGGGCAACATTTCGGGGGCAGCGGGTGCGGCGGCAGCAGCAGCTCCGCCGAAAAGGCCATGCTGCCCGCTTTCCTTTGCCCGCTGCATTTTCTGCGCTCGCTCGATCGCGCGGTCGATCACCGCCATCATCTGCGCTCGATGCCCGCCCAGCCCGTCCAGCGCGCCCGCACGAACGAGACTTTCTAGCACGCGCTTGTTCATCAGTCGCGTGTCCACCGCCTCACAAAATTCAAAGAAGCTCGTGAATTTCCCCAGCGTCTCGCGCGCCGCTAAGATTCCCTTTACCGTGTTCTCGCCCACATTCTTGATCGCCGCGAGTCCGAACCGGATGTTGTCTCCCACTGGCGTGAAGTTCATGTCGCTCGAATTCACGTCCGGCGGCAACACGGTGATTCCCATGCTGCGCCCTTCGTTGATGTACTTCACCACCTTCTCGGTGTTGCCCATTTCAGAGGTCAGCATCGCCGCCACAAATTCCACAGGATAGTGCGTCTTCAGCCACGCCGTCTGGTACGCGAGCAGCGCGTATGCGCACGAGTGCGATTTGTTGAAGCCGTAGCCCGCGAATTCCGCCATAAGATCAAAAATCTTCTCGGCCTTCTTTGCGTTCACCTTTCGCGCGTGGCATCCCGTCAGGAATTTCTCGCGCTGCGCCGCCATCTCTTCGGGCTTTTTCTTGCCCATCGCGCGCCGCAGCAAATCCGCGTCGCCCAGCGAAAAGCCCGCGAGCCGGTTCGCGATCTGCATCACTTGCTCTTGGTACAGAATCACGCCCCAGGTTTCTGCAAGGATCTCCTCGAGTTCCGGCAGGTCGTAGGTGACCTTCTTCTTCCCGTGCTTCCGCGCGATGAAATCGTCGATCATCCCGCCCTGGATCGGCCCCGGACGGTACAGCGCATTCAGTGCGGTCAAATCCTCGAGCCGCGTCGGCTGATAACGCTTCAAAATGTCGCGCATGCCGTGCGACTCAAACTGGAAAATGCCCGTCGTGTCGCCGCGCGAGAAAAGGGCGTACACAGCCGAATCGTCGAGAGGCAGCGTTGGCAGATCGATCGTTTTGCCGCGGTTTTGCTGGATGAGCAGCACCGCGTCGTCCAGCACCGTCAGCGTCGTCAGACCCAGAAAATCCATCTTGAGCAGGCCGATGCGCTCGAGCGCGTTCATGTCGTACTGCGTCGTGATTTCGTCTTTGTTCGACTTGTAGAGCGGAACGATCTCGGTGAGCGGCCGCGGCGATATCACCACCCCCGCAGCGTGCGTCGATGCGTGTCGCGCGAGACCCTCCAGTCGCAGGGCCACTTCCACCAACTCCTTCACGCGCTCATCGGTCTTGCGCAACGATTCGAGCTGCGGCGTTTGCTTCAAAGCGTCTTCAAGCTCAATGTTCAGCGTCGCGGGGACGAGCTTCGCGATCTTGTCCACATCGCTGTAGGGCATGTCGAGCGCACGGCCCGCATCCTTCAGCACCGCTTTCGCCGCCATCGTGCCGAACGTAATGATCTGCGCCACGCTCTTCTCGCCATACGTCTTGCGCACGTAATCGATCACTTCGCCGCGCCGACGCATGCAGAAATCGATGTCGATATCCGGCATCGAAATGCGCTCCGGGTTGAGGAAGCGCTCGAAGAGCAAATCGTATTGCAGGGGATCAACGTCGGTGATTCGCAGCGCGTAACTGACCAAACTTCCTGCCGCCGACCCGCGCCCCGGTCCCACTGGCACTCCTTGCGCCCGAGCGTAGTGAATGAAGTCCCAGACGATCAGGAAATATCCGGCGAATCGCATCTTCTGAATCATGCGGATTTCGTCGGCCAGCCTGCGCTCGTACTCGGCGATCGAATGCCGCAGCAGATTCTGTTGTGCCAGCCGCTCCAGTTGCGGCACACGCGACGCAAATCCCTCGCGGGCCACCTTCTCGAAATACGAATCCGTCGTGTCACCTTCCGGCACCTTGAACTCGGGGAAGGGATTGCTTACGCGCTGAATCTTGAGATTGCAACGCTCTGCGATCGCCACCGTTCGCGAGAGAGCGTCCGGCACTTCGCGAAACACCTGCGCCATTTCCTCAGCCGTCTTGAAATAGAACTGGTCCGTCGCAAACTTCATCCGCTGGCTGTCGCTCATCGTCTTGCCGGTCTGAATGCACATCAGCACTTCCTGCGCATGCGAATCAGACTTCGTCAAGTAGTGGCAGTCATTCGTCGCCACCAGCGGAATCCCGCTTTCTTTGGACAGCCGCACTAGGTCGGGATTGATTCGCCTCTCGATGTCGAGGCCCTGGTCCTGAATTTCGAGGAAGAAATTGTTCTTGCCGAAGATGTCGCGCAGTCGGTAAGCGTTCATCCGTGCCTGATCGTACTTCTCGTTCATCAGCGATTCCGCTACTTCGCCCTTGAGACATGCGGAGAGGGCGATCAATCCCTCTTTGTGCTGCGACAGTAGCTCATGATCAACGCGCGGCTTGTAGTAAAAGCCGTCAAGAAATCCCGTCGAAACCAATTGAATCAGGTTCCGGTAGCCTGCTTCGTTCTCGCACAGCAGCACGAGGTGATTCGAACGCTCCGCGTCCGCGCCCCGGTTCTTGTGGTTGTCTGGCGCAACGTACACCTCGCACCCGATGATTGGCTTCACGCCATGCGTCGTCGCCTGATGATAGAAATTCGCCGCTGCAAAGAGATTCCCGTGATCGGTCACCGCGACGGCAGGCATGCCTCGTCGCGCCGCCTCCGCCGTCAACTCGCCGATTTCGCAGGCGCCGTCGAGAAGGGAATAGTCCGTATGCAGATGTAGGTGAACAAAATTTGCCGAACTGGAAGAAGCCATGCCGGGTACCCATTCTAAACCAGCTTCACCGAATCAGGTACCCCATCCTCACTTCTACAGGGAACGCCTGATAACCGATTTCTGTCGCAATCGGTCCCAACGTTTGCGGAGGTGTCTGACCGCGATCCGTTTCTCGCGAAGCCTGCGCGTTCGTTTGCAGCGAAATAGCCGTGTATTCAGGTCCCGGAAAGGACATAGAAATGGCCCCTTGGAAGTTTCTTTGGTTTCTCCCGTTTTTCTTCGTAATCGGAGTTTGTTCAGCTCAGGCGCAGAGTTTCTTTGGCGACCGGACTGTCGAAATCACACCGTTCGGCGGCTCGCGTTTCGGAGGCAACATCAATCTCGACACCACGTTTTCCGGGGGGCCTTCGGGCCCGTTCGATCAATTGAATATCAGGAGCACCTGGGACTACGGCGCATGGCTCGACGTGGGAATTTTCTCCCACCTCCAGGCAGAATTCATGTGGGATCACCAACCTACCGTCCTCACCGGCGTGGATTTTACTTCCGGCACTGCTGCTCGCATCGGGGAAGCCAACCTTGATTTCTATCAGTGGGGCGTCGAGGTCCCCATCTTTCCAGCACACGCGCGCTTTCAGCCTTACATCGCGGGCGGACTCGGCTTCACCCATTTCACCGCACACAGCGGAGCCGAAGACTTTCTGCCGTTCGCGAATCGCTTCTCGTTCAATCTCGGTGGCGGTGTGAAATACTATTTCGTGAAGCACGTTGGTCTGCGCCTCGATGTTCGCTATTCGCCCACGCGCACCACCGATTCGGTCGCCACGTATTGCGATCCGTTCTTCGGCTGCTATCCCGCCCAGGTCTCAAACTTCGCGCAGCAAGGCGAGGCCAATCTCGGCATCATCTTCCGCTTCTGAGACCGAGACACGAATCGCGGTCATCTTGGCGAAGTAGCCGCCTTGCTCGGGCCATCTTTCCCCGGGGCGGGCGAAGCTTTGTGTCCGCGCGTGTCCGACTGTATGTCCACGGCGCTCAAATGCCATCCCACTCGACGCAGATGTTATACTTCTCCCATGACTTTCATGACCGTTACCTACGAATTGCAGGACAAGCTCAGGCCCGAACAGTTCCAGGCGCTCGGCCGTTTCGCCAACACCTACGGCCTGCAGCGCTTCCGTTTCGACGAAAAGCTCAATCGCCTGCATTTCGATTACGATGCATCGCGCCTGCGCGAAACGGTCGTCGAGCACGTGCTCCGGGAAGCGCGGATTCCCGTTTTGCGGCGCGTCGCGAACAACTGATCGCCGCAGTCCCTGACTTAGGAGGATTTGCAGTTGCCGCTTTACGAATACAAGTGCGTGAAGTGCGGTCACCGCTTCGAGAAAATCGAGAGCCTCTCGGCCTCGACTACGAAGAAGTGCCCCAAGTGCGGCGCGAAAGCGGAACGCCAGCTAGCCGCGCCCGCGATTCAGTTCAAGGGTTCGGGCTGGTACGTCACCGACTACGCCGGCAAGAGCGCCGCATCGTCTCCCGGCGAATCCTCGTCGAGTGATGCCAGTGCATCCAAAACGTCAGAGAAACCCGGCGACGCAAAGGCCGAGCCCAAGCCAGCCGCCGCCAAGACCGACAAAGTATCCGACCGCAAGAAAAAGTAGCGCCTCACCCTCGCTGCTGCTCTTCCATCGCAGTCGCCGGAATCCCGCGCTCCCATTGATCTGTATGCCCTTTTCCAGCACATCCGCTCCGTCGGCCATGACCGCCTTCGTGTAGCAATCGCCACAGCCGGAATAGACCTGAATCGAGTAAGAGCCGCCATTCACTCATTCCAAGTTGGCCCACCCGCAGCACGTATTCGCTTCGAGGGTCTGTTGGTCATTTCGCTCTAGAAAGATTCTGAGCGATCGTGGGCGCCCTTCTGATTCCTTGCTCTCGCCACCATCGGCAACTACACTAGCCGCCGACTCAGGAGGCACGCCATCAAGCTGTCCGTCTTTTGCGGAGTCAGCGTCGACGGTTTTCTGGCTCGCTCCGACGACACATTCGACTTCCTGACCGCCGGCGAGCAGGAACCGCACGGCTTCAACGAATTCCTTGCCACCGTCGATGTGGTCGTAATGGGCCGCAGAACGTTCGATGTCGTAATCGAACTCGGGCATGCGGGACTCTATGGAAAGAAGTCCATCGTCGTTCTCAGCCGCCGCCCGTTAAATTCACCAACGAAGGAAGGCCAAGCGGTCGAGCAGATGTCAGGCGAGCCCGCCGAAATCGTAGACCAGCTCACCGCTCGCGGTTTCAAGAACGCTTACGTCGACGGCGGCATCACGATCCAGCGATTTCTTTCTGCCGGATGCATCGACCGGATGGTGATCACCCGTGTCCCGGTTCTCATCGGGACGGGCATCCCTCTTTTCGGTCCCGTGCCGGGCGACATCTTTCTTCGTCACATCGTGACGAATTCCTACAACGGCGGTCTCGTGCAAAGCGAATACGAGATCACTGCGCGGAAATCGGCAAAGTAAGAAAAAAGCGAGGCTTTGGGTCCGGCTCTAAAAATCGTCGGATTCTTGCGTGAAGGTAAATCCTGGCAGGTTGGCTGTGGCGCCCGTCTTTGCCACCTTGATGCGTATCGGGGGCTCGCTCTCCGATCCCGTTTTTCGCAGGACCGCAAACGTCGCGAGCGCTTCGCTATAAATCTTCGTGATCAAAAATGTGTCCCCGCTATCGTCCTTCTTCCAGACT
>Ga0335078_10009856_pt1 | contig 14143 bp, 8 predicted proteins | sample Lox_Sample_32_FD_206711 | JGI IMG/M metagenome (GOLD analysis project Ga0335078, IMG submission 206711) | Soil microbial communities from Loxahatchee National Wildlife Refuge, Florida, United States - Lox_Sample_3.2 | ecosystem: Environmental > Terrestrial > Soil > Wetlands | place: USA: Florida...
GCCGAATTCCTGTTCGACAGCGACCAGGCGATCCTGCGGGTCGACATGTCGGAATACATGGAGAAGCACGCGGTCGCGCGCCTGATCGGCGCGCCGCCGGGCTATGTCGGCTACGAGGAGGGCGGCGCCTTGACCGAGGCGGTGCGCCGCCGGCCCTACCAGGTGATCCTGTTCGACGAGATCGAAAAGGCGCACCCCGACGTCTTCAACGTGCTGTTGCAGGTGCTGGACGACGGGCGGCTGACCGACGGCCAAGGCCGCACGGTCGATTTCCGCAACACGCTGATCATCCTGACGTCGAACCTGGGCAGCGAATATCTCGCCAACCTGCCGGACGGGCAGGGGGTGGACACGGTGCGCGCCCCGGTGATGGAGGCGGTGCGCGCCGCCTTCCGGCCCGAATTCCTCAACCGGCTCGACGAAATCCTGATCTTCCGGCGCCTGTCGCGCGCCGACATGGAAGGCATCGTCGCCATCCAGTTGAAGGGCCTCGAAAAGCTGCTGGCCGAGCGCAAGATCGCGCTGACGCTCGACGCCAAGGCGCGCGAGTGGCTGGCGGCGGCGGGCTACGACCCGGTCTACGGCGCGCGCCCCTTGAAGCGCGTCATCCAGCGCCAGCTGCAGAACCCGCTGGCCGAGGCGTTGCTCAAGGGCGAGATCAAGGACGGCGAGGCCGTTGCCGTGACGGCGACGGGCGAGGACAAGCTCGCGATCTCGAGCAAGGCCGCCAAGGGCGCCAAGCCCAAAGCCTTGCCCAAGGCGGCGGAGTGATCAAATTATGTTTTCAGGGTAATATGACGCGATAAACATAATCGCGCGCTTTTCGGCGTCGGTCAGTTTGGTCCTCTCGGGATCTGTGCTTGTCCGATACCTATGATCCAGTCCCAGAAATATTTCGTGGATCTCTGGGGGGAGCGGCGCCACCGAATCGATTTTGCATAGGATACCTTCTGGATCCCGCTCGACGCCCGTCGTCCGGTCGAATTCGTGGTTGGTTTGTGTCGTAATCCTTCTTGCGTGAATAGTCACCTGATCGACCGCCGTCGTCAGGCAGATCATGCTGGCACTGTTGGGACATTTGGCGTGAAAAAAATCCCCAACACTTATCATTTGAAGCGCAGTTTGGCGGTCAGGCACGATCGTTCTCCGGACTAATTTCCCCGCATGAGGTAGCGTTGCAACGCGCAGCGACCTGAACGCCGCCACTGCTCGTCCATTGGCCGCCATTAGTATTTCCCGGCGGAACGTGCGGCTGCGCTTCCCACTCCGGATTGTATTTGCTCAGCGCTGCCGCGCGCGCAAGTTTCGCCATGCCCTCGGCCGCGATTTCCGGGAACCCAAGCAGCACTGCGTGAATGCGGGCGCGTGCATCCGCGCCGGTACTGAGCAGTTCAGCGTCGCGCTCGGTTTCAGAACTCGCGGCCGATCAGGCGGTCGAGCGACCAGCGCCCGCCGCCGCGCAGAGTGAGCGCGAAGGCGACGGTCGCGAGCAGGAGGGGATACTGGTAGCCCTTTCCGGTCGGCCAATGGACGCCGATGGCGATGATCAGCATCTCGATGGTGAAGAGCGCGGCCCACAGCCGGGTGAACAGCCCGGCAGCGAGCGCCGCCACTCCGACGGTTTCGAGCAATGCCACGAACCAGAACCACGCCCGCGGCGGCGCGAAGCCCAGCCGGGCGATGATGTCGGTGACGTGCGCGGCGAATTCCGGATTGGTGCACTTGGCGAGGCCCGAGGGCACGATCAGCAGCGCGAAAACGACCCGCAGCATCGGATTGGTGAGCGCGGCCGTGCAATTGTAGAGCGGCGCCAGCGCCGGAACGATCAGCCGCGTTTCGCCTGCATTCGCCATATTTACTCCATGCGTGAGATGGGGCCGAGCATAGGCGCAAAGCGCCGCCCGCCGTGTCACAACTTATTGAGGCGCTATTCGAGTTCCGCAGCCCAGTCGTGCGTTTCGACCGCGCGCTTCAAACGCTGGAGGAAAGCGGCCGAATAGGCGCCGTCGAAGGCGCGGTGGTCGAAGCTCTGGCCGAGCATGCCGATCGGACGCACGGCGATGCTATCGCCTTTTTCGCCTTCGATCACCGCCGGCTTCTTGCGCACGGCGTCGAACGACAGGATCGCCGATTGCGGCGCGTTGATCACCGGCGCGGTGAACGACGTGCCGAAGCTGCCGTTGTTGGTGATGGTGTAGGTGCCGCCCATGAGGTCGCCGGGCAGCAGCCTGCCGGCGCGCGCGGCCTCGGCCAGGCGCGCGATGGCGCGGGCAATTCCCGCCACGGTCATCGCCCCGGCATTGTGGATCACCGGCACCACCAGGCCTTCATTGTTGAGGTCGGTGGCGATGCCGAGATGAACCTCGCCGTGCATGATCAGCCGGTCGCGGTCGAAGCTGGCGTTGCATTTCGGGAATTCGCCGAGCGCGATGCACACCGCGCGGGCGACGAAGGGGAGATATGTGAGCGCGAAGCCGTGGCGCTGGGCGAAACCGTCCTTGGCCTTGCCGCGCGCGGCGGCGACCGCGGTGAAATCGGCCTCGACCGCCTGGAAGACGTGCGGAATGGTTTTCCAAGCTTCAGCAAGGTGCGCCGCGGTGGCGGCGCGGATGCGATTGAGCGGCTCGATCCGGTCAGTCGCCCCCAGCGCCACCGGCGCGCGGGGTGCCGCCCGCGCCGAAGCCGCCGGGGCGGCGGTGACGTCGGAAGCGGCGATGCGCCAGCCGCCGCGCGCCCGGACCGAGGCGACGATCGCGCCGAGATCGGCGTTCTGGTCCTTGATCAGGCGGCGGGCGAGCGGCGTCACCTTGAGCCCTTCGAGCGAGACGGAAGGGGCGAGTTGCGGCGCGCGCGGCCCGGTCGGCGTATGGACTTCGTCGAACGGGTCGAGCTTGAAGGGGCCGCTGCGCGGCGCGGCGGCGATTGGGGCCGCCACTTGCCGCGACGCCGGGGCAGGAGCGGGCCTGGACGCAGGCTTGGGCGCAACCGGCGCTGGCGTCGGCGCCGCCTTCTCGCCCGGCTTGCCCACCACCGCCACCACGGTGCCGACCGGCACGGTCTCGCCGGCCGGGACGCGGATTTCGTTGAGCGTGCCGGCTTCGGTCGCCTGCACTTCCATCGACACCTTGTCGGTCTCGATCAGGAAGAGATTATCGCCGCGCTCGACCCGGTCGCCGACCTGCTTGAACCAGCTGGCGATCTTGCCCTCGGCGACGGTCTCGCCGAGCTGCGGCATGATGACGTTCATCGCTACCAGGCGACCGAGATGTATTGGGTTTCGAGGAATTCCATCATGCCCTCGTGCGCGCCTTCGCGGCCGATGCCCGACTGCTTGGCGCCGCCGAACGGCGCCGCCGGATCGCTTGCCACGCCGCGGTTGAGTCCGATCATGCCGGCTTCGAGCCGCTCCGAGATCTTCAGGCCGCGCGACAGGTCGCGCGTGTAGACGTAGGAGATGAGGCCGAACTCGGTGTCGTTGGCCTTGCGGATGGCGTCGTCCTCGTCGCGGAATTTCTGGATCGGCGCCACCGGGCCGAAGATTTCCTCCTTGAGGCACTGGGCGCTGTCCGGCACGTCGACCAGCACGGTCGGCGGGTAGTAATAGCCGGTGCGGTTGAGGCGGTTGCCGCCGATCACCGCCTTGGCGCCCTTGTTGAGCGCGTCCTCGACCAGCGCCGCCACCTTGTCGCGCCCTTCGGCGTTGACCAGGGGACCGACCGCCACGCCTTCCTCGAGGCCGTTGCCCACTTTCAGCGCCTTCATCTTGGCGGCGAATTTCTGCACGAAGGAATCGTGCACCTTCTCGTGCACATAGAAACGGTTGGCCGCGGTGCAGGCCTCGCCCATGTTGCGCATCTTGGCAATCATCGCCCCGTCGACCGCGGCGTCGATGTCGGCGTCCTCGCAGACGATGAACGGCGCGTTGCCGCCCAGCTCCATCGCCGGCCGCACCACCTGGTCGGCGGCCTCGTGCAACAGCTTGCGCCCGACCTCGGTCGAGCCCGTGAAGGAGACCACGCGCACGCGCTTGTCGTGCAGCATCGCGCTCACCACCGCGCCTGATTTGCGCGACGGCAGGATGTTGACCACGCCCGGCGGCACGCCCGCCTCGGCGAAGAGCTCGGCCAGCGCCAGCATGGTGAGCGGCGTCTCCGACGCCGGCTTCAGGACGACCGGACAGCCGGCGGCGAGCGCGGGCGCGATCTTGCGCGTGCCCATCGCCGCCGGGAAATTCCACGGCGTCACCAGCACCGCGATCCCGACCGGCTTGTGCTGGACCAGGATGCGCGCGCCGGTCGACGGCGCCCGCGAGACTTCGCCGATGTTCCTCGGCGCCTCTTCGGAGTACCAGCGGAAGAACTCGGCGGCGTAGGCGCTTTCCGCGCGGGAATCCACCAGCGCCTTGCCGTTCTCGAGCGTCATCAGCCGGGCGAAGTATTCCTTCTTGGCGTTGAACAGCTCGAAGCATTTGCGCAGGATCTCGCCGCGCTCGCGCGGGCTTTTCGCCGCCCAGGCGGGAAACGCCTGGTCGGCGGCGTCGAGCGCCGCCTTGGCGTCCTCGACCGTGCCGTCGGCGACGGAACAGAGCGGCTGCTCGGTCGCCGGGTTGATGACGTCGAAGCTGCCGCCGCCCGAGGCGTCGCGGAACTGGCCGCCGATATAGAGCCCGGTCGGCACCTCGATGTCCGGCGCGTCCTTGAGCCTCACCTTGCCGTGTTTCATGGCCTCACCCGTTCAATGAGCGGCGGATCTTCTCGACGATGCGCGGCACGTTGGGCAGCACCATGTCCTCGAGATTGTCGGCCGCGGGCAGCGGAATATGGGGAGTGGTGATGCGCACCACCGGCCCGTCGAGATCGTAGAAGGCTTCGTCGGCGGCGATCGAGGCGAGTTCGGCGCCCCAGCCGCAGAGCCGCGGATTCTCCTCGACCGTGAAGAGGCGTCCGGTGCGCGCGACCGAGCCGAGAATGGTCGCGAGGTCCAGGGGCACCAGCGAGCGTACGTCGATCACCTCGGCGTCGATGCCGTGCTCCTTTGCCAGGATCTCGGCCGCCTCGAGCGCGCGCGGCACCATCAAGGCGAGCGCCAGCACGGTCGCGTCCTTGCCCGGGCGCAGGATCTTGGCGGTGCCGAGCCGGTCGACGATCTCGCCGTCCGGCACCTCGCCCTTCACCGCGTAAAGCGATTTGTGCTCGAAGAAGATCACCGGGTCGGGGTCGCGCACCGCCGCCGCGAGCAAGCCGACCACGTCGGCCGGGCTCGACGGCGCCACCACCTTGAGGCCGGGGATCATCATCGCCCAGTTCTCGACGCTCTGGCTGTGCTGCGCGCCGAAGCGCGAGCCGCCGCCATTGCCGGTTCTGACCACGAGAGGGCACTTCACCTGGCCGTTGGTCATGTAACGCGACTTGGGGAATTCGTTGGCGATGTAGTCGAAGCAGACGGCGAGGAAGTCGGAGAACATGATCTCGGCGATCGGCTTCAGCCCGGTCATCGCCGCGCCCATCGCCGCGCCCAAAATCGCCTGCTCGGAGATCGGCGTGTCGCGCACGCGCTTCGGCCCGAACTTGTCGATCAGCCCGACCGTCGCCTTGAACACGCCGCCCGCCTTGGCGACGTCCTCGCCGAGGAAGACGACGTCCGGATCGCGCGCCATCTCCTGCTCGATGCCGCGGGCGACGGCATCCCGATAAGTCAGTTCCGCCACGCCCAGCCTCCGTCGGCGTAGACGTCGGTGGCGATGATGTCGGCCGGCGGCGGCGGCGCGGCCTTGCAGGTCTCGGTCGCCTGGTCGACCTTGCGCATCGATTCGGTCTCGATCCGCTTGATCGCGGCCTCGCTGATTCCAAACTCCGTCAGCCGTTGGCGGTAAATCTTGATCGGGTCGCGCTTTTTCCATTCGTCGAGCTCGCCCTCGGGCCGATACTTGGCGGGGTCGGCGCGCGAATGGCCGCTGTGGCGATAGGTCAGACACTCGATCAGCGACGGGCCGTCGCCGGCGCGCGCCTTGTCGAAGGCGGCCCGCGCCGCGCGATAGACCGCGTCGGCGTCGTTGCCGTCGACCACGATCGCCTCGAGTCCGTAGGCCGAAGCGCGGTCGGCGGCGGGGCGGGGCACCGCGGTGACGTCCTTGATCGGCGTGTATTCCATGTAGAGGTTATTCTCGCACACGAACACCACCGGCAGCTTCCACACCGCGGCGAAATTGAGCGCCTCGTGGAACGCGCCGATATTGGTGGTGCCGTCGCCGAAGAAGCAGACCGAGACGTCCTTCTGTCCCTTGTACTGGGCGCGCCAGGCGGCGCCGCATGCGATCGGCAGATGCGCGCCGATGATGGCGTAGGAACCCATGACGCCGTGCTTGACCGAGGTCAGGTGCATCGAGCCGCCCTTGCCGCGCATCAGCCCGTTGTCGCGCTGCATCAGCTCGCCCAGCACCTGCTCCATCGGCACGCCGCGCGCGAGCGTATGGGCATGCCCGCGGTAGGTGCAGAACGAAAGATCGCCTTGCTCCATCGCCACCGCGAAGCCGGCGGCGACCGCCTCCTGGCCGAGCGAGAGATGACTGGTGCCCTTCACCAATCCCTGGAGGAAGAGGTCGTAGGCGCGCTGCTCGCAGTCGCGAATCTCGACCTGGAGGCGGAACAGCTCGAGCCGCTTCGCCTCGTCGAGCTCGTCGTTGCGCAAGTCGACGGCTTGCGGTTGCGGGCGGGTGATCAAGGGGGCTCCCTTTTTTCGAGGCGCTAAACATGCGTCCCGACAAGGCCCGAGTCAACGCCGGCCCGGCCGCAAGCTGCCCCGAAATCGGGCAGAATCCCCTAGAGAACCTTGAGCTGTCCGGACGCGGTCGCGGGGAGGCGAATGGTCGCAACCGTGCCCTGGCCGGGCTCGCTCGCGACCGCGAGCACGCCGCCATGGAGCCGCGCCAGGCGGTGGCAGATGGCGAGGCCGAGCCCGGCGCCTTCGAAGCGCCGGTCGAGCCGGCTGTCGGCCTGGTAAAACGGCTGGCCGACTTGCGCCAGCGCCGCTGGGCCCATGCCGATGCCGGTGTCGCGCACCGCAACAATCGGCTCGCCGGTCTCGTCGAGGAAGGCGGCGACGGCGACGCGGCCGCCCCGGGGCGTGAACTTGAGCGCGTTGTCGAGCAGCTTGCCCGCGGCCTGCTGCAGGCGGCCTTCATCGACCCACGCCGGAACCGGGCCGGTCACCTCGACCGCGAGTTCGATGCCGCAAGTCGCCGCCGCCTCGGCGTATTGGCCGACCAGCGCGGCGGCGAAGTCGGCGAGGTCGGCGGTGTCGCGCGCGAGCGCGATGCTGCCGGAGTCCGCCTTGACGAAATCGAGGATGTCGTTGATGACGCCCAGGAGCCGCTTGCCGCCGTTGTGGATCTCGCCGGCGTAGTCGCGATAGGCCGGCGCGCCGAGCGGGCCCAGCGCCTCGCCGCGGATGATCTCGGCGAAGCCCATCACCGCGTTGAGCGGCGTGCGCAGCTCGTGGCTCATGGTGGCGAGGAATTCGCTCTTGGCGCGGTTGGCGATTTCCGCCGTCTCCTTGGCGGCGCGCAGCTCGATCTCGCGCCGCTTGCGCTCGGTGATGTCCTCGACCGTGCCCTCGTAATAGAGCAGCCGCCCGGTGCTGGTGCGCACCTCGCGGCAGGTTTCGGTGATCCAGATGGTCGCGCCGTCGCGGCGGTAGACCTCGGATTCGAAGCCGGTGACGAAGCCCTTGTCCTTCATCAGGCGCACGAACTCGTCGCGCCGGCTGGAATCGACATAGAGCTGGCCGCCGATGTTGGTGAGGCGCGACAGCAGCTGCGTCGGGCTCTCGTAGCCGTAGATGCGGGCGAGAGCAGGATTGGCGGTGAGATAGCGCCCGTCAGCTGTGGTCTGGAAGATGCCCCAGGCGCAGTGCTCGAAGATGTCGCGATAGAGATGCGCAACCTCGCCGACCGCGCGTTCGCTCGCGGCCTGTTCGGTGACGTCCTGCACCGTGCCGCAGATCCGCGTGCGCGCGCCCTTGCGCGCGGCGCGCAGGGCGCTGCGGCCGAACAGCATGCGGATGGTGCCGTCGGGTTTGACGACGCGGAAGAAGCAGCCTTGCGCCGGCGGCCGCATCGCCGCGTTGCGCGCCAGCCACTCCTCGACCTTCTTGCGGTCGTCGGGATGGGCCATGTCGCAAATCCGGCCGAGATCGGGTTCCTCCTGCGCGCTCCAGCCAAAGATGCGGCGCATCTCGGCCGAGACCAGCATCGCGCCGGTCGAGAGCTCGAGCTCCCAGCTGCCGAGCTGGGCGACCGCCTGGGCGTCGAGCAGATGAACCTCGTGCCGCGCGCCGGCCGGATCGCCCGAAGGCGTCACCAGGATGCGCACCGCGTTGGGGTCGCGGCCCGGCCGCGCCGGCTGGCCGAGCGCGGCGAAGCGCCGTTTGGCGGGCGGCTTGAGGCGATTGAGCATGGGCTTAAGTAACAAGCCGCGCTGAAAATTGGCTTAACCGCCGGCCAACGCGGTGGTGCGAAAACGGGCAACGTCCGCGCGTTGACCGCCGCCGGACCCACGTCTTGGGCCGGCCCGAACGGCTCCCGAGGGCGGTTTTACCGAGGCTTTTCTTGACTCGCCCGGCCCCAGCCGCGATGCTGCAACGATACTCAAATCGCGCGGCTGCCAAGGACTTAACCGTCCGCGGCAGGCAGGGGTTCCTGATCCGATCCGGGGGCGCGACCCAGGAACGGTCGGGTCGGTGGAGATTGGGGTTTGCACGGCTACGGGACACCCGTTCGGCAGGGGCTCTACGACCCGGCGCACGAGCACGATGCCTGCGGCGTCGGCTTCGTCGCGCACATCAAGAATCGCAAGAGCCACGACATCGTCGCCAACGGCATCCAGATTCTCCACAACCTGGCGCATCGCGGCGCGGTGGGCGCCGACCCGCTGGCGGGCGACGGCGCCGGAATTTTGATTCAACTGCCGGACCGGCTGTTCCGCGAGGAGGCGAAGCGGCTGGGCTTCGCCCTGCCCGAGGCCGGGCGTTACGGCGTCGGCATGGTGTTCCTGCCGCGCAACCCCGAGACCCGCCGCGAGTGCGAGGCGGGGATCGCCCGGCTGATTGCCGCCGAAGGCCAGACCCTGCTCGGCTGGCGCGACGTGCCGGTCGATTCGACGGTGCTGGGCGAGAGCATCAAGCCGATCGAGCCGGTGATCCGGCAATTCTTCATCGCGCGCGGGGCGAACTGCGCCGACCAGGATGCCTTCGAGCGCAAGCTCTACGTCATCCGCAAGCAGTCGCACGCGACCATCCGCGCGCGGAAGCTCGCCGACAGCGGCGCCTTCTACATCGTCGGCATCTCGACCCGTACCGTCATCTACAAGGGCATGGTGATCGCCGAGCGCCTGGCGCTCTATTACAAGGACCTCAGGGACCCGCGCACCGAATCGGCGATCGCGCTGGCCCATGCGCGGTTCTCGACCAACACCTTCCCGTCGTGGGAGCTGGCGCATCCCTTCCGCTATCTCGCGCATAACGGCGAGATCAACACGCTCAAAGGCAACATCAACTGGATGATGGCGCGGCGTCACTCGATGACGTCGAAGCTGCTGGGCGAGGACCTCGAAAAGCTCTGGCCGCTGATTGGCGACGGCAATTCGGATTCGGCGACGCTCGACAACTGCCTCGAGCTGCTGATCGCCGGCGGCTATCCCCTGGCGCACGCGCTGATGATGATGATTCCCGAGGCCTGGGCGGACAATCCGCTGATGGATAAGGACCGCCGTGCCTTCTACGAATATCACGCGGCGCTGATGGAACCGTGGGACGGCCCGGCGGCGCTGGCCTTCACCGACGGCCGCCAGATCGGCGCGACGCTCGACCGCAACGGGCTCAGGCCGGCGCGCTTCTTCGTCACCGCCGACGACCTCGTGGTGATGGCGTCGGAGGCCGGGGTGCTCGACGTGCCGGAGGAAAGGATCGTTCGCAAATGGCGGCTCGAGCCCGGCAAGATGCTGATGGTCGACCTCGAGCGCGGCAGAATCATCGACGACGACGAGCTCAAGGCCTCGATCGCCAAGGCCAAGCCTTATCAAATGTGGCTCGACCAGACGCAGATCAAGCTCGAGACGCTGCCCGAGGAGGTCGGACCGCTGCCGCCGCCGCCCGAGATCCTGCTCGATCGCCAGCAGGCTTTCGGTTACACGCAGGAAGACATCAAGTTCTTCTTGAAGCCGATGGCGCTGGCGGCCGAGGACACCGTCGGCTCGATGGGCCGCGACACGCCGCTGGCGGTTCTTTCCGATCGGCCGAAATCGCTGTTCGACTATTTCCAGCAGCGCTTCGCCCAGGTGACCAACCCGCCGATCGATTCGATCCGCGAGGAAATGGTCATGGCGCTGGTTTCGCTGGTGGGGCCGCGGCCGAATCTGCTCGGCCTCGATACCGGCGGCTCGCACATAAGGCTCGAGCTGCATCAGCCGATCATCAGCAACACCGACCTCGAGCGCATCCGCCGCATCGAGGACAACACCGACGGCAAGTTCAAGAGCTTCACGCTCTCGGTCTGCTATCCGGCGGCGCAGGGCTCCGACGGCATGGAGCAGGCGGTCGAGCGCATCTGCCACCAGGCGACCGAAGCGGTGCGGGGCGGTAGCAACATCATCATCGTCTCCGACCGCGAGCTGGACGAAGAGCACATCGCCGTGCCCTCGTTGCTGGCGACGGCGGCGATTCACCATCACCTGATCCGCGACGGGCTGCGCACCGAGGTTGGCTTGGTGGTCGAGACCGGCGAGGCGCGGCAACTGCACGATTTCTGCCTGCTGGCGGGCTACGGCGCCGAGGCGATCAATCCCTATCTCGCCTTCGACACCATCGCCGCGCTCAAATACGAACTCGGCGAAAAGCTCGTGACCGAGGACGAGGCGCAGAAGCGCTACATCAAGGCGCTGGCCAAGGGCATCATGAAGGTGATGTCCAAAATGGGCATCTGCACCTTCCAGTCCTATTGCGGCGCGCAGATCTTCGATGCGGTCGGCCTGAATAGCTCGTTCCTGGACAAATATTTCACCGGCACGGCGTCGCCGGTCGAGGGCATCGGCCTCAAGGAAGTCGCCGAGGAGACGGTACGGCGCCATCGCCTGGCGTTCGGCGACTCGCCGCTCTACCGCGACATGCTCGACCCCGGCGGCGAGATCCTCTATCGCGTGCGCGGCGAGCGCCACGTCTGGACCTCGGACACCGTGGGGCTGCTGCAGCACGCGGTGCGCGGCAACAACTACCGCAAATTCAAGGAATACACGCGCCGCGCCGGCGACCAGGAGGACGGCCTGGTGTCGCTGCGCGGGCTCCTCGACTTCAACGTCAACGGCGGCGCCATCCCGCTCGAGGAGGTCGAACCGGCCGAGGCCATCATGAAGCGGTTTTCGACCGGCGCCATGTCGTTCGGCTCGATCTCGTGGGAGGCGCACACCACCCTCGCCATCGCCATGAACCGGATCGGCGGCCGCTCCAACACCGGCGAGGGCGGCGAGGACCCGCGGCGCTACAAGCCGCTCGACAACGGCGACTCGATGCGCTCGGCGATCAAGCAGGTCGCCTCGGGGCGGTTCGGCGCCAACGCCGAATACCTGGTCAACGCCGACATGCTCCAGATCAAGATGGCGCAGGGCGCGAAGCCGGGCGAGGGCGGCCAGTTGCCCGGCCACAAGGTCGACGAATGGATCGCGCGCACGCGCTACACCATGCCCGGCGTGGGATTGATCTCGCCGCCGCCGCACCACGACATCTATTCGATCGAGGATCTGGCGCAGCTCATCCACGACCTCAAGAACGTCAACCCCAAGGCGTGGATCAGCGTCAAGCTGGTCTCTGAGATCGGCGTCGGCACCATCGCCGCCGGCGTCGCAAAGGCCTATGCCGACCACGTCACCATCTCGGGCCAGGAAGGCGGCACCGGCGCCTCGCCGCTGACCTCGATCCATCACGCCGGCGAGCCGTGGGAGATCGGCCTGGCCGAAACCCATCAGACGCTGGTGCTGAACGGCCTGCGCGGGCGCATCGCGGTCCAGGTCGATGGCGGCCTGCGCTCGGGCCGCGACGTCGTCGTCGGCGCGCTGCTCGGCGCCGACGAGTTCGGCTTCTCGACCGCGGCGCTCATCGCCGAGGGCTGCGTGATGATGCGCAAGTGCCATCTCAACACCTGCCCGGTCGGGGTCGCGACCCAGGACAAGGAATTGCGCAAGCGCTTCGTCGGCAAGCCCGAGGACGTGATCACGTTCTTCCGCTTCGTCGCCGAGGAAGCCCGCGAATACATGGCCAAGATGGGCTTCCGCACCGTGAACGAGATGATCGGCCGCACCGACAAGCTGGTGATGCGCCGCGGCTCGAACCATCCCAAGGCAGGCCAGGTAAAGCTCGACCGCGTGCTCTACCGGCCGAACGTCAAACCCGGCACCAAGACCCATCAGTGCGAGCCGCAGAACCACCATCTCGACAAGGCGCTCGACCACCAGCTGATCGCCAAGGCCAAGCCCGCGCTCGAGAAAGGCAAGGCGGTGAAGATCGAAATGCCGGTGCGCAACGTCAACCGCGTGGTCGGCGCCATGCTGTCGGGCGAGGTCGCGCGGCGCTACGGCGACAAGGGGCTGCCCGACGGCACCATCGACGTGCGCATGAAGGGCACCGGCGGCCAGACCTTCGGCGGCTGGCTGGCGCGCGGGATTTCGTTCACACTCGAAGGCGCCACCAACGACTATTGCGGCAAGGGTCTGTCCGGCGGGCGCATCGTCGTCTACCCGCCGGAAAAGAGCCGCCTCGCGCGCGAGAAAAGCATCATCGTCGGCAACACCGTGCTTTACGGCGCGATCGCGGGCGAATGCTATTTCAGCGGCGTCGCCGGCGAGCGCTTCGCGGTCCGGAATTCGGGCGCGGTCGCGGTGGTCGAAGGCGTCGGCGCGCATGGCTGCGAATACATGACCGGCGGCATCGTCGCCGTGCTCGGCGAGGCCGGCCGCAACTTCGCCGCCGGGATGAGCGGCGGCGTCGCCTTCGTGCTCGACGAGCGCGGCGAGTTCGCCACCCGCTGCAATACCGCGATGGTCGAGATCGAGCCGTTGGCGGGCGAGGACGGCCCGGTCGACGCCGACAAGCCGGTCGCGTTCGAATATTCGCTGCACGAGAACGACGTCCGGCTGCTGCGCCGGATGATCGAGCGGCATGCCCGCCTCACCGGCAGCCCGCGCGCGCGCACGATCCTCGGCGACTGGGCCTCGTGGCGGAAGCACTTCGTCAAGATCATGCCGATCGAGTACCGCAAGGCCCTGCAGAAGCTCGATGCGGCGAAGAAAGCCAAGCCGACGGAGACGGGCGTCGCGGTGAGCGCCTGACGCCATGGCCAAGCCAACGGGGTTTCTCGAGTTCGAGCGGCACGACCGCGACTATGAGCCGGTCGAAGGCCGGCTCAAGCACTGGCACGAATTCGTCGAGCCGCTGCCGCAGGACGAACTGAAGCGCCAGGGCGGGCGCTGCATGGATTGCGGCACGCCGTTCTGCCACCACGCCTGTCCGGTCAACAACATCATCCCGGACTGGAACGACCTGGTCTACGAAGGCGACATGCGCCGCGCTCTCGAGGTGCTGCATTCGACCAACAATTTCCCCGACGTCACCGGCCGCATCTGCCCGGCGCCGTGCGAGGCGGCCTGCACCCTCAACCTGATCGAGTCGCCGGTCACCATCAAGACCATCGAGCACGCGATCGCCGAAAAAGGCTGGGACGAGCGCTGGATCGAGCCGTCGCCGCCCCAGCACCGCACCGGCAAGCGCGTCGCGGTGGTGGGTTCGGGCCCGGCCGGGCTCGCCTGCGCCCAGCAGCTGGCGCGCGCCGGCCACGAGGTCTCGGTCTACGAAAAGTCGCCGCGCATCGGCGGCCTGCTGCGCTTCGGCATTCCCGACTTCAAGCTCGAGAAGCACGTCGTCGACCGCCGCATCGCCCAGATGCGCGCCGAAGGCGTCACGTTCCACGTCAACAGCTATGTCGGCAAGAACCTGCCGATCGAAAAGCTGATCAAGCGGTTCGACGCCGTGGTCTTCGCCATCGGCTCGGAACAGCCGCGCGACCTCGCGGTGCCGGGCCGCGAGCTCAAGGGCATCCATTTCG
>Ga0335078_10009857_pt1 | contig 14141 bp, 11 predicted proteins | sample Lox_Sample_32_FD_206711 | JGI IMG/M metagenome (GOLD analysis project Ga0335078, IMG submission 206711) | Soil microbial communities from Loxahatchee National Wildlife Refuge, Florida, United States - Lox_Sample_3.2 | ecosystem: Environmental > Terrestrial > Soil > Wetlands | place: USA...
GACCGGCACCCAGCTGCCCGAGCTCGAGCGCCGCCTCGGTGACGCCCGCCGCGCCGAGCAGTTCGCCGCCGGCGCCCTCGTCGCCGCCGAGGAGGCCCAGCGCGGTGCCGACGCCGGGCGCCACCGCCTCGAAGCGCGCGCCGAGGCGCTCGCCCGACGCCTGGCCGAGGAGGACGGCGCCGCCGCCACGGCGGCGGTGGCCGAGCTCGCCGGGGTGCTCGGCACGCTGGCCGAGGTCGTGGAGGTGGACGAGGGCTGGACCGGAGCCTTCGAGGCGGCCGCTGCCGGGGCCCTGCGGGCGGTGGTGGTCGACGGCAACGTCACGGCCCGGGCCGTGCTCGACGCCCTGCACCGGCGTGACGCCCCCGGCACGGTCCTGGTGGCGGCGACGGCCGACGACACCGGCTCGTCGTCGTCGTCGTTCGACGACGGCGGGGGCGACGCGCCGCCGGGGGCCGAGGCGCTGCGCCGGCACCTGCACGCCCGCACCCCGGCCGTGACCGGGCTGCTCGACCGGCTCTTCGGCGCCGTGCTGGCGGTGGCGGGGGACTGGTCGGACGCCCTCGACGTGGCCCTGGTCCGGCCCGACGCCGTGGTGGTGAGCCGGCACGGGGACCGTTTCTCGCCCGCCGGCTGGCTCCTGCGGGCAGCCGGGGGCGATCTCGCCACGCTGGCCCGCCAGGCCGCCACCGAGGCCGAGGCGGCCGCCGCTGCCGCCGACGCCGCCGCCGCGTCGCTGGTGGCGGCGCGGGCCGAGGCCGAGCGGGCCGTCGCCGAGGTCGCCGACGCCACCCGCCAGCTCGAGCGGGCCCAGGACCGCCGCCTGAGCGTCGAGGACGCCCGCCGCCGGTTGGCGGGGTCGTTGCGCCAGGCCGACGACGAGCGCACCGAGGCGCTGCGCCAGCGGGCCGCCGTCCTCGACCGCCTCGAGCGGGACCGGGCCCAGCTGGCACAGCTGCGCGACCGGCTCCCCGAGCTCGAGGCGGCCGCCACCGCCGCTGCGGGGCGACTGGCGGTGGCCGACGAGATGCGCCGGCGGCTCGAGGACCGGCGGGCCCAGGTGGCCGTGCTGCGACGCGAGCTCGAGGTCAAGGTGGCCGGGCTGGCCGAGCGGCGCAGCATCCTGTCGAGCCGCCTGGCCGACACCGAGCGACGGCTGGCCGGCCACGTCGAGGAACGGGCCAAGGCTGGCGAGCGCCGGCGCCAGCTCGAGGGCGCCGCCCTGGCCACCGACCGCCTGCGGGCCGTGGTGGACGGCCACGCCCGGCGCCTCGGCGAGATGCTGGTGGTGTTGCGCGACCGGCGCAGCCGCCAGCTCGAGGACGTGCGCGCCGGCGGGGCGCGCCTCGAGCACCTTCGCCGGGAGCGGGCCGCCGCCGACACCCGCCTGACCGACGTCCGCCACGGGCTGCAGCGGCTCGATCTCGAGCTGGCCGAGTCGGGCATCCGGCGCGAGGCGGCCGAGGAGGCCCTGCGGCGCGAGCTCGGCTGCGAACCCGCCGAGGCGCTCGGCGCTCCCCGACCCGAGCTCGACGAGGGCGTGGACCCCGGGCGCCGGGCGGCCGAGATCGACCGCCAGCTGTCCTCCATGGGACCGGTCAACCCGCTCGCCCTCGAGGAGCTCGGCGCCCTCGAGGAACGACACCGCTTCTTGGAGGAGCAGGTCGAGGACGTGCGCCGGGCCCGCCGGGAGCTCCACCAGATCATCCGGGCCGTGGACGAGGAGATCGTGCGGGTCTTCGGTCAGGCCTTCGCCGACGTGAACGAGCACTTCCAGGGACTCGTGGGCACCCTGTTCCCCGGCGGCACCGGCCGCCTCGAGCTGACCGACCCCACGGACCTGCTCGAGACGGGCGTCGAGGTCGAGGCCCGCCCGGCGGGCAAGAACGTGCGCAAGCTGTCGCTGCTCTCGGGCGGGGAGCGGTCGCTCGTGTCGCTGGCCTTCCTCTTCGCCGTCTTCCGCAGCCGGCCCTCGCCCTTCTACCTGCTCGACGAGGTGGAGGCCGCCCTCGACGACGTGAACCTCCACCGCTTCCTGGATCTCCTCCACGAATTCCGGGGAGAGGCCCAGCTCATCATCGTGAGTCACCAGAAGCGCACCATGGAGGCCGCCGACGCTCTCTACGGCGTCACCATGCACCCCGGCGGGTCGTCCAAGGTCGTGAGCCAGAAGGTGCGCAAGGGCACCCCCGAAGCCGAACCGGCCGCCTCGCCCGCCTGAGCGGGCCGCCCGGGCGCCCCGCGCCCTGACGGGAACGAGCGGCGCGGCGGCGACGTTAGGCTTCCGTGGCCATGATCGCCCTGTGGATCGCGCTCGCCGTCGTGGTGGCGGCCCTCGTCGTCGGCCTGGTGGTGGCGGTGCCGCGCCGGCGCCGGGGTGCGGCCGGCGGGACGGGGGTCGGGGTGGTCGAGACCCAACCGCCCGAGCCCACCGCCACCGCGCCGCGGCCCACGCCCTCGGCGGCGGCTGCGCCCGTCGCCGAACCTGACGGCCTCGACGTCACCGGGGTCGCCGACGTCGTCGCCGAGGCCGAGGCCGTGCTGGCCGAGCCCGAGGCGGTACCGGCCGAGCCCGAGGCCCCCGAGGTCGAGGCGCTCGCTCCCGCGCCGGAGCTGCGCGAGCGCATGGGCAAGACGCGCGGGCTCTTCGCCGGCGCCGTGCGGGCCCTGCGGGCGCGCGGCTCGGTGGACGCCGAGACCTGGGAGGACCTCGAGGAGGCCCTGTTGCGGGCGGACGTCGGGGTGGCCACCACCACGGCGCTGCTCGACGACCTGCGCACGCGGGTGGGCGCCGGCGAGCTGCGCGGTCCCGAGGCGGTGGTGGGCGCCCTGCGCCAGGACCTGCGGGCCTCGCTCGACACCGAGGCCGGCACCGATCTCGCCGTGGACAAAGACGCCACGACGGTGTGGCTCTTCGTGGGGGTCAACGGCGTGGGCAAGACCACGACCATCGGCAAGGTGGCCCGGCGCCAGAACGACGCCGGGCACTCGGTGCTCCTGGCCGCCGGGGACACCTTCCGCGCCGCCGCCGGGGAGCAGCTCGAGCTGTGGGCCGAGCGCATCGGCGTCGAGATCGTGCGCGGCGCCGAGGGCGGCGACCCGAGCGCGGTGGTGTTCGACGCCGTGCAGCGGGCGTCGGCGCGCGGCCACGACCTGGTCCTGGCCGACACCGCCGGGCGCCTGCACACCAAGGTCAACCTGGTGGAAGAGCTCAAGAAGATCCGGCGGGTGGCCGACCGGCCCCCGGGCAAGGTCACCGAGGTGCTCCTCGTGCTCGACGCCACCACCGGCCAGAACGGGCTCGCCCAGGCCCGCCAGTTCCTCGAGGCCGTCGGCGTGACCGGCGTCGTGCTGACCAAGCTCGACGGGTCGGCCAAGGGTGGGATCGTGGTGGCCATCCAGCGCGAGCTCGGCATCCCGGTCAAGCTCGTCGGGCTGGGTGAGGGACCCGCCGACCTGGTGCCCTTCGACGCCGACGAGTTCGTGGCCGCCCTGTTCGAGTGAGGCGGCGCCGTGGCGGCCGACCCCGCCCGGTAGCCTGAGCCCTCGCATGTTCGACGCCCTGTCCGACCGTCTCGAGGGCATCCTCGGCCGCCTCCGCAGCCGGGGGCGGATCGGCGACGCCGACATCGAGGAGACCCTGGGGCAGATCCGCACCGCCCTGCTCGAGGCCGACGTCGACATCGGCGTGGCCCGGGCCCTGGTGGCCGGCATCCGGGGCCGGCTGGTGGGGGAGGCGCTGTCGCGCAGCCTGAGCCCCGCCCAGCAGGTGGTGAAGGCGGTCCACGACGAGCTCGTGGAGGTCCTCGGCGGCGAGACGCTGCGCCTCACCTACGCCTCGTCGCCCCCCACCGTGGTGCTGCTGGCCGGCCTGCAGGGCTCGGGCAAGACCACCACGTCGGCCAAGCTGGCCCGCTGGTACCGCCAGCAGGGCCGCAACCCGCTGCTCGTGGGGGCCGACCTCCAGCGCCCCGCGGCCGTGGAGCAGCTGCGCATCCTGGGCCAGCAGGCCGGGGTGCCGGTGTTCAGCGAGCCCACCGACCCCGTGACGGTGGCGGCCGGCGGCCTCGAAGAGGCCCGCCGGCTGGGGCGCGACGTGCTCATCGTCGACACCGCCGGCCGCCTCGCCATCGACGAGGCCCTCATGGAGGAGGTCCGGCGGGTCTCGGAGGTGGTCGCCCCCCGGTACACGTTCCTGGTCATCGACGCCATGACCGGCCAGGACGCCGTGGCCACGGCCCGCGCCTTCCACGACACCCTGGAGCTCGACGGCGTCATCCTCACCAAGCTCGACAGCGACGCCCGGGGCGGCGCCGCGCTGAGCGTCAAGCACGTGGTGGGCCGGCCCATCGCCTTCGCCTCCACCGGTGAGCGCCTGGCCGACTTCGACCTGTTCCACCCCGACCGCATGGCCGACCGCATCCTGGGCATGGGCGACGTGCTCACCCTCATCGAGCAGGCCGAGCGCGAGTTCGACCGCGACGTCGCCGCCGAGGGCGCCGCCCGGCTCATGCAGGGCCGCTTCACGCTGGAGGACTTCCTGTCGCAGCTCCAGCAGGTGAAGAAGCTGGGGTCGATCGGCAACCTGCTGTCGCTCATCCCCGGCGTGCCCAAGGAGCTCAAGGCGGCCGACGCCGTGGACGACCGCCAGGTGGGCCAGGTCGAGGCGATCATCCGCTCCATGACCCCCGACGAGCGGGCCGAGCCGGCGCTCATCGACGGGTCGCGGCGGGTGCGCATCGCCCGCGGCAGCGGCACGACCACCCAGGACGTGAACCAGCTGCTGCGCCAGTTCAAAGAGGCCCAGCAGCTCATGCGCACCCCCGGGATGCTGGGCGGGATGCTCGGGGGCAAGGGCGGGCGCCTGGCCCAGTCCCTGGCCGAGCGCATGGCCGACGCCGGCGTGGGCCAGGACGACCTCGGCGGCCTGGGGGGCGGCCTGGGGACCGGGCCGGGACCCGGCGACGGGCTGGCGTCGGCGCTCGGGGCCGGGCGCGGCGCCAAGGGCCGGCCGGGGGCGAAGAAGAAGAAAGGCGGCCGGGTCACCCCCAAGTCGGGCGGCGGCCGCCGGGGCTGAGCGGCCCGTCCCGACCGCGGGGGGCGGCGCCGGCGCCGGGGTTTCGCCCACCCGCCCCGCCACGGGCCACAATGGTGGGTCCGCCCGGACCCCCCGGGGCGGTGCGAACGAGCAAGCCAGGAGATCCAGACGGTGGCAGTCAAGCTCCGCCTCATGCGGATGGGGAAGAAGAAGCAGCCGACCTACCGGGTGGTGGCGGCCGACGGTCGCTCGCCCCGCGACGGGCGCTTCATCGAGATCGTGGGGACCTACGCCCCCCGGGGGCGCTCGACGGCCGAGCCCGAGGCCATCGTGACGATCGACAACGACAAGGCCCTCAAGTGGCTGCGCCAGGGGGCGCAGCCCACCGAGCGGGTGGAGAAGCTCCTGCGCACCTCGGGCGCCTGGGACCAGTTCCGGCCGGGGCAGTCGTGACCGACACGGCCGCCGGCGACGCCAACCGCGCCGCGGACGCCGTGGACGACTTGGCGGGCAACCGCGTCGTGGGGGGCACCGCCCGGGCGGTGCTCGACTACATCGCCCGCTCGCTGGCCAGCGATCCCGACGCCGTGGTGGTGGAGACCGACGAGTCCAGTCGCGGCGTGCGCTTCCGCATCCACGTGGCGCCCGGGGACATGGGGCGCATGATCGGTCGCCGCGGCCGGGTGGCGCAGGCGATCCGCACCCTGGTCCGGGTGGCGGGATCACGCGACGGCATGGACACCAACGTCGATTTCGTCGACGACTGAGGGTGCCGGCGGGGCCCCGGGCCCCGCACCCGGGCCGTCGCGCCCGGAGCCGGCCGCCTCGCCGCCCCGGCTGCTCGAGGTGGGCCGGATCGGCAAGCCCCACGGGTTGCACGGCGACGTGGTGGTGAGCTTCGTGAGCAACCGCCCCGAGCGCGTCGCTCCCGGGGCCGTGCTCGTCACCGCCACCGGGGAGCAGCTCGTGGTGGCGTCGGCGCGGCCCAACGCCAGGGCCTGGGTGGTGCACTTCACCACCGTGACGAGCCGGGAAGGGGCCGAGGCGCTGCGGGGGACGGTGCTGCGCGCCGAGCCCATCGACGACGAGTCGGCCTGGTGGGTGCACGAGCTCGTGGGGGCGCAGGTCGCCGACGGCGACGGTGCGGTGCTCGGGACCGTGCGGGCCGTGGTGGCCAACCCGGCCAGCGATCTGCTCGAGCTCGACGACGGCGCCCTCGTCCCGCTGCGCTTCGTGGTGCGCCGGGAGGGCACCACCGTCGTCGTCGACATCCCCGACGGCCTCCTCGACCCCCCGCCCCCGGGGGGCCGCCCCCGGCCCGCCTGAGCAGCGCCCGGCGCCCCCCCGTGCGCATCGACGTCTTCACGATCTTCCCCACCCTGGTGGAGCACTTCGTCGACGGATCGCTCATGGGCAAGGCCCGGCGTGGCGGGCTGCTCGACATCCGGGTGCACGACCTGCGGGCCGGCGCCGGGGATCCCCGCCGGTCGGTGGACGACGCCCCCTTCGGGGGCGGGGCCGGCATGGTGCTGGCCCCGGGGCCCATCGTCGCCGCCGTCGAGGCGGCGGACCCGCCCCGACCCCTGTTGCTCCTGGCCCCGGGGGGTCGTCGCCTCGAGCAGCCCGTCGTCGAGGAGCTGGCCGCCCTGGCCGGGTTCTCCCTGCTGTGCGGGCGCTACGAGGGCGTCGACCAGCGGGTGGCCGACCACGTGGTGGACGGCGAGCTGTCGGTGGGCGACTACGTGCTCGGGGGCGGGGAGGCGGCCGCGCTGGTGGTGGTCGAGGCGGTGGCACGACTGGTCCCCGGGGTCATGGGCAACGTCGACTCGGCGGCCGACGAGAGCTTCAGCGGCGGGCTCCTCGAGTACCCGCAGTACACCCGGCCGGCGCAGTTCCGGGGGTGGGCGGTGCCCGAGGTCCTGCTGTCGGGGGACCACGGGCGCATCGAGCGCTGGCGGCGGGCCATGGCCCTGCGCCGGACGCTGCGGCGGCGCCCCGACCTGGTCGAACGGCGGGGCGGGCTCACCCCCGCCGAGCAGCGGCTCCTCGAGGAGTGGCCCGAGGACGGCCCCGGGCGCTAGCCGGCCCAGGTGCCCTCGGCGCTCGGCTATCCTGGCTTGCTCCGGCACGGCTCTGTACGGGTTCGGCTGCCCCCACACACCGGTGGCCCCCACGGTGCTGCCCGGGCCGCTGCGGGAGCTGGACCGGTGAAGGGACGCGCGCCATGAACCCCACTGACATCGTCGATCGCGAGAGCCTCCGAGACGACGTCCCCGATTTCCGGCCGGGCGACACCCTCAAGGTCCACGTGCGGGTGGTGGAGGGCAGCCGGGAGCGCAACCAGGTGTTCCAGGGGGCCGTGATCCGCCGCCAGGGCACCGGGGCCCGCGAGACCTTCACGGTGCGCAAGGTGAGCTTCGGGGTGGGCGTCGAGCGCACCTTCCCAGTGCACTCGCCCGTGCTGTCGCGCATCGAGGTCGTGACCCGCGGCGACGTCCGCCGGGCCAAGCTGTACTACCTGCGCGGCAGGGTGGGGAAGGCCGCCAAGATCAAAGAGAAGCGCGCCGCGCGCGGCTAGCGACGCGCTGACGCCGGGACGGCCGCCACGGTGACCGCAGCACCATGAGCGAAGAGGATCTCGAACGGTACGAGGCCGAGATCGAGCTGGCGCTCGTCCAGGAGTACCGCACCGTGCTCCCGCTCTTCCGCTACGTCGTGGAGACCGAGCGCCGCTTCTACCTGTGCAACGAGGTCAAGGTGACCGTGCGCGAGACCTCGCCCACCTGTGTCGAGCTCGAGCTGGCCGACGCCTGGGTGTGGGACATGTACCGCCCGGCGCGCTTCGTGCCCACCGTGCGCGTCCTCACCTTCAAGGACGTGAACGTGGAGCGCCTCCCCGAACGCGATCCCTGAGGCGCCGGGGCGCCCCCGGCGCCCCGGCGGTGCGGGCGCGCCCGGGTCGCCCGGAGGGCGGCGGCGGCACTCGGTAGGGTGTCGGGGTGAGCACCGAGACGATCCTGGTGGAGCGCGCCGAGGGCGTGGTGACCGTCACCCTCAACCGGCCCGAGCGCAAGAACGCCGGCAACGGCCGCATGTGGCAGGAGCTGCTCGACACCCTGGCCGAGGTGTGGCGCCGGCGCGAGGACCGCGTGGTGGTGGTCACCGGCGCGGGCGGATCGTTCTGCTCGGGCGCCGACATCGGCGACCCGGCCGGGGTGAGCGGGGACCCGACCGACCCCCACTTCGTGCGCATGCGCTTCTTCGGCAAGGTCATGCTGGCCCTGCACGAGCTGCCCAAGCCCACCATCGCCAAGATCCGGGGCGTGGCGGCGGGGGCGGGGATGAGCCTCGCCCTCAACTGCGACCTCACGGTGGCCTCGGACAACGCCCGCTTCTCGGAGATCTTCGCCAAGCGCGGGCTGTCGCTCGACGGGGGGTCGTCGTGGCTGGTGCCGCGCCTGGTGGGCCTGCACAAGGCCAAGGAGCTGGCCTACTTCGCCGACATGCTCTCGGCCGAGGAGGCCGCCGCCTACGGGCTCGTCAACCGGGTCGTCCCCGACGGCGAGCTCGACGCCTTCGTCGAGGACTGGGCCCGGCGCCTGGCCGCCGGCCCGCCCATCGCCCTGGCCATGACCAAGAGCCTGCTCGACAACGCCATGACGGCCACGCTGGCCCAGGCCCTCGAGGACGAGGCCCGCTGCCAGACCATCAACTTCGCCACCGCCGACACCGGCGAGGCCATGCGGGCCTTCGCCGAGAAGCGAGCACCCCGATTCGAGGGCCGCTGACGCCGGCGCGGCCCGCACCGGGGGGCGGGGCGCGGCCCCCACGACGGCCCCGGCGCTGGGCCGCCGCCGTGGTGGCCGGGTGCGCCCTCGTCCTGGGCGCCTGCAGCGGGTCGGGCGGCTCGGTGGGCGTCCCCTCCGGGGCCGCCCCCACCACCGGCGCCGCCGGCCCCGGCTACATGGTGCGCACCGCCGAGGTCCACGGGCTCGGCCCGGTGCTCGTGGACGGCTACGGGCTCACGCTCTACCTGTTCGAGCCGGACGCCCGGGGCGGGCGTTCCACCTGCGCCGGCTACTGCGCCTCGCGCTGGCCGCCGCTCACCCTCCCCCCGGGCGTGACGGCCCCGGTCACCGGCCCGGGAGCCCGGGCCCCGCTGGTGGGGACGACCCGGCGTGGCGACGGGGTGCTGCAGGTCACCTACGACGGCTGGCCCCTCTACCACTGGATCGGCGACACCGCCGCCGGCGAGCACAACGGGCAGGGCATCGACGACTCCGGGGGCACCTGGTTCGCCGTGGACGGCGCCGGGCGGGCCGTGCACTGACGGGCCGCGCACCGACGGGCCGCGCCGGCGACCCGCCTACGCGGAGCGGGGCGGCCTCGAGCGCGCCCCCTCGGCGCCGCGGGGCGCCCCCCCGGGGCACAGGGCGCCGAGCACGGCCTCGACCGTCCCGTCGTCGGGGGCCGCCTCGCGGTGGCGACGGCCCAGCACCGACTCGAGGAGGGCGGCCAGGGCGCCCGGCGACACGACGCCGACCGGTGCGGGCAGGGCGGCGACCTCCTGGCGCCAGTCGGTGAACAGCCGGCCGGGATCGTGCAGCAGCGCCGTCATGTGGGGGGCCGGGACGGCGGGGCTGAACCGGTAGCCCTGGACCTGGTCGCAGCCGGTCGCCTCGAGGAACCGGAGCTGGGTGTCGGTCTCCACCCCCTCGGCCACCACCTCGAGGTCGAGGTTGTGGGCCAGCGCCACCACGGCGCCCACGATGGGGCAGCCGCGCTCGGCGTCGATGCGGGCCACGAAGGACCCGTCGATCTTGACGGCGTCGACGGGCATCTCGGCGAGGTACGCCAGGGCGCTGTACCCGGTGCCGAAGTCGTCGATGGAGCAGCGCACGCCGAGCAGGCGCAGCTCCGACAGCGTGCCGGCCACCTCGCCGACGTGCTCGACGAGGACGCTCTCGGTCATCTCCAGCTCGAGGAGCCCCGGATCGAGGCCGGTGCTGCCCAGGACGTCACGCACCATCGCCGACACCGACTGGTGAGCGAATTGCCGGGCCGAGACGTTCACCGACACGGGGACGCCCACGCCCGCCTCCTGCCACCGTCGGGCCTGGCGGCACGCCTCGGCGAGCACCCGGTGCCCGAGCGCGGCCACGAGGCTCGATTCCTCGGCCAGGGCGACGAAGGCCGCCGGGGGGACGAAGCCGAGGCCGGGGTGCTGCCAGCGGGCGAGCGCCTCCACCCCGACGATGGTGCCCGTGGCGACCTCGAGCTTGGGCTGGTAGTGCACCGTGAGCGCGCCACCGGCGACGGCGGCGCGCAGGCCGTCCTCGAGGGCCACGCGCAGGCGCGCCCGGGCGGACATGGCCGAGTCGAAGACCTCGAAGGTGTTGCGACCCGCCGACTTCGCCTTGTACATGGCGGCGTCGGCGTGCTTGAGGAGGGTGTCGGCGTCGTCGCCGTCCTCGGGTGAGATCGCCACCCCGATGCTGGCCTGCACCGACAGCCGGCGCGACCCCACGCTGAAGGGGTCGGCGAAGCGGTCCAGGATGCGCTCGGCGAACCGCAGCACCGAGCCGTCGTCGCCCACGGCGTCGGGGACGAGCAGCGTGAACTCGTCGCCGCCGAAGCGGGCCAGGGTGTCCTGCTCGCGCAGGGACCCCTGGAGGCGTTTCACCACCGCCTGGAGCAGCTCGTTGCCCACGGCGTGGCCGAGGCTGTCGTTGATCTGCTTGAACCGGTCGAGGTCGAGGAACATCACTGCCACCGACGTGCCGTTGCGCCGGGCCTCGACCAAGGCCCGGCGGAGGCGGTCCTCGAACAGGAGCCGGTTGCACACCCCGGTGAGGGCGTCGTGCTGGGCCCGGTACTCGGCGGCGGCGTGGGCGAAGACCTGTCGCAGCAGCGACAGCAGCACGACCAGCGGCAGGAAGGCCGAGGCGATGACGAGGGGGCGCTCGCGGGCGCTCGGGCCGAGCGTGCTCTGGATGCCGAGCGCGGCCGGGACCACCAGGGCCGTCGACACGAGCAGCGCCACCCGCACGGGGCCGGGGCGGGTGGGGCGCAGCGGGAGCGGGTCGAAGGCCCGGCGCCGGGAGCGGTGCACGAAGGCGACCGCCCACGCCGCCGCTCCGCCGAGCACGACCGTCTCGACGACCGCCGCCACGGTGCGGGTGCCGGCCCCCCGGCCCGCCAGCGAGGCCGCCGCCGACAGGGTGTGCGCCGCCAGCAGGCACACGAAGCCGGCCCCCAGGAACCGGTAGGCGGGGTGGCGGCGGTCGCTCAGGGCCACCACGGTGGCGAACAGCCACAGCACCACCAGGTCGAGCAGCGGCGGGGCCAGGGCGGCGAGCTGGCGGCCCAGGTGCCATCCCTGGCGGGGGACGACGGCGGTGGCGAGGACCACGAAGGCCACGCCCAGGGCGAGCACCACCGCCTCGGTCACGGCCTCGAGGGCCCGGCCCGGCAGGCGGAGGTGGGCCAGGAGGACCAGGCCGGCCGCCGAGAGCCCGGCACCCACGAGGTCGAGGGCGGTGGGAAGGCCGCCGGCGGTGGGCAGGCGGCCCTCGAGGGCGCCCACCACGGCGGCGCCCAGGACGGCCAGGAGCCCGCCCCCGAGCAGCCCCCAGGCGGCCAACCAGCGGCGGTCCTGGTGGGGGCGGACGCGCACCAGCCCGGCGGCCACCAGCGCCGACGTCCCCGTCAGGCACAGCCCGGCGACGAGGGCGGGCGACGTGCCCGAACCCACCCCGAGCCCCCCCACGAGACCAACGGTCACGGCGACGTAGATCACACTACGTGGCCAATTAGACACTGAGGATGATAATAAGAGGGTGCCCACCCCTGGACAAGACACCGGATCACCTCCACAGCCGCCCGTGCCCGTCGTCCATCACGGAGTGTGGCCTCCGGAGCCTCTCAAGGAGTGGCAGAGCGCCGTCGATACCCAGGGGGCGACGGGGCCGCTCGAGGCGCCACAGGGGCAGATGGTGGGGTCGGACAGGCAAGAGACGAGCGGCGGGGCCGGGTCGGCACCCCGCCAGGACCCGGGGGCGCCCCTCGCCCCCGCACCCGGTGCCGCCAGGGCGCAGGCGCCGGCCCGGCGCCTGCGGATCAACCCCAACGTGGTGGCCTACGGCATGGGCCCGGCCGCCCTGGTGGCCCTCGTGGTCCTGCGGCACTTCGGTGCCGTGGCCCGCGAGTCGCTGTGGACGTGGTTGGTGGTCTTCGCCCTCATCCCGGCCACGAGCGCCCTCGTGGAGTCGCGCTACCGGCGCCGCCGCACCCGGGTCCGGCTCCACCTGCGGGTGGCGGTGCACGCCGCCGCCGTCACCGTGGTCATCTACCTCACGGGGTGGGGGCCGGTGCTCACCGGCGCCTTCGCCTTCACCGCCATGGAGAACGTGGCCCACGACGGCGCCCGCACCTGGCGCATCACCGCCGTGTGGAGCTTCCTCGGCGTGGCGCTCGGGCAGCTGGCGGTGTGGCGGGGCTGGGCGCCGTCGTTCCTGTCGGCGGGCCAGGCCGAGGCGCTCGGGCTCATGGGCGCCTTCGTGCTCGTCTTCGTCATCCGCATGGCGGGGGCCACCATGGCCCAGAAGGAGGACGCCGAGAGCTCGATGCGCTCCAGCGAGGACCGCTTCCGCTCGCTCGTGCAGAACTCCTCGGACACCACGCTCGTGATCGGCGCCGAGAACCGCATCGTCTACGCCAGCCCGGCCACGGCGTCGTTGCTGGGGCGCCGTCCCGAGGAGGTGCTGGGCACGGTGGCCACCGAGTTCGTGCACCCCGAGGACCGCGCCCGCGTCGAGGCCCAGCTGGGCGCGCTGCTGCAGACGGCGGCGGTGACCGAACCCATCCAGTTCCGCCTGGCCCACGCCGACGGCGCCTACCGCCACGCCGAGGCCGTGGTGAGCGATCTGGTGGCCAACCCCTCGGTGGGGGGCTATGTGGCCAACCTGCGCGACATCACCGAGCGCAAGGAGGCCGAGACCCAGTTGGCCCACGCCGCCCTCCACGACCCGCTCACGGGGCTGCCCAACCGCACCCTCATCCTCGACCGGGCCGACCAGCTGCTGGTGCGGGCCCGGCGCGAGTACCGGCCCCTGGCGGCGATGTTCGTGGACCTCGACAACTTCAAGGACATCAACGACTCACTGGGGCACGACGCCGGCGACAAGGTGCTCCAGGCCGTGGCGGCGCGCTTCGTCGGCATCCTGCGCGACAGCGACACCGTGGGGCGCCTCGGCGGCGACGAGTTCGTGGTCCTGGCCGAGGGGGCGTCGCTCGGGGCCGGCCCCGAGATGGTGGCCGAGCGCCTCCACGACGCCCTGCGCGAGCCGTTCCGGCTCGAGGGCTACCCGACGGTGCCGCTCACGGTCACGGCCAGCATCGGCATCGCCGGCGGCCAGCGCAACTCGGCGCACGAGCTCCTGCGCGACGCCGACATCGCCCTCTACCGGGCCAAGGCCCTGGGCAAGCACCGGTCCGCGCTGTTCCAGCCCGAGATGCAGACGGCGGTGCTCGACCGCATCGAGATCGAGGCCGACCTGCGCAGCGCCCTGGGGGAGGGGCAGTACTTCCTGCTCTACCAGCCCGTGTTCGATCTCGACGACGTGACCGTGTCGGGCGTGGAGGCGCTCTTGCGGTGGCGCCACCCGGTGCGCGACGTGATCGCGCCGGACCAGTTCATCCCCATGCTCGAGGACTCCGGCCTCATCGTCGACGTGGGCCGCTGGGTGCTGTACGAGGCCTGCCTGCAGGCCGCCGAGTGGCACCGGCGCGGGCACCGACTGTCGATGTCGGTCAACGTGTCCATGCGCCAGCTCGAGACGCCGAGCTTCGTGGACGACATCGGAGAGGCGCTGCGGATCTCGGGCCTCGACGGCACCGCCCTCGTCATCGAGATCACCGAGAGCACGCTCATGCGCGACGCGGACGCCACCATCCTGCGGCTGCGCGACATCAAGACGCTGGGGGTGCGCGTCGCCATCGACGACTTCGGGACGGGGTACTCGTCGCTCGCCTACCTGCGGCAGTTCCCGGTGGACGCCCTCAAGATCGACCGCTCGTTCATCTCGGCCATGGCCGACTCGCC
>Ga0335078_10009859_pt1 | contig 14141 bp, 10 predicted proteins | sample Lox_Sample_32_FD_206711 | JGI IMG/M metagenome (GOLD analysis project Ga0335078, IMG submission 206711) | Soil microbial communities from Loxahatchee National Wildlife Refuge, Florida, United States - Lox_Sample_3.2 | ecosystem: Environmental > Terrestrial > Soil > Wetlands | place: USA...
CTGGCCGGCGAACTTAATCACCTTGTTCCCGTAGTGGTCCTTGTCGTCGGCTTCGATCCACCCGAGCCTCAGCTCGAGCAGCTTGCAGGCGGCCTCTCCGAGGAACATCGACTTGTCGTAGCGCTTGTCCTCGGTCTTGCCGAGGTGAGGGAGGAGCCCCCAGTCGAGCATGGACTGCGCCCTCTTGATCCTGAACTCCTCGAGCATCCCATGGGCGACCCTGTTACCGATGAAGACGAGGGCGTCCTTCTCGGTCGGGGCTTCGCTGGCCTTGTCGAAGGAGACCTCCAGCAGGTCCTGGATTTCAGGCTTCAGCGAGACCGCGTCGGCGATGTCCTTGTCGGACTTTATCCCCAGCGCGCGCAACACTATGACGTAGGGGAGGTCCACAGGACAGCTCGGTACCTTCACGTTGATCCCCCCGTCCTGCTTCAGAGTGAGTTCCAGCTTCGACCTGTAGCCGACGACGGACGAATAGACCCTGGACTTGTAGGTGACGTTCCCGGAGACCTTCTCCGCGTCGACGAGGATCTTGTTGGGGGAGAGGTCTTCGAGCCCCACGATCACCCTTTCGGCTCCGTGTATGATGAAGTACCCTCCTGGGTCGTTCGGGTCCTCGCCTGACTCGATCAGCTGTTCTTTGGATCGGTTGGAGAGCTGGCAGAGCTCGGACTTCACCATCACCGGCAGGTCCCCGATGTGCTGCCTAGTAGTGTCCCTCGGGAGCCCCTCCTCCTCGATGGTCATCTCCAGCAGGATCGGGGCGGAGTAGGTGAGGTTCCTCAGGCGCGCCTCCATGGGGAGGACGCTGCTTACCGACCCGTCGATCTCGACCACCCTGGGGGAACCCAGGGTGAGCCTTCCGAACTTGATCTTGTACGGGGTGCTGACGGTTTCTATCTCGACCTCCCCGATCTCGTCGATGATGTTCTGCAGCCCGCGGGTCACGAACTCGTTGTAGCTGTTCAGGTGCTGCCGGGCGACCCCTTCCCTCTGCAGCAGGTCGCTGAGGATAATCCAGGAGTTGGTCGCGATCTGTCTGCTCAACTCTACCCCTCCACCACGTATCTATAGTAGGTGCTCGTCCCCGCGGTCTCGCTCCTTCTGGTTATCCTGACGAAATCTCCCGGCTTGGCCCCGATCTCCTTGGCGATGGCGTCAGTCCCGAGGATGTACGGGAACTGAGAAGGCGAGGAGTTGAACCTCGCCAGTATCTGGACGGACTCTTCCTTGGTCAGCAGCTCGTGCTTGGGAATCAAGAAGTGGGTGCTAACTTTGAAGGTGGGGACCTCCTCCTCCACCTTCTTTCGTCTGACAACCTTCTTGGTTGTAGCTAAGCCGTCTTACCCCCATTGACAATACTAACTAAGTGGGATGTACAGTACACAGAGCAGGGCCCGTTGGGGCCCGATTTTCATCGCGTATTTAGATTTTACTCGTGGGCTCGAATCTCCCTCTCTAGTTGGCTCACGAGAGGACAAAGGAGCCTATTTCAAAGGGCATCGGACAATCAGAGCTCTTTTCAGACTATGCCGGCCGGTGTGAGCCCATATGGCCCGCTTAGACGCTCACGGATTCGGCTTCGTAGACCGGGGTCCCCTCCTCGGCCCTCTGGACCACCTTGAAGAACTCCTGGTAGAGGAGCTTCGCGACCGGGCCCGCCCCTCCGGTGCCGACCTTGCTCCCGCTGATCGAGCCTACCGCCAGGATCTCTGATTTCGTCCCGACCAGGAAGACCTCGTCCGCGGTCGTGAGCTCGAACGGGGTCACGTCCTTCTGCTGCACCTCCATCCCGAGGTCCGCGCAGAGCCGGATGATCCGGTCGCGGGTGATGCCGTGGAGAATCCCTGCCGCCGAGGACGGAGTGGACAGCTTACGCCCCTTGACCAAGAAGATGTTCGTGACGCTCCCCTCGGAGACAAAGCCCCGATGGTCGAGGAGGATAGCGTCGTCGGCCCCTGCGCTGTTGGCCTCGATCTTTGCGAGTATACTGTTCATGTAGTTCAGGGACTTTATCTCGTGTGATGTAGCGTCGACGGCGTCCCTCCGGTAGGAGGACACCATCATCTTGACCACTTTCGGCTCGCGAGGTCCGAAGACGCTTGCCATGGGCTCGGCGATGATGAACATCGTCGGGTTCTTGCAGAGGGCCGGGTCGACCCCCAGGTCTCCTGACCCTCTCGTGACGACCAGCCTGATGTAGGCATCTCTGAGCTGGTTTTTCCGGAGGGTTTCGAGGACCGCCTCCGTCATCTCGTGCTTCGTCAACGGGATCTTGAGGCGAATGCTCTTCGCCGAATCGTAGAGCCTGTTGATATGGTCGACGAGGCGGAAGACATTCCCGTTGTATTCGCGGATGCCTTCGAAGATTCCGTCCCCGTAGAGAAGTCCGTGGTCGAAGACGGAGACCACTGCCTTGGACTTCTCGACGAACTTCCCGTCCACGTAGACCATGGGCTCCTTCTGCATGAGACGAACCGAATTTCTGGCGGTTAAAACGCTTCCGTTAGCGTCCAATTTTGGACAGTCGTCCAAAGACGTATGGGAGGACCCCGCCGGATTGGACATATTGCATTTCGGTCGCGTTGTCGACCCTGACGATTGTCTTGAACCGCTTTTCTCCCTCTGGCCCTCTGGCGACCACTTCCACCAGCTGCTTGGGGGAGTGCATCTTCTCGACACCGATGATGTCGATGGTCTCCTCTCCGGTGAGGCCGAGCTGCTTGACCCCATCTTCCTGTTCGAACTGCAGCGGGATCACCCCCATCGCCACCAGGTTGCTCCTGTGAATCCTCTCGAAACTCTCCGCGATCACTGCCCTGACCCCCAGGAGCTTCGGGGCCTTGGCGGCCCAGTCGCGGGAGCTTCCAGCTCCGTACTGCTTCCCAGCCAGGACGACCAGCGGGACCTTCTCCCCGGCGTACTTCATGGCCGCGTCGTAGAACGTCATGATGCCCCCATCGGGGAAGTGCGAGGTATACCCCCCTTCCTTTCCCCTGGCCAGGGCGTTCTTGATTCTGATGTTGAAGAACCCCCCTCTGACCATCACCTCGTGGTTCCCGCGCCTGCTGCCATAGGTGGAGAGGTCGAGGAGTCCGACTCCGCGCTCTGTCAGGTACTTTCCGGCCGGACTGTCGATGGGGATCGTCCCCGCTGGCGAGATGTGGTCGGTGGTGATCTTGTCCTCGAAGACCGCCAGGACCCTGGCGCCCTCGATGTCGGCCTTCGAAGACTTGGAGAGGGAAGGCTCGAACCAGGGGGGGTTCCTGATGTAGGTGGACCTGTCGTCCCAGTGGTAGACCTCGTCCTCGAACGAAGTGAGCTTTTCCCAGCGCTCGTCCCCTTTCATGGCAGTGGCGTAGCGCTTCTCGTAGAGTCCCGAGCTCAGGGAGGATTGGACGGTCCTCTTTACCTCGCCTAAAGAGGGCCAGAGGTCCCTGAGGTACACCGGCTTCCCGTCCCTTCCATTCCCCAGAGGGGTCGAAGCGAAGTCAAAGTCGATCCTCCCTGCGAGGGCATAGGCGACCACCAGCATGGGGGACATGAGAAACGACCCCTTTGCGAGGGGGTGGATTCTCCCGTCGAAGTTCCTGTTACCAGAGAGCACGGCGACCGCGTAGATGTCATTCTCCTTGATTGTCTTCTCGATTTCGGGCGAAAGCGGGCCGCTGTTGCCGATGCAAGTCTGACACCCCAGACCTGTCAAGTAGAATCCCAGCTTGTCAAGATAAGGCAAGAGGCCTGAATTCTGAAGATAATCCACGACCACCGTCGAGCCCGGGGAAAGGCTAGGCTTCACCCAGGGTTTGACCGTGAGGCCTGCCTCGGCCGCGCGCTTTGCCACAAGGCCTGCACCAATCATCACCGTTGGGTTCGACGTGTTGGTGCAGCTGGTAATCGCTGCAATCACGACCGCACCATCCGTTAGGCCCGAGTGGATTGGGCCATCCTCCTCAAGCATGAGTTGACCGCGAGCCGAACTCGAGAGCGCCCCACCCGCGGGTGACGAGCCGCGCTGTTGAAGGAGGCTCTTGGTGAACAGAGGGACGGTGACCAGGGTGTGGCGCTCTTCAGGATTCCTTGGACCTGCGATCGAAGGTTCGATCTCGTCGAGCTCGACGAGTATGACTTCGGAGTACTTGGGTTCGACGTCCGAGATGAAGAACCCGCAGCGTTTCGCGTACGTCGACACCGTCTCGATGTGCGCCTTTGGTCTGGCTGTCCCGGTCAGGTAGGCGATTGTGGCGTCGTCGACAGGGAAGTAGCCCGCGGTCGCTCCGTATTCAGGGGACATGTTGCCAATGGTCGCCCTGTCAGGGACCGAGAGCTGGCTATACCCTTCTCCGAAATACTCCACGAACTGCCCGACGACGTTCTTCTCTCTGAGCTTCTCTGTTACCGTAAGGACCAGGTCAGTCGGGGTGACCCCCTCCCTCAAGGTCCCGGTGAACTTCACCCCGTAGACCTTCGGTATGGGCATGTGGTAGGGCTCTCCGAGCATGACCGCCTCGGCTTCGATTCCCCCGACCCCCCACCCGAGGACTCCGAGCCCGTTGACCATCGTGGTGTGCGAGTCGGTGCCGACCAGGGTGTCGGGGAACACCTCCCCGTTTCTCGCAGTAACTACCTGTGACAGGTATTCCAGGTTGAACTGGTGGCAGATCCCCTTTCCTGGAGGGAATACCCGCATGTTCTTGAAGGAAGATTGGGCCCACTTCAGGAGGGCGTACCGCTCTGAGTTCCTTTCGTACTCCTTCTCGAGGTTGAACGAAAACGCAAGGTCGCTCCCCCAGGCGTCGACCTGAATCGAGTGGTCGATTACGAGGTCGATGGGAACCTTCGAGTTGACTGCGCTGGTCTCCAGTCCAACCCTCTTCGCCGCATCGCGCATCGCAGCGAGGTCGACGACCAGCGGGACCCCGGTGTAATCCTGCAGGAGGACCCGTTCGGGCATGAACGGAGTCTCGGAGTCGACCGTCTTCGGCCACTGCGCAAGGGCGTGGGCAGCCTCCAGAGCGCCATGGACGTTGCCAGAATGACGGGCCGCGTTCTCGAGGAGTATCCTGATGGAGTACGGCAGGGCCTCGACGTCGTAGCCTAGGTCCCTGAGCTTCAGGATGTTAACGATGCTTGCCTTTCCGGACGGCAGGTCGACCTTCTCCCTCAGTCGGTCAAGGCTCTCGAGAGGCATTTCGACCTGATTACGCGCCACTGAGCCCGCTATTTGAATTTAGGTTAGCCCCGATACTGTGAAGTCTCTTGCACGCTAGCGTGGGACGGGTTCTAGTTATTGTTCAGCTAGGGCTCCTCACAAACGCTTATTGCTCGAATTGAATCGCTCGTATAAAGCAATGAAGGCCAAATTCTTGTACACTGGAATCCGCGTTAAAGACCTTGAGGCATCTGTGAAGTTCTACACGACACTTCTCGGGATGAAGGAGCGCAGCCGGAACACGGCCACCGCAGGCAAGGGGATTGTAGTTGAACTCGTCTGCGAGGAAACAAGCGGCAGCAATACCCTTGAGCTGAACTATTATGGGAAGGAGAGCCCGTTTAACACTGAATACGAGGTTGGAGAAGGGCTAGACCACCTCGCCTTCGTGGTCAAAGACCTCGACGCCTCGCTTGCGGAGGCCAGTAAGGCAGGCTATCCAGTCATCCAAACTATGCAAGAGCCTGGGAGCCGCTACGCCTACATCGAAGACCCGAACGGAATCTGGATCGAACTTTGCCAGTTCGGCTAAGGTTGGGTCGCCCATTTTAGCCGTACAAAGGACTTCGCAGAATCGTTAGTCCCTGACATTCTTCTTGCCGAATCTTCGAGGGCCGCCGAAGCGTTCAAATGACCGGACCAAGTCGCTCGGGAGCGCAATTGAATATCCAGCTTCTGTTCCGCATCACCGGTCTTGCCCTGGGAATACAGATTGCCCTCGGCGGGCTCGTCACCTTCGGCTACATTGATTGGACGGTCCACATGGGGTGGGGCATCATCCTCGGAATCCTCGCTCTCGTGACCCTTGTCTTGGTGTACAGGATGCCGATGAGGAATAAACGGCTGGTGGGGCTCTCGGTCGGGCTGGGGGCCGACATCCTCATACAGGCACTGATAGGCTTCGCAGCCCAAGACACAGGGAACAATGTCGTCTCTTGGATCCACTTCCTCAACTCATATGCAATCTTCGCAATGCTCATCATGGGATTGGGAATTGCAATGATGGGCTCGAGGATGGGCCAGATGGGTCAGAACCCTCCGGTCGCAGCCACGACATAGGGAAAGCGAGAAGACCAGTCGGGCAAGGGCCTGGCTGTGATCCTTCCTATTCTTCCATCGCTCCCCTTGGGGAAGGGGCGATGATCAATCCGGCTCCATGTGATGGTCGACTTCGGAGGGGCCGCGCACGCTGGTCTTGACAGGAACCCTCTTCCCACGGAGGAGAGATGGAATGAAGGCTGTTGTATTGACCACGAAGAGAACCAGGTAGACGAAGTTCAGACCCCCCGCGAAGGCCGCCCTCTGGGAAGCGCTGATCGCCGTGGGGACTATCGAGGATATTACTTCGGTCAGGAGTGAATATGGGACTCTGAAGGTCATCAACAGGATGACAGCGTTGACGCTGATGGTGTACCCCACGTTGAAGAAGGTAGCCCTGAGGGCCGAGGCCACGGCGCGTCTCGCGGGGGGGACTGAACCCATGATGGAGCTCATGTTGGGGGATGCGAAGAGCCCTGTCCCCAGACCTCCTACCACCAAGAGGGCAGCAATGTAGGGATACGAAGTGGTTACGGCGGCCCTGGAGAAGAGATAGAGAGAGGCGCTGATGACCACCAGCCCCCCGGTGGTGAAAGGCATTACGCCGAACTTGTCGGAGTAATGGCCGCTCAGGGGGCCCGCGATTAGGAACCCGAAGTCGAACGGGAGAAGGGCTATCCCCGCCTGGAGTGGGGAGTAGCCCTGGACGAGCTGCAGGTAGAGGCTGATTACCAGCAGGAAGGCGCCCCAGGCGATAGAGTTGATCATCTGGGCCAAGCAGCCTCCAGTGAATTCCCTGATGCGGAGGAGGCTCAGGTCTAGGAGAGGGTATTCCGTGTGGGTTTCGAGGTGGACGAAAACGGCGAGAGAGGCAGCAGACAGTATGGACACCCCGATCGTCACCCTGATGTCGGCAGACCCGTATGCCGCGAAGGTGAGCGCGAGAAGAAGCGATGTTATGAAGAGTGTGAAGCTTAGGAAGCCCCGCCAGTCCATGGGCGCAGTCCGCTCTCTCTTGCCGACCTCGTGGAGCCGCCTGTAGGCCCAAAAGGTGCCGAAGATCCCTATCGGGATGTTGATGTAAAAGAGGTACCTCCAGTTGAGGACCGCCAGTATTAGGCCGCTCAGGGTCAGACCCCCTATGGCACCGGCCCTGAACGCAGTCTGGTTGATCCCGAGGGCTGTGCCCAGCTGGGTGACAGGGAAGGCGTCGGCTATTATTGCCGCGCTGTTCGCGAAGAGGGCAGAGGACCCAAGGCCCTGCAGGATCCTGGCAGCGATGAAGGCGTTCGGGTCCCCCGACGACGCGGTGAGAAAGGATCCGATGGTGAATACGGTGAACCCCACTGAATACACCTTGACCCTGCCAAACATGTCACTGATCCTGCCGATGAACAGCAGCGCAATGGTGCTCCCAATGGTGTAGGCCTGCGTGAACCAGATGGCCTGTTCGGCGTCGGCGTGAAGGGCGGCGGCGACAGTAGGCAGTCCGACAATGACTATCCTTCCGTCGATTCCGCTCATCAGGACGCCGACGGTCGTGACTGTGAGCACGGTCCACTTGTATTGCAATTCTGTGCTATGCTCTCGAAACTACAGATGCCGACGACGATTCAGTGTTAAGGATTGCTCAGGCGGAAAAAATTCAATTACACGCAGGCTGTCCGCGCCCATGGTTGCAGACACCGAACCACCTAGAGTCCGAGAAGAGTCCTTACCTTCAGGAGCATGTACTGAACCCGGTGGACTGGTATCCCTGGTCGGACGAGGCGAAGAGAAAGGCCCGGAACGATGGGAAGCCGATCCTTCTTAGTGTCGGGTACTCGACCTGTCATTGGTGCCATCGGATGCGCGAGGAGTCCTTCGAGGACGGAAAAACCGCCGCCTACATCAACAAGAACTTCGTCCCGATAAAGGTAGATCGGGAAGAGAGGCCCGAGGTCGACGCCTACTATATGGGCGCCGTCCAGGCCATGACCGGCTCCGGTGGGTGGCCCTTGACGGTCTTCCTGACCCCTGACCTGAAGCCGTTCTACGGAGGGACCTACTATCCGCCAGAGCCGCGGTACGGCATGCCGAGCTTCATGCAGGTACTGGAGTTCGTGTCAAACCTCTGGAAGGAGAAAAAGGACGAGGTCAGGGCGAACACGGAATTGGTGCTCAGAGCTATGTCACCAGAGCCGGTAGGAGGCAGCAGGGGCGAGGTCACGAGGGCCATATTGGACGAAGGAAGCGCCTCCCTGATCTCCACATTCGACGAGGATTACGGCGGCTTTGGCCGCGCACCGAAGTTTCCGCTTCCCGCGACCCTCTCGTTCATGCTGCGACACTATCACAGGAGCGGGGAGGAGCTTGCGAAAAGGGCCGTCCTGAAGACACTCGATCAGATGGTGGCGGGAGGAATCCGAGACCACGTCGGAGGAGGATTCCACAGATATTCAACCGACCGCGTGTGGCTCGTCCCGCATTTCGAGAAGATGCTCTATGACAACGCCCTCCTAGCGAAGGTGTACGCGGAGGCGTTCCAACTCACAGGACTCGAAGCATATGCGCAGGTAGTCAGGGAAACACTCGGGTGGATGAAGAGGGAGATGACAGACGCGGGAGGCGGGTTCTATTCTGCCCAGGACGCAGACACCTCTGAAGGAGAAGGGAGGTATTACACCTGGACCCCCGAGGAGATTGAAACGGCGTTGGGGGGTGGCGACGCGAAGACCTTCTGTAGGTTCTATGGGGTAACGCGAAACGGGAACTTCGAGGGACGGAGCCTGCTCCACCTAGAGCCGGGGCTGAACCCCAGCCCACAGGAGCGTGTTTCACTGGCGAAGGCGAAGCAGGCCCTCTACTCGGAGCGCCTCAAACGACCGAGACCGGCGACTGATACGAAGGTATTGACGTCCTGGAACGGCCTCGCGATCTCTGCGCTGACCACTGCGAGCGGAGCCTTCGGGGACGAGGACCTTCAAAGGGACGCCTTCAAGGCGGCCGATTTCGTGCTGAAGACGAACTCCAAGGGAGCCAGTCTCCTCAGGCGCTACGCAGGCGGTGAGGCGGCACTCGAAGGGACCCTTGAAGACTACGCGTTCTTCGTCCAGGGACTCATTGATCTGTTCGAGGCATCCTCTGAACCGAGGTGGCTGAAGGAAGCCGAGAGGCTCACCGAGGTCATGATCGAGGGCTTCGAAGACAAGGCAGAGGGAGCGTTCTATCTCAGCCTTGTCCCAGAGCCCACTCGATTGAAGGAAGGGTACGACGGCCCGATACCGTCCGGCAATTCGGTGGCAGCCCTCAACCTTGTCCGGCTTGCAGAACTCACTGGAGAAGAGAAGTTCCGAAAGTCGGCAGAAAGGACGATTAGCAGTTTTTCAAGGGAGCTGCAGGTTAACCCCTCGGGTCACACCACAATGCTCTCGGCCTTCGACCTACTGCTCAACGGAGCTCGGGAGGTGGTGATCACCGCACCGACCGCAAGGGCCGCGGTCGAAATGAAGTCCGAGGTGTTTAGGCGCTACATCCCGGATAAGGTCGTCGTCGTGGCGACCCATTCCACGTTCGATGAGCTTTCAAGAATGAGCAGACTTCTGGAAGGGCGTAGGCCCGGCGCCAGGGCGAGGGCGTTCGTCTGTCAGAACTTCGCCTGCAAGCTCCCTGCCGACTCGGCGGAGGCACTGCGAGAGCAGCTGTCGCCCGCCAGGGGTTAGCGTTTTAACGTCCCGGAGGCGGGCCGTGCCAGCCATGTGGGAGATCCGGGGGCTCTTCGGGAACGAATACGCCATGGAGCAGGCGATTGAGGAGCTTAAGAAGCACAAAGGGTACGACTGGCAGGTCCTCGACAGGAGGAACCTCTCGGTAAGGTTCGGGAAGCGGGACCGTGATACGGAGGAGATGGTGAAGAGGGCTTTCGAGATGTACCACGGGTTCGCGGAACATGAAGGGCCACTCGGCGAATATGACCGACAGCGGATGAAAGAGAAGGAGAAGAAGGCGAAGAGGGAGGCGCCTAAAGGAAAAGGGTCGAAGTGAGGAGAGGCCCGGACTACATGTAGTTAGAGTAGACCGCAGGATAAGAAGCGATCAGGGCTAGGTTCAGAGACAGCACGTTCACGTAGGGGTCGCCGGTGAACCAGATTGTCCACTCTTCATGGGCCATTACGATGCTGGTGAGATTCGCGACTGAAATGCCCGTGGCATTATGAATCCTCGCCGTCTGATTCAGGGCGTCCTGCAGAGGGATGTCAGGGTCGACCCCTGACGCGGAGGCGGTCGCAGGGTTGGATTCGTTCCGACCCTGGAAGAAGATCGGGAGGGTGAACCCGTTGTCGATGGAATAGGACCCCACCGTCCGATTCCCGAGGTGTGCCAGGCTCCCGTTGGCCTGGTACGGGAAGACCGTCTGGGCAATCCCAGTCACGACGACCGGGAAGAGGAGGCCGCACACTAGCATCGACAGCACCGCCAGGCCGACTATCGGTCGGAGGTTGCTCTTGCCTTTGGGGGCGGACATCGACATGCCTCCTAGAGCGCTCCTATCAGAACGTCGATCAACTTGATCCCGACGAAGGGGACAATGACTCCGCCGACCCCATAGACGAGGACGTTCTTGAGGAAGAGAGTCATGGTATCCGAGGGCTTGAACGCGACCCCCTTCATAGCCAGCGGGATCAGGAGGGGGATTATCACCGCGTTGAAGATGAGCGCCGAAAGAACTGCCGTCTGGAGCCCGAGGCCGAGGATGTTCAGGGACTTCAGGGGTGAAAGGGTGGCGGCGAACATCACTGGGAGTATGGCGAAGTACTTTGCGACGTCGTTGGAGATGCTGAAGGCAGTGACCGCCCCCCGGGTCATCAGGAGCTGCTTCCCAAGCAGGACCACGTCGATGATCTTGGCAGGGTTCGACTCGAGGTCTACCATGTTGGCCGCCTCCTTGGCCGCCTCCGTCCCTGAGTTCATTGCGAGGCCCACGTCCGCGACCGCCAGGGCCGGGGCGTCGTTGGTGCCATCCCCTATCATAGAGACTATGCGGCTCTGGGCCTGCTCTTTCTGCACTATCCCGTACTTGTCCTCTGGCCGGGCCTGGGGGACGTATTCGCTGATCCCCACTTCGGCGGCGATGCTCTTGGCAGTCAGCGGCTGATCCCCCGTGATCATCACGGGCCTTATCCCCATCGCTTTCACCGCCTCGATCTTCTCCTTCGTCCCTGCCTTGAGGACGTCCCTCAGCCTGATCAGGCCGATCACCTCGTGGTCCCGAGCAACGGCCATGGGGGTGTCCCCTTCTGAAGACACTTTGTCCACGAGCGCGCTGTAGTCATCGGGCGCCGTGAAGCCAACCTTCAGGAAGGAGTCCGGGGCGCCCTTCACGATCTCCGTCTCCTCCCCCGAGAGGTGCATGCCGCGTTCGCTGGCGTTCTCGACGAAGAACTTCCTTCTCACTCGCTGCATGCTTCCCTTCGGTAGGACGAAGCTCGACCCGAAGTGGAGCTTCACTCCGCTGGTGCGGGTGTTTGCAGAGAAGTCGTAGACCTCAGAAAGGGCGAGGGCGTTCAGCTCTCTGGGGACGTACCCTCGGTCGTAGGCGAGCTTGATGACGCTCCGTCCCTCGGGGGTGTCGTCGAACCAGGAAGAGAGGAAGGCGGCTTCCCCCACCTCCTTCTCGCTGTGCCCGCCGAGGGGGATGATCTCGACCGCCTGCCTGTTCCCTACGGTTATGGTCCCTGTCTTGTCTAGCAGGATCACATCGGTGTCCCCCGCGGTCTCGATGGCCTTACCGGACTTCGCGACCACCTTCCTCTCGTAGAGCCGCGTTATTCCCGACAGCCCGATGGCCGGAAGGAGGGCGCCTATGGTGGTCGGAAGGAGGCAGACGTAAAGCGCGATGAGGACGGAAAGGTCCGCCTTGAGATCAAGGGTGACAGAGAGCCCCAGCAAGGAGACGATCAGAATGGTGAAGATGGCAGTGAGCCCGAATAGCACCATGGTGATGGCCACCTCGTTCGGGGTCTTCGGACGCTTCGAAGCCTCAACCAGCCGGACCATCTGGTCGACGTAGCTTTCGCCCGGGTTGACGACCACCCTCGCCGTGAGGGTGTCGCTCACGACCTTCGACCCTCCTATCAGGCTGTCCCCCGGGGCCTTCCGGACAGGGGCCGATTCGCCGGTGACGAGCGACTCGTCGACCATGGCTATTCCTTCGAGGACTTCGGCGTCCATGGGGACGACGTCGTTCTTTTCGAGGAGTATCAGGTCCCCCTTGACGAGCTTGTTGGAGGAGGTGGGGATCGTAATCCTCTCCCACCCCTGGGTCTCGACCTTCTTTGTGGGGACCTCGGATTCAAGCCGGCGGAGGCTGCTGGCCGTGTTCTTCGCCTGCTGTTCGGCGAGGGAGTCGGACAGGGTGCTGAACCAGACGGTGACGAGGAGAATCGCTGCCACTTCGACATAGAAGGTCCTCTCCGCAGCGCTGGCAACGGATGGGAAGGCGCCGGGGTCGACCGCCATGGCCGCCACTATGAAGAAAGTGAGCTCGACTATCAGCATGACCGGGTTTGCTAGCAGCGATACGGGGCTCAACCGTACAATCGAATCCTCGAGAGTCTTCGCTGTGAGGACCGACGGGCGCCTCGGCACCCTGACCCTCTCCAGCACCCTGCCCAACCTCTGCGACTCACTAGCCAAGGAAGTTCACCATCCCCTGGAAGTAGGCGAGCAGGGGTCCGAGAATGAGGAACGGGAAGAAGGTTAACACCACCAAGAGGAGGATGCTCCCCACCAGCACGATTGAGAACGTGTTGCTGTCCGTCTTGAGACTCGACCCGGTGGTCCTCTTCCTTCCGATCATCGAGCCCGAGAGCGCGAGGAGGACCAATATCGGTCCGTAGCGCCCCGCGAATATCACCGCTGCCGTGGCCACGTTGAAGAACGGGGTGTTGGCAGCCGTGCCAAGGAAGTCGGAGCCGTTGTTGGCGGCGGCGGTCGTGAATTCATAGAGGACCTGCGTAAACCCCACAGACGGGGGGAGGGAAGCGAATCCGGGTATCGCGTTGACCGCCTTGGTGGCGTAGGCCAGAACAGTAGGGATGAGGATTATTATCGGGTGGATTAGGAACGCGACCATCACCAGCTTGACGTCCCGGGCGTTTATCTTCATCCCGAGGTACTCCGGGGTGCGGCCGGTCATCAGGCCGACGATGAAGACGGTAATCACGATGTACATTATCATGTACATCACCCCGACCCCCTTCCCGCCAGGGGTGGCCTGGATCAGCATGCCCATGAAGGCGGATAATATCGTGAGCGGGTGGATCCCGGCGAGCGAGGCATTGACCGAGCCTGTCGTCACGGCGGTCGTGACCACCGTCCAGAAGGCGGAGAAGAAGCCCCCAAACCTCGTCTCGAGACCCGGGCCCACGGCCGGGAGGGAAGGGATGAAGCCGATGATCAGGTCGACGGCGAAGAGCCCGTAAGTCCCGATGAGGATCGGGCGGGTCTCCCTCTTCTTCCCGATGAGTTCCCCGAAGACGAAGACGAGGGCCGTCGGGAGGAGGAGCATCAAGTAGATCTCGAGGACGTCCGTGGTGGGATTGGGGTTCTGGAACGGATAGGCGGAGTTCGCCCCGAAGTAGCCACCGCCGTTGGTCCCGAGCTGCATTATGGAGACCAGTGAAGCGACGGGCCCGACCAGGATTGATTGAGATGCGCCTTCGACCGTTTGCACAGGGATGTACCCGCCCAGTGATTGCGGGATACCGAGGGCAACGAGGAAGACGGCGGCCACGAGGCACAGCGGGAGCAGTATCCTGGTCAGCACGCGGACGAAGTCGACGTAGAAATTCCCCATGTGGGTCGAACCCGCCTTCATCCCCCTCACCATGGCCGCCATCACACAGACCCC
>Ga0335078_10009860_pt1 | contig 14139 bp, 14 predicted proteins | sample Lox_Sample_32_FD_206711 | JGI IMG/M metagenome (GOLD analysis project Ga0335078, IMG submission 206711) | Soil microbial communities from Loxahatchee National Wildlife Refuge, Florida, United States - Lox_Sample_3.2 | ecosystem: Environmental > Terrestrial > Soil > Wetlands | place: USA...
TTGCCGGTGATCGCGAGGCGGGTGACGGTCACGTCTCCTCCATGCCCTCGCGCAGCGAGGCGGCCGCGCCGGGATTGGGCGCGGTCGAGCTCGAGCGCCAACGTTATTGAGCGGCTCAAGCGCGGACTGGTAGTTGGTGTCCTTCCAGGCCCCGGCGCAGCCGCGTCCTGGCGGCCGGGCGGTCGCGCTCGGGGAGATGATCAAGCACGTTTCGCTGCTTGTGCCGAACGCACCGCTGCACCGGCACGTCGTTGCCGAACACCCGTCGCACGGCTTTCCGCAGCGCTTTCGATCCGTCGATCACGAACAGCAAGCCCTGCTCGACGTCGACGCCCCGGTCGACGAGATCCGCGAGCAGCGCGGCGGCGACGGACGCGTTCTCGTTCGACCCCTCCCACAGCCCCAGCGCCAGCTTCTCACCCTCGGTCGTGATCCCCAACGCGACGATGTTTGGGTACCCATGCAACTCGATCCCGTCGAGCATGATCACCGCCAGACACAGGCCCGACAGCGGGCGGCTCATCAGCAGCGCCACAACTGATCGCGGGTGCGCCGCACGAACATGCGTCACGCCGCCGACTTCGACCTTGACCGAGCCTCGGCCTCGACCCGCTCGCCGACCGGCTCCCGCGCCCGCAGGTGCTGACGGGTCGACACCCCGGCCAACATCCGCTCCAACACCACGCTTTCCAGCCGGTCGCGATCGCCGAAATGCTCGCAGCTCTCAAACGGCACCTCCGACTCGCCATCCACGGTCCTCACCCGCGGGCGCTCGACCGGCACCCGCCGGCCACCCAACGTCACCTCCCCGTCCTCGCCGCCGTGCCCCACCGCGAGGCGCTCCGGGTTGTGCTTGCCCCTCGGGCCGACCAGCGCGCCGACCCCCCCTCCAGCAGCCCCCCGAACACTCCGACCCCCACCTCGACCGACAGCACCAGCAGCCCCTCCTACGCAGCCCCCACCAGCTCCCCCAACACCTCCCGCACACGCTCGGGCAGCACGCCCTCATCGCTGGCCGCCTACGCGACCGATACGGTCCCAATCACCGCGGTTCCTCCCTTAGATCTTGGCAGAACCGCCCCTCACGCTCCCACCACGAGCGGACGGGACGGAGGGACCGCCGTCACCTCAAAGTCCCACGAGCACCGAGACAACCTCTGACGCGTCGGACAGAGTTAGCCAGCAGCGAGCAAGCACCGGCTCCTCCTCCTGCGGCAAAGCAGGGCTGTCAAGGTGAGCCGCATGCGCGTCACGGTCGACGCGGGGGAGGTGCGCACCTTTGGCGAAGCGCGCGACCCAGATCATCGCGTGCGAGACTCTCGCTTAGTGCTGGCGGGGCATCGCGGCAAACCCGACCCGATGGTGGGGATTGTTCAAGCGGCTCGGAGCCTGTGGGGCAACGATCTAGCTCATTTGATCCCCTGTTCAGCGGAGGACTAGAGTCCCGAGACCATGTCGACTCGCGAGCTCATCAAGGCCTTCTGGGCAGCGATGCAGGCCAACGATTGGCATCGAGCGGCCAGCTATCTCGCCCCGGAGTGCGTCATCGACTGGCCGTGCTCCGGCGAACGGATCGTCGGACGAAACGACTTCGCGGCCGTGCAAGCCCAGTATCCAACCAGCACCGGACACTGGGACTTCATCATTCACCGTGTCGTTACGGATGGAGAGACGGTGGTGAGCGAGGTGACCGTGACGGATGGCGAGCAGTCGGCCCGCGTAGTGGTCTTCTCCGACATCGAGGACGAGCACATTGCTCGTCAGGTCGAGTACTGGCCGAGCCCTTACGAGCCGCTGCCCGGTCGGGAGCACCTAACGCGCCAGGCCGAGCGCATTCCGTGACCACCGGAAGCTGCGAAGAGCCACCGCAGGGTCCCAACATCGCACCGTATGGCCAGCGGTTCCGAGGCGTACTGCACCTGCGTTCATCAGGATGCGAGTACGTCGTTGACTTGGTCGCGGGCACCCGCTAAGCGCGGATCTCGAGACCCGTTGGGCGCTCCAGAACTGAATGAGTGCTGGAAGGGACGGCTGAGACGCGCTTCCCGCGCTATTAAAGCGCGTCTGCGCACGACGGCGCCGAGATACCCGTGCGAGAAGAAGAGCAGGTCCGCGCCGGCCATTGTCATCGGACTCCGGTCTGCCTGCTCCACGCCATTGCAGTAGTCAGGGCGTAGCTACTGCTTCCCGGCAGGAGCAACCACGCCGACTGTGCTGATCCCGCTGCTCATTCTGGGCGAGAGCGCTCGTCCGCAGCTGCCATTTATCCCGATGCCAGCGTCCGGCTTGTTCCTGTCACATCGACTCACACGCGCGTTCAAGCCTCCGGGTTTGGGCTCCAACAACGCCGAAGGGCGACGTTCTGACTGAGAAGCTGCAGCAGCAGCGGCGATTCTCGGCGCGGGGCGGCAGCGCACGATCCCGAAGGCCGGACGTCGCCCCTTCGTCTCGGCTGCCGGTAATGCAATTGATCCGCGGCCGCGTCCTCGGGTCGGCGCGCCCGAGTCCAGTCGCGCGCGAGTTTTCGAGCGCGTAAGGGGTGCGCGCCGTCTGCGACTCAGCGGTAGGCGACCCGGGAACCGCGCACTCAGCGCGGGTGTGCTTGACCGGCTCGTTGCCGAGTGATGAGCCGCTCAGCTTCCCAGGAGGGACGTAGGTCGATCCGGCGGCTTCCAACAACTGGGCAAGGGATTGCGAAGTTCTTCGACAACTCTTCCTGGCCGGGACCCCAAAGCTGCCGATACGTGGACAGGTGTTCGAGACGGTCGGCAGACCGCTCGGAGGCCATTGGACCTCGACACGGCAGACCGTCTGGCGGACCTCTGCGGGCAGCGCGCCGGCAGTTGGCCCAACCACCGGGCACGACGGCGATTACCGGCGTATCGACTCGGTCGGGGTCTCAACCCGCAGACGCCTTTCGAGGCGGCGTTCTAGAACCCAGATCCACCGGGCGGTGCGGCCGGGCGGATCGTGCCAGCAGAGGAATGTTCGAATGACTGAGAAAAGAGCTGTACGTAGGGCTGCACCGGGGCGTGGACGCTCTCACCACAGCGAGATGGCGGCGTCGCATGGCTTTCGCGCCAGCCCGGCCGTCACGAACGACCGGGATCCCGCGATCGCGCGGGCAGTGGCGCAGGCCAAGTCGGGCGACATGGAGGCCATCCGCTTCCTGTACCTCCGCTACAAGGACAACGTCTACGGTTACGTGCAGAGCATCGTGCGCGACGCGCACGAGGCCGAGGACGTCACCCAGACCGTGTTCGTGAAGCTGATCTCGGCGATCGAGAAGTACGAGCCTCGCCAGGTTCCGTTCACCGCGTGGATCCTCCGGGTTGCGCGCAACGTGGCGATCGATTCGCTGCGGCAGCGGCGTCTCGTGCCCTGCGAAGATGTCATCGAGAGCTCGGGTCCGGCTGATGACTCGAGCCACGACCGCCGCAGGGGACTCGAGCAGGCGCTCGAGACGCTGCCCGAGGATCACCGCGACGTGGTGGTGCTGCGCCACTTGGTCGGACTATCCCCGGGAGAGATCGCCGACCGCATGGGCCGCACCGAGTCCTCGATCCACGGGTTGCATCACCGCGCCCGCCTGGCCCTGCGCCGCGAACTGATCCGGGGGGAGTGCGCACCGACCACCCGCATGGCCAACCGCGGCCGCCGCGTAGCACCCGACTGAGGCACGCAGCTGGCTGGCCCGCTCCGCCGTTTGAGGCAGGAGAGCAGCAGGCACCGGCGATGAATGAACGGCGCCTTTGCCTATAGGTCGGCGATGCGGCGCTCGGTTCAGTCGGCGTGGGGCGCTCAGCTCACCGCGCTCTGCACGCCGTCGCCGACGTGCAGACGCATCGCCCGCGGGAGCGCGAGTCCCGGAAAGCCCGTGCCGAGCCAGGCACATCTCGCCTAAATCCGCCTGACCCATGACGCTGGCGCTAGCTGGCCTCGACGGCCTCAGCAGCGCTCGCGACTCGTAAAGCAAAGCCCAACGCGCCGCACCAATCCGGCGGGTTTCACGATCGCAACCGCCCAAAGGCACAAGCGACGCGCCGATCCGAGGCGCGGCTGCTCCGCTCGCGAAGGGGCAGTCATCGGCGGGGCGGAACGGGCGCAGCGCGTGGCTGCTATCGGACAAATCGGGCAGTCGGGACGCCGGCCTCGTGCCGGCGCAGAGAGAGCCGAGGAGTCGCTTGGAGATCGACGGCTGCGCACGACCACGAGCGCCAGAACTGTCGCTCCTGCGGGCTGCCCGTAGGTCTTTTATTAGCCTAAATCGGGCTCGTAGAGATAGGCCTTGACCGTGGCCGGTGCGCGCCCGAGCCGACGCGCGATCTCGGCGATCGCGAGGCCCTCCTTGTCGCGATAGTGGCGGGCGAGCGCTGCCGCTCGCCGACGCTCAACAACACGAGCCAAGGTGGTCATAGGCACGGACGATACGGGCCGGGCATGACATGGATCGAGACGTTCGTGGGCTGCTTGTGGTCGCCAAAGGACGCCTTGTCGGCGACCCGGTGTGGCGTCGATGTCGCGCTCCGCGGATGTACCTCGGCGAGATCCACTTCGGCGAGCTGCTCAACACGGGCGCGCCCGAGCCGATCATCACGGATCGTGGCCTGTTCGAGCGCGTCCGGCGGCGGGCGGTCTCGCGCGGACGTAAGGCCAAGTCCGAGCGGCGGCTGGCACGGCTCGGTGTGCTGCGCTGAGGGACGTGCGGGTCGCGGATGGTGATCAACTCCGACAGCGACAGCTACAGGTGCGGCGATACGAGCGCGAACCGTGCCAGCGACGAGCGGCGGTCAAGGCCGACCGCGGCGAGGAGATGGTGCTGGACGCGGTCCGGGCGTACTGGGCCACGGCCGACGCCCACGCAAGCGGCTCACGCAAGCGGCAGATCCGGGAGGCGGACGAGGCGATCGAGCGCGCTAACGCGGATCTCGATGAAACGATCCGGCAGCTCGGCGAGCTTGGATTGTTGGGCCGGCCGGCGAGCCGGGAGAGCTTGGAGGCTGACCGCGGCGCTCGATGACACGCACACCGCACGGGCCCGAGTCGGCGATGCGGCGAGAGCGATGTCATCGGTCCCGAGGACATCGGCAAGCTGCGCGATCCTGCGAAGCGGTTAGGGCGTGGCGGCGGCTGATAATCGACACGGTCGAGTCGGTTATGGTCGCCCCGGCGATGACGGCTGATGGGTGCCCCAGTCGCCGCTGGGACCCTCGCCGGATCGACATCAGGTTCCTGGGCCAGCATCCGTACGCAAGCCGCCAGCACGACTTCTCGCGCTTCCGGCGACAGCCTCCGGTCCTACGGCTCGCACAACTGTGCCGACCGTCGCGGAGCGAACGCGGTCGGTCGCGCGTGGACGTCGATGGCGCAAGTCGTGCCGATGACCTCGACCACCTCGGGGGTCCTCGCGAAGCCGGCAGCGACCGCGGCGGCGCTCGGCGGCATCGGTAGCTGGCAGGCCCACGTCAGCTCGATCGTGATGAGCTCTCCGAGCGGCTCGGCGCTGATCGCGACCGACCGCAGCCATTGGTCGAGCGCGGACGGCTCCGGATCCCTAACCCTAACCCAGGCGAGGTAGTCACTCGCGGTGATCCCGTTCAGCCTCATGAGGAGCGACTGAAGCGCGGATTGGCTGTCTGCGGCCTGAGCGGTGGTGTCGTGATCGGCTCGTCGTCGCACGCGTACTCCGATCTCGCGGGCGATTCCGGTCGACGGTCCTTCGATCAGTTCCCACGATCGGGCGATTCCGATCAGGAAGCAGACGACGACCAGGACGGCGATCGTGCGGATTGTGCCGGTGTCGCGGGGGTGGATCGTCACGTCCAGTCCTGCGATCAGCTGGGTCACGAACGTCGCCAGCAGGCCTACCAGGAACGCTGCGTCGCGGAGGTCGCTGCGCAGCCGGCTTGTGCGGGTCAAAGACAGCAGCGATCCCGTGAGGAACATCAGTCCGAGGATCGCCAATGCCAGTGACACCTTGCCGATCTGCTCTCCGGGGATCAGCGCGAACAGCCCGACCGTCAGGGTGTTGAGGAAGGCGGTTAGCGCCGCGTGCGCGCGAATGCGGTTGATCTGTAGCTCGTTTCTCTCAGCCAGTCGCTCGCGGGACACGGAGATCGCGACGAACAACAGTCCGATCAGCGCGCCGGCCACATTGGCGCTGGCCGCGAAGAAGCTGTGCAGGCTCTCTGGGGTCATGGGGGTCCGGTGGATTGCATGGGACGGCTCGCCGTTGCCGTCGCCCGCGGCCAGGCCGGGTACGGAGGCCGGGTCAGCGGCCGGACGGCGCCGGTTCGGGGAGCAGCGCCGCGTCCGCCGATAGCCGCTCGCCGAGCGCGTCCCCCTCGGCGGCGTGGCCTTCGATCCGGATTCGCGGCAGCCTCCGGTCAAGCCAGGCCGGCAGCTGCCAGGTGACCCGCCCGAGGATCTCGAGCAGCGCGGGCAGCATCACGCATCGGACCACGATCGCGTCCAGGAACACGGCGGCTGCGAGGCCGAAGCCGAACTCCTTGAGCGAGCGCTCGTTGCCCACGACGAACGACAGGAAGACGCAGATCATGATCGCCGCGGCAGCGGTGATGACGCGCCCGGTGTATGCGATGCCGTCGGCCACGGCACGGGTCGCGTCGCGGTGGCGCACCCATTCTTCGCGCACGCGGGAGATGAGGAACACCTCGTAGTCCATCGACAGGCCGAAGACCACGGCGAAGGTGAGCACCGGCAGCCATGGCTCCACCGGTCCTGGGGTGACCCCCAGCACCCCGGCGAGGAAGCCGTTCTGGAAGACGACCACGGTGGCACCCAGGGCGCCGCCGATGCTCAGCAGGTTCATCAACGCCGCCTGCACCGGGATCACCAGCGAGCGGAAGATGACCGCGAGGAGCAAGGCCGAGAGCATCACGACGATCCCGATGAACAGCGGCAGTTTGCTTGCGAGGACGCCCGAGAAGTCGATCGACCCTGCGGTGAATCCACCAACCAGCGGCCGCGCGGGCAGGTGCTTCTGGAATGGCGGCAGCACCTGGTCGCGCAGTCGATGGACGAGGTCGGTCGTCGCCTGCGCTTGGGGCGCCGAGGCCGGGTAGGCCGACATCACCGCGATCCTGCCCGAGCGCGCCAGCTCCGGCGCGGTCACGGCCGCCACGTCGGGCGTGCCCGCCACCGCGGCCCGGACCGCCGCAAGCTGGGGCTGCTGAGCGGGCTTCGACATCTGCACGACGATCTGCAGCGGGCCGTTGGGCCCGGGCCCGAAGCCATTGGCGAGCAGGTGGTAGGCGCGGTAGCTGCTGGTGTTGGAGGGGTCGTTGTCGGCGTCGCTTGACTCCAAGCGCAGGCTGTGTACTGGGATCAGGACGGCGAGCATGATCGCCAGCGAGGCGATCGCGAGCGGCCATGGCCGCGATCGGACGAGCCTGCTCCAGCGGCGCCAGCTGGACTGCCGCGGCGCCTCGCCGCGCTCGATGCGCCGCCGCTTGCGTCGCGTCGGTCGCACGACGCGGCTGCCCCATGCCGTCAGCAGCGCAGGGAGCGCGGTGAGCGAGGCGAGGAGCACGAGGAGAACTGCGAGCACGGAGGCGATCGCGAGCCCGTACATGAAGGTCACGCCGGTGAGGAACATCCCCAGCAACGCGATCACGACCGTGGTGCCCGCCGGCACGATGGCGCGGCCCGAGGTGTCCATGGCCTGCACGATCGATGCCTCGATGTTCATGCTGTGCCCGTAGCTCTCCTTGAAGCGGGTCACGATGAACAGCGCGTAGTCGATCCCGACACCGGAGACCGATCATGAGCGCCAGTTCCGGTGCGATGTTGGACATGTCGGTGAGATGGGTCGCGAGCCCGACCACGGCCACGCCGGTGATCAGGCCGAGCCCGGCGGTCACGAGCGGCATGCCGGCGGCGGTCAGCGACCCGAACGTGAGCAGCAGGATGACGAGCGCCGCGATGACGCCGACCGCGGTTGCCGCGCCGGTGCTGAAGCCCTCCGCCTGCTCGATCACCTGCCCGCCGGCGGCGATCTTCAGACCTGGCACGTTGATCGCGTTGACGGCGTCGAGCAGCGGCTGGCCGCCTCGACGGCGCCGAGTCGGCTGTAGGGGCTGATGACGCTCACGACGTGCGGCATCTTCTGCACCTTGGACAGCAGCGCAGTGATGGCACCGCGCACTCGCGCGTCGTCGATCGTGCCACGGTCGGTGTGGAAGACGATCGTGTCGAGGTCCCCGCTCTGGGAGTCGAACTCCTTGCCGAGCAGCGCCACGACATGCTGGGACTCCGTCGCGGAGAGGGTGAAGTTGGTTGCGTAGCGGCGGCCCAGCGCGCCGGCGATCACGGTTGCGAGCACCGCGATCAGTACCCAACCCCCGATCACGACGCGGCGGTGAGCGATGCACCAACGACTCAGGCTCACCATGCGATCCGCTCCGCGTTGACTGTCGGCGACGCGACGGTCGCGTGTGCTGTCGATGGATTCGTGGCTACCGCGCTCGCCGGAACTGCCGCGGCGGCGAGTGCCGGTCCTGTGACTCGGCTGCTCATGTCACTCCTTAGTGTTGTTGGGGTCATCGTTTGAGGTGGTGAATCGCACGCCGGCGGGCGGGCCGGCGGACCGGTAACGGCGGGCCCGGCGGCCGAACTGAGATCCTCTCTTTTCGGAGTCTGTGCGTCGCGTCTACGACCTCGCGGACCGGCGCGATCGCCTAGGCCCACTCGCCCCCGTTTGAAAGCGGAGCGGTCCTACCGCGCGGTGGGGGTATCCCGACCGCGGAGCACCTCAGAGGGACTCGGAATACGCAGGCTCGGTTGCCAGGTTGTCTTCGACCTCGGCTTCGACCTCCGCCGGTGCCGCGGGGATGGCCACCAGACGGAGCACCGTGGCTGCGACAACGATCGCCGCGATCAGCAGACCGGTGCCGATTGCCGAGGCGAGGTGATGGCCGTCGGTGAGCGCGGTGGCGGTCGATTTGCCCGTATGCAGGAGGCTGTTCGGGTGGGTGGTCGCGAGCGTCGCCAGCACCGCGAGCCCGAGCGCGCCGCCGACCTGCTGGGTCGTGTTGACAAGGCCGGAGAGGATCCCGGCGCCGGTCGGCTCCGCGCTCGACATTGCGGCCGTCATCAGCACGGGGAATGAGAGCCCGGCGCCGAGGCCGATCAGCACCATTGATGGCAGCACGTCGCCGGCGTAATCGGCGCGGATCGGGGCCCCGGTGAACAGTGCCAGCCCGGCCGCGGTGAGCGCTAGACCGGGAACGAGCGTGGCTCGCGTGCCGAAGCGGACGATCAGTCGCGGCGCGACTCCGAGCGAGAAGGCGCCGATCAGCGCGGCGACCGGCAGAAACGCCAGCCCGATCTGCAGCGCGGAGTAGCCGAGCACGCGCGGCATGTAGAGGCTGCCGAGGAAGAAGATCCCGAACATCCCGGCGACGAACAGCATCTGTACGAGGTTGGCGCCCGACACGTTGCGCGAGCGGAAGATCCGCAGCGGCAACATCGGGTTCGCCGTGCGCCGCTCCCACGCGAGGAACGCGGCCAGCAGGCCGATCGCCACGCCGCCCAGCGCGAGCGTGTGGGCCGAGCCCCAACCGTAGCTCTGCGCCTTCACGATCCCGAAGACGCCGAGCACCAGCGCGCCCGTCACGAGCATCGCGCCGAGCACGCCGGCACCTTGCCTGATGCCGATCCTGAGGTCCCTGCGGACGAGCGTGACCGCGAGCAGCGCGGTCGCGATCCCGATCGGGAGGTTGACGAAGAAGATCCAGTGCCAGTTGATCACCTGCGTGATCACACCGCCGGCCAGCACGCCGATCGAGGCGCCGGCGGAGGCCACGAAGCTGAACACGCCGATCGCCGTCGCCTGCTCGCCGGGCTCGGGGAACATCGTCACGAGCATGCCCAGGATCACCGCCGAGGCCATCGCGCCGCCCACCCCCTGGATGAAGCGCGCGATGATCAGCAGCGTCTGGCTCTACGCGGCGCCGCACAGCGCCGAGGCGGCGACGAACACGGCGAGCCCGGTCAAGAACACGTTGCGCCGCCCGAGCAGATCGCCCAGCCGCCCGGCGAGCAGCAGCAGGCCGCCGAACGTGATCGGGTTGGCGGTCACGACCCACGCGAGGCTCGACCGATTGAAGTGAAGGTCACGCTGGATCGAGCGCAGCGCGACGTTCACGATCGTCAGGTCGAGGATGATCATCAGCGCTCCGACGCACAGGACGACCAGCGCAATCCAGCGCGATCGGTCGCTCCCGGTGGGGTACTGGCTGTCAGTCGGTTGATTCGCAAGCTCGGGCATCGGTCTCCTCGTCGATCATCGCTTCGGGGTTCTGCGGAAGGGATGACGATCGTGCCGACGGACTCGATCGGCTAGGCCGAGAGGCCCCCGGTTTGAACTGGGGGCGGCCCTGCTTCGGGTCGGGCCAGCCCGGCCTCGCACGCGGTGGACAGCCGGGCGTCGCGGGGTACGCTGTGTTCGGTGTCTGCGAATCGCCTGATCGTCGATCGGATGCACGAGGCGTTCAACGCTCGCCGGTTCGAGGATCTGGGCGAGGTGCTCGACGAGGATGTCCCGATGGTGATCGAGGGAACGTCGCTGCGGGGCGTGACCGCGGTCCGTGACTACCTCGCCGGCCTTCGTGCGCCAGGTCCCCGGGCTCCGCGTCGAGCTCGAGCAGGTCCTGCCCGACAGCCGGCGACACGATCGTCACCCTGACGCGGTCGATTGACACTTCACCGGCGAGGGCCGGGCAGACGCGGGACGCCAGCCCGTTGCCGATCACCACGCACTGCGTTGTGCGCCGCATCGTCGGCGGTCGGATCGTGGAGTGGCGTATCTACCTCGATTCCGCGCCGGGGGATGAGCGCTCTGCGGCAAGTCCGCTTACCTGGGCGGGTATTCACCGGCTGGTCGGTGAGCAGGAGGCATTGCGGCGCGTGGCGACGCTGGTCGCGCGCGGGGCGGTTCAGTCCGAGGTGTTCGACGCGATCGTCTCGGAGGCAGCCGCGCAGTTCGGCGAGGAGACATGGCTGGTCCGCTACCGGCCCGACGGCAGCGCGGCGATCATCGCCCACCACCGGGCGAGGGACGTGCTCGAGCTCGCGGGGCGCACGATCCCGGAGGGCGGCTCCGTGTCACTCGTCCGTCGGTCCGGGCGCCCGGCCCGGGTCGATAGCTATGCGGGCCTCACCGGTCCGGGTGCCGAGTTCGCGCGGCGGGTGGGCATCGTGGCCTGCGCGGGCGCGCCCCTGATCGTGCAGGGAACGCCCTGGGGAGCCCTCGCGCTGGTGAGCCGGGGCGCGAGGTTCGCGGTCGGGATCGAGGACCGCCTGCCGCAGTTCGCTGACCTGGCTGCCACCGCGGTCGCCAACGCGCAGTCGCGGGCCGAGCTGCAGTTGCTGGCCGACGAGCAGGCCGCACTGCGCCGAGTCGCGGAGCTCGTGGCGCGCGGCGCGGCCACGCGGGATGTCTTCGATCAGGTGACGGTCGAGGCCAGCCGGCTGCTGGACGACACCCCCACGACGCTGATGGGCTATGAGCCCTCGGGCACGGAGGCGGTCGTCTTCGCCCAGAGCCGACCCACGGAACTGGGGCGTTCGGACACCCGCTTCACCCCGGGGGCGCGGGTTCCCGTCGTGGGCGATATCGCCCGGGCTCAAGTGTGGCGAACCGGTCGGGCGGCGCGCATCGATGACTACAGTGGCGTGGCCGGCGCCGAGGTAATCCCTTCGGGGGTTGGGGCGTCGGTCTCGGTCCCAATCGCGGTCGGCGGGCGGCTGTGGGGCGTGCTCAGCGCGAGCACTCACGGTCCGCCGCTGCCGGACGGGACCGAGGAGCGTCTGGCTCGGTTCTGCGAGCTGGTCGCGGCGGCGATCCGCGAACGCCAACTACCGTGCCGCGCTGACCGCCTCGCGCGCGCGGATCGTGGCCAGTGCCGACGAAGCGCGGCTCCGCCTGGCACGCGATGTGCACGACGGCGCCCAGCAGCGCCTCGTGCACGCGCTGCTCAGGCTCAACCAGGCCCGAGCCGCGATCGAGGAAACCGACAGCACGACGGCGACGAGGCTGCTCGACGAGTCGTTTGTCCAGGTTCAGACCGCGAACGCGCAACTGCGCGAACTCGCCCACGGCATCCTGCCGGCGGCGCTCACCCGGGGTGGGCTGCGCGACGGGGTGCAGTCGCTGCTGCGCCACGCGCCGCTGCCGGTGGACGTCGAGGTGCTTGCCGGGCGGTTGCCCGAGCAGGTCGAGACCACGGCCTACTTCGTGATCGCCGAGGCGCTGACCAACGTGATCAAGCACGCCGGCGCCGACCGGACGCGGGTGCGTGCGTTCGCCCAATGAGATCGGCTCGAGGTCGAGGTATCCGACGATGGTCGCGGCGGCGCGGACCCGGACGACGGGTCGGGATTGACCGGGCTGATCGACCGCGTTGAGGCCGTTGGCGGGAGCATGACGGTGAGCAGCCCGCCGGGCGGAGGCACCGTTCTGTCGATCACGTTGCCGATCGAGCCCTCCGCGACACCAGTACGTGAATCACGGGCCGTGGTCACGTCCGGCCTGCTGGAATGACACGCGCGGCGGGTGGGCTGCCCCTAGGCACGGGTAGGGCTGTCCCTGCGCCGGAAGCCTGCCCGGGGTACGACCATGAAGGATGGCTGTCTCGATCCTGCTCGTCGACGACGACCAGGCGTATCGCTCGGCCCCCCTCGCCGATACGTTGCGCGCCGCAGGACACGACCCCGTCCATGAGGCAGGGACGATGGCCGGTGCGCTCAGCGCGGCGGCGCGCGTGCTGCCTGACGTGGCGCTGGTCGATATCGGCCTGCCCGATGGCGACGGCTTTCAGCTGTCGTGCGAGCTCGCGCAGCTCGCCGAGGCGCCGCGGGTCGTACTGATCTCGGCAGATGCCGACGCTGCTGACGACGCCACCGCACGCCGAGTCGGCGCGGTGGGCTTCCTGGCAAAGGAGCAGCTCCAAGACGCGCGACTGCGCAGGCTCCTCGACCCGCGCGACCCTGCGAGCGCTTCGGACTCGTGACAGCAGACGGCGACACCCACGAAGCGGGATCCCTGCGGGTCGTTGTGGCCGAGGACGACGTTCTCTTGCGCGAGGGGATCGCGGGGCTGCTGACCGACGCCGGATGCGATGTCGTTGCCCAGGCCGGCGACGCCGAGGATCTGTTGCGAAAGGGCCTTGCGCACCGCCCGGACGTGGTCGTGGCCGACGTACGGATGCCTCCCCAGCACGAAGACGACGGTCTGCTCGCCGCGATCGAGCTGCGGCGACGAGTTCCCGACGTCGGCGTCCTCGTGCTCTCCCAGTACTGCCAGGAGTCACTGGCCGCCGAACTGATCACCAACCACCCGCAGGGCGTCGGCCACCTGCTCAAGGAACGGGTCAGCGACGTCGCCTCATTCATCGACGCCGTCCGGCGCGTGCCCGCCGGCGGCAGCGCCCTGGACCCCGAGCGCGTCGCCCTGATGCTCAAGCATCGCCGCCCCGGCGAGCAGTTGAGCGAACTGACCCCGCGCGAGCAACAGGTGCTGGCCGGCATGGCAGTGGGCAAATCCAACGAGGGCATCGCTGATGACCTGGTGCTCTCACAGAAGGCAATCGAGAAGCACGTCACCGCGATCATGCACAAGCTCGGCATCGGGCCCACCCGGACCGGCAACCGCCGCGTCCTCGCCGTCCTCGCCTACCTCCGCGCCCACCAGCATTAGCTCCGCGGAACGCCCGGCGATCGCCTGTCCGGCCGATCAGGGGCGGGTTGCCCCCACCCGGCAGTAGGAGTACCTCGCGCGCAACCGTGGGGCCTGCGGGCCTAGGCGATCGAGCGCGTCCGCGCGATCGTCAGCGCGATGCACCACTGCCTGAAAACGACGCACCGTCGGCTCGCGGGTGAACCGATTCGCGACTGCATGGGGGCTCCGCGGTCCACGAGCGCGAGCTTCATCTGGACCGAAAGGAAGTGATCTGACGCGGGAAGACTCCGCTTCGCGGGAGGAAGAACGCGGCGAGAACACCCGGTTCTCGCGTCGTCGGCTGCTCGGCATGTCGGCCGCGGCCGGTCTGGCTGCGGCGGGGATCGGCACCCCGGCGGGGCGCGCAGCCGCCGACGCGATGCGGCTTCCTGCGGGTG
>Ga0335078_10009862_pt1 | contig 14138 bp, 12 predicted proteins | sample Lox_Sample_32_FD_206711 | JGI IMG/M metagenome (GOLD analysis project Ga0335078, IMG submission 206711) | Soil microbial communities from Loxahatchee National Wildlife Refuge, Florida, United States - Lox_Sample_3.2 | ecosystem: Environmental > Terrestrial > Soil > Wetlands | place: USA...
TCGCGGTTGCGGGCAGGGCATCGCGGCGCGGCTTGCCGGGCGAAGCGCCGAGCACGATGCCGGTGCCGGTGATGAAGACCAGCAGCAGCACCCCGGAAGGGATGGCCAGGATGGCCGGGCCTTGCAGGAGGAGCAGGTAGGCGATGCTGGAGGCGGTGATCACGATGGCCAGCGCGATCCCGGTGTACCGGAGCCACCGGGGCAGCACCCGCGAGGTGGCGCCGGCCAGGGCGAGGACGGCCAGAGCGAGCATCTTGACGCCGTCCAGCCGGTTCACCGCGTCGTAGAGCAGGTGCGCGGTGCCGGGTGAGGCGGTCCCGGCCAGGACCGCGCCGAGCACGAACTGCAGCAGCGAGATGAGCGCGGCCGCCGCGCCGGCGAGGAGGGCGGCCCGGGCGGCCGCCACCGCTCCGGACCTGCGCGCTGCCCGGGCCAGGGCCACCGCGATGATGGCCAGCCCGGCGGCGGGCAGCCCCTCGGTGAGGGCGAACTGCACGGCCACCGCGGTCTGGTGCCCGGCGAACGCGGCGGCGATCTGGGCTCCGGGGGCAGTAAGCCTGGGGCTGGGTGCCGCGACGGCCAGCCCGGCTATCCATGACAGCGTGTAGGCGATCCCGGTGGCCCCGGTGACCGTCAGCGGGAGACGGCGAGGCACCACATGGATGGGGGGGAGATCCATTTCGTGTTCCTTACGGTTCTCATTTGTAGCGATGGGTCATGCCGGTGAGCTCGCTTGACAGCTGAGCGGGTCAAGCGATGATCCCGAGGGACGGCCTGAGGTCAGGTGAAGAGGAGCGCGGCGGTGGCGAGCAGCACGACGGCCGTTGCGCCGTGCACGCCGTAGGCGGTGGCCTTGGGGCCGCCGTGGCGCCGCACGATGAGGGCGTCGCCGATGGGGATGGTGCTGGCGGCCAGCTCGAACCAGCCCAGGACGTGGGGCATCTGGGCGGTGAGCAGGATGACGGCTATCAGCCCTGAGGCGATGTCGCGGACGCCCTTGACCGATAGATAGGGATCGGTGTTTCCGCCATCGTGCCCGGCGGCAATCCCGAAGCCTGCGGCGGCCACTGCGGGCGCGATGAGGAATCGTGCGCCGATGAAGATGATGCCCACGGCGGTCAATCCGGCGAGCACGTAGCCGATGTCTGTGACAGGCATGGCTTTTCCTTTCCTTTCCTTTCCTTTCCTTTTCCCGGCGCCGGAAATAGCGCGGTGCCAGTAAGGAGCTTTGTTTCGGATTCTCAGCTGGTTGCGGCGCTGGCGGCGAGGCCAGCGACCGCTGCCGCCATCAGCAGCGCACGGGCGGTGATGATGCTGTCCCAGCGGGATTGCAGGGTCCGGGCGTTACCGGGAGTCACGTGGGCGATGGCCGCTGCGGTAAGAGCGTGGTTGATCGGGGCGGCCACGCGCAGGTAGAGGCCCAGCCAGATGAGGGTCGCGATCAGGGCGATGCCTGCTGCGGTCGCGCTGGCTGGCGATCCGCTGACCGCCGCGGCCGTTGTCGCGGCGGCGGCGGCGAGGATGCCGATGACTCCTGGGGCGGGCAGCCGCCGGTCGCCATATTGGTGCACGCGGCCCATGGCCGCGGCCATGGTGGCGTCGTCGAGCCGGGCAAGCGCCGGCCGCTGCACGAGGGCGCAGAAGACATCGGTGCCGTAGATGATCCCGGCGGCCAGAACGCCGGTGAGAGCGGCGATGGTTGCGAACGCGTTCACCGGAACCCCTTAAATGACGCGTGGTTGGTGAGGTGTGGCTGGTCTGGTGAACCCGGCCGGCCGGCGCCCCGGGCTTGCCGCCAGGCGGGGCTGTCGTCGAAGAAGGTGTCGTAGCGGGCCTGAACCTCGAGCAGGCTCTCGGGGGGCTGCTGGCCGGTGGCGATCCTGGCCAGGTGGCGGAAGTACTCGAATCGTTCGACGCCGGGAGTGATCACGATCAGCAGATCGGCATCTGAGGCCTGGGCGGCCGCGAACGCGTGCGGCAGTCCCGGCGGCACCAGAGCGAGGTCTCCTTCGCTGGCAACAAGGAGGCGATCACCGGCGAGCAGCTGGGCTGACCCGCTGAGCACGTAGAACAGTTCGGCCGAGTTCGCGTGGTGATGGGGATTGGCGCCATTGGCGCCGCCGGCCAGGGTGACCCGCTGTGTGCTCAGGCGCCCGCCGGTTGCGGAGCTATCGGCCAGTAGCCGGACCATCTGCGGGGGAAACCCGATCACCTCGGCGTCAGCGGCGCGTACGAGCAGCGCAGCGCCGTCACTGGAATCGATGTGAGTCATGGAACTGCTACCTCCGTGCTGCTGGTAGGGGGAAGGCGAGCTCATCAGGCTGGCCCTGATCGCTGTCCGCTGAAGGGCCGGACCGGCAAGCAGCCGACAGGGCAGCGATCGCTGTGTCTGGTGAGGCTGGCTGGAGTTCGGCGTGCATGGGCGGCAGGTCTGGCCGCGTCATTTGCGCCGGTGTTCGTGACCGCCGGGCGCGGCGCGCCTGACGGGCCCGCCGCGCGTCGTCCGCGTCAGCGATCATCTCGCGGATGCGCTCGGCGGCGAGCTGCCGCAGTATCACTGGATGCATGGTGTGCTCCTCGGTTCTCACGCGGCGGCAGGCAGTTGGTGGTGGGTCGGGTGGCGTGGAGGAAGCGTCCGGCCGTCGGGCAGGATTTCGCCCATGTCGTCGAAGACGATCACTCCGTTACAGAGCAGGCTCCAGCCTTGCTCGGGGTGGAAGGCGACGGTATGGGCGGCGTCGCGGTCTTGGCGGTCAGCGGGTGGACATGAGGGCTGATGTGGACACATTGCGCACCTCTGGCAGGGGTTGGGGATAGTTCCGAAGCCGCGTGTGCGGCGTTCATTGGGGTCTTGGGTTCCAGCGGAAGCGGCCGATGGCGACGACTGCTCCTGCGGTGCCCCAGGCGGCCAGGACGGCGAGGTTGTTCCAGCCGGACCCGGTGTGCTGGGCGACCGGGCCGAGCAGGGCCTGGTTGAATGGCCGCACCGGCAAGGCGCCGGAGATGCGGTTCAGCATGGCGGAGTGAATGGGCATGTAGGTGCCGGAGATGAACAGCAGCGGGAACAGGACGAGCTGCACTACCGCGGGCGCGGCCTCGGCGTTGCGGATCAGCGAGGCCACCGCGACGCCGAGTGCGCAGAAACTGGTCGCGCCGAGGACGAGCGCCAGCGCGATCGCGGGCCAGTGGGTGGGCAGTGGCATCCCGAACAGGGCGCCGATGCCGGTGATGAGCGCGACATCGATGGCGCTGATCATGATGCAGTGCGCCAGCAGCCCGAGGAAATAAGCCCAGGCGGGCAGCGGGGTTGCCCGGACCCGTTTGAGGATGCCGTCCTCGCGTCGCATCGACAGCACGATCGCCAGCTGGCTGTAGCAGGAGCCCAGCACCGACAGGGCGGCAATCGTCGGCACATAGTACTGCAGGGCAGACAGCCCGTAGAAGTACGAGCTCCCGCCACCACCGTGGAACAGCGCGCCGAAGATCGTGATGAGCACGACCGGGAAGATGAAGGTAAAGAACGCGCTTTGCGGGTTGCGCCAGAACGAAAGCTGCTCGTACCGGACCTGGTGCCACAGCAGGGCAACATCCTGGCGCGGGGCCCGGTGGGCGGCGGTGATGCTCACCGGGTGCTCCTTTGGGGTCTGCGTTCGGGTGCACCGTGATCGGTCAGGCGCAGGTAGATGTCTTCCAGGCTGGGCCGGTCGACGGTGAGCTGGCCGAGGACGGTGCCATGCTGCAGCGCCCAGCCGGTCAGCTGGTGCAGCGTTCTGGTCGGCTCCGCGGTCTGTACGGTGACCAGGCCGCCGGCTGGCGTGGCCTCGACCGGCAGATCGGCGGCCGTCCACCCGGGCGGCAGGGTGAAGTGGATGCGGGTCCGGGCGGTATCACGTCCGCCGATGGTGGCCGGTGTCCCTTCGGCCACGATCTGGCCGTCGGAGATCACTGCCACCCGGTCGGCCAGCGCCTGGGCCTCGTCCATGTAGTGGGTGGTGAGCATGATGGTTGTTCCCGCGCCGCGCAGATTGCGCACGAGTTCCCATGCGTCCCGGCGCGCGTTCGGGTCGAACCCGGTCGTCGGCTCGTCGAGAAACAGCAGGTCCGGGTCGCCGATCAGGCCCAGTGCCAGGTCCAGGCGCCGTTTCTGGCCGCCGGACAGGTTGCGGACCTTCATCCGCTCCTGCCCGGCCAGGCCGACCAGGTCGATCACCTCGCCCACGTCCCGGGGCGCCGGGTAGTAGCCGGCGTTGCGGGCGATGGTCTCGCGGACCGTCAGGTAGGGCTCGACCGCGATGTCCTGCAGCACCAGCCCGATCCGCTCACGCAGCGCCCGGCCGCCGGCCCGGTCGCCGGGATCAGCGCCGAGCACATCGACGTGCCCGGCGTCCCGGGTGCGGAATCCCTCCAGGATCTCCAGGATCGTGGTCTTGCCGGCGCCGTTCGGGCCGAGCAGCGCGAAGATTTCCCCTCGGGAGACGGTGAAGCTCACCCCGCGCACGGCCTGCACCGCGCCATAACTCTTCCGCAACCCCGCCACGACGACCGCGCTGGCGGAGGGCGTTCCCGCCCGGATGGCGGCGTGGGTGGTCATGTCCGCCGCCGAGGTCACTGGTGTACGCACCGGACCTCCACCGTCATGTCGAGGTAGCGTCCGGCCAGCCCGCGGTAGGCAGTCACCCCGAACGCGGTCCGGTCGATCCGCGTGGCCGCGCGGGCGGTGAACGACCCGAGCGACACGGCGGACTGCTCGATCGACAAACTGACCGGCCGGGTGACATCGCGCACTGTCAGGGTGCCGGTCAGGGCAGGGCCGTCCATGTGCCCGGATCTGAAGGTGATGACGGGGTACCGGGCGGCATCCAGGAGACGCGCGGACCGTACGTTGCTATCCCGCTGCCCGTTGCCGGTGCGGAAGCTCGCCGCCTCGATCTCCGCATAGACGGCCGGGTCGGTGAGCGGCCCGGCGACGTCGACCGTCCCGGCCCGGATCGCGAAGCTGCCGCGTACCGGCGCGAGCCCGAACATGTGCCGGGTCCGGAACGTGACGGCCGAACGGGTGGTGTCGATCTCATACCGCCCTGGCTGAGGTGCCGCCTGGGGCACCGGCGAGGTGTTCGTAACCCCGGCGGTGCCGATGTCGAGCTGGCCGGGCTTGCGAGCAGTCATTCTTCACTCCTGTTGGTGTACGTTTGTGTCCTTCGCACGCTAGGAAGGCCCGGCAGGCCGCGCGTCACCCGGAAGTGGACATGGCACGTGGAATCTTCCGCGGCCGCACCAGGCACAAAAGTGCCGCCCCGCCAGCTACCCGGTCATCTCCCCGGCGGGGATACCTGCGATGGCGGGAAGGCAGTGCGGATCCGTGCGGCCGCTGATCGGCGTCATTGGAGCCGCCGCAGCCTGACCAGTCGCGGCGGCAGGTGCCCTGACCTGCGGCGCGACGATGACCCCGCCGTTCGCCTGAAAGGCCGGCGCCGCGCGGCCCGCGGACGGGCAGCAAATTCGGCGTCGCTATGCGGCCTACCTTGGGCAGGGACGCACGTTCCGCGTACTGCTCACGCTCACGGGAAGCTGGGAAGCCGGCTGGTGCCCGGCGGATCTGGTGGATCTGGTGTTCCGGCAGCGACACGGAGGATCGCTGGAGCGTGCAGGTCAACGGTCACTGAGCCGGCCTCAGCGGTCCCGTTGGGGGCGGCTTCTGGCCGGGATGTGCTGCTGGCCACCAAGTTGCATGTGCTCAGCTCGCCGCCGGGATTCGTGTCCGGCCGCGGCTGGCGGAACGGCGGAATGGGCGGCGGACGCGCCCACCGATTGAGTCCGCTGGCTGATGGTCGGATGGCGGCGAATAAGGGCCCGCGCGGCCGGCCGTCGTCGCTGGCGGGGTTAGCTGGCCCCCGCCGCGGCAATGAGCCCGACGGACGCGGCAGCCAGGCAGAGCCCGGTCAGCCTGGTCACGGTGAGCCGCTCGCCCTGGAGGAGGCGGGCGAGAGCGATCGTCAGTGCCGGATACAACGAGGTGAGGACCGCCGTGACGGCAAGCAGGCCTGCGTGGGTGGCGTAGAAGTACAGGCCCTCTCCGGCCGCGCCGGTCACGCCGGTCAGCGCCGCGGGCCCGGCGGCGTGGCGCGCAGGCAGGCGCGCCTCTCCGGTTGCCGCGCCCAGGCAGACCACCACGGCCAGCGCGGTGAACTGGGAGGCCACGAGCGGCCATGGGCCGCTGCCGCCGCCTGCCCGGTTCAGCGCGATGAACAGGAGCGCGAAGCTAGCGCCGGCGAGCAGCCCCCAGATCACTCCCGCTGACAGCAGACCGGACCCAGCACGGCGCGATTCGGCGGGCCTCCCCTGACCCGGTTCATCTCGGTGTGGCTCGGGGCGCCCTGGCGTGGCGTGGCCGGGTCGGCCGCGCCCTGGCCGCGCGCTTTCTGGGCTCGCCGACACGCCTATGATGGCCGGTAGCGCGAGTCCGATTCCTATCATCGCCAACATTCCGGGACGCTCGCCCAGCAGCAGACCGGCAAGTACCGAGAATCCCGCTGAGCCGACCGCGCTGATCGGCCCAGCCACGCTGAACGCAGCGTCACGGAATCCGGCGTACAACGCAAGCGCCCCTATTGCTTCGCCCACTCCGGCGGCCGCTCCCCAGGCCAAGCCACCAGGAGAGGGAGCCGGCAGACCAGCCAGTGGCAGTATGAAGATCATCAGGGCAGCGGCGACAGCCTGCGCCAGGATGGTAATGCGGATGACGTTGCCGCGGCGCGCCGCCAGGCCGCCCGCATAGTCGGAGCCCCCATAGCCGGCGGCGGATGCCAGGGCTAGCAGGATGGCGAGCATGACCGGCCTCCGATTCGCCCCGGGCACCGCGGGCCGTTATTGCCAAGCGTGGTCGTGATCTGGGCGGTCATCACATCTCCTTCGTGTCACCGGTCTTGCGGGACGCTATGGCCTGGCCGCGCGGCAGGCGTCACCCGGAAGTGGACGTGCCAGGTGGAATCTTTCGCCGAAGGCCGGCGGCGCTAAGGTGCCGCGGGACCTGCCACGGCGCGCCCTCAGGGGATCAGGCTCAGCTCCCGTGCCCGGGCGACGGCCTCGGTGCGGTTGGCCGCGCCGAGCTTGCCCATGACGTGGCCGACGTGCTTCTTGACCGTGTCGAGGGTGACCACGAGCTGGCCGGCGATGGCGCGGTTCGACCGGCCGGCCGCCAGCATCTTCAGCACCTCCAGCTCGCGGCTGGTCAGCGGGTCGACGATGCCGCGCACCGCGGCGGTGTCTGGGCCCGGTCCCGGCGCGGCAGGCCCGGTGCCGAAGGCCCGCTGCAGCCGGGCCAGGTAGCCGAGCGGGACGCCTGCCGCCACCTGGCCGGCGCGCTGGGCGGCGATGAGCTTGCCGAGCAGCGCGGCCATCGGCGGCCCCTCGTCGGCGAAGACCCGTACGTAGCCTTGCGGACAGGCGAGCAGGAGCGCATCGGCGAGGGCCGTGACGGCGCCTGCCTCGTCGCCGGTGGCGGCCAGCGCCAGCGCCCGCAGCGCGCCGGTCTCGATGAGGCTGCCGGTACGGCCCTGTGCCACCGCCGCGGCGTGCAGCCGGTCCAGCAGGGCAAGCGCCTGCCCGGGTCGGCCCTGGGCGAGCAGGATCCGGGCCAGCACCAGGTACCCGGGCTCACGCGCATAGTCTGGCTCATCGTCCGGACCGAGGCTGGTCTCTGGCGGGAAACGGGCCGCGGCGGCCAGGTCGCCCTGGGCCAGCAGCAGCCGGGCCCGCAGGGCCGGAACCGGGTTGAGCAGGCCCGCCGGGGCTGGGTAGGCTTGCCCCGCCTCGGTGATCGCCTCCAGGGCCCCGGCCGGATCGCCGGTGGCCTGCCGGAGCATCGCGAGGGTGGCCAGGCCGTTGGCCAGCGGGACGGTGTAGACGAACTGGCGGCACAGCGCGATGCCCTCGGTGGCGTGCCGCAGGGCGAGGTCGAGCTCGTCCCGCTGGTAGGCGATCTCGGCCAGGGCCACGTAGCTCGGGCCGGCCGCGGGAAGCGGCCGGCCGGACGTGACCAGGGCGTCCAGAGCCTGTTCGCAGGTCAGCACGGCCGCGTCCAGGCGGCCCTGGGCACGCCGGAGCAGCACCAGCTCGTACCAGCCCCATGCGGTCAGCGTGAGCTGGCCGGCCTCGCGCCACCCGGTGACGCTGGCTGCGAAGGCGCGCTCGGCCTCGGTGAGCCGGCCACGCAGCCATTCGGCTACGGCCAGGAATCCGTGCGCGGAGGCGCTCAGCAGCCGTTCTCCGGGCTTGATCTCGGCTAGGGCCTGCCTGGAGAACGCGGCCGTGGCCTCGGCGTCGCCATGGAACTGGGCGAGATAGCCGCGGTGCAGCGTGGTCAGGGCCGGGACATTGATCAGGTAGCTCGCCGCCGCGCCGCCGGCTGGCTCGAGTGGTTCCTCGGCCCAGCCGGGCGGCGCGCACTCAGCCGCGTCCAGGAGCGGTTCCACAACCTCGAGGTGGCCGCTGGTGGCGGCCATCAGGGCCTGCGCCAGCAGCAGCCGGGGGCGGGACCTGACCACCTCGGCGGGCAGGACCGACAGCCACCGGTGGATGGTCGCGGCCTCGCCGCGGGTGCTATAGACCAGGTCAAAGTGCTGCTCGATGATCCGGGCCGCCCAGGTCAGCTCCCCAGCGGCGGCCGCGTGGGCGATGGCATCATCGGCCAGCCCGTGGTGCTCGTGCCAGGCTGCCGCGTTGCGGTGCAGATCCAGCACGCGGCCGGGCTGCTCTATCTGCAGACGGGCGCGGAGAAGGTCGGCGAACAGGTGATGGTAGCGCCACCAGCCGCGCACCTCATCCAGCGGGATCAGGAACAGGCCAGTCCGCTCCGCCTCCTCGAGCAGCGCCTTGCTGCCCTCGCGGCCCGTGACAGCATCGCACAACGCGCCGCTCAGCCGGTCGAGCACCGACGTCTCGAGCAGGAAGATCCGCACCTGCTCGTCCTGCCGCTCGAGCACCTCCTCAGCCAGATAGTCAAGAACGTAGCGATGGCTGCCGGTGAAGGCCGCAACGAACCCGGCCAGATCGTCTTGCCCGCGCAGCGACAGCCCGGCCAGCTGCAGCCCCGCGGCCCACCCCTCGGTCCTGGCTGCCAGGGCCGCCGCGACCGCATCGGGCAAGGCCAGGCCGGACCGCGCTGTGACGTGCCGCAGCAGCGTCGCCGCCTCGTCAGAGGTGAACCGCAGCTCGGCAGCTCGCAGCTCAGCCAGCTGCCCGCGGGCCCGCAACCGCGCTAGCGCCAGCGGCGGATCGCTCCGGCTGGCCAGCACCAGGTGGATCCCCGCCGGCCGGTGCTCCAGCAAGAACGCGAGCGACTCGTGCACGGGCTGGGCGCCAATCACGTGATAGTCGTCCAGGACGAGCAGTGCCTCATCTGGCTGGGCGGCCAGTTCATTGATCAGGGCCGTCACCAGGCCCTGGAACGACGACGGTGCGGGCGGGCCAAGCAGCGGGGCTACCTGTCCGCCGATCCCGGGCCGGGCCCGGTCGAGCGCGGCCACCGCGTGGCGCCAGAACCGGGCCGGGTCGTTATCGCCGGCGTCCAGCGATAGCCACGCGGCCGGAAGCTCGCTGTGCCGGGCCCAATCAGCGAGCAGGACCGTCTTGCCGTACCCGGCCGGCCCGCAGACCAGGACCAGCCCGCGTGCCAGTCCCGCATTGAGCCGTTCGATCAGCCGCAGCCGCGGCACCAGGCCCGGCTGCGGCGCGGGCATGTGCAGCTTGGTCGCCAGCAGAGCGTCCTGCTCCAGCACGACAACCCCGGATGAGGCCGCCGCGGGCGGCTCAACCATCGCTCACCTGCACGCTCTGCGTCCCCGGAGAACTTTCCGTATTACTGCCGGAAGGACCCGTCGGAAGCCGGTCGGATCCCTCCTTCCCCCGGCGGGCAGCCCCAAACGCTGGCTGCGGTCAACGCGGTGCCTGATGCCATCTCGGGTCCTGCGCGGACGGCCGGGGCGGCCGGCCACGCCCGATAGTCAATCTGGACCGAGGTGGCGTACCGAGATCAGGAACAACCCGAGGTCCCGCACCTTGTTCAGCAACCCGCGCAGAGCGGCCTGATCGGCGACCGGGCCCGCGATGACGGTTTCGTCTCCGTCGCTGCTGACTTGGAGGTCCTCGAACCAGGAGGTCCACCGCCCGTCGAGAATGCCCTTGACCCGGATCTCGTAGCGCGAGTTCAACCCGGTGCTGCTCACGCCCGCACGCCTCCGGGCCGCCAGCTCATGGAAGCCGGCGCGGCGCTGTTGCGGCTGGCAGACCGCGCCCGGCCAGCACCGGGAGGGCTGCTGCGACGGGCGATCCGGTGGGCGTGCGCGATGTTCGGGTCGCGTGGGTCGGCGGCCAGCGGCTCTTGCCGCCCGTCGGCCGGTCCGCGATGGCGCTTAGGCTTCTGGATCTGTTTCATGTGAGACCTCCTTACCGATAAGAGCTGCCGCTAGCGCTGCTGTCATCGAACTAGGGCAGGTCGGTGAGCCGAAGGTAACGAAGCCCCGGAACGCGGGGCGTCGCCCGAAAGTGGGCATTCCAGGTGGAATCTTCTGCGGCTGCGATGGCACGGAAGTGCCGCCGGCATTGCGCTCGGCCTGCGCGGTTACTAGCGGAAAATACTGGGCACGGTGGGGACATGGTCGAGCCGCCCGGCGCGGCCCCATCGGAGGTGGCCTCCGAGCGCAATGTCCTGCTGGCCACCAAGCTGCATGTGCCCAGGCCGCGCCCGGACCTGGTACCGCGTCCGCGGTTGGCGGAACGCCTCGACGAGGGCCTGGCGCGCGGGCTGATCTTGATCTGCGCCCCGGCGGGGTACGGCAAGACGGTCCTGCTGGCTGACTGGGCGCGGCGCGGCCAGCAGCCGGTGGCGTGGCTGTCGCTCGACGTCGGCGATAACGACCCGGCGCGGTTCTGGCGCCATGGCGTGGCCGCGCTGGACCAGGCCAGGCCGGGGCTCGCCGGACGGGTGGGGCCGCTGTTCGGCCCGCCCGCGCCGTCGTCGTACGAGGGCCTAGTGACCGCGCTGATCAACGAACTGGCTGCCGAGCCGGATGCGGGCCAGGCGTTGCTGGTGCTCGATGACTACCACCTGATTGACTCCGAGACGGTGCACACCTCGCTCGGGTTCTTGCTCGAGCACCGGCCGTCGGGGCTGCGCCTGGTGCTGGCCAGCCGCAGCGACCCGCCGTTGGCGCTGGCCCGGCTGCGGGGCCGCGGGAGACTGGCCGAACTGCGCGCCGCGGAGCTGCGGTTCACCGCGGACGAGGCGGCGGCGCTGCTGCGGCAGACGGCGGCCGGGACCGGAGCGGCCCTGCCGGATACGGCCGTGGCGGCGCTCGCCGCTCGCACCGAGGGCTGGGCCGCCGGGCTGCAGCTCGCGGCCTTGTCGCTGCTCGGGCAGCCCGATGCCGCCAGGTTCGTAGCAGAGTTCACCGGCAGCCACCGCTACGTCCTGGACTTCCTCACCGAAGAGGTGCTCGAGCACCAGAGTGAGCAGGTGCGCACGTTCTTGCTCCAGACCTCGGTGCTCGAGCGGCTCAGCGGCCCGCTGTGTGACGCCGTGACCGGCCGCCCCGGCGGCCAGGAGCTGCTGGAACAGGTGGAGCGGGCGGGGCTGTTCCTGGTGCCGCTGGATGAGGTCCGCGGCTGGTGGCGCTATCACCACCTGTTCGCCGACCTGCTCCGGGTCCGACTGCAAGAGGAACAGCCGGGCCTGGCCGCGCGTCTGCACCGTAACGCGGCAGCCTGGTACGCGGAGCGTGGGCTAGCCGATGACGCGATCCGGCACGCGGTGGCCGCAGGGGAGATGACCTGGGCCGCCCGGCTGATCGAACAGGACTTTGACATGGTCTACAACGTGCGCGGCGAAGGGGCGACGATTCAGCGGTGGTTTTCGGCGCTCCCCGCTGACCTGGTCCAGTCCCGCCCCCGGCTGCTGCTGGTGCAGGCGCTTCTGATGGCCACCAGCGGCCGTCTTGACGCGGTGGATGCGCTACTGGACGCGGCCGAACGCGCGGGCGCGGGCGCGGTCGATGAGCCGTTCGAGCCCACTGTCGGCAGGGCCGCCAGCATGCTGGTGAATATCCCCGCGTACATTGCGGTCGATCGCAGCTATCTCGCCCAGCTCCGCGGTGACGCCGAGGGTACGGCTGCGTTCGCTGCACAGGCACTGGCCATGATCGGCGAGGGCGAGCGGCTGCTGGACTCGGTCGCCCGGTGGCAACTGGCCATAGCGGCGTGGCTCGACGGCCGGCTTGCGGAGGCCGAGCGCGCTTTGGTAGACGGCATCGCGGGGTTGCATGCGGCCGGCCTGCTGGCGGTGGCCGCATCGAGCGTGTATGAGCTCTGGCAGGTCCAGCGGGCCCGGGGGCGCCTGGACGCGGCCGTCCAGGCCTGCCAGCGGGTCCTGGAGGTCACTGTGGTGCCCGGTCGGCCGTCTCCGGCGGCCGCAGGGCCCGCGTACGTCGTCCTGGGCGAGGTCGCCTACGAGCGGAACGAGATCGACGTTGCTCTTCAGCATGTCACCGAGGGCATCGCGCTGTGCCGGCAGTGGGTCTTTACCACGCAGCTGGCGGCGGGCCTGGTGACGCTGGCGTGGATCCGGCAGGCTGCGGGCGATCCGGCCGGCGCCCTGGACGCGATCGGCGAGGCCATGCGGGTTGCCCCGGGACCGCCCGGCTTGTTCAACCCCGTCCCGGCGCAGCGGGCGCGGCTGCTGCTGGCCCAGGGCGACCTCGCCGCGGCCGCCCACTGGACGAAAGAGTGCGGCCTCGATGCGGACGACGAGCCGGACTACAGCCAGGAGCCGGGACAGCTGGTGCTGGCCCGGGTGCTGCTCGCCCAAGGGCTGCCCGGCCAGGCGCTCGCGCTGCTGGACCGGCTGCACGCGGCCGCGGCCGCCCAGGACCGGATCGGCAGCGTTATCGAGGCCGGGGCGCTGCGGGCGCTGGCACTGGCGGCCAGCGGCGAGGAATCCCGAGCGGTGGCCGCCCTGACCGCTGCGCTCACCCTGGCCTGCCCGCAGGGCCACGTCCGGATCTTCGTCGACGAGGGGAAGCCGATGGCCGCGCTGCTGGGTCGGCTGATCACGGCCCAGCGGGCCGGGCAGGCCGCCTCGGAGGCCCCGCTGGGCTGCCTGGCCCGGCTCCGGCGCGCATTCGACTCCGGGCCCACCATGCCGACCCCCGGGCGGTTGGCCACCGGGGTAGTGCCTGGCCTGGTCGAGGCGCTGACCGAACGCGAGCTCGAGGTACTGGCGATGCTGGCGGCGGGCCGGTCAAACCAGGCTGTCGCCACGGAGCTTGTCGTTACCATCGACACCGTCAAAAAACATGTCAGCCATATCATGGACAAGCTTGGTACGGCCAACCGCACGGAGGCCGTCGCCCGGGCGCGAGAGCTGGGCCTGATCCCCTAGCAGCGCCCGGCCGATCTCCCGCGGCGCTCGCACGGACGTAGACCATGCGCTCTTTGGCGGCGTTACGCACAGTAGCAGGACGAGGGGATATAGGCGGCGCTGCCGTGGACCGGTTCGTGGACCGACGCGCCGGATAATCCCAGCGCCACGAGTGCCGTCAGTGCGATGTTCCGTATCATCTGTGCAGGTAGAGCGCCTCGTGCAAGAGGCCGTACTTCTTGTAAACGGCAGGTCAGCGGTTCGAATCCGCTCACCGGCTCCAGGAGGTCTTCACGTTTCAGTGGGGCCTATTTTCACGTTTGCCTCTGACATTCCGGTCTCCTGGTAGGCCGTGGTTCGGTGCCGGGGTCTTCGGGGGCCGCGAGGGGCCTGGTTCCCCGGTTTGTCGTGTGTCAGGGCATGCTTTCGCCTGGTCGTGGCGGCTGTGCTGGTGGTGACGGGCGCGGGGTTCGTGGTCGTGGCCGTGGCGGGTCAGGGTGGTCCCGCAGCGAGGCTGGCGAGGGTCTTGCGGCGCCGTTTGCGGGTTTTCGGGGGCAGCCCGGCGGCTGCGCGGCGGGCGTTTTGTTGCTGCCGGGTGGTCCAGGCGTGCAGGATGCGCTGGTTGCGGACGACGAGCAGGGTCGTGGTGAACAGCATCAGGGGTGCCAGGCCCATCAGGCGGCACCAGCCGCGGGCGATGTCGTTGCTGGCAGGGTCCTTGGCGGTG